>WNFI01654741.1_pt1 | contig 13762 bp, 6 predicted proteins | sample 5400471 | NCBI WGS metagenome assembly WNFI01 (sample SAMN13153348, study PRJNA577476) | soil metagenome | isolation source: 100 cm saprolite on Douglas fir-dominated hillslope | place: USA:California | collected 2013-09-17 | reverse complement strand
TAAGGGGCCAGGCCCATCACCTCCCCGCACTTGTTCCAGTGCGCGAAAATGTAGATCGAGACCCGGCTGTAGAGCGCTCCGAGGCCCGGCATGAAGTAGAACTCGTCGCTGAGAAATCCGCGAACCGGTTTGAGCCAGACCTTTTTCAGCGTTTCAATTCGCGCGCCGTCGAACCTGTAATAGCTCTCCGACTCGCGTGCGAGCGGATTGACGTTCTCGGTGAGTTGGCCCGGCTCGGCGATGTCCGAACTGTAATTGCCCACTCCGTCCACCACCATCACGACCCCCTTGTCGAACGGGCAGGTGGCGAAAGCGCTGTAGGCGTGCGCCAGATGATGCGACACCGTCACAACTTTGTTCGAGTTCGAAAGATAGAGAGGATTGTTCTTTGCTTGTTTGCGCTCCTCCTCGTCCATGACTTCAGGCACGTATTGCGACACCAGGCGTAGTTCCAAGTCCTCCACCGGCAGAACGTAACAGTTGCGCACCACCAGATCGATGTCGTCCAACGAGATGCCTTCCGCTGCGAGACAGTAGTCGACCACCTTCTGGTAAAAGCCGGTGTCGTGCTTCTTGCGCGTTATCCGCTCCTTGTTGATGGCGACCGCGATCTCGCCGTCGCGAAGTAGACATGCGCTGACATCGTGGTCGTACGCATTTATCCCAAGGACATAGGTGTGTTTGTTCGACATTCGTGTTCTGCTGATGGACGCGTTCTAAGCTGACATTCTCGGATCCACCCGAGGGCAAGAATGCTCATTTCCGGCTGCGGCAACAAGCCCGCACGCTCGGCTGCGATTGCCGAAGCTTCGAGCGCGACGACGCTATCGTGGCGCGTGCACCTTCGGCGCGCGCCGCCTTCGCAACGCTCGCCCCTGCAAAGCCGCAGAAGTGTGTAAGTCTCGGGTAAGCCTGCGACGCGTGTAAGCCTCCCGACATAAGCGAACCCGATGCGTTCGAGGTCGTGGGCGAAGCAGCGTTGATCTTGAAACGGCGCTTGACCCCCGCTGGCCGGGCGCCTAGTTTTGCGAGCCGGGCAAGAGATGGTGACAGCATGACGAAGTCAATTCGCGCTCTCTTGAGTTCTGCCGCCCATAGCGTGATTCGCGGCCTCGCGGTCGTGGCGCTGGTCGTCGTCTGGTCGGTAGGTCACATTGGAACTTATGCGCTCAGCGTGGTCGGAGTATCGACTGCCGTCTTGACCACGACTGCGACCCCCGCTGATGCGTGGTGGCGCCGCTGGGGCTGGCGCGGGCGTCGCTGGCGCCGTGGGCGCCGTTGGCGGTGGTGAGCGGCTCCCGAGTTCAAGCGGCAACGCCGAAGAACTCGCTCATCTAGGCGCTTTCCGTTTCTATCTTTTAGGGCCCTGGCAGCTGCCGGGGCTCTTTCGTTAAGGCATCGTTCCGATCTGCTGGTCACCGCAGCGCGGCAGCGATGTTGCCGCCGTCGACGGTGGTGACGTCGCCCGTGGTTTTCAATTCCAGCGCCTGATGCAGGAATGCCTGCGCCACGTCGTCGGCGGTCACCTCGCGGCCCAGCAGGTTGCCGCTGAGATAATCCTTCTCGCTCACACCGCGCGCCTTGGAGCGCTCGGCGATGAACGCGTCGGTGAGCAGTCCCGAGCGGATGCGGTCGGCGTTGACGGCGTTGGCGCGGATGCCGTCCGCGCCGTAGTCGACCGCGTATTGCCGCACCAAAAACAGCGTCGCCGCCTTGGGCAGTCCATACGGGCCGAAATTCGGTCCCGGATTGACCGCCTGCTTCGAGACGTTGAACAACAGGCAACCGCCGGTGCCCTGCGCCAGCATGATCTTCACCGCCGCCTGCGCCACGCGCTGGTGGCCGTAGAAGTTCAATTCGAAGCTTTGCCGCAGCACGTCTTCGTCGACCTCGCCGATCCTTCCCTGCCAGGCGGCGCCGGCGTTCGACACCACGATGTCCACGCCGCCGAACGCCGCGACCACCCGAGCGAAAGCATCGCGCACGCAAGCGCCATCGGTGACGTCGCATTTCACCGCCAGGGCGGCTGCGCCGATGGCCTTCGCCGCGTCCGCCGCGGCGCGCTCGTCGCAGTCAAGCAGCGCCACCTCGGCGCCCGCCGCCGCGAATGCCTTGGCGGTCGCCCGCCCGATCGTGCCGCCGCCGCCGGTGATGACGGCGATCTCACCGGCGAGCGGTTTTTGCGCCGCGCTGCCGAGCTTGGCCTGTTCCAGCGGCCAATATTCCATGTCGAACATCTCCGCTTCCGAGATCGACTCGAAGCAGCCGATCGCCTCGGCATCGGTGACGACCTCGACCGCGCATTGCGCGAGATCGGCGGCGATCTTGGCGTCCTCCTTCGAACGTCCGAGGCCGAACAGGCCGAGGCCGGGCACGAGCGCGACGCGCGGCAGCGGGTCGAGCGGGCGCTTGATTCCGCCGGCGCGTGCATTCTCCCGCGCGAAATAGGCCTGGTAGCGCTCGCAGAAGTCGGTCACCGCCGCCTGCGCGGCGCGCTTGAAATCATCCATGCGGTCGCGCGCGGGCGCGATGGTGATGAGGGGCCAGTTCTTGGTGCGGATGGTGTGGTCGGGCGTTACCACGCCGGCCTGGCCGTAGCGCGCGAGCTCGGCGCCGTTGACGAAGTTGAGGATCGCGGGGCTGGTGCGGAACTCGAGGATCATCCGCCGCCACGCGCCTTCGATTTTCTCGTCCTTGCGGCTGCAAGCCCCGCGCAGGATCGGCGCCACGGCATCCACCGAGGCGATCGCCTGCGGCAGTTGCGCGGTCACGAACACCGCCTTGCGGTTCTTCTGCAGCCGCTCCTCGGCCAACGCGACCAGCGCGATCATGCGCTCGTAGGATTCGCGCGCGCTGGCGCCGAAGGTGAAGATGCCATGCTTGTTGAGAATCAGGCCCTCGACCTCGGGCTTGGCTTCGTAGATGTCCGCCGCCGTCTTCGCGAGGCCGAATCCCGGCATCACGTAGGGCACGAGGCTCACGCGCCCATCATAGAGTCCGGCGCAGATCGCTTCGCCGTCGGGCTGGTCGACGATGCTCAGGATCGCGTTGGCGTGGGTGTGGTCGATGAATTTGTGCGGCAGGAACGCATGCAGCAGGATCTCGACCGACGGATTCGGCGCCGTAGGCTCGAGCAGGCTCGCGCGCTGAATGCGCAGGAGGTCCTCGTCGCTCAAGTCCGCCCGCGCGCGCAGCTTGCGCAAACGATCGAGCCGCACGGCAGGAAGCCCCGCCGGCTCAATCGCCGCCATGTCCGAGCCCGAGCCTTTGACGCACAGCACCGCGACCTCCTCGCCGAGAAGGTCCGGCATCGTGGTCTTCAGCGAGGTGTTGCCGCCGCCGTGCAACACGAGCTTGGGGTCGCGGCCGAGCAGGCGCGTGGTGTAGACGCGCAGCGCCAGATCGCGGCTGATGCCGTCACGTGCATAGTGGTCGATCGCTGCTCGCGCCTCGCTGTCGACCCAGCCGCTTTTCATCGCCGAGTTCCCTCACGCGCGCGCAAGACGCCGGCCGCGCGCGGCGCCGACGGGGCGACCGCGAATTGAGATAACGGTGCGATCAGCTCTTGCCGAGCGCACGCTTGCTCCACCAGCCGGAACGACGGGGCCGATCGCTGTCGTCGCTCTCCGCCGGGCTCGACACGACCGGCTCGACCGAAGGCACGGGCGGCGTGAAGGACGGCGGGGGCGAACTTGCGTCATCGCCCGACGCCTGGGGCACCGGCTCGCGCACGGTCGAGCGCCGGCGCGGCGGTTCGGAGGCCGTCGTTTCGGGAACAGCGGAGTTGGCGATCTGCGCCGGTGGCGCCTCCTGTGGCCCCGCCGCGGTCGGCGGCTGCACATCGCCGCGCGGCTCGGAAAACGGCTCGGCTCGCGCTTCGGGGCCGGCGATCGGTGCCGCCGGCGGTTCGGCCGCAGCAATCGGAGCAGCCTGGTCGAGATCGTCGATGGCGTTCGCGAGCTCGGGCTCCGGCGGAATTTCCGACGCGAAGCTCTCGCCGTCGCGGCCGCGACGGTTGCGCCGCCCGCCCCGCCGTCCGCGGCGCCGGCGCCGGCGCTCACCGTCGCCATGCGCCTCTTCCGGCCTTTCCGCGCCGCTCCCGTCGCCGGTCTCCTGCGCTTGGCCCGATCGAGCGAGGTCATGCTCGGTGGGTGCCGGGGCAAAGTCCGCGGCCTCCCCAGGCGGGAACTCGTCGCGCTCGGCGCCTCCTCGTCGTCATCGTCCTCTTCGTCCTGCTCCTCCTCGATCGGGGGGACGGCGGTCGCCGGCTGCAGCGCCAGCGCCTTGGCCTGCTCCAGGCTGTGCACCTGCTCGCCCTTTTCGATCACGAAGGACAGTTGCCCGCCGAGGGTCGCGTCGGCATTGACCATGATGGCGATGCGGAAGCGCTCCTCCAGCACGCGCAGATGCGCGCGCTTGTGATTGAGGAGATAGAGCGCGATGTCGGAGCGCGTGCGCACATTGAGATTGTGCGTCGCCCCTTTGAGCAGCATTTCCTCGAGCGAACGCAGGAGCTGCAGCGCCACCGACGACACCGAGCGCACATGGCCCGTGCCGCCGCAATGCGGGCACTTCTCGGTCGAGCTCTCGAGCACGCTCGAGCGAATGCGCTGGCGCGACATTTCGAGCAGCCCGAAATGCGAGATGTGTCCGACCTGAATGCGCGCCCGATCATGCCGCAGGCATTCCTTCAACCGACGCTCGACCGCGCGGTTGTTGCGCTTCTCGTCCATGTCGATGAAGTCGATGACGATCAGCCCGGCGAGATCGCGCAAGCGCAATTGCCGGGCGATTTCCTCGGCGGCTTCGAGGTTGGTCTTGAGCGCGGTGTCCTCGATGTGGTGCTCGCGCGTGGCGCGGCCGGAATTGACGTCGATCGCGACCAGCGCCTCCGCCTGGTTGAGCACGATGTAACCGCCCGAACGCAGCTGCATTACCGGCGTGAACATGGCGTCGAGCTGACTCTCGATGCCGTGGCGCGTGAAGATCGGCAGCGCTTCGTGGTAGAGTTTCACGTTCTTGGCATGGCTCGGCATGAGCATGCGCATGAACTCTTTCGCTTCCTTGTAGGCGTCCTCGCCGGCGACCACGATCTCGTCGATATCCTTGTTGTAGAGGTCGCGGATCGAGCGCTTGACCAGCGAGCCTTCCTCGTAGACGAGCGTCGCCGCCGTCGACTTGAGCGTGAGATCGCGCACGGTTTCCCAAAGCCGCAGCAGGTATTCGAAATCGCGTTTGACCTCGGTCTTGGTGCGGCTGGCGCCGGCGGTGCGCAGGATCACGCCCATGCCTTCCGGCACTTCCAGCTCTTGGGCGATGTCCTTCAAGCGCCGGCGATCCTCCGCGCTCGTGATCTTGCGGCTGATGCCGCCGCCGCGCGCCGTGTTCGGCATCAGCACCGAATAGCGGCCGGCAAGCGAAAGATAAGTGGTGAGCGCCGCGCCCTTCGTGCCGCGCTCCTCCTTGACCACCTGCACCAGCATCACCTGCCGGCGCTTGATGACTTCTTGAATCTTGTACTGGCGGCGCACGCGCGGCATGCGCTCGGGCACTTCCTCCAACGCGTCGGCGCCGCCGACCGATTCCACGACCTCGTCCTCGCCTTCGGCGCCATGGCCGTTGACTTCGGTGATATTGACGCCGGCTTCAGCCGTTACGGCCGCCGCCTCGCCGGCCTCGCTGTCGCTGCGCTCCGAGGCGACGGCGATGTCGGCGGTCTCGGGGGCGTCGCTCGCGGCCGCCTGCGGTTCGTCGACGGTTGGAAGGGGCTCGGACGCGCTCGTTGATTCGAGCTGGGCGAGTTCGATCGCAGCCTCGCCCGCGGCCGCGGCGGTGGGTGCATCCTCGGCAGGCTCGAGCGGAATTGGCTCGGCCGCGATCGCGGCCGGGGAGGCCGCATCCGGCGCCGCTTCCTCCTCCGGCGCCGCTTCCTCGAGCGTCTCGGCGAGCGGAGCCATCTGCTCGGACGCCGCCGCCATGGCCTCGCCTTCGGTGTCGAGCGGCGCGCTCTTGACTTCATCGCGTGCGCGCTCGAAGCGAGCATGCCGGCGGCCAGCGCGGCGGTCGGCCTCGGCCTCGGCGGCGCGCTGAGCGCGCTCGTCCTCGGCGATCAGCGCCTGCCGATCGGCGATTGGGATCTGGTAATAATCGGGATGGATTTCGCTGAAGGCGAGAAAGCCGTGGCGATTTCCCCCGTAGTCGACGAAGGCGGCCTGCAGCGACGGCTCGACGCGCGTCACCTTGGCCAGATAGATGTTGCCGCGAAGTTGCTTACGGCTGGCGGACTCGAAATCGAATTCCTCGACACGATGGCCGCGCAGAACAACCACCCGGGTCTCCTCCGGATGGGTCGCATCGACGAGCATTTTGTTGGGCATTGACCAATCTCTTGACGACCGGTTGGCGCGCGGCCGCCTTCGGCCACCACGTGGGCGGCGCAAGACGGCGCGACCGGAATCCGGTCTGACTGTGGTTGAAAACATGAGCCTCGGACGCGCGCGAGATCGACGCATGGCAAGCAGCCGTCGCCGCGTCGCTCGGCGACGCGAGGTTGCGTCGGCAGCGATCGGTTAAGGTGTCGATGCGCGGTCGCAGCATGACCTTTGGCCCGTGACGGGACGGCAGCGCTCGGCGAGCGCGGCCGCTGGTTCTCTTGGCTGGCGATCTTTCGACTCGGGATAGCGGCCTCGGAAAGCATAAGCCGCCCGGTCATTGCGCGCGGTACGTCCCGCACGCAACCCCGGTGGTGTCCACAAGAACATCGGCTTCGCTGGTCCGTCCGCGCCGCATCCATGCGACGCCGCGAACCAAATCGGCCCGCACGATCCCCTCCCGTCGCGTGTCGGGGAGCGGTGCTTCGGCGGGCCAGCCGGATGTCCGAACGCGGCACAACCGGAACTGCAAATCGTCAGCACCCCTTTATTAGGGCGGGCGGTGGCCGATGGCAAGGGAGCGGCTTGCCCGCAGCCGGCACCGCAAGCCTGCGGGGTAAGTTTGGGTTAACCGCACCCCCGTAATGGAGTAAGACGGGCTCGCAGGGGCCGCCCATGTCCGTCCGCGTAACGATCCTGCCTTTTCTGTTCGGCGCAATGGTCCTGAGGGGGCTCCTATTGGGCGGACTCGCCTTGGGCAGCGCGTCCGCAGCCGAGCGCATCGGCCCACCCGGAGCGCCGGCGGGCGCACCCAATGATTTTCCGGTGGCGAGCGACGTGCGGCTCGGCGGCGACGACACGCAAACGCGCCTGATCGTCGACTTGAGCCAGAAGATCGAGATCCGCGCCTTCACGCTCGCCAATCCCTACCGGGTGGTACTGGACATGCCGCAGGTCACGTTCCAGTTCCCGCCCAAGGCCGGGGAGGTGGGCCGCGGCCTGATCAAAGCATACCGCTTCGGCCTCGTCATGCAGGGCGGCTCGCGCATGGTCATCGATCTCGCGCGCCCGGCGCAGGTCGACATGGCCTTCGTGCTCGGTGCCGCCAATGATCAGCCCGCGCGCCTCGTGCTTCACCTCACCGCAACCGACCGCGAGGCGTTCATGCGCAGCGTTGCGCTCGAGAGCCGTGCGCCCGAGGGGAGCAAGCCGCAAACGCCGCCCGAGACCAAGGTGAACGGCGATTCCCGGCCGCTGGTAGTGATCGATCCCGGCCATGGCGGCATCGACAACGGCACCAGGGCGGCGAGCGGGGAGATGGAAAAGACTATCGTGCTCGAGTTCTCCTCGCTGCTGCGCGACAAGATCGAAAAGACCGGCAAGTACCGCGTGCTGATGACGCGCACCGACGACACGTTCGTGGCGCTCGGCGATCGCGTCCAGTTCGCGCGTGCGCGCCAGGCTGCGCTGTTCATTTCGATTCACGCCGATGCGTTGCGGCGCAAGGAAGGCGACGCGCAAGGGGCCACCGTTTACACGCTCTCGGAACGGGCCTCGGACGCCCGCGCCGCGCGCCTCGCCGAGGCCGAGAACCAAGCCGACGTGATCGCCGGGCTCGATCTCTCGGCCGAGGAGAAGGACGTCGCCGGCATTCTCATCGATCTCGCCCGGCGCGAAACCAAGACCTTTTCGGTGCAGTTCGCCCACACGGTCGTCGGGACGCTCAAGAATGCCACCCGGCTGCACCAGCATCCGCTGAAGTCGGCCCGCTTTGTAGTGCTCAAGGCGCCCGATGTGCCCTCGGTCCTGGTCGAACTCGGCTATGTCTCGAATAGGGCGGACTTGAAATCGCTGATTTCGACCGAGTGGCGGGATCGCACCGCGGAATCGATCGTCCGGGCGATAGAAGCATTCTTCAGCACGCGGTTGGCCGGGGGCGGCCAGAATTGACTGGACTGTGACCGTTTAGCCTCAGTTTCAACATAAAACAGAGCGACTTAGACCGCCGGACCGAGCGCTGCGGCGGCTGCCGCGTGGCGCGGGGACATCCGGCGGACCTTGGCCGGCCGCGGGTGAGGCCACCGGCAGATATCGCAGCCACCCGGTTCGGGGCAGGGGGTCTTCGGGCATGAGATTGCTGCTGCGCTTCTTCGGCCTGTTGTTCGCGGCGGGAACGATCATATTCGTTGCCGCCGTCGCGGCGGCGGCCGGCTTGCTGTGGCACTACTCCCAATCGCTGCCGGACTACTCCCAGCTGCAGGATTATGAGCCCGCGGTGATGACGCGGGTGCACGCCTCCGACGGCTCGCTGCTCGCCGAATATGCGCGCGAGCGGCGGCTCTATATTCCGATCCAGGCGGTGCCCAAGCTCGTCACCCACGCCTTCGTCGCGGCCGAGGACAAGAATTTCTACGAGCACGGCGGCATCGACTTCTCCGGCATCGCGCGCGCCGCCACGCTCTACATACAGCAATACGGCAGCGGCCGCCGGCCGCAGGGTGCCTCCACCATCACCCAGCAGGTCGCCAAGAACTTCCTGCTCACCAACGAGTTGTCGTTCGCGCGCAAAATCAAGGAAGCGCTGCTGGCGATGAAGATCGAGCGCGCCTTCTCCAAGGAGCGCATCCTCGAACTCTACCTCAACGAAATCTATCTCGGCATGGGCGCCTACGGCGTCGCCGCCGCTTCGCTTCTCTATTTTGACAAGTCGGTGCACGAATTGTCAGTGGCGGAAGCGGCTTATCTCGCGGCGCTTCCCAAAGCGCCCAACAATTACCATCCCTTCCGCCAGCGCGAGCGTGCGCTCGAGCGGCGCAATTACGTGCTCGACCGCATGGCCGAGGACCACTACATCACCGTACAAGAGGCCGAGAAGGCGAAGAAGGAGCCGCTCAAGATCACCCCGCGGCCGACCGGCGCCCACATCTTCGCGGCGGAATATTTCGCCGAGGAGGTCCGCCGCTACATCTACGACAATTACACCGAGAAGAAGCTTTATGAGGGTGGCCTCTCGGTGCGCGCCACGCTCGACCCCAAGATGCAGGTGCTGGCGCGCAAGGTACTGGTCGACGGCTTCGTGAATTTCGACGAGCAGCACGGCTACCGCGGCGCCGCCCAGAAAATCGACCCGGCCGGCGACTGGGGGGCCAAGCTCGCCGAGGTCAAGGCGCTCTCCGACGTTGCGCCGTGGCGGCTCGCGGTGGTGTTGGAGGCCGATGATGCATCGGCCCGTATCGGATTGCAGCCCAGCCGCGAACCGGGCGGCGCGCTCTCGAAGGAGCGCGAAACCGGCACGATCGCGCTCGAAGGCATGAAGTGGGCGAAGGCGCGCGGCAAGACTCCGACCAAGGTGTCGCAGGTGCTCTCACCCGGCGACGTCGTCTATGTCGAGCCGCTCGGCGGCGGTCAGTTCCGCCTGCGCCAAGTGCCCGAAGTCTCCGGCGCCATCGTCGTGATGGATCCGCAGACCGGGCGGGTGCTGGCGATGGCCGGCGGCTTCTCCTACGACCAGAGCCAGTTCAACCGCGCAACCCAGGCGCTGCGCCAGCCCGGTTCGTCGTTCAAGCCGTTGGTCTACGCGGCTGCGCTGGACAACGGCTATACGCCTTCGACCGTGGTCTTGGATGCGCCGATCGAGATCGACACCGGCACCGGCATCTGGGCGCCGGAAAACTATACCCGCAAATATTACGGACCCTCGACGCTGCGTTTCGGCATCGAGCAGTCGCGCAACGTGATGACGGTGCGGCTCGCCCAGGACATCGGCATGCCGCTGATCGGCGAATACGCCAAGCGCTTCGGCGTCTACGACAACTTGCCGCCCTACCTTTCCTTTGCGCTCGGCGCGGGCGAAACGACGCTGCTGCGCATGGTCGGCGCTTATGCCATGTTCGACAACGGCGGCAGGAAAATCCAGCCGACGCTGATCGACCGCATCCAGGATCGTTACGGCCATACCATCTACAAGCACGATTCGCGCGAATGCCGCGGTTGCGACGCCGACAAATGGGCGGACCAGAACGAGCCGACATTGATCGACAAACGCGAGCGCGTGCTCGATCCGATGACCGCCTACCAGATCACCTCGATTATGGAAGGCGTCGTGCAGCGCGGCACCGCAACCGTCGTCAAGGAGGTTGGCAAGCCGATCGCCGGCAAGACCGGCACCACCAACGACGAGAAGGACGCCTGGTTCATCGGCTTCTCGCCCGATCTCGTGGTCGGCGTTTATCTCGGCTATGACAAGCCGCGCCATCTCGGCCGCGGCGCGACCGGCGGCGTGCTGGCGGCTCCGATCGTGCGCGATTTCATGAAGGTAGCGCTCGCCGACAAGCCGGCGGTGCCGTTCCGCGTGCCGCCCGGCATCAAGCTCATCCGCATCGATCCAAGGAGCGGCATGCGGGCAGGCCCCGGCGATCAACGCGTTATCCTGGAAGCCTTCAAGCCCGGCACCGCGCCGTCCGACAACTATTCGGCGATCGGCGTCAGCGATGCCGACGGTCGCCCGGTCGGCGTTTCGCCCGAGGCCGATCGCGCGATACGGACCGGTACCGGCGGGCTGTACTAGCGGCGTCAGCTAGCAGCGGCGCGCTGATCTCCGCGACCTCGCACAGTTCGAGGCGCAGGATCGTCGATGATCTCCCGACGAGCTGGCGCGCTCATTGGTTTCGGGCTCGCCGATTGACAGCACTTCGGATCGGCTCGTCTTTATCTTTGCATCGCGCGCCGGTCGCTCACGCCGTCCCTCCCGGTCCGCAGATGAGGTTCAAGAGCGCCTGCCGCCCTTCATCCTTTACGACCGACATGGCGCGTTGCAACGCGCCGGGAAGCGCCCCCGGATCTTCCACGCGCTCGCCATAACCGCCCGCCGCTTCGCAGATCTTCTCGAAGGCCGGCAGCTTTCGAAGCGCGACGAAGGGTGGTTCGTTGCTCCTCGCCGCCAGCCCGTCGGGATACATGGCCAGCGTGCTGCGCTCGACCGCACCCCACATCCCATTGTTCATGACGACAAAGAGAACCGGCAGCTCGTGCAAGGCCGAGGCGTGGTGGACGGCGGCGGGATTGCAGAACATGTAGGCGCCGTCGCCGAGGACGGCCATCACCGGGCTCTCCCGACGTGCAAGCTTGGCGCCGAGCGCCGCGCCGGCGCCCCAACCCAGACCCGACGCGGAACTCGATCCGAAATAGAGATCGGGAAACTCGAAGGTGCATTGCTCGAGGAACAGCGTGTACTCGTTGATGACGATGCAGTGCGGATCCTTGGCGCGATCGACGCAGTGGCTCACCCACGCGGGATCGAGCGGGGTCTTGCGGGCGGCGGCATCGAGCGCAGTCTTCCAGGCCGCCGTCAGCGCCTCGCGCTCCTCCTTGATCCAGCGCCGACGCAGCTCGATCGACTGCTCATCGAGGCCGTCCGCGAGTGCCGCGGTCAACGCGGCAAGGGTGGCAACGCTGCTCCCCGTGATGGCAACGTCGCAGGGAAAGCCGCGGATCGGGTAGCGCGTGAACAAGGGATCGAATCCGCATTGGATGACCTTGCACTCCGGGCGGGGCGCGGCCCGGCTTGGAATCCAGGGGACGTCGCTCTCGAGCACCAGGATCGCATCCGCCTTTTGCACCAGTCGCACGGGATCGAACCCGAGATTCATCGGATGCGATGACGGCAGCGAGAAATAACGCGGCCGATGCTGGACGAGAGGTATCGCAAACCGCTCGGTGAACTGCGTGAGCGCCTTGAAGGCCGCGGCGTCCCTGCCGGCGTTCGCCGTCACGATCAACGGCCGCGTTGCTTGCGCGAGCGTGCGCGCGGCCGCGGCGATCGCGTCTGCGTCCGGCGCCGGGGAAGCCGCAGCGCTGAGCCGAGAGGGCGATGGAGGCTCGAAATCGGAAACCGGCGCCGCGATGACTTCGCGCGGCAAAGACAGGTAGACGGGGCCGCGCGGTTCCGTCGCCGCGATCGCAAGCGCGCGGTCGACCACCGTGGTCAGCTGCTCGGCGTTTCGCAATTCGTAATCCCATTTGACGATTTCGCGGATCATGCCCGCCTGGTCGTACATTTCCTGCGCCCAGTGGATGTAGCCGTCGCGCGAGCCCAACAGACCCGTCTCGGTGAGCGGAGATCTGCCCGCAGTGAGCAGAATCGCGACGTTCTCGCGCGCCGCATTCAACGCCGCGCAGACCATGTTCGCGGTGCCGACGCTGACGTGCACCATCACCGCTGGTACGCGGCGCGACACCATGCCGTAGCCGTGCGCCATGGCGACGGCGAGATTTTCATGCGTCGCCAGGATGGGCCGCGGAACTGCGACGCCCGTTTGCGCCGACTGCGCATACGCCTCTATGAGTGGCGCAAAATCGGTCCCCGCATTGCCGAACAGATAGTCGACCCCACGATCGGCCAACAAGGCGAGATAGGCCGCCGCCACGTTACCGGCTGACCTCTGTTTTGGTCGGTTGCTGCGCTCCAGGCGCGGTCCCATCGCGATGCACTCCCACGTTGCGCAGTCAATCTACCCTCAAGCTTGAGCGTGAACCAAGCCTTGCGCGGCCATGCGGGCAAGCGGAGGCAATGGCGAGCCCGCGACGCTGGACAAGCTTAGCGCTCTCAACGAATAATGACGCGCCGGAAATCCACGGGTGTTGCTCGACGCCCCGCAGATTGGCGTGGCGTCAAATGATGGTCGAGCGAACCGGAAAGGCAGGAGCATGAAACGGATCTGCATGGCACTCGCTGCGTTGGCTCTCGTCTTGACGCCGATGCAGGCTAGCGCTCAGGACAAGCTCGTCGTCAGCGTGTGGGGCGGCAGCTGGCGGGACATGGTCGACAACCTCATCGGCAAGAAATTCACCGCCGCGACGGGCGTGCCGGTCGAGTACATCACCGGCGGCACGATCGATCGGCTGAACAAAGAGAAGCTTGCCAAGGGCAATCCCGAGAGCGACATCACGTTCACGACATCGCACGTGGGCTGGCTCTATGCCAACGATGGCCTCTACGAGCAGCTCGACCTCGCCAAGGTGGCGAACGCGAAGAATTTGGTCGCCCAGGCCAAGATCAGCCCGTATCACATCGGCACCTGGGCCTATGTCTACACCATCGGCTACCGGCCCGACCTGATCAAAGGCGCGGCATTCGAGAGCTGGGCGGATCTTTGGAGGCCCGAGGTCAAAGGCAAGCTCGCCGCGCCGGACTTCGATCCCAGTCATCTCATCGTCGTGGCTGCGCTGCTCTCGGGCGGCGACGCTGCGACCTGGGAAAAGGGGCAAGCCAAGCTCAAGGAACTCAAGCCGAGTTTCAAGGCGTTCTATACCAATGACGCCAACAGCCAGCAGCTCATTGCCAACGGCGAGACGCCCATCCAGGTGATCTTGTCGATGAACGCGCACTACAT
>WNFI01283992.1_pt1 | contig 13763 bp, 8 predicted proteins | sample 5400471 | NCBI WGS metagenome assembly WNFI01 (sample SAMN13153348, study PRJNA577476) | soil metagenome | isolation source: 100 cm saprolite on Douglas fir-dominated hillslope | place: USA:California | collected 2013-09-17 | reverse complement strand
TCCTCCCTTCACGGTGACCGTCACACCTCCGAGCAGCTCGAATCCCGGTGATACCCTCACTCTCACCGCGATCGTTTCAGATATTGCGGGTAACTCGGTGTCGCCGTCGCGCGGGATTCAGGTGGTTTCCGCGGGAGTGCTCGTTGGCCAAGTGTTGTCCGATTTGACAGGGCTCCCGCTACAAGGGGCGAGCGTGCAGGTTGTTGGTGCGACGGCGCAGGCCACGTCGGACAATCAGGGACGCTACTCCATCCCAGTAAACAATAACCACTTGTTTTTGAGCATCAATACGGTCGCAAATTCCAATACTGGAATACGTGCGACCGTAAGTGTAGAACGCGAAGTGTCAGTCCAGTCCGGAGTCGGAACTGTGCCGGTCGATGCGCGCATGACTCCGCTTGCGCCTGCTATTCCGATTAATTCCGCCGGAGGTTCACTCAAGAGCGGTTCTCTGACGATTTCGGTACCTGCAGGTGGCGTGTCTTCTGCCACAAATTTTCATCTCACATCGCTGTCACAACAAGGGCTACCTGGGCTGCTGCCCCTTGGCTGGTCACCTGTCTCCGCCTACGCTTTGGTTACCGCCGATGCCGGGAACGTTTCCATTCAGATTCCCTCCGCCGGCCAGCCTATCGCAGGCGTCGCGGTGGTCACGCTTCCTCCAAACACCTCCAGCTCTGCCTCCCTAAACCCTGCTTCCGTTTCTCCAACCGGCGGCACCTCCCTCGCTTCACTCGCCATCGAATCGCCGTCGCCGCTTCCTTCCGGTACAGTCATTCAGGCGAATGTCACGGAAACGTACGCACTCACTTCCGGGAAACAGCTTTCCGATGAGCTGCGCACGGAAGACATTCTCCTTTATCAATTCGGCGCACCCAGCGGCGCTGCCGTGACCGCCACCTTTCCAGTGACTCCTTCGCAAACCTTTCAGATTGGCCAGCTCTCTTCCGGTGATGTTCACCTCGACATTCTCTCCGGTCGCGAATCCGTGCGCGGCCAAGTCGGCGGCAGCGACGCGCTTTCCACGCAAGGTGGCAACGCTACTCTGACCGTCGCAGCGGGCTCTTTGCCTCAGGATACAGCTATCGCGGTTAGCCCCGGGCCTTTGGATAGTTTTCTGCCCACTACGAATACGCTCACGCGCCTCGCGGAATACAATATCGATTTCTCCGGACAAATTCTCAATTCTCCGGCGCAACTTTCGGTCGCGGCAGGAAACGCGCAGACCGGTGACAATATTTTTCTGGCGCAAATACAGCGTGTCGCTGGCTTCCCATACCTCGTGGTTGTAAGTCTTGCGCAAGTCAATGGCTCGAATCTGGTCACCCAGGCAGTGCCCGGGCTTCCGGGCATCACTCAGGGTGGAGACTATGTCTTCTACAAGCTGACCGCGCCCACCGGCTTCGTCTCCGGAGCGGTCAGAGCAAGCTCCGGTTCGCCGGTCCCGTCAATCTCACCGCAAGCATACCCAATACCGCTCTCTCCGGCTCCGCTTCCGTTCAGGTCACTGCAGGGCAGACCGCCTCGGCGAACATCAGCGTCGTCGGCCAAGTCGAATCCGCCACTGTCACCCCAGCCAACGGTTCCGTTGGCGTCCCGCTCACTGCCGAAATCGACGTCACCGCCACCGACGCTTTCAATCCCGCCACCGTCACCGCTTCGAGCGTCACGCTCACGCAAACCGGGCAGGGAAGCAGCGCGCCCGTAGCGATTCGTTTCGTTTTCTCGCAGGGCAACGCCAAGCTTGCGGTCTTCCCGCAATCGGCGCTTCAGCCTTCCACAAAGTTCACTTTCGCCGCTTCCGGTCTTGCCAATGCTCTCGGGGGGCTCACTTCTGTGCCCACGGTTTCCTTCACCACGCAAGCCATCACTCCACCCAATTTCAATACCGATGCGCTCGTCTTTGCCATGCCCGATGCGAACGGCAACGTCGCCGTCACCGCCCCTGCCAATTCCTTCCCGCCTGGCTCAAAGATTTTGATCGTCGACCAGACCAACGGCGTCGTCCTCTCCCTGACTGTCTTCAACGATGGCTCCGTGTCCGGCCAAATGCCCGCTACCATTGACGACATCCTCGCCGTCACCATCACCGCGCCGGACAAGACCACCGCCTCCTTCACGCGCAGCCAGTTCGTCGCGCCCGACGGCACCACCGCCGTCGGCCCAGGCGGCGGCACCGTCTCCGGCCCCGGCAACACCGGCCTGATCATCCCGGAAGGAACCCTCAACAAGGGCGCTACGTTCAAGCTCACGCCTCTCGATCAAACCGCTTTCCCGCAGCTCCCGAGCTGGCCCGGGCTCAATTTCGGCAGCGGCTTGCATGTCGACGCGCCCGCGATGCCTACTTTTAACAAGGAGGTGAAGCTGGCTTTCCCCGTTCCTGCCGGTGCACCCGGGAACGCCTTCTACTATGTCTACCGCCGTATCACCGACCAGAACGGCAAAGTCTATTTCGAAACCATCGACCACGCCTTTGTGCAGGGAACCGGTGCAAGCGCTCAGGTCGTTACTGCCTCGCCGCCCTTCTGTGGCTATCACAATCCAACCGGAAACTTTAATATTGCCGCGGCTGCCAGCTTTACCGGTACGATTCAGTTCTCGCCGTTCCAGACTTTCGTTTTGATGTGGGACATCGCGCAGCCGGTTGCCGGTCTCCCGGGCATTGGCTCTCCCGGCCTGATCGTGGGGCTAGTGCAGCAGATCGTGCCGCCAGGCCCGGGTCAACCCTTTACCACGTATCAAAGATATGTAAACAAGGTCATCATCTCCCTGGACGCCGACCCGTCCCAAGTCGCCACATACAATGGGCAGTGCTCCACCTTCAGCATCTTCGATCCGCACCTGGGCGGAGGCGTGCGCAGCCTCACAGCAACCGATGGCACGAATACCATTCATGCCGCCGTTGACGAAGTCAACGGCATCCAAGTGGACGACGCCACCTATGCCATCTATGCCGGCTTGGAAGGCCAATACCGCAACATCGGCCGCGTCACCCTCACTTTCCCGCCCACTGTGCCCCCGCCACCGCCGCCTCGCATCAACATCGCTATTGCCAAAGCTGCGGACGGGCTGCCGATCTCTGGAATCATTCAGACTGGTACGAACCTTAACATCACATTTTCGTCTACCTTGACGGTAACGGGCGCCACGATCAACGGCGCTACTTTCTCCGTCACCCCGCTTACCACCAACGGCCCTGCGGACGGACTCGCTCACTATCGCTTGAGCGATCCGAATTATCCTTATAACGTGGGCAACACTCCGGGCCTGAACACCGTCGTCGCAACCGCCGTCGATCCCCTCAACCCCAACGTGCCTATCAACGCAAGCAAGAGCTTTTTGGTCGTCGCAGCAGGCGGCACCAACACCGCTGTCACGGCTTGCACCACAACAGTCCAGAATTGCACCCCGCCCATGGTCCTCGCCGGTACGACCCCGGAGAACAATGCCACCGGCGTTTCGCCCAGCGTATTTCCCCAGATCACTTTCAGTGAACCGGTGACCCACGTTCCGGGCAACGTCACCCTCGTGGATCACCTGGGAGTGCCCGTGCCGATGTTGCTCATCGGCGTCAAGCCCAATGGCACGATAGCCGATCCGGTGCAACCTTCGGACCCCGTCACTTCCTTGACGCTTCAGCCGCTGCAGGGGCTGAAGTTCAATGAAACTTACAAGCTGACCCTCAACGCGAAGAACACCAGTGGCTGCATCGATAGCAGTGGGAACGTCAACACCGCAGTTACCGCTGTGCTCATCGTGGATCTGAATCAGCCGCCCAGCGGGCCGCTTTGCCTGCCTCCCTTTCCCCTCCCAGGTGAACCGGCCTATCAGTTCACCACCTTTGGCCCGCAAGAACTAGGCGGCACGCAGAACCAGTTCGGCGCCACCCGGCCAGTCATTATTGGTAAGCGCGCCTTCCTCGGCATTCGACCCGGTCCGGTCACTGGCGAACTGGATCAAGTGGACATCACGGATCCGTCCAATCCCATTGATCTGGGCCCGCTGGGCCCGACGTCGTTCATTGGTTTGCCCCTGGATGCAGCGGGACAGGCGGGTTCGCCGGTCACCGGCGGCGGGCTGGTCGCCATTGCCGCGGGCCAGCCTCCGATCCAGAACATTCTTCCGTCCAACGTATGGCTGTATGATGTCTCGGACCCGGATCATCCGGCTCGCGTGGGCGCCGTCAGCGCCACCACCAGCACCACGCAAGACGGCACCGTGCTGCGCCTGTTCATGAAGGATCAGTTCCTGTACACCAGCACGTTCCTCAAGGGCTTGGAGGTGATTGACCTGAACCAGGCGGTGGCCGAATATCAGAGCGTGTTCAGCAGCAATCCGTCGCAGTTCGGCCAGGCGGTCAGCACCGAAGGCAATGGCTTCGCCACGGACACCGTGGTGAACACCATTCCGTTGTACGCCACTAACTTTACCGTCACGATGTACGATTTGAAAGGGGCGGATTATGTGACCGGGCCGGCGGTCACGCAAACCCTGGTCTTGGCCACAGGCCGCTTACCACTCGTGGTAGCGGACCCGCAAAAGCCCGGCCCGAATGGCGTGCTGTATCCGCCTGCGGACATCACCAACCCCACCGTGTCCAGCGGCCTGCCCGGCGCGGGCCTGCCGAATTTGGATGCTTCGCCTTTACAAAGCGTCGATGGAAAGTTTCAGTTGCGGCAGGGCCGCGCGTTGGCTCTGGGCACGCTTCCGCTGACGGATAGCCAGGGCAATAGCGCGCCGGAGCAAGTTGCCATCATCGTTGGTACCGGTGTCGCTGCGTTACCGGATGGAACTCCGGCGCCGGGCGTTCTGGCCGTCGTCAACGTGAACGACCCGAAACATCCAATGGCGCAGGGCTTCGTGGGGTTGACGGCCTTCCCGACCGATGTCGTCTTCAAAGGCACGATTGCCATCATCAGCACCGGCGCCAACAAGATTCTGCTCGTCAATCTCAACGACCCCACGCATCCCGCCAATGCCGGCGAAATCGACGCCTCCTCCGGCTCCGTCTTCGGCGACCGCCTCGCCGTCACCGATGACGGCTTGATTGTCACCTCTTCATTTAACTCCACCATCGGCGGCGTGCACACGTCTTCTTTGGGAGTAGTTCCGCAAATCGCCGTCGACCCGAGCGGACTCCTGGCTACGCCTGATGGCAAGACGAGCCAAGACATTCCAATTAACTACAAAATTTTCGGAGATCTGACTCAGGTAGCCTCGGCGCAGGTACAAGTCAAGGATGATACCGGCCAGGTCGTCTTCAGCACACCAGTTCCCGTTCAGCCAACGGGCTCCGTGACTTGGCCATCAGGACAGCCCATTCATGTTACACCTGCAACGATCAAATTCCAGGTACAAAACCCGGATGGTGGCAACAGTGATTTTCTGGAGGCTACGCCAGAGAATACGTTCGGTGACGCTCCTACACCCGTAATTCTTTCTGCATCTCCAGCCTTGATTGTTGTCAACTCGTCGCAGCAGGTTATTGATATTCTTGGGAGAAACTTCCTCACCTCGACTCAGGCGCAGTTTATTGCCCCTGGCTCCGACGTCGGGGGCGCAGCAGCGTTGCTTTCGATCCAATTTATCAGTTCGACCGAAGTAAAACTCACGCTCACACCCAATTTCTTGGGGCAGCTCGGTGACGCGACTCTCCGTCTACTGAATGGAACGAGCCAGTCGAACGACTACGCGATCCACATTGTACCACCAGGCCTGCCGCCAGCCCCTACGCTGTCCTCAATAAACCCATCCCAGCTGCCCTTAACCGACGGTTCGCAAGATACGCTGATTACGCTATCCGGCACTAACTTTATTGCCGGAGATACAATAGTCAGGACCGATTCGGAGGGTCCTAGTGCGCCACCGGAGTTGACTGCGCAAGTAACCTCCACGACATCCGTGCAGGTCACGATTCCGGCAAATTGGCAAATAATCCCAGATCTAATTATGCTCTATGTTCAATCCACCAAATATCCCTTGCTCCAGTCGCAAGCGCTCGCTTTTCAGATTGGCGATGGAATTAGTCCCGCCCAGATTGGTGGTAATCCGAGCACGCCTGCACCACTCCTCGATCCCTTCTCCGCGAATACTGACGGCGACCCGACTACACTACCGGCTCCACGTCCACCTCTTTTGTCTTCAGTGGGAGACGGGTTCGTGGCGCTTGTGGCTTCTGATGCGACGCAACCGACCACGGTCACACTGCAGGGCTCGGGCTTCCAGGCCGGAGGCGCCGTCGTTGTGGATGTTGACGGGTTGCAGACTTCGCTTTCTCCTGCTTCGGTTTCCGAAAACCAGGTTCAGGTCCAACTTCCTCCGGCTCTCTTCAAACTTCGAACTTATACTTTCGATTTCCAGGTTAACTTACAAAACCTGAATCCTGGCCACCCGCCGCTTCATGCCCAGCAGCAAAATAATTCTGGGAAGGTGATATTCCGAGATCGGCCGCTATATGCCGCAGCTGGGCCTAACTATAGGCTTGGCGGGTTCCACTCCAGGACGCCCGACAAGACCAACCAGGCAGTCCCGTTCGATTACTACCTAATGGTGCCGGAGCAGAGTGCTTGTCCGCCCTCCCCATGCTCTAACAAAGCGGTGGCAGTAATTGGGCAGCACGTGCTGCAGCCACAGGGGACCAAAGTCAGTTTTGATCAGCAAGATCCTGCCCTCATCGATCGCAACCCGGCTCTCACGCAAAGCCCTATCCCGGTTACAGTGACAGTGATCGGGAAGAACGAGAACGCTGATCAACTGCAAAAAACCGATCTTGTTGCAAACAAAAACGTCACAGCTAATGGACAGACTGTCAAAACTAAGGTCGGCACACTCCAAGCGCAGCTGATTCAGCGCCACCACTACGCGGTATATCTGCACTATGTCACGGAGACTCCCGTTCCACCAAACCCCAGCGTGGACCCGAACTTTCCTTGTCAGAACCTGCCCTTGCTTCCGGGCAAAATGCCTAGAACCCAGGCACTCTACGACAACCGTGTCCAAACACTGGAGGCAGGGCTGAACCATATTTGGAACCAACAGGCGAATGTTCAGTTCGACGTATATCCCGTCCAAGGCAGCATCGGTGCCGGCACGGGTACTTGTCAGGGAGAAGTCATCCCGGAGCAGGTCCACTATGATCTCAACAATGATCATAATCTCCTGATAACCGACCCGAATCCGCCTCATTCACACATTACTGTCGAAACTAACAGCATCATTCAGGCTATACAAGTCAGCCATCCTCCTCAGTTGCCCCAGGGAGTCGAGCGTCAGATCCACGTGTATTTTGTCAGGAGTTTTCTCATACCATTCCGTCTTAAGGACGCGCATGTTCCCGGAGGACTCACAGTTGGCACGCAATATGCCATGACATTTGATTTTGATGGTGGCGTCGGCCCATACCAGTTTAATACGCTTGGCCAATTGCCGCCTGGGTTAGCTTTCACCCATGGAAACACTTCAATTCGAATTAGTGGCACCCCACTGCCGGCAGGGGTTGGGCAGAACTATGGGTACCAATTTTCCGTAACGGACTCTGAACAAAACCCAGTGACTATCACTATTAATATTAACTTCCCACAAATTCTAGCTGCGCCTAACCACGTTAACCCCCAGTGGGGGACTCCACCGGGTGCTCCAAATCCAATGGCTGGCTATACTTTGGGCTTCGTGACACAGATCGGTGCCGATACGATTTTTGTTGATGATCGTACGAAGGATACTCGCTTGGTGCACGTCTTGGCTCATGAGTTGGGACACGCGTTAAACATGACTCATCTGCATGAACGGACAGGTGTGACATGCATTCAAAACCTCGCGCACACGGACTCTGATTATGCGGATGAGAATCAACTCATGTGGTATCTGGATATTGAACTAAAGCGCCAATCTCACATCGGTATCCAGCAATTATGGCAGAAGAATGGAAATCTAATAGTCAATAATGCGCAATGCCATTGACGTTCATTAAATTTTCCGATGAGCGAAACCTCTTAGGTATTCCGTGGCTTGCTAGCATTCTTCTCTTTTCCGGATCGATGCTCTCGGCACAGGTGTGTCCACAAGGGAACATAGACACCGCTCGGCTTGTGGATCAAATGCAGCACACAGACAACAGCCCCAATGTTCTTTTGAGGGCAGCAGCGATAGGAGGAAATAGCGTCGCACCTGCCCTCCTACACATCACCAGGCCGGGAATGCCCGTTGACTCCGTCCCCGGTGTCGCGCAGGTGAGTCTGGCGAGGCTCGGAAACAAAGCTGCACTTGGACAGCTCAAGGAGGAACTGAATGATACGAAGTCGTCCTCCAAGGCCGTCGCAAAGCTCGTCCGTGTCGGAACCGACGAGGCCGTATCCATCCTCATGGTCTATTTGCACGCCCATCTGCATGACAACTCTCTACATCAAGACTTTGGCGACTATATCTTCGACATACGGGGCGAAGTCATAGAATCCCTTTCCAAGCAATTGCACATCGGACCGATGATGCCTAATGGTGCCTTTTCAGTTTCTCTTCAGGATTGGATGAGATGGTGGGATCAGCACAAGGGCAAGACAATTGCACTTTCCATCAACGAGAGATTCCGAGATCCTTACCTGCAATGCCTTGCCCGAAAAGTCGAATGGGGCTTTCCTGATGCAGTATTCGATATGGTCCGCACGCGAGAGCCACAGGTGATACCGGTCCTCAAGTTTTTAGCAAGATTTGGCGATCAGCAGAGACGATTCTTCAATGTGGCAACCTTGCAAGGGCGTGCGCGGCTTGGCCTGGCGCAACTTGGAGATCCGGAGGAGTTGCAAACTGTCAAAAAGGAGCTCGATCTTCCGGCCTACGGCGGCGCTATCGAAGAGCTTCGCCAACTGGGAGGACCGGTTGCCGTAGCCGCTCTCATGAATGCCTTTGACAGTGCTGGCTTTCTTTCGCAGTACAAGGGAACGAGGGGTTACGAGAGGGAGGTAGTTACGCGCCACCAGGAAATAGCCAATGCTTTGACGAAAATGGTCATATCTCCTCCTGAGACGAAGACCACTCCTGAGAGCAAAAAGAAATGGAAAGACTGGTGGGCGAAAAACAAAGACACCGCCCAATTCGTCAAGCGGCCCATCACGACCTACGAATGATCGGCGTGACGTTCATCGTCTGGGGCCGTCCAGGTGCACCGTGCTCCGTCTATTCATGAAGGATCAGTTTCTGTACACCAGCACGTTTCTGAAGGGTTTGGAAGTGATTGACCTGTTGGTGGTAGCCGATCCAAATATCGGGGGCACCGCGGCGGTACAGTACCCGCCGGCGGTGAGCGGCGGTGGTCTAAGCAACCAGCCGTTGCGGATGACCAGCGCGGAAGGCACGACCGCACACCTTAGCGAGCAACTCACTCGCGAGGTGTCGGGGCGTTCCGCGATGGAACAAGACTGCGTACAACAACTGGTTCCACTTCGAAACGGTGGTAAGTTACAGTCGTCAGCTAGCTTGAGTATTCCCGTGGCTAAAAGGATGGGTTCACTTGACTTATCCCCGCCACAATCAGGAGGAACACAGTGAAGGTACCGGCAAGACTCTTGTCATCAGGCATCCGGCAGCAACGTTCTAGCCGCCGCTGGCTCTTGCATGCCGGCTTGTTGTCCCTTATTGCTTTCGGCCTGCAAGGCACCATTTCCAAAGCCCAGAATGCGGTTGTTCTGGTGGGGGCCGGATCGACAGTCCCGGCGCCTCTTTACAACCGGTGGACACAGGAGTACAGCAAGCGCAACCCCAACATTCAGATGCGATACCTTCCGGTCGGCACCAGCGAAGGAATCAAGCAGATCTCACATGGCGCGGGCGATTTCGGCGCCGGGGAAGCTCAGCTTACAGAAAAGGAGCGAGAAGAGGGCAGTTTGATCGAACTGCCGGCCGTACTCATCGGAATCGTGCCCATCTACAACCTGCCCGACGTCCACCAGGAGCTACGGCTTTCAGGGGAAGTGTTGGCCGGGATATTCCTCGGCGAAGTGAAGACGTGGAATGCGCCACAAATCGTGAAGCTCAATCCAGATCTCACTTTGCCGAATCTTCCGATCCAAGTGATCAACCGCCCCGCAGGAAAGGGATCCAACTACGTGTTCACTGACTTTCTCTCCAAGGTGAGTTCCAAGTTTCGGACCCAACTCGGAGTCACCCCTTCACCCAAGTGGCCGGTTGGCACTCCGGCGGAGCGCAGTTCCGACATGGCAGACAAGGTGAAAAACAGCCCCGGCTCCATCGGCTACGTCGAGTATCAATATGCGGTGAAGGGCCGAATTCCCCAAGTCGCGGTGCTGAATCGCGCCGGTAAGTTTGTTAAAGCTTCCGTTGAGAGTATTGCTGCTGCGTGCGAGGCGGTAGAAGCGCCGCGGTACAATAGCTTCTCCGCCTCATTGACCAGCGCACCCGGCGCTGATAGTTTTCCTATTACCAGCTTCACGTGGATTTACCTGCGCATGAAATCTATCGATTCCACGCGCGCAGCCGCTTTAGGCGATTTCCTGGATTGGGCATACACGGAAGGCCAGCAGTTTGCCGTTCAGGAAGGCTATGCCGAACTGCCCCCGCCCTTGCTCGCAGCGGTGAGAAAAAAAGCCAAAGACTTGCGCTAACGCTCAGTTGTCTAGAAGATGGCGCGGAACTTGATCAAGATTCGCTGCGTTTCGCTTTGGAGGAATCAGGCGAACCTACGGCTTTGACGGCCCTGTGCGGGCCCTGTAAGATTCGCAGTGCCTCGACAAAACGTATTTCTTTTGAGGTCGCTTGCCGCGGGAAGCCCGCAGGGTGACCGCCTAAGCGGCAGGAACTCCAGGTTGGAGAGGGGAAGTAATGCGGACTTATTTTGCTTGGGCGTGCGCAACTTTTGTGCTGGGATGCCCTGTGTTCGGCCAGCAGGCGCAGGGCAGGACCGGCCAGCTCACCAAGTCCACTGCCCAAGCGGACCTCACGAACCTGCTCGATGCGAAAATCAAGGCGGAATGGCAGGCCATCAAGAACAGGGACCAAAAGGCTTATGGCGAGCTCCTGACGGACGACTACATCGCCGTCGAAGCGGACGGCAGGGGTGAACGTTTCAAGTGGAAGGCCCTGAGTGAGCTCCCGCAGAGCACGGTCACCGACTACACACTTTCCTTCCTCAAAGTGACAACGCTCTGCCTGGATGCAGCGTTCGTCCGCTACGAGGTCTTTATCAGGTTTCCTCCGAAATCGACAGTACCGTTTGAAAAAATCCTCGTTGGCGAAATCTGGGTGAAGCGCGACGGCCAGTGGAAGGCCCTGCACTACCAGGAAACCCCCGTCAAATAGTTAGTCCGCTGTCGCGCTGCTGCTCCGCCCGCTGCCAGTTTCTCGCTTCAGTCCTGTATTGTCGGTTCTTGGCGGCTCCACATGCGACGGAGGGAAGCGCGCAGCCTGGCTGTTAACCGCCTGCCATGGCGTTGGCGGAAGGTTATTGGCAGTCCGGAGGCATGGAAGCAAGGGCATCTTCCGAACCGCACGGCCGCTTCTTCTTCGCTGGCGCGAGTCCTGGCTTGGAATGATTGAGGATCCAAAGCCCTTCGTTGTTGGCTAAATAGATCAGGCCGCGACTCGGATCCTGGAGGATGCTCGTAACCCCCGTGAAGGTCTGAAGCACCTTGGGGTGCGCGGGATCGCTCAAGTCGAGGATCCTGACGGTCTCTGTGGGGCTCTCTGTGCTCCGAACGACACCCTTGGAGTTCTTGTCCGGGACTTCGGCGAGGCCCACGTCGGGACCAACGAGCTCGAGTTTGCCTGCCGTGGCGTCGTTCGAAGAAACGGTACGGTTCAGCAAGCTCGGAACCTCTGGTTTGGTCACATCAATCACCGTAAAGCCCTGCTTGGATGCCTTCTGAACGTACAGGTAGTGCTTGTCTCCTTTTGTTTCGAGAAGCATCTCGCCCCCCGCGGCTTCCTGCAAGGGCAAGTGCGCAATCACTTTTGCCGGAACCTCGGTGGGCTTGGTCTTGTTGGCCTTGGCAGCCATGCCGGGGCAGGACACGGCCATCACCCCGGCTGCGAGAATCATGCACAAACGGCGCATATAACTCCATGCGAATCTTCCACGTATGGTGCTCATTGCGATCTCCCTGCCCTGCGCTGGGTCTGCCGCCAACGATCCTTCAGTCGAAGCTAGCGTCTTGCGCCTCATGATTCTGAACTGGGTGAGGTGGAGTGAAAAATACCCTGAGGCAAGGCACGATGCCGCTGGCAAGACTGGCCGCGCATACGGCCCATTTCATATCCACGCGACAGCATCTGGGTGAGGACACTCGAAAACTCGTTTCAACTCAGAGTATACACCTGAAGCGCGACGGGCGATTCAAAATCGCAACTGAATTCCACGTCCCAGGCTCGGTGGCCCCACATTGCGCTTCAGCGTGCGAGTCTGTCCCGCTACAGCTACTGCCGGCCGTAAACGAGAATGCAGCCGTTGCTGCTCTGTGTGCCGCAGATTCCCCCTGATTGGGAGGGCACGAAAACGTGATTATTGAGAGAGTCGGCCGCAACGCTATGGGAGTTGGAGTTGGTCGGCACATTGACGAGCCAAGTCCGCGTCCCGGCATCAATGACGCCAAGCTGCGGACCGCTGGGGAAGTCCCGGGCTGCCAGATAATAGCGATTATCGCCGGGGTTGAACCAGATTTCGTCCACGCCGCCGATCTGGCTAAACGTGGCGAGGGTGGCGCCGGTGTTGCCGTCGATGATGAACATGTTGGGCGGGAAGGCAATCCCATCGTGGTCCGCGCATCCCACCAGGAAATCGTTGCCGGGGCCCTGAACGATGCTCGCGGGTTGGCAGTTTATAACGGGAATAACGTTGACAACAACCGGTCCATTCGGGTTGCCAATTCGTGACGAAGAAAGTGTTATGAACGGGATTAAACGCCGAGCCGCCAATCCCCGCCACGGCGATTTCTCCTGCCTGTCCAGCGCCTGCAGTGCCGTTATTGGTGATGAAGGCTCCCGTGTTCACGTCAACGATGGCGGAGTGATGGCAAGGCACATTCGCCCCCGCGACCCCCACGCCCGTGCCCGAAACGCCGGAAGGCACCGGGCCCGCAGGCGTAGCGTTGGAAGGATCGGGGCAGGGGAAACCATTAGCGCTGTCAACAGGGACAATCGAACTGACCGGGCCGGCGCCGTCGTAATAGATTTGGCCAATGATGCAGGTCGGGAAATTACCGTTCGACGCAGGAGGCGTAGCCGTGTTGGGGCGATAGGGCTGACCGGGGGTCACCGGAAGGCAATGCCCCATGCCGGCGGGGACCACGAAGGGAGCCGCATTCGTCCGGCTCACGATATCCGTCACGTCAATCAAAGTTACGAAAGGAAGCGCGGGATCACCGTTGGCAACCAGCAGAATATCGTGCCCCCCCACAACTCCGTACGACATCTCGTCCGCGCGCAAGTCTCCGCAGGTCGGGTCGGAGAAAGCCCGCCCGTTGGCGGATGCAATGCACGCGGCAATTCCCGTAGGATTGGGGGTGCCCGGGTTAGCCGTGGCTAGACCATCGTAATCGGGTGATTGGCCGGTCGGAAAATCCGCGAGGACCGTCGGCGTTGGCGTGGTTAGATCAAAGGCAACGACAGAGCTGCTGCCGTTGGAGACAAACAACGTTCGACCGTCCGGCGACAATTGGTTTCCATCAGGAGCGGAGAGGGGGTTCACGCCGTTCGCTCGCGCAGCACAGCACTGAGCCCCGGGAAATCCGCCGAAGAGCCCATTGGCACCAAAAGTGGGA
>WNFI01267273.1_pt1 | contig 13763 bp, 14 predicted proteins | sample 5400471 | NCBI WGS metagenome assembly WNFI01 (sample SAMN13153348, study PRJNA577476) | soil metagenome | isolation source: 100 cm saprolite on Douglas fir-dominated hillslope | place: USA:California | collected 2013-09-17 | reverse complement strand
CCAAGGACCCCGTGCTCTACTTCCTGCAGCGCTTGCGCGACGAGGCGCACCGCTTCGCCATCGGCACGCATCGCGCGCGGCGCACCAAGGCGATCGGCAGCTCGCCGCTCGACGAGATCGCCGGCATCGGCGCGCGGCGCAAGCGGGCGCTGCTGCATCATTTCGGCTCGGCGCGCAGCGTCGCCCGCGCCGGCCTCGCCGATCTCGAGCGCGTCGACGGCATCAGCAAGACGGTGGCGCAGAAGATCTATGACCATTTCCATGCCGAGGGCTAAACGCGTTAGACTGGCGGCGGCGTCCCGCGCCGTCCTCGGGACGAGATGTGAGCCATGCTGACGACCTTCCCCAATCTGCTGACGTTCTCGCGCATCGTTGCCATCCCCCTGGTCATCATCACCTTCTACGTGCCCTCGCCCTACGGGCCGTGGATCGGCTGCGTGTTGTTCTCGCTGGCGGGCTTCACCGACTGGCTCGACGGAAAGCTTGCGCGCTTGTGGAAGCAGCAATCGGAGCTCGGCCGCTTCCTCGACCCGATCGCCGACAAGCTGCTGGTGGTGGCCGTGCTGTTCATGCTGGGCGCGCTGCAGTTGCGCCAGCAGCCGCCGCCCGGCACCTTGGCGCTCACCGTACTCTACATCTTGCCGGCGCTGGTCATCATCAGCCGCGAGATCCTCGTGTCGGGCCTGCGCGAGTATCTCGCCGGCTTGCGCGTGCGCCTCCCGGTGTCGCGCCTCGCCAAGTGGAAGACCGGCATCCAGATGGGCGCGATCGGCGTGCTGCTGGTGGGCGATGCCGGCCCGAGCTCCCTGAATCTGATCGTGATCGGCGAGCTGATGCTGTGGGCGGCGGCGGTGCTGACCATCATCACCGGCTACGACTACCTGCGCGCCGGCCTCACCCACATCAATGACGAGGAGCCCTCGGTCAAGGCGGCGAAGCCGAGCAGCGTCGCGTGAGCGGCCTGCGCATCTTCGGGCTTGCCGGCTGGAGCGGCAGCGGCAAGACGACGCTGGTGACGCGGCTGCTGCCGGAATTGACGCGCCGCGGCCTCGTCGTCTCGACGCTGAAGCATGCGCATCACGCCTTCGATGTCGACCAGCCCGGCAAGGACAGCTGGCGTCACCGCGCGGCGGGCGCGACGGAAGTGATGATCTCGTCGGCGCGGCGCTGGGCGCTCATGCACGAGCATCGCGGCGCGCCGGAGGCGACGCTCCAGGAACTGGTTCGCCACATGAGCCCGGTCGACCTGCTGCTCGTCGAGGGCTTCAAGGACCAGCCGCATGCCAAGCTCGAGGTGCACCGGCCGGCGCTAGGCAAGCCGCTGCTGTGCCGCGGCGACCCGCACATCGTCGCCGTCGCCAGCGACACGCCGATCACCGGCGTCGCCGTGCCGGTACTGGCGCTCGACGACGTGGCGGCGATCGCGCGCTTCATCCTCGCGCATTTCCGCCTCGAGGCGGCGTGACATGGCGCAGCTGAGCGACGATTGCTTCGCCTTCGGCGGCGACCTCCTGTCGATCTCGGCCGCGCTGGCGCTGCTCGAGGCCCAGGTGACGCCGCAGGTCGAGACCGAGACGGTGCCGCTCAGGGAGGCGCGCGGCCGTATCCTCGCCGCGCCGCTGGTGGCGCCGCGCGACGTGCCGCCGCACGACAATTCGGCGGTCGACGGCTACGCCGTCTTTTTCGACGATTTGGCGGCGGGCGAGTCGACGACCCTGCCGGTCGGCGGGCGCGCGGCGGCCGGCCATCCGCTGCCGCGCGCGGCGCGGCGCGGCGAGGCCGTGCGCATCTTCACGGGCGCGCCGATGCCGGAGGGCGCGGACACCGTGCTGATGCAGGAGGATTGCAGCGAGGCGGACGGCCTCGTCCGCATTCCCGCCGGCATCAAGCGCGGCGCCAACCGCCGCCGCGCCGGCGAGGACGCCAAGGCCGGCGCCACCGTGCTGGCGCCGGGGCGGCGGCTGCGGCCGCAGGAGCTGGGCCTCGCCGCCGCGCTGGGATTCACCGGCCTGCCCGTCTACCGCCCGCTACGCGTCGCCATCTTCTCCACTGGCGACGAAGTGCGCGACCCCGGCGAGGATTTGCCGCAGGGCGCGATCTACGACGCCAACCGCTATGTGCTGCACGCGCTGCTGTCGGGCCTGGGCGCCGCCGTCACCGATGTCGGCATCCTGCCCGACCGCGCCGCGGCGATCCGCGCGGCGCTCGGCGCCGCCGCCGGGGGCCACGACCTCATTGTGGCGTCGGGCGGCATGTCCACCGGCGAGGAGGACCACGTGAAGGCCGCGGTCGAGGCGCTGGGCCGGCTGCATTTCTGGCGCCTCGCCATCAAGCCGGGCCGTCCCGTCGCCATGGGGCAGGTCGGCCGCGTGCCCTTTATGGGCCTCCCCGGCAATCCCGTCGCGGTCATGGTCACCTTCCTCATGCTGGCGCGCCCGCTGGTGCTGCGGCTCGCCGGCGCGGTCGCGGCGCCGCCCTTGCGCTTCCGCGTCACCGCCGGCTTCGACTATAAGAAGCGCAGCAATCGCTGCGAATATGTGCGGGCGCGGCTGGTGCGCGGCGCCGCGGGCGGCTGGACCGCCGAGAAATTCCCGCGCGACGGCGCCGGGATCCTGACGTCGATGATCGAGTCCGACGGGCTGGTCGAGATCGGCGAGGGCGTGAGCCGCGTCGCCGCCGGCTCGCCGGTCGAGTTCCTGCCGTTCAGCGAGGTGATCCCATGAGCGAAAGCCTCGATCTCGCCCGCCCGCTCGCCGCCTTCCGCCTCGACGGCGAGGTCGCGCTCGTCACCGGCGGCGCCAGCGGCATCGGCCGCGCGATCGCCCTCGCCTTCGCCCGCATCGGCGCGCGCGTCGCGGTGCTCGATCGCGACGCGGTGGCTGGCGCCGAGGTCGCGGCGGAAATCACCGCGGCGGGCGGCAAGGCCGAGGCGCATGCGCTCGACGTCACCGACGCGCCGGAAGTCGACCGCATCTTCGCGGACATCGTCGAGCGTCACGGCCGCCTCGACGTGCTCGTCAACAGCGCTGGGATCGCCATCCGCAAGCCGGCGGTCGAGCTGCCGCTGGCGGAGTGGGAGCGCGTCATGGCGGTCAACGCCACCGGCTCCTTCCTGTGCGCGCGCGCCGCGGCGCGCCACATGCTCGAGCTCGAGCTGGGCGTCGGCCGCATCGTCAACATCGCCTCGATCATGGGCTTCTCGGGCGGGATCTATCCCAACGTCTCCTACCAGACCTCGAAGGGCGCGGTGGTGAATTTGACACGGGCGCTCGCCGTCGAATGGGCGCGCCGCGGCATCCGCGTCAACGCGGTGGCGCCGACCTACATCCGCACGCCCTTGACGCAACCGCTGCTCGACAACCCGGAAGCGCTGGCGGAGATCGAGCGGCGGACGCCGATGGGCCGCGTCGGCGAGCCCGAGGATGTCGTCGGCGCGGTGCTCTATCTGGCGAGCCGCGCCTCGGCGCTGGTCACCGGCCACACCCTCGCCGTCGATGGCGGTTTCCTCGCGCAATAGCGGCTGGTACCAGAGAAGGAAGGCGCACCGGCCCACTTCCGTCGTCCCCGCGGAAAGCGGGGACCCAGGGCGACCGCTAGAACGGCAGATCGTCATAGAGATCGCGCCATGCACCGGCTCGCGAGGATGTCGACGCAGTGGCGCCTGTCGGTCCTCTAGCCGTCGCTCGCCCTGGGTCCCCGCTTTCCGCGGGGACGACGGAAGTGGGTGGTTGCATGTCCTATCGGCGCGAATTAGGGAGTTGAAACCATAGCGTGAAAGCCATAGGTCTGGTGGCATGAAGCTGCTCTATTTCGCCTGGCTGCGCGCCAAGATCGGCACCGCCGAGGAACGGGTCGAGCTGCCCGCCGGGGTCACCACCGTGGCGGCGCTGCTCGACTGGCTCAAGGGCCGCGGACCGGGCTTCGCCGAGGCGCTCAAGGACACGCGCATCGTGCGCGTCGCCGTCAACCAGCGCTATGTCGCCGGCGACCATCCGGTGAAGCCGGGCGACGAGGTGGCGCTGTTCCCGCCGGTAACGGGAGGCTGAGCCCCGTGATCCGCGTGCAGCGCGAGGATTTCGACGTCGGCGCCGAACTCGAGGCGCTCACCCGCGGCAACACCGCGATCGGCGGCGTGACCAGCTTCGTCGGGCTGGTGCGCGATGTCGCCGGCGACCAGCGCATCGCGGCGATGACGCTCGAGCATTACCCCGGCATGACCGAGCGCGGGCTCGCGGCGATCGAGAACGAGGCGCGCCGGCGCTGGCCGCTCGACGCCGTGCTGATCATCCACCGCTACGGGCGGCTCGAGCCCGGCGCGCGCATCGTGCTCGTCGCCACCGCCTCGGCGCATCGCGAGGCGGCCTTCGCCAGCTGCCATTTCCTCATCGACTGGCTCAAGACCAAGGCGCCGTTCTGGAAGCTCGAGGAGACGCCCGAGGGCGCGCGCTGGGTCGAGGCCCAGACGAGCGACGCTGCCGCCGCGAAACGCTGGATAGCGGAGTAGACCTCCCTAGTTTCGCTGGCCGAGCCGGGCCGCCGCCCGTTATGATCGGTCGCGGGAACGTCCCCGGCGTCACAATTTTCCGGAGCATTGGTGCAGACTCTTGCGGTGCAGAGCCGGGCCGGAACGCCGCGGCCGCTCAAGCTCCTCCTTGCGGCCGTCATCATCTTGCCGCTGGTCCTGTTCGCTGCCGCCGCCTGGCTCAATTACCAGTGGAGCTTCGAGGAGGCGCAGGCGCAGCTGACGCGCACCACCGACGCCGTCCACGAGCATGCCCTCAAGATCTTCCAGACCAACGAGCTGGTGCTCGATCGCATCGCCGAGCGCTTCGGCGGCCGCGATTGGCAGGAGATAGCCGCGGACAAGGCCGTCCATGCCTATCTCAAGCACCTCGCCGAGGATGTCCCGCACGTGGCGGTGCTCGGCTTCATTGCGCCCGATCGTCGCCTTGTCGCCTCGAATCTCGACTTGCCGCCCGTCCTCGCCGGGCAGCACGATTTCCTGCCGGTCCCGCGCGAGGGCGACGAGGATCTGTTCATCAGCGAGCTGAGCCTCGGCAACTACACCAAACAGCCGCAATTCTTCTTATCCGGACGTGCAGCCTGGCATCGTGCTGTCGCCGGAACCCGGCTTCCGGCGGGCCATCGCGGCGAATCCCGCGCGCGGCGGCTACACCACCGTCTCCGCCATCGACGGCAACGAACGCCTCTTCAGCTACAGCAAGCTCGGCTACTACCCGGTCTATGTCGCCGTCGGCATCGACTCCGCGGCGGTGACACGGCGCGGGTTGCAGAAAATGTCAAACCATCTCGTGTTCGGCCTTCCCGCCACGCTGTGCCTCATCATCCTCACCGTCGTCGCCCTGCAGGGCACCGCGCGCGAGCGCGCGGCGCTGCTCCAGGCGAATGCCGAGGCGCACCGGCGCGAGGAGCTCGAGGCCTCGCTCTACCAGGCGCAGAAGATGGAGGCGGTGGGCCAGCTCACCGGCGGCGTCGCCCATGATTTCAACAATCTGCTCACCGCCATCATGGGCGGCCTCGAGACCGTGCTCCACGCCGGCAAGCTCGCCGACCCGTTGCGCAAGCACGTGACCACGGCGATGCGCGCCGCCGAGCGCGGCGCGCGGCTGACGCAACAGCTCCTCGCCTTCTCGCGGCAGCAGATGCTGCACCCGGAAGTGGTCGACGTGAACCGCCTGTTGCGTGAATTCGAGACGCTGATGCGGCGCGCCGTCGGCGAGAGCATCGACTTCGTGTACGCGCTGGATCGCGACATCGGCGCGTGCCGCATGGACCCGGCACAGTTCCAATCGGCGATACTGAACCTCGTCGTCAACGCGCGCGATGCGACGCCGGCCGGCGGCCGCATCACGCTGGCGACGCGTGACGCCGTCTTGCCGCAGGACGCGGCGCCGCCCGATCCCGAGATGGCGCCCGGGCGCTATGTCCTCGTCAGCGTCAGCGACACCGGCACGGGCATGACCCCGGAAGTGCGGGCGCAGGCCTTCAACCCGTTCTTCACCACCAAGGAGGTCGGCAAGGGCTCGGGCCTCGGCCTCTCGCAGATCTACGGTTTCACCAAGCAGTCCGGCGGTCATGTCACGATCGAAAGCGCACCCGGCCACGGCACGACGGTGCGGCTTTACATGCCCTGCGCCGACGCATCCGCCGAGCGAAGCACGGCGCCGGCGGCCGGGAGGTCGGCGCCAGCGCCGCCGGCGGGAACCGTGCTGGTGGTCGAGGATGACGAGGCCGTGCGCGAGACCGCCAAGAGCGCGCTCGCGGCGCTCGGCTATCGCACGCTGACCGCGGCCGACGCGGCAGGCGCGCTGGCGATCCTGCGCCGCGGCGAGCCGATCGATCTCCTGTTCACCGACATCGTCATGCCCGGCGCGATCAACGGCGTCGATCTGGCGCGCGAGGCGCGGCAGCTGCGCGGCGGTCTCAAGGTCCTGCTCACTTCGGGCTACGCCGCCGCGGCCGAGAACCGCGCGGAGGAAGGCTTCGCCGTGCTGAGCAAGCCCTACCGGCAGAACGAGCTCGCCGAACGCATCGCCGGCATGCTGCGCGGCGGATAGGGCGTTATCCGATCAGGTGCAAACCACGCTTCCCTCGTCCCCGCGCGAGCGCGGACCCCGGCCCCCGACTTGATCGGGGGCAGGGCCACTGGATTTCCCGCTTTCCGCGGGAATGACGACGAAAGAGGCGTGCCAATCCATTTGAGCGGATTGCATCGCGGCACCGGTCATCTGGCGGATGTGGCGCCGGGGCCAAGCTGGCAATGAGCCAACAGGGAAATTGACCGATCATTCTCGCCGATAGTCGCCTTCTGCGGCTCCGAAGGATCGCTCTTGATCGGCGCGGCAGTGCCGCGCGTCATTTGCGGCTGCATCGGCCCGGGCTGCGCAAATTCTTGAAAATAGTATCCCGGCGGATCGGCTAGCGCCGTCTGGGCGCCGCCAGCGAGCAGCGCCATTGAAAGCCACGCCGCACGCCGCAGCTTGCCGATGTGTCGATTGTAGGTCATCTGTCGTGTCTCCTTCTGAGATCTCGCGGGCGAGCTCGTCCTGCTGGCCGCCCTGGCCAACAAGATCACCGAGTCCGCGCGCGATCGGCGCGTCCGCACCAATGCCCGCCGCGTTCGACGCCAGCGGCGAGGCGCGCAGCTTCGCCTGCGCGGTCGCCATCGACAGCGGCGTACCCGCAGGATTGCTGTACCGGCCGGACCGAGCGGAATTGAGAACCAGAGATTCATCTGCGCCGAACGGGTCAAAGGCATAAGCCGCGGTGGAAACGGCCGGAGCGGCGAGGATCAGCGCCAGAGCTGCGGCACGACCGGTGCGTCCGATCGCCAACAAGGGGGTCATCGAGGTTTCTCCTTAAAAGCTTGCGGCGGCGTCGTTGCCGCCATGCAGATCAGGACCGTCCGATGCCGCGCGATATTTCGTGCGATCAGATCACGCTCTCGTGTGGTGGCGATCCGGTCAGCGCGTCGCGATTGCGCACTCGCTTCCCGTGCGTGCCCGCCTCCTCACGTTTCCGCGATGCAGGGCCGTTCGCCGGAACAAAAGTCGACGAGCGCTGATCTTGCTGTGCGACAAGCAGTGAAGGAAGGAACATCCCATGAAAGTCCGATGCTCTCGCGTTGCGGCAGCAATCGCGCTGGCGGCCAGTCTCTCTGCCTGCGAAACGTCGCCGTCGCTCCAACGTGTCGCCGCGCTTCAATCGCCGGCATATCCGCTGCATTCGGGGACGGTGCGCACCGCTCGAGATTGCGGCGATGACAATGGCGGCTTTGGCGCACCGGTCCGCCATTTGGGCGATCCGACACCGTTCTCGGAGAATCCCTTCAGCGCGTGTTGGCCGCGCTAGCAAGCTGCCACTGGGATCGACCCGGAGGCAACGCGACACCCGGCGGCCGCTCCGTAGCCGCCATTGGCCTGAAAGTAGATGCCGTCTTTCGCGACGCGAATGAAATGCCCCGAGAGGCCGGCGCCCCACCCGAAGGTCGACGCACTGGCGGCAGCCTGTCCCGCCACCGCGGACGGGCCGTGATCATAAAGATCGCGCGCGACCACGCGGAAAGCGATATACCCACGCGCCTGATGATAGACCAGCGCGGCGGCGAAATCCGGGATCTTGTCGCCCTCCTAGGCGACCGGGTCCGCGCTTACGCGTGCGCGATCGAATCGCGCTGCGCTTGCTGACTCTTCTGAATGTTGCAGGTGGCGTGCCGCGTCGGCGGCTCGAGCGAAAATCCGGTGGTTCGTCGGGTGCGGGCTCGTCGTTCTTTCATGGGCTCGGGGCGCATTCCCGATTCGGCAATCGCACGCCGCATCCCCGCTCGGAGCCAGGCGGAGCTAGCGGACGACGCGGTAAATCTTGAAGAAGCTGCCGCCGGCCCAAGGCTGCAGCTGCTCGGGAAGCGGCCCCGGCATCCGGGAGAAATCGATCCACAGCACGAAGTCGAATTTGTCGGGCCAATTTACCCAATAGGGCATTTCGCCGAGCTCATCCGGCCAATCCGGCGCCGAGGGGCGCCAGTCGGGGGAGGCACTGGCCACGAGTTGACTTGGCAGCAGCAAGGTGCCGTGCGCCTGATACAACCCGGCATTCCGCGGGTGCGGGCGCAGCGGATTCCAGCCGTTGAAAAAGAGATAGGGAAGGAATGCGCTGCGATCGATCGCCGCCAGCGCCGGCATGTGCCACAAGGCCAGAGGTTCGCGCTGCGCCAATGCAAACGGCACGCCGTCGATGCGGCACTCGTCCGGCGTCATCGGCGTCTCGACGACGAGCAGCCGCGCGCCTTCGGGTATGCTGCGCGAAGCGGCGCGGAATTCGGCGAAACGGCGATCCGCATCGCGCCAGCTCTCGGTTACCGCCCAAACGCGGATGCCGAGCAGCGCCAGCGCGACGACGGCGAAGCATCCGAGCGCGCGCCGCGTGCCCGCGAATCGCATGCTCGCCAGCACCACAAAAGGCAACGCGATCGGCAATCGAAGGTCCGCCGCCCAGCCGCCGGCGAGCCAATTCGGCATCACCACGGCGGCGACGATCATCGCCATGATCGGCCAGCGCATGCTCGGGGCCAGTCTGACCGCCCCGCTTCCCTTCGCATAGCACAGAAAAAAGATGGTGAGGACCAGCACCGCCCAGTCGAGCGGGCGCGGCATCCAGCCGAACGTCGCCGGTGCGACCAAGTCCATGAGCTTGTATTCGAGATGGTAACGGGTGTAGCTCGCCCCGCCGTTCCCCAGCGCCGCCGCCCACAACAGCACCGCCGGGATAAACTGCGCCATCACGATCGCCGTCGTTCGCAGGTTCGCGCCGGTCCAGCGCCGCGCCTGGCGCAGCTTGCCGAACGCGTAGGACGCCACCAGCAGCCCGTAGATGCCGAAGCCGAACAGGTGAAAGACGAGAAGCAGGCTCGCCGGCAGCGCGAAGACGAGGGCGCGCCAGTGCGCCGGCCAGCGCTCACTCGCGACCCATGCGCTGAAGGTCACGAGCGCCAGCCCGAGCGTGAACAGGAAATTGACGAAGCCCCAGTACAGCACGCTGTTGTAGACAAACAGGAGGGAGGCGAGCGGCCAGAGACCGATGCGGCCATAGAGCGCTCGATGCAGCGTCATCGTCCCGAGAACGAGGCTTGCCATGGTGAGCGCAACGAAGAGCCGGCCGGCATCTTCGAGCGGCATGAGCCGCGCCAGGGAGGGCACGACCAGATCCATCGCCAGGTTCGGCGACAGGCGCCAATCGACGATGTAATTGCTCGCCAGCGCCGGGATGTCCTTGGCATGAAGGAGAATCCACATCCGGGCGAGGTGGTCGGGATAGTCCACGAGGGGCGGCACGGCCGTCGCGAGCAAGGGCGAGAGCGTGAGCGCGCCCAAAATCAAGTAGACGGCGATGCGTCCCAATCCGCGCAGCGCGCCGGGAGCATCGGACGACCGTTCCGTGGGAAAGACCAAGCTGGTGCTGCGTTGAAAGCTCATCTGCTCGCATCGGGGCAAGGGGGTCGCTGGACGGGCTGCCGGCACCGTCGCGGCGGTCCGCACCGCGAGACCGTGGTAGGCCGGTCACCGTGAATTTCAGGTTAAGCGAGCGATCGGCCGTTCTTGGCGCGCGCGCTCAGGCTCGCTCATCGCCGCTTGCGGCGCTGGCCGTAACGCGCGGCGCAAGCCGCCTCAGGACGCGCCGTGCCGCCCGGCGCCGGCGGCGAAGCGGCTCGCGCCGGCGCGCGCCTCGCCGCTCGCCAGCACCTGCGTGCCGCGGCGGAACTCGTTGCGCATCGCTGCCGCGAAGGGCAGATCCCACTGCTCGTAGGCGGAGAGGCGATCGCTTCTGAGGCAGAGCTGCGGCAGCGCCGCCAGCTCGCGCGCCAGCGCCTCGGCCGCTTCGCGCGCCGCGCCCTTGGGCACGATTCGGTTGGCGAGCCCCATCTGCAGCGCTTCGGCCGCGCCCACCGCGCGCCCGGTGAGGATCATGTCGAGGGCGCGTCCGTGGCCGATGAGGCGCGGCAGCCGCACCGTGCCGCCGCGCAAATCGCACCACAGCGCCAGCTCGAGCCCGCCCGCCACAGCATGGCCCGAGACGGCGGCGATCACCGGCTTTTGCAGCAGCAGGCGCGTCGGCCCCATCGGGCCGATGCCGTCCTCGCTGCGCGTGGTCGGCGCGTCGCGCGCCGCCGCGACCTTGAGGTCGAAGCCGGCGCAGAAGCTGCCATGCGCGCCCCAGAAGACGCCGACCCTGGCCGCGTCATCGGCATCGAAGGCGGCGAAGGCGTCCGCCAGCGCCTGCGCCATTGCCGGATCGACCGCGTTGCGCGCCGCGCGCCGGTCGATGATCACCGTGGTGATGGGCCCGTCCTTCTCGACGCGGATCGACATGGGTGCCTCCGATGCGGTGTCGCGGGTGTGAGACGTGTCTCAGTCTATCGCGTGGCACCACAGGCGACAGCGCGCGCCTGAGCCCAAAAATTTTTGACTGCCAGTGGAAATGCGGTCTTGACGATGTTCCTGTTATGTTCTTTGTGACGCAAATAGCGTTCTGAGGACGGCGTGCTCCCATTCGCGACCATGCGACAGCTCTACGAGCGCGGGCCCCATTGCCAAGGCCTGGCGGTCGACGCCGAGGGTGTCATGCTCGGCCCCGATTGCGTTCTGGTGCGTCGCCTTCCAGGCGGCGGCTATCGCTCCGCCGGTCCCGATGCCGTCGCCCTTCTCGCGCGCACCGTCTTCGATGACGACGTACGACTGCGGCGCCTGCCGATCGTGCTCTCCGGCATCGTCGCGGCGCTCGATCACGGCGATCTGGTCAAGGCGCAGCTTCTCGGGTTGGAAATCCCGATAGACCGGCTCGACGAGCCGCGCCTGCAGCGGCTCGGGCGCGCCGCGGACCTGCTCAAGGACGGCTTCGACCCCAACGAGCTGCGCGACGAGCATGGCCAGTGGGCACGGGAGGGCGGTGCGGCGGTGCGGGTGACGCCACCCCCCGCTCCAAAAGCTTCCTTGCTGGGCCGCCTCGCGCCGGCGGTGCTGAGGGCGCTGAGGCAACTTGCGGCCAGGCTTGCCGCCACCATGGCACTCGAAGCCACCGCCTTTCTCGGCATCATCTTCATCCCGACCAACCGCAGCCTCATCTCGCAAGGCACGGTGCCGGACCGCCCGGACCTGAGCTTCGAATTCGACGAGGGCGCCGGCAGGCTGCGGCTTTACCGTCAGGACGGTGACAGCCGCAGCCTGGTTTTCGAGGGCCGGCCCGATGCCGACGGGATCATCCGCGACAACGATGGCCACGCCATTGGGCGCAAGCTCGACGGCAGCGTCGTCATCCTCGATCCGGATACCCTGCCAGGCGCGGGAACTCGCAACGACGACGGCCGCCCCAAACTCTGTCCAGATGAGAGCAAAGATAGGGGTGGGCAAAAGAACGAGAAGGATATTCAGTACCAGATGCAGATCACCGGATTGGCGCGTGGTCTGGCCGTTCGCCTGCCCAGTCGCAGTACCGATCCCAATCGTGACCCCTATGTGGTTTTTGATGGGTGTCGTGAAAGCGACGGCACGATGCTCGAGGCCAAGAGCACCGGCTATCTTGCGATGATGCGCGACAAGCCGTTCTTTTGGCGAGAGATCATCATGCCGAAATTCTACACGCAAGCAAGGAACCAGATTACGGCTGCAGCGGGCCGCCCGATCGAATGGCATTTCGCCGAGAAGGAAGTGGCCGACTACGTGCGCGCCAAGTTTGCGGAGAAAGACTTTCGCATCCCCGTCATCTACACGCCACCGCTACCCGGGAGGCCACAATGACATCGCCCTACAGCGTCTTGGCCTATTGGGGTCCTCGCCGCGAAAGTCCCGAGGCTTGTGCTCCCAAAATTTTGCAGATGTTCGACGCTCTTGCGCAGATCGACCCGATGCTAAGTCGATGGTTCTGCGCGGATCCGGAAAGCGGAAAACCGCGGCTAGTGTCGTCGCTCGACCTCCAAGGTGCAGTCCGTTTAATCGAGCGGGGGCAGAGTTTGAGCGAGATGGGGCGCAAGCCGATACTGGAATTCGGCTATCAGTTTGTTGCCATGACCGAGCTCTCATGGGGTCCGCGCGGCCTGGTTGTCGACGGAAACGTCGGCGGCTACACGACCGGCAACATCCTCGCAAACTATGTGTGCCTGTCGACGCCGCCACTTGATCCCGAAAACGAAGCCGTCATCAATTTTCTTGTGTTCAAGTCAGTGCTGCTCGCGCTTGCGAGCATCTGGAATCCAACCTGGTGCCGCGCCGATCCGACTGATCTGCTGCAGCTCATGTCGGCCGTCGATCCTGGGCGCCACAGGCCCCGCTTCAATGGTGGGTGGATGACATATCTCGCCGCGCCGTTCGCCGCGAAGATCACTCCTCCGCGCTCGGCAAAGTGCGAGCAGGTAAACGGCGGCCTCCTGATGGCGGCGACCGACGAGACCTTCCGGATCGACAACCCGGCGCATGTCGCCGTCGCGCGGGATATCGATGCGGCGCTGGCGCCGATCAACGCGCTTCCCTGGCCGCCTGACGCGATACCCGACGAACCACATTCTCCGCGAGCATGATCCTATGCGACCGCGCAGATCGCTTGACGCAGGACTCAGATCCACACGTCGTTTTGCGCCGTGCGGTCGCCGCCTTCGTGGCCCGTGTTGAGGACGCCGCGGGGCTCGATGAGCAGCAGCTTCACTTCCTTTTCCGCGAAGGGCTTGTGCTCCACCCCTTTCGGCACGACGAACATCTCGCCCTTCGACAGCGTGACCGCGCCGTCGCGAAAATCGATCCGCAGCTCACCGTCGATGACGATGAACGTCTCGTCCGTGTCCTTGTGGTCGTGCCAGACGAAGTCGCCGGCGAGCCGCACGAGCTTGAACTGGTAGTCGTTCATCTCGGCGATGACCTTCGGCGTCCACTGTTCCTGGAACAGCCCGAACTTGTCCGCGAAATTGACCGGGCGATACGTCATGGGCGCCCCTCTCTCGATCGTGGAGCCGCACGAGGCGCGCGGACGCCGCTCACCCCACCGGCATCATCCAGCGGTGGCGGTCGTCGCTCTCGCCGTATTGGATGGCCTGGATCGCGTCGTAGAGGCGCTTCAGCGTCTTGCCGGGCTTGTCCTCGCTGCCAAACCGCAGCGTCTGCTCGCCGCGCGTGATCGAGGAGATCGGCGTGATCACCGCGGCGGTGCCGCAGGCGCCGATCTCGACGAAATTCTCGATCTCGTCCCAGCGCACCGGCCGG
>WNFI01676854.1_pt2 | contig 13766 bp, 9 predicted proteins | sample 5400471 | NCBI WGS metagenome assembly WNFI01 (sample SAMN13153348, study PRJNA577476) | soil metagenome | isolation source: 100 cm saprolite on Douglas fir-dominated hillslope | place: USA:California | collected 2013-09-17 | reverse complement strand
CGATCGGCGCCATGTCGGAACGCATTACCTGGGAGGACGCGTCGCGGATGATGCAGCCCCCGCTGCCGCGCTACCGCTCATTCGAGGAGGCGTTCGAGGAGAAACGCCAGGAGTTGGGTGAGGCGTGGGGCGAAGACCTGCAGCAGTTCGTGAAGAGCGGTCTGCGACGCGACGGTGACGCGTGGGTACTGACCCTCACAGCACCGGTGCGCCTGCAGATCCTGGAGCAGCTGTACCGGTTCCGGCCTGAGGTCGCGCTGGCCAACATCGACGTGCCGCTCCTCGTCGGGTTGGCGGCGAGCGACGCCGGCATGCGAGCGTGGAAAGAAGAGGGCGCCAGGCGGGTGCAAGAGATCCGTCCGGATGCGGACATCCGCTGGTATGAATCGCGACACGACATCCCGCTGATCCGCCCCGATCAGGTGGCGACAGACCTCGAGGCGCTGGCGCGGCGCACAGTAAAGGTGTGAGCACGCTCTATCGCGATGCCGCGATTGCCGATGGGCGCTCGCCCACCCTCCGCCTCGGCATGAGCGTGCTCGTGAAGGGCGGCGTCATCGAATGGATCCGGCCGGCTGACTCGGAGGAGGATCCCGGCGACGCGGAGGTGATCGACGCCGGCGGCGCCACGATCGTGCCCGGCATGGTCGACTGCCACAGCCACCTCACACTGCCGGGTGGATCGCACTGGATCGCACGCGGAAACGACACCCCGGAGCAGCTGCTGCGCTACGCCGAGCACAACGCGAAGCTGCAGACCAACTCAGGTGTCCGCTGGGCGAGAGACGTGGGCGCGCCAGTCAGGGAAGATCCCTTCGACGGGAGGAAGCGCGCGCTGAGCCTGGGCCTGCGCGACCGCTGGCACGGTCATGCCGACTACCCGTATGTGCGCGCGGCCGGCAGCTGGGTGACCCGCGCCAGCTCCATCCCGTTAGGCCTGGCCGTAGAGGCGGAAAACGCAGACGAGCTTCTGCGGCTGACTCTGCAGCAGCTCGACGACGGAGCGGACTTCGTGAAGCTCTACCTCGACGGCCCCGACCCAAACACCGCGCCGTGGTCGGCCGACGAGGTGCGTCGAGTCGTCGCCGCGGTGCACGAGCGGGGGGCGAAGGTGACCGCGCACGCCGGCCGCCTCAGCGGCAGCCGCGTCTGCGCGGAGGCCAGCGTTGACTGCATCGAGCACGGCTTCGAGCTCGACGAGGACTGCGTCCGCCTGATGGCCGAGCGCGGCATCGCCCTGGTCTCGACCTTATCGGTGCTGAAATCCTGGATGACGTTCGGCCAGACGACTACGATCGAGCGCTTCGCCAGCCCGGAGGGCCGCAAGCGAGTCGCCGACCGGTGGGAGGCGGCTCGCAGCAGCGTCAAGCTTGCGCACGCTGCGGGCGTGCTCCTAGGAGGCGGCACCGATTTCGGCGGCGGCTCAGGCCGCGCGAACCACCTCGCATGGGAGGTGGAGGCGCTCACGGAGTCAGGCCTCCAACCCTGGGAGGCGCTGGCGGCGGTCACCTGGAAGGCGGGCGAGATCCTGGACGAGCCGGAAGCGGGTCGGATCAGCGAGGGCGGCCGAGCAGACTTCTTCCTGGTGCATGGCGATCCACTGTCCGACCCCTCCGCGCTGTGGCGAGTGTGGCGTGTCGCCTGGGCCGGGTAGACGGGCCGAGCGGGACGACTGACTGCCTTTGATCAGTCCTGTCCACACACTCACGCCCCGTGATGCGAACAGGTGCTGCTCTACGACTTCGTGTATGAGTAGGTTTCGTCGTTGCAAATCGAGCTGACCTAGTCTGGTTAGAGCGGCAGGCTGTCGCTCGCCATGTTTTCTACGTCATCATCCGCGCCGGCGATCCTGGGGACGAGCCCGCCACTGAGCGGCGGCGAGCCACTAAGACGTGGCCGCGGGGGCAACTGGAGGCATTCTCAGGAATGTGCGAATTTGATCCCACCGGTCGATGTAAGACTCGGCCGCCGGCACGTCCGCCAGCGCTACTTTGGACCACCCTCCCGAGACTTTCACCCGCGAGTTGACTGTCTTCGCAGGAAATACAAAGAACCTGGGCGGCTTCTGACCAATGTCAACTGCAAGGGTCTTCCGTATGTAACCGCGCTTACCGCGGTTCAGCTCTGCCAATATGACGAAGTCGCAATCGACATCTTTCTTCATTGGAAACTTGTGGTCGTAGTCCGTGGCCCAGCGGCTCTTGACTTGGATCTTGCACAAGCGACTACCACCCGGGTCGGTTGCGATGAGGTCGAATCCCGGATAGCGCGTGTAGGCTTTGTATGCATGGATGCCTTCAAGTAAGAGCAGGCCCAGAACCAAGAATTCGGCCCCTTCTGCTTCGAGGCGCGAATCGAGGCGCCGCTTAGCTGGCACGGCAAGAGATTACAGCCGCACCATCGATCCCAGCGAATGCCTAAAGACACGTGGCGGGCAATCTTGTTGGCACTCTATGCCGCGAGGTTGGACGGGGGCTGAGGCAAACGTCGACCCGCCGGCGCAGGTCCCATATTCCCGCTCGAAATCGAACCTACACTATCCGGCCATGAGTGTCTCGCCGCCTGGCACTTACCTGAGCGCCGCTTCATCGAACCGCCCTCATCCAGACTTCAGGGACGTTCAGTTTGATAGCGCCCATCTCCTGCCTGAGACCATAACCTTTGCGACCGTCACCGACTGCGGCTTCAAGGGAACTCGCTTCGACCGACTCTCATTCAAGTTCGTCACCTTTGTGCGGTGCTACTTTCGCGATGCGAGTTTCACGACGGTCGAGTTCGAAGGGTGTCGATTCATCGACTGCAATTTCCACGGAGCGCAGTTCACGGCGAGTAGCCTCGACTACTCAGAGTTTGCCAATTGCAACCTAACGTTTGACCAGGTCCGGGAGTGCTTACCCGTCAGGGACAATATCAGGCTGCCATTAGCGCGCAACCTCAAGTCAAACGCCTCGGCGCGCGGAGACACGGACGATGCCAGGGAGTTCCTGCTTGTCGAGCTGACTGCCTTAAGAGCCGTGAACTTTGGGATAGCCTTTAAATGGACGGACAACTATTACAGGAAGTTTCCGTTCACGGCAAAGGCCCGAGCATTCGGGAGGGTTGTCTGGTTGCTCTTCTCTGAGGGTGTGTGGGGCCACGGCGAGAGGATTCTGCGGATTGGTGTAGTCAGTTCTGTGATCGTTGCGGCATTCGCCTGGATCTACTCGCTGCCAGGCCAGCAGATCACGTTTGACAATAACCGGCCTAGCCTGACCGACTATCTTGAATTTAGCCTCGCGACATTCACGAACTCAGGTCTGATTCGATGGCAGCCCGACGTAACAACCACTGTCTGGCTTGCGCGCCTCGAAGGAGTACTAGGGTTAACCCTGTTCGGCTTCTTTGTCGCTGCCCTGTTTCGCCGATTCTCGCGTCGATGACAGCGGAGCCGCTCCGAGGGCCACGCTTGTCCGAAGGGGTCGATCTATCTGTCAATCAGATCCCGTGGGAAGTTAAGGCCGTGATTCTTTTCGGATCGCAGGCTCGTGGCGATGACGACAGTGCAAGCGACACCGATCTTGTCGCATTCGCTGACGTGTTGAGTGCCGAGGCCCTCGCGCAAACCCATGAGTCGCTCCGGCTTACGTGGGAGGTCGAAGGCCCCGAGGTCACGCTCTATTCAACTATGACGGCTGTAGAAATGGCGGGTAAAGGCAGCCTTTTTCTTTGGCACTTACGCCTCGAAGGTCGCGTATTGCTTGAGCGCGGAGGCTGGTGGACAGAATTGCTGTCTTCGTTACGTCAGTACGGGCCAAAACAGGCGACCAAGGATCTGGAGACGTTGAGGACGATTCTCACGGACGTTGAAGCGAGCCTGAGGCGGGACAACCTCACTTAGATGTTCTCGAGATGTGCAGGCTTGCGTACAACGACAAAGCGACCCTCCGCTTAATGCCATCGAGGGCGCAGATTGAGGCGCTGGCAGCACGCGGGTTCAGTGTCCTACGGTATTGCAGCAAAGTTGTAACGGATGGTGGCTGAACTCCGAGCACTGAGCCGCGAAAGGCAGGTCGGTCTCCCGGCTTACTTGATCCGCACCCGGTTTGAACGCGCCCTGCTCGCGCTGTGCGCAAAAGTCTCAGTCAGGGCATACGGGTCGTCGGTCACCGGAATTCGGAGGCACGTAGTGGAGCGGTACTTGTCTAACCAACCGGTTCGATCTCCCGCGGCTGATGATCTGATTCGACGTGCGTCGATCGTCTACTACGAGTTCGTCGGATTCACCGATGTAGGCAAGTATTCGGAGGATGCGCAGCATCCCCGCATTGCGCAGGCCGAGCCCGAACTGCTCGAGTTGTGCGATCTGGCAGAAGAATGGTTCTCGAACGCCAAGGCAAAGAACAACCAATCTCCAAATAGTTAGCGGTCCCAGTGAATCTCCTCCAGCGTTGGAGCCGAGCGAATGTGGCCGGCTCCTCGCAATGCGACATGCCGGCAGGGGCTTGAAGGTCCTCCAATCCGGTCCTCGAGCATCAACTCCGGAAGTCTGCCCTGCCGAGGCTCCTAACTCAGAATTTCGCGTGCGGAGAGGAAGATTCGGCCGGTTTGTGAAGCATGTCTACGCTTGCGCAGCATGAGTTCGATAAGGTCGATCCGGCCTTCCAGAACCGCCATAAGATCGCTGCCGTCAATCAGGATCATTGACGGCCGCGTTGAGGAATAAGTATCTATCGCGGCGCCGGTGAAGCCGTTGATCGAGAGGAACATCCCTAGCGTGTTCTCAAGTTTTCTGCCGATCTTGCCGTTAAAGCTGTCGAGGTCGGCCAATTCCACAGGCACCTGTTGCCACTTGCCCTCGAATAAATAGTCCGTCTTGTCGAAAGTGAAGGCTCCGTCGATCTGCTCTCCAGTAACCCGGAAGGAAGCCTTGGGGTCGAGATCAAAAAGCTCGAACAGGTCCTTCATGAGCCGCTCCAGTTTGTAGCCGCGTTCATGCGGGTCGGACGGGCTCACGATCTGCATGAATTCCTCTGAGAGTTTTGTCAGCCGTTCGCGGACCGCCTGCCTCTGGAGCGCTGAATCGTATGCCGCGCGCCGTCGCTGTGCCGCGGTCTGCTGGTCAGCTAGCAGGTCCTCGTGGCCCGTGACATGTTTACGGAGGGCCTCAACCGCCTCCTTTGCTCTCCTCACCTTGACAGCGCCATCCTCGAGCCGCGCCAGATGACTGAAGTCATCCACTCGACTCACGTCGAGCATCAGGGCAACAAGGTCGCCAAGGTACTGGTCTTGATGCTGAGCCATGTAGCTCACCAGCGATCCGGCAATGTTCCTCTTGTAATCGCCCCAGTTGAGGCGAGCGAGGAGTTCAGGGCGATTGACAGCGGCAACTACGAAGCTTCTAAGGTCCGACTTGTACCAATAGATCTCGGTGAGGGCTTCTCTAAGCGCTGTAATTGCGGCCGGTGTTACACGTTGCTGCTTCAAGTGGCGCCTCCAAGGTTAGGTCAGAAGCAGTCGCTGTGCGGGGGAGCAGGCACGACGTGGCACATACTCGGCGGATGCAAGATGGAGATCGAGATGATGAACTCGCCGTCGAGCCCTCGGCGGACCGAGAGCAAGTCCCGCCGACAGTTGGGGTTCGGTTGGAAGCCCGCGCCGAAGTGGAATTCAGTTGGGCTTTCGACGCGTATCGATTCAGGCCCAATCTACGGAATCTCCGGGAACTGTTAAAGCCCGAAACTCTCGGTTTCGCTATACCAGACGACGCAGAGCCAGAGCTCGACCTTTCAAACAAGAGACTTCGGTTCAAATGGACTATTTATCAGGATCTTGAATGGCCGCGCTGAATCCGAGAGTGGATGAGACACGGGGGCTCAGCTTTGGGAGAGGCGAGGCTGTCTGTCTGTGTCTACCCTGTCAAACCAAATTTGCTCTCCTCGTTCAATGACAGCGAATAGCCGGTGTTTGCTGAACCCGGCATGCCAATGTGATTCGGCGCAGCGATAGCATTGACATGCGTCACGTATTAAGGCAGCAGCCGCTCGGCTTCTTAGCGGCTGGAGTCATGCATTTCGAACCGAACGATGCCGACGTCGCCCCTTTGGAGAGCGCTACGCCGCCCTTCAAGACCCGGGGTGAGCGCTTATTAGTCCGCCCTCACTGAAGCTGAAGAATGCACGCCGCCCGACGATCAGGTGATCCAGCAGATCGATTCCGATTAGTCGGGCCGCCTGGACCATGCGTCCGGTGAATGCAATGTCCTCTGCGCTCGGTCGAACATTGCCAGACGGGTGATTGTGCACAAGAACAATCGAAGTCGCTTGCCTCATAATGCCTGATGCAAACACCTCTCGCGGAGTAACGCCAACGTGCTCAACAGCCCCTACCGCAACCACCTGTTTGTCGAGCAGTCGGCCTGCGGTATCGAGCGAAAGGACCGCCAATTTCTCAACCGACGAAGCCCGGAGTTCTTGGCAAAGAGCCACCACGTCGCGCGGCCGAGTTATGCCGCGTGGCGCTTGGGTCGGCGGCTGGTGGCGCCTCGCCATCTCGGCTGCGACCAAGATCCGGGACCTGCAGGCTGGGCTGAGGCCGGTCGAGGCTAGCTGGTCGGGAGGCATTGCCAGCAAAGAGCCCAGGTCACAGTCGCGGACCTTGGTTCGGGCGCTCGACCCGATCAACCGGACGAGCAACTCATCGTCGCCCATTGCCTCGACCTCCATCGTTGCCGGTAGGTTATCGGGCGGATTAGGTGCTGCCAACCAAGGTGGTTAAGAAGAGCTGCACTAGATATGGTCGCGGCCGGCGACTCCATCACACCAACGCCGAGTATCGAACCGAGTGGCGTCCGTTTCGCTACTCCTTCCAAACAGCCGCAGCCAAAGGTAGCTCGTTCAACTCCGCTCTGGCCTCGCGCCACGCAGGGTAGTGCTTGTTCATTAGCACAATGAATCGATCGCTATGGGTCGGTTCGACGAGATGCAGCATCTCATGGACGACAACGTACTCAAGGAGATCCTTTGGCTTCTTCACGAGCTCGGTGTTCAACCGAATGCTCCGCGCCCTCGGGTTACAGCTCCCCCACTTGGTCTTCATGCGCTGGAGGAAATACGCGGCCACATCAACGCCCAGCTTCGGTTCCAACCTCTGGATTAGCTCGCGTACCGCGTCATGTAAGAGGGACTTATGCCACTCGTGCACGATGGCTTCACGCTTCGCCCTGCCGCTAGCTGCGCGCACTGTGAGCGTGATGTTGCGATGGCCCAGGCGAATGACGGGCTTCGCCTCCTCCTCCATCACTGAGAGCAGGTAGCGTCGGCCCCAAATATAGTGGCTCTCACGCTCCACGAACTGGCGTGGTGTTTCCCGCGCTTGCTCCCGCAGCTTAGCCTGCTGATCACGTATCCATCCGAGCTTGGATACCGCATATGCGCGAGCCACCTCAGGGCGCGTTTCCCTGGGTGCGACAAGCGTCACGCGCCCGCTCGGCGGATGCACAGACAGATGGACATGGATGACGTCCTTGCGCGTCAAGGCAACAGCGACATCACCGATATGGATCGTCTCTGACATCAATATCCCGGTTGGTTCTTGACGAGCTCGAATAGGGCCTGCGTTGCGTCTCGGTCGCGATTGAGAATGGGGAACAGCGCATTCAAGACCTGCGCTTCCCGTGCCTGGTCCCCTTTCCAGCCAGCCGGCGCTCGCTCGCGCATCACGTAGTCGATCTCCAAGGCCAACCTGAGCAGCTCCTCCCCGTATTCGGCGCGGGGCTCAGCCACTCGGTCAGCGCGGGCGCGCCCCGCCGCGAGAATCCAGGGCAAGTTGTTGTAAATCACTGTCGCCTCACGCTTGCCGTGCAGCGCGACGGGGGCTTCGTGATCCGGCTGCTTCGCAGCTAGCCGCTTCACCAACTCCTCGGCCTTCCGAAGGAACTCTTCGTACGCGGATGCGTCAGCCCGGTTCTGTTTGATGAGGTCGTCTAACAACTTCGACATCTGCTCGTAGAACCGGGGGTCGGTCAACTGCTCCCGGATGATGGTCTTCCGGACGTTGTTGATGATTCCCTCGGCGATAGCGTTCTTCGAGAGCTTCCCCGTCTCGTTGAGCTTCCGAGCGATGGCGTCGTGGATCCCCGTGTCGATAATGAGTTCGGTCAGGGACATCTCGCCAAGCTCCCCCAGGTCAACCGCCGGATCAGCCTGGATGTAGGTGTTGAGGAGGTGCCGCATGTCCGCCTCGTAAGGCTTGATGTCTAGTTCCTCACCCGAGTGCTTCTTGATCGCTGAGCGGATCTCAGCGTAGAACTCGACCTCTTGCTGTAGCGCGTCGGCATCATCCTCCGTGTAGCCGGCTTCGGTGAGATCCTGCGCGATGGCAGCGTAGGCGCGGACAAAGGCGGCAACCGCTTTGTAGAAAGAAACCCGCAGCGCCTCGGTCTCGTTGAGCGCGTTCGGGTTAGCCGCATCACCGCAGAAGTAGTGGAGGTACTGCTCGACCTCGCGGGGCAGTACCACCGGCTCGCACAGGTAGCGCAACGCCTCGCGCGCCTCGTCCAGCTTCCGCTTGCCCTCGTCCAACCAGTTCTTGAGGTGGACGTTGTTTTCGCCGCCGTTGCCTTTGTCGGTGTCCAGCTCGTTGGAGGTGTATACGGCGATCGCCTCCTGCACTTCACCGAATAGCTCCTTGAAATCAACGATGTAGCCGTAATCCTTGTCGTCGCCGTCGAGGCGGTTGGTGCGGCAGATGGCTTGGAACAGGTTGTGGTCGTGCAGTTCATTGTCGAGGTAGATGTATGTGCAGCTCGGTGCATCGAAGCCGGTGAGCAGTTTGCTGACGACGATGAGCAGTTTCATGTTCGCTGGCTCTTCGATGAAGCGGCGCTTGGCTTCGTCCTCGTACTGCTTGGTGGTCTGCCCCGTCTTCAGAACATGCTGCGTATAGGTGTCGAACTTGTAGCGCTCGTCGCTGTTGGCGGGCTCGCGCGAAATCGCGTTGTGGTTCGGCTCGTACGACGTGATGATCCCGCAGTGCGGACCGAAGTTTGTGTTTTGGAGCAGCCGGTAGTAGTGGCACGCGTCATAGATCGACGCCGAGACCAGGATTGCAGTGCCGCGGTCGTTGTTCAGGCGTGGCTTCAGGCCGAAGTCCTCGACGATGTCGGCGATAATGCGCTGCTTTCGCTCGCCGGCGCTCATCAGTTCCTCCATCGTCGCCCAGCGCTTGCGCAGCACCGCTTTCTGGAAGTTGTTGAGGCCCTTCGTCTTCTGCTCGAACCACTTGTCGATGGCGCTCTGCGAGGTGAGCCGCTGCGGCACATCCCGGGCCTCGTACTTCAGGTCCAGGATGACGCGATCGGCCACGCCCTCATGGAACTTGTAGGTGTGGATATAGGTGCCGAACAAATCTCGCGTTAACTTCTTGTCCTTGCGCAGGAGCGGCGTGCCTGTGAAACCGATGAAGATCGCGTCCTCAAGCCAGCGCTTCATCTGCTTGTTCATGTCGCCGCCCTGGGTGCGGTGGCACTCGTCCACGAACACATAGAAGTGTCCGCTGACCGGGGGCGGTTCGCCCTTAAGGTCGGACACATCGAACTTGTGGATGAGCGCGCAGAGCAGGCGCGGCGTGGCTGCCCCGAGCTTCTCCACGAACTCCGCCCGGGATGTGATGCGCGGCGAGGGCGACTCGGCGCCGATGACCCCGGCGTTCTTCATCACACCCTCGATCTGCTTGTCTAACTCGTCACGGTCAGTGATGACGAGGATTCGGGCATCGGCGTCATGCTCCAGCAGCCAGTTGGCGACAAGCACCATGACGATGCTCTTGCCGCTCCCTTGGGTGTGCCAGATGACTCCGCCTTCGAGCTTGGCGATGCGTTCCTGCGCGGCCTTCACGGCGAAGAACTGGTGGGGCCGCGGTACCTTCTTCTGGCCGGCGTCGTAGATGATGAAGTTGCGGATCAGGTCGAGCAGCCGGGCCTTGTTGCACAGTTGGGCGAGCGGCCGGTCGAGGAGCGCGCCGGCCGCGGGAGCCGCACCGGCCGGCGCTTCGTCTTTCCACTCCACGAAGAACTGCTCCGGCGTGCCAGCGGTGCCGTAGCGGAGCCCTTGCGAGTCGCTGCCTGCCAACACGAGCTGCACGGTGCTGAAGAAGCCCTTGTTGAAGATCTCCTCCTGGTTGGTGATGAGCTGTCGCACTCCGTCACCTATCTCGATCGAGCTGCGCTTGAGTTCGATCACCGCAACAGCGAGGCCGTTGATGTAGAGCACGATGTCCGGCCGGCGCTCGTAGCCGCCCGTCAGCGTCACCTCCTCGGCCAGCGCGAAGTCGTTCTTGTCCGGGTGCTCCCAGTCGATCAGGTGAACGGTTTCGTGCGCCTGGCCCGCGGCGACCTGCACCGGCACTCCGTACCGCAGCAGCTGATAGGTGCGCAGGTTGGCCTGGTAGAGTGTGACGGCCGTCGAGTCCACAACCGTCTCCAGCTTCTGCAGTGCGGCAGAGATGTGGGCGGGTGTGTAGTCCCGGGTCGCTAGGTTGGCGTGCAGGAGTGCGGCCTCGATGGGGCGGTTGTTCTCTCGCTTGTTCCACTCGCCGAGATACTCATAGCCGAGCCAATCGGCGCGCGCCTTGTCTGTAAACAGGGCGATGACGCGGTTCTGCGTCTTGCGCTCGGAGCGTGGTTGCTCAGGCATTGGCGCCTTCGACGCCGGTAACGAGTCGCGTCTTGCCAGTGAGCAGTTCCTGAATTATGGCCTGCTTAAGATCGCGGGTCTTGTCGCGTCTTGCTTCGAGTGCAGAAACCTCGGCGTCCATGTCGGAGAGTACGGCGGCGATGGCAGCTTGCTCCGCGACCATGGGTAGGCGCATTTCGACACTCGCGACATGCGCCCGGTGCGTCGCGTAAACCTTGGTCCCGGCCGCGAGGCGCCGAAGTTGGGTCGCGAACGGCGGGCAGAACTGAAGGAACCCCTTGAAGCCATCAGCAAGCACAGTCTTGTCGAATCTCGCTCCGATCGTGTGCAAGCCGGCAACGACCTCGCTGATGCCTAAACCTCTCATCTCCACCGACTTGCTAACTCCGGCAACATCCTCCGATGCATCGGCAATGACCAGGTCGCCGTCCCGCAAGCGATCGAGCGAGGCGGCCTTTGTGTCAGGGAGAAATGGAAGCAAATCCGGGGAGAGGTAGACGTCCTTGCAGCCATGGACGTCGCCATAGTGGAGGTACCTCACTCGCCCTTCTGCGAGAAGTTCAGCGCGCGAATTCACCCCGTTACGAAGAAACGTCGCGTAGTCGCCCAAGCGCTTCATCTCCCAGCCGCCGTGGAAGCCGGGGAGCCGGGTCTGGCCGGTCAGGAGCTGCTGCATAGCGCCCTGTTTGAGGTCGCGCTTCTTGGCGACCAGCCGGTCCAGTCCGCCCAGCAACGCATCTACATCGCTCAGCGCTGTTGCAATAGCCCGTTGTTCGGGCGGAGGCGGGCGCGGGATCGGCACCTCCACGAATTTCTGACGCGGAAGGTGCGCGATGCTCGTCTGCGTGACGTAGTTTGCGAGTATGCCTCGCGTCGACCACAGCCTAAGAATGGCGACCATAAGACGAGAGTCGAACTGGCGCAAAGGTCGCAGTCGATGAAGCGCCTTCTGGTAGTAGCACTCATCGAGAGGCGCGTCCCATATCGCTGCACGTCCAACTTCTCCCCCCTCGCAGACTAAGAGATCACCCTTGCGGAGGCGAAACTTATCGAGGTCCGCACGCGACATCGGAACAGTCGGCAGATCGCCAATGTTGATGCGATCCCATTGGACCGCTCTATTTCCGAGATATGGCTTACGGACACCGATGTCGACCTGGGTAGTGAGCGTCTTCACATCATTGGAGAGCTTGGGCAGTGGAGTGGCGTAACGCTCGGCTAGCTCGCGGAGACGCTCGGTGATGGTCTGCGAAACTCGATTCAGTTCGCCCTGCACGGCGTCTGACAGGCGAGCCATCCACTTGTCGTCGACAACCATCGTCTTGATCTCTGGCTCGGTGAGCTTTGGGTACTTGGCGCCGATCTTCTTGTCCAGATCCTCATGTGCTGCCTTTCGCTTGGCCTTGGTCTCGGTCTGCTGGTCCAGCAACGCGGCGTACGCTTCGAGCGCCATTCGCTCATCCGCATAGAGAATGTCTTTGCCGATCTCCTTCAGCCTCACTTTCACTGCCTTCGCGGCAATCTTCTGCTTGTCCCCCTCACCCTCGATCACCTCGGCGAGCAGCCCTTCCTCACCGTTGTTCTCCTCGTGCATCTCGTCGAGTTGTTGCTGCAGCGTGGCGATCAGGTCGTCGAGCGCCTCGATGGCATAGCGTTCGGCCGTGAAGTACCGCGCGACGAGGGTCGGCGCGGGAACCAGATCCGATTTGAAGCGCCGCTTGCCTTTGAGGTAGTCGTGGGGTTCAGGCCAGGTGAGCTTGTTGTCCTCGTTCTTGATCTGAACGATCTCGCGCGGCTGAGCGCCTTTCACCCAGCCGTCGGCGGCGATCAGGTAGCAGTCGTCCTGCATGGTCTCGGCCCAGTAGTCCATGAGGTGCTGGTAAACGTCGTAGGCATCGAGCAGAGGTGTTTGACGGAAGGCGGCCAGGAGATCCTCGGCGATGATCTCAATCAAAGCCTTGGGGTGGTCGTCCCTGTCGAAGGCGGTGAGGCGCGGCGTTGTGGCCGTGCGCCAGTCGGCAAACTCCTTGGTCGCATTCTTGTGGAAAGCGGCGAACTCGGCGTGGCCAAGAATGGACCGCTTTACATTAGCGAGCGGCAGTCTCAGGCGCGCATAGCCAGGGCGTCCCGCGGATTCGAAGAGAACGCCACGAACGCTTGGGAGCACTTCCCAGTACGCGCCGAGCGCATCTAGATCACGCTCCGGGATGCCGCCGCGCAGGTGACCGTCGATGTCCTGCAGATCATCGGGCTCAGAGCTGTCGACGTAGCGCGTTAGGTTGAGGTTAAAGTTGTTCTTCGGATCGGCGATCTCGTCAACTGACACCAGTCGGGCGTAGCGAGGGACGTCGACGTGCTTGGTAAAGACGTCAACGATGCGATGGATGTCCTGCTCGCGCAGTCGGTTCTTGGGGCCGTCCTTTTTAAATCCCTTGGAGGCGTCGACCATAAACGCGCCCTTGCGACCCGCGGCGTTCTCCTTGTCGAGCACGAGGATGCAGGCTGGAATACCGGTGCCGTAGAAGAGGTTTGTGGGGAGGCCGATGATCCCCTTGAGGTAACCGGAGCGGACGAGCTCCCGACGGATCGTGGCTTCGGCATTGCCCCTGAACAGGACGCCGTGCGGCAGAATGCAGGCGGCTTTTCCCGTTCCCTTCATGGACCGGATGATGTGCAGGAGATAGGCGTAATCGCCCTGCTTGGCGGGCGGCTCCCCCCACGCAAAGCGCTGAAACGGGTCTTTCGATGGCGTGATGCCCGTGGTCCAAGTCTTGTCGGAGAAGGGCGGATTGGCGACGACGTAGTCGTAGGTGCGGAGTGCCTCACCATCCTTGAATTTGGGCGCGGCCAGAGTGTTGCCGGACACGATGTTGGCGGTCGGGAAGTCGTGCAGGATCATGTTCATACGGGCTAAGCCAGCCGTGGTGACATCTTTCTCCTGCCCTTCGAGGGTGATGCGCTTGCCAGCTTGGGCGGCCACCTTCAAGAGCAACGAGCCCGAGCCGCAGGTCGGGTCATAGGCAGTCGTGGACGCCTTCGTGTTGTTCGGCGAGATGCCGATCACTTGGGCAATTACGCGACTGACCTCGGCGGGGG
>WNFI01175881.1_pt1 | contig 13766 bp, 9 predicted proteins | sample 5400471 | NCBI WGS metagenome assembly WNFI01 (sample SAMN13153348, study PRJNA577476) | soil metagenome | isolation source: 100 cm saprolite on Douglas fir-dominated hillslope | place: USA:California | collected 2013-09-17 | reverse complement strand
AAGCTCGGGGCGAAGCTGACCACGCTCAATCAGGAGCAGGCGCAGTACATCGGCGTCGCCCCGACCGGACCCTACAAGCCAGACACCTACCGCTACTAGGAGCGGCAAAGGGGGGCGGGGTCGCGAGTGCCCATCGGCGATTCCCTCACGGGTCTGATCGCCGCTGTCCTCGCGGCCGCTCTCCTTCTCTCCCTCTGGCTCGGCTGGCAGCTTTTCAGCCAGCGGGGGGAGTTGCGGCGGTGGGCGCGCCAATTGGCGCTGCTTACGGAAGTGCTCGCCGCTGCCGCCGGCGGCGCTTGCCTCTGGCATGGCAGCCGGCGGACCTTCGAGATGACCGCCTCGCTCCGCCTGCTGCTTGGCCTCGATCCCGAGGCGGGCTGGAACGAGCTCTTGGCTCGGCTGACCGAGCTCGATCGCCAGCGGTTGAGCGAGGCCGTCGGCCGGCTCGAGGCCGAAGGCAGCAACTTCACCCTCGTGCTCTCGACCGCGGAAGGGCGCAGCCTTGCCGTCACCGGTACCAGGGGCGAGCCTGCGGCCGGCCTCGGTGCCCCCGACATCCTCTGGTTCACCGATGCGAGCTCGTCGGTGAGCCTCGAAGCGGCCCGCGCGCGGCTCGAGCGCGAGCGCGATCGCGCCCAGCAGCTCATCGATGTCCTGCCTTGGCCGATCTGGCGCCGCAGCCGCGACCTGGCGCTGGCTTGGATCAATCGCGCCTATGCGGAGACCCTGGGGATCGGCCGCGAGGCGGCGCTGCGCCAGGGAAGCCAGCTGATCAGCGCCGCCGCCGAGGCGCGGGCGCTGGCCGAGCGTGCGCAACGTACCGGCCGCGCCCAGGCCGAAAGCCATTCCGTCGTCGTCGGCGGCCATCGCCGCCTCATCGATGTGACCGAGCAGCCGCTGTTGGGCGAGGAGCTCGTCGGCTACGCCGAGGACGTGACCGCGCTAGCCGAGACCCAGGACGAGCTTGCCCGCCATGTCGCCGCCCATGCCGAGGTCTTGCAGAGGCTTGCGACGGCGATTGCGATCTACGGCAAGGACAAGCGCCTCAAATTCTACAACGCCGCCTATATCCGGCTGTGGCGCCACGACCTGCCCTGGCTCAAGGGTGAGCCCAGCCTTGCCGAAGAGATCGAGGTGCTGCGCGAGCGCCGCCGGCTGCCGGAATATTCCGATTTCGCCCAGCACAAGCAGCAGCGCCTCAATCTGTTCACGCAGCTGATCGAGCCGGTCGAGGAGCTCATGCATCTGCCGGACGGCACCACCCTCATGATGACGGTGGCGCCGCATCCCTTCGGCGGCCTGGTCTTCACCTATGAGGACGTGACCGACCGACTGGCGCTGGAAAGCTCCTACAACACCCTCATCGCCGTACAGCGCGAGACCCTCGACAATCTCAACGAGGCGATCGCCGTCTTCGGCAGCGACGGCAGGCTCCGCCTCACCAATCCGGCCTTCGCCCAGCTCTGGGACCTGTCGCCAGCGATGCTGGCGCCGGGCACGCATGTGAACGACCTCGCATCGCGCATGGGCGTGGCGCTCGCCGGCGCCGATCCCGGCGATCTCGGCGCCGATCCCGACGCGGCGCGCGAGCCGTCGGGCGACCGCATCGAGCGCGAGGACGGGCGCGTCATCGACTATGGGCGCGTGCCGCTGCCCGACGGCGCCACGCTCATCGTCTACCAGGACGTGACCGACACCACGCGGGTCGAGCGGGCGCTCCGCGACCGCAACGCCGCGCTCGAGACCGCCGATCGCCTCAAGAGCGAGTTCATGGCGAATGTGTCGTATGAGCTGCGGACGCCGCTCAATGCCATCATCGGCTTCTCCGAGCTGCTCACCCACCAGCTATTCGGGCCCTTGAACGACCGCCAGATGGAATATGCCCAGGCGATCGTCTCTTCCTCGTCTGCCTTGGTGACGCTCATCAACGACATCCTCGACCTGGCGACGATCGAGGCGGGCTACATGACCTTGGAATTGAGCGACGTCGAGATCCGGCCGCTCCTGCTCGGGCTTTCCGCGCTGGTGCAGGAGCGCTCGCGCAACCGCGAGCTCATGGTCGCCGTCGATTGCCCGGAGGACGTTGGCGGACTCCGCGCCGATGAGCGGCGCCTCAAGCAGGCGATGTTCAATCTGCTGTCGAACGCCCTTAAATTCACCCCGGCCGGCGGTCGCGTCACGCTCAGGGCGCGCCGTCAGGGCGAGGCGGTGGCGCTGTCGGTGATCGACACCGGCGTCGGCATCGCCGAGTCCGATCGCGAGCGGGTCTTCGAGAGCTTCGAGCGCGGCCAGCAGTCGGGTCGCGCCGCCGGCGCCGGGCTTGGCCTCTCCTTGGTGCGTAGCCTGATCGAGCTGCATGACGGCAAGGTCAAGTTGGAATCCGAGGTCGGAAGCGGCACCACCATCACCTGCCTCTTGCCGATCGCCGGGCCGGATCTTGAAATCACCCCGACGCTGCACGACATCGCCGAGCCGTAGACAGCAACTAATCACGCGATCCTAAGTGCGTTACGATTGACGGCAAGGATGGAGCCGCCGATGTCGAGATCACGGATTAGCATTGACGTGGGCGTGCGCGACGGGTTGCCGCAGCGGAAAGCGGGGACCGCATCGCGCAGCGCGTGCGTCCCCGCGCCGCCTAAGCCCCGGGATCTACGTTTTCGGCTCACCCAGCCGCCGGCACGCCCTGAGTGGTCGAATATTCGAAGTGGAAGACCTCGCCCGGGAACACCAGCGGGCGGATGGCATGGGCCGCCAGCGCCGCCTCGGCGAAGCCCGACAGGATCAGCTTGAGCTTGCCCGGGTATGTGGCGATGTCGCCAATCGCGAACACGCCTGATGCACTGGTGGCGCAGCTCGCCGGATCGACGGTGATGTGGTTGCGGTCGAGGTTGAGGCCCCAGCCGGCGATCGGACCCAGATTCATCGACAGGCCGAAGAAGGGCAGCAGCACGTCGGCTTCGAGTCGCCGCTTGGCGCCGTCGAGGGTGGCGACGATGACGGCGGTCAGTTGCCCGTTGCCGCCCTCGATATCGGCTAGCTGATAGGGAACCACGAGGTCGAGCTTGCCGGCATCGCTCAAGGCCTTCAGCCTTGCTTCGCTCTCCGGCGCGGCGCGGAACTTCGGCCGGCGGTGCACCACCATGACGCGCTCGGCGAGCTCGGAGAGCGACAGGGCCCAGTCGACGGCCGAGTCGCCGCCGCCGGCGATGACCACGCGCTTGCCGCGGAAGTCCTCGCGCCGCCGCACCAGGTAGAACACGCTCTTGCCTTCGAACGCCTCGATGCCCGCCAGCGGCGGCCGATTCGGCCCGAAGGCGCCGACGCCGGCGGCGATGATGAGCGCGCGCGCGCTGATCGTGGTGTTGGCGGACGTGGTGAGCCGCCAGCGCTCGCCCTCCGGCTTCGCCTCCAGGACCGGCTGGCCGAGATGGTAGACGGGCTTGAACGGTGCGGCCTGTTCGGTGAGGCGCTCGACCAGCTGGGCGGCGTCGATCCGAGGATAGCCCGGGATGTCGTAGATCGGCTTTTCCGGGTACAAGGCGGCGCATTGCCCCCCTGGCACGTCGAGGGCGTCCAGAACATGGGTCTTCATCTTGAGCATGCCGCACTCGAAGATGGCGAAGAGTCCGACCGGGCCGGCGCCGACGATGGCGACATCGGTCTCATGGGAGGCTGGGGGCATCGGCGCTCCGAGGCTGCAGGCGAGAGAATCGCCGCTAACATGACCATCAAGCCGGCGCCTCGCAACCCAAGGAATGCGGCGAAAGCCGCGCGCGGGTTGCGGTGGCAGGGGGGCGAAGGCTACAAGACGCCCACCTGCTTCCTCGATGCCCGGATGATCGCCACGGCCGACTCGGACTTCGCCTTGGATCTGCCCGACCTGGCAGCGACGGCGGCGCTCGCCGGAGCCGTGGCGGCGCTCGCCCGGCCCGGCGACGTGATCGCGCTTGCGGGCGAGCTCGGCACCGGCAAGACCAGCTTTGCCCGCGCCTTCATCCGCGCCCGCGGCGGCACCGACGAGGTGCCGAGCCCGACCTTCACGCTGGTGCAGGAATACGCCTTGCCCAGCGGGGTCGTCTGCCACTTCGATCTCTATCGCCTGGAACGGCCGGCCGATGCCTATGAGCTCGGCATCGAGGAGGCCTTCGCCGGCGCCATCAGCCTGGTCGAATGGCCGGACCGGTTGGGCCCGCTGTTGCCGCCCGATCGCCTTGATGTGCGCTTGAGCTTTGCTGAGCGCGCGGATTCGCGCCGCGCCGAGCTTCGGGCGGGCCGAAGCTGGGGCGACCGCCTGGCTCGGGCGAGGCTCAATGGCTGAGACGGCGGCCGAGCGGGAGCTGGCGCTCCAGGCCTTCCTCAAAGAGGCGGGCTGGGGCGCGGCCGCGCGGCGGTCGCTTGCCGGCGATGCCTCGTTCCGGCGCTATGAGCGGCTCGCCGAAACCGGCCGCTCCGCCATGCTCATGGACGCGCCGCCGCCGCAGGAGGATGTGCGGCCCTTCGTCGCCGTCGCCCGGCTGCTGGCCGCGCAGGGCTACAGCGCGCCGCGGATTTATGCCGAGGACGTCGCCCGGGGCTTCCTCATCCTGGAGGACTTCGGCGACGATACCTATACGAAGGTGCTTGCCAAGGGCGGCTCCGAGCGGGCGCTTTACGCGCTCGCCGTCGACCTCCTCATCGATCTCAATCGGCGCCCGGCGCGGATTGCCGCGGGCCTTCCCGCCTATGATGACGCAACGCTCATCGAGGAGGCCTGCCTGCTGCTCGAGTGGTACGTGCCGGCGATGATCGGGGCAGCCCCTTCCGCAGCCCTTCGCCAGTCCTACCACCAGGCTTGGGAGGAGGTGCTGCCGATCCTTCGCAGGGTACCGACCACGCTGGTTTTGCGCGATTATCACGTGGACAACCTGATGGTGCTCGCCGACCGGCCCGGCATTCGCGGCTGCGGTCTGCTCGATTTCCAGGACGCGGTCGCGGGGCCGATCGGCCACGACCTGGTTTCGTTGCTCGAAGATGCGCGCCGCGACGTGCCGGCCGAGATCCGTCGCGACATGGTCGAGCGCTACTGCGAGGGCATCGGCGGGCTCGACCGCGAGCTGTTCGCCGCCGCCTATGCCGGGCTCGGGCTGCAGCGCAATCTCCGCATCGTCGGCGTCTTCACCCGGCTCTGCGTGCGCGACGGCAAGCGCCACTATCTCGCCTGCCTGCCGCGGCTCTGGCGCCTCATCGCTGACGATCTCGAGCATCCGCGCCTGGCGCCGCTCGCGGACTGGTTCCGGCGTCATCTGCCGCCGGAGCGCCGCGGCATTCCTCAGTTTCTGGTGTCGGCATGAGCAAGATCGAAGGCGCGCTCATCGTCTCGACCGAGCAGGACGCGCTTGCCGGCCCGATCTTCGGCATGCAGCCGACGGCGCTCGTAAGCGTCCAGGGCCACACCATCCTCGACCGCATCCTCGATCGGTTGGAAGACTTCGGCATCGAGAGAGTGGTGGTCAATGCCGGGGCCTCGAAAGAGCGCCTGCAAAGCCACCTCGCCGGCGGCGCGCGGCGCCGGGTTGCGCATGTCGGCGACGGCGCGGAGCCGATCGCAGATGCGCTCGGGCATCTCGGCGCCGGCCCGTTCTTCGTCATCAACGCCGATGCGTTTTGGTATGACGGCTATCGGCCGGCCCTGCAGCGGCTGGCCCGCGCCTGGAGCGACGATCGTTTCGACCTCATCTTGCTCTTGTATTTGACGCCGCATGCCGTCGGCTATGACGGCATGGGCGACTTCGCCCTGGACCCCTTCGGTTATGCGCGCCGCCGGCCCGAGCGCGAGGTGGTGCCTTACGCGCACACCGGCGTGCACCTGGTGCATCCGCGGCTGTTTCGCGATCCCGCCGACGGCATCGCGAATTTGCCGCGTCGAATGCTCGAGGCCGAGGAGAACGGCAGGCTCGGCGGCGTGGTGCATGACGGGCTATGGTTCCGTCTCACCAGCGAGGCCGCTCTCGAGGACGTGGAAGGCCGCTTCCGCCGTGGCGAGGTCCAATACGGGCCGGGATGACCGAGCGCCCGCTCAAGGTCTATACGATTGCGCTGGGCGTGCCGTTCCTGGACGCGCTCGCCGCGGGCTTGCTCGCCCGTGCCGGCGCCGAGCCGCTGGCGCTGGCAGAAATGACGGTGCTGCTGCCGACGCGCCGCGCCTGCCGCGGCTTGGCCGAAGCGTTCCTCCGCCGCGCCGGCGATCGGGCGCTGCTGCTGCCGCGACTGGTTCCGATCGGCGATGTGGATGCGGCCGAGCTCGACCTGGCGATGGGGGAGGAGACGGCACTCGGCGCCGCTCTCGATTTGCCGCCGGCGATCTCCGAGACCGAGCGCCATCTGCTGCTGACCCGTCTCATCCTGGCGCAAGGTGCCGCCGAGGGTGCCGGCCCGCTGAGCGCCGATCAAGCCGCAAGGCTCGCCGTCGAGCTGGCGCGCCTCCTCGACCAGGTCGAGACCGAAGAGCTCGGCTTCGATGCGCTGGCCGAGCTGGTGCCCGCCGACTATGCGCGGCACTGGCAGATCACCCTCGACTTTCTCCGCATCTTGACGCGCCATTGGCCGCGCGTGCTGAAGGAGCGGGGCTGCATCGATCCGGCCGAGCGTCGCGTGCGCCTCATTCGGCTGCAGGCGGACGCGTGGCGGAAGAACCCGCCCGCGACCCCGGTGATCGCCGCCGGTTCGACCGGCAGCGTTCCGGCCACGGCCGAGCTCCTGCACGTGGTCGCGCGCCTGCCCGCGGGTGCCGTCGTCCTGCCGGGGCTCGACCGCGCCGCCGACGCCGCCGGCTGGGCCGCGATCGCGGCCGAGCCCACCCATCCCCAGCACGGGCTGGCGCGACTCCTCAGCCGGTTCGAGACCACGGCAGATGCGGTCGAGGATTGGCCTCATGACGGCGCCGCAGCGTCGCCGCGGCTCCTTCTGCTGGCCGAGGCGATGCGGCCGGCGGCGACGACCGAGGCGTGGCAGAGCCTATCGGAAGACCTTGCCGCCGGCATCGATGGCATGCGCCGCATCGACTGTCCCGGTCCGCAGGAAGAGGCCGGCGTCGTTGCCCTCCTCTTGCGTCATGCGCTCGAGGTCGAAGGCCGCACCGCGGCGCTGGTGACGCCCGATCGCGCGCTCGCGCGCCGGGTGGTGGCCGAGCTCAGCCGCTGGAGCATTGCCATCGACGACTCGGCCGGCGTGCCGCTTGCCGACAGCCCGCCCGGCGCCTTCCTCCGCCTCATCGTCGATGCCGCCTGGCAGCGCCTGGCGCCCGGCGCGCTGTTGGCGCTCTTGAAGCATCCGCTTGCCGCCGGCGGCGTCGAGCCGGGACGCTTCCGCGACCGGGTGCGCCGCCTCGAGCGCGCCATCCTGCGCGGGCCGAAGCCGGAGGAGGGGGTGCAGGGTCTCAGTGCCGCATTGGCGGAGAACCAGGACCTCGACGGCGCCGCTCTCGGCGATTTGACGCGCTTCGTCGATGCGCTCGACACCGATCTTGGCCCGTTCCTCTCCATGCTGGACCAGCCTGAGATCGCCTTCGCCGAGATCTTAGATCGGCATCTAAGGGCTGCCGAGGCGCTTGCAGGCAGCGAGGAGACTGACGGCGCCGAGCGACTGTGGGCTGGCGAGGCAGGCGAGGCGGCGGCCGAGCTCATGGCCGAGATCCGTGCCGCAGCGCCGCTGATGAGCCGGATCCGCGGGGCCGAGTATCCGGGCCTGCTGCAGACGCTGTTGTCCGGCCGCGTGGTGCGGCCGCGCTATGGCCGGCATCCACGCCTCCACATCTGGGGGCCGCTCGAGGCCCGCCTGCAACGCGCCGACCTGATGATCTTGGGCGGTCTCAATGAAGGCACGTGGCCGCCGGAGCCCCATGCCGATCCCTGGCTCAGCCGGCCGATGCGGGATCGTTTCGGGCTGCCATCGCCGGAACGCCGCATCGGCCTGTCCGCGCATGACTTCCTCGAAGCCGCGGCAGCGCCCGACGTGGTGCTCACCCGCGCCCGGCGCAATGAAGGGGCGCCGACCATCCCGTCGCGCTGGCTCCTGCGGCTCGACGCCGTGCTCGACCGCTTGCAGCGTCCGGGCGCGCTCGACTTCGCCGCTGGCGAATGGCTCGCCTATCAGGAGGTGCTCGACCGGCCGGCGCGCCTGCTGACCTTGCCGCCGCCACTGCCGCGCCCGCCGGTTCATCTCCGACCGCGCCGGCTGTCGGTGACGCAGATCGAGACCTGGATGCGCGATCCCTATGCGATCTACGCCCGCCATATCCTGGGATTGCGGGCGCTCGACCCGCTCGAGGCCGATCCCGGTGCCGCCGACCGCGGCCGCTTCATTCACCAGGCGATCGATGCGTTCTTGAGAGAGTGCCCGGATGGATTGCCCCCGAACGCGCTCGAGCGCCTGATCGCCCATGGCCAAGAGGCCTTCGCCCCGGCCCTGGCGCGTCCCGGCGTGTGGGCCTTCTGGTGGCCGCGCTTCGAGCGCGTTGCGCGCTGGTTCATCGAAGCCGAAGCGGCGCGCCGCGGCGCCATCGCGCAGAGCCAGACCGAGATCGTCGGTCGCCTCGAGCTCGCCGGCCCGGCCGGCCCCTTCACGCTTACCGCCAAGGCCGACCGCATCGACCGGCTCCACGACGGGCGGCTCGTCGTCATCGACTACAAGATCGGGCAACTGCCCGGTGCGGCCGAAGTGGCGCAAGGCTATGCTCCGCAGCTTCCCCTGGAAGCGCTCATCGCCGAGGCCGGAGGCTTCGCCGGAGTGCCGGCCGGTCATGTCGCCGAGCTCGCCTATTGGCGGCTCGCCGGCGGCGAGCCTGCGGGCGAGATCCGCTATGCCGGCGAGGAAGAGCCGGCGGCATTGATCGCCGAAGCGGCGGCGGGGCTGGCGCGCCTGATCGCACTCTATGACGACCCGGCGACGCCCTATGCCTCGCGGCCCAATCCGGAGGCCGCCCCGCGCTTCAGCGATTATGACCACCTGGCGCGCATCAAGGAGTGGTCGTCAGGCGCTGGCGGCGAGCCATGAGCCTTGTCATCGATCTCGCGCTCGACCCGACGACGCGCCAGCGCCGCGCCGCCGACCCGAAGGCTTCGGTCTGGGTCGCCGCCTCGGCCGGCGCCGGCAAGACCAAGGTCTTGACCGACCGGGTGCTGGCGCTGCTGCTCGACGGCACCCTGCCGTCGCGCATCCTCTGCCTCACCTTCACCAAAGCCGCCGCGGCGGAAATGTCGACCCGGATCGCGCGGCGCTTGTCCAACTGGACGACCGGCAGGGCAAGCGATGTCGAGGCCGACATCGCCGCCATTCTCGGCCGCGCGCCGGATCCGCCCGCTTTGCTGCGCGCCCGCCAGCTCTTCGCCTTGGTGCTGGAGGCGCCAGGCGGGCTCAAGATCCAGACCCTGCACGGGTTCTGCCAGACGCTGCTCAAGCGATTTCCGCTCGAGGCCGGCGTCGCGCCTTACTTCGAGCTGGCGGACGAGCGGACCGCAGCCGAGCTGCTCGCCGCCGCGCGCGATCACGTCTTGCAGGAAGCGCGGGCGGGCCATGACCAGGTCCTGGCCGAGGCGCTGGCCGCGATCACCGAGCAGGCAAGCGAGTTCACCTTCGACGAGCTGATGCGTGAAGTGGCACGCGAGCGCGCGCGCCTGCAGCGCCAGCTCGATCAGGCCGGCGGCGCCGAGGCGCTGATCGAGCTCGTCTACCGGCGGGTTGGCGCCGACCCGGCGGTTTCGGTCAAGGATCTGATCGAGGCTGCGTGCGCGGATAGCGCCTTTGATGCGCCGGCGTTGCGCGCGGCCGGGCGCGCGCTCGGCGCGGGCAGCGATGCCGACCAGGGCCGCGGCCAAATTCTGGCCGCATGGCTCGGCCGGGCGCCAGGCGATCGCGCCGCGGTGCTTGCCGCCTACATGAAGCTGTTCCTGACCCAAGAGCGCGAGGTGCGAAAGACGCTCATCACCAAGCAAGGGCAGGCGGCCGACCCGGCGGCGTTGGCAGCGCTTCAGAGCGAGGCGGCGCGGCTCGTCGAGCTCGCTCGCCGGATCAGCGCGCGCGTGGTGGCCGAGGCGACGGCTCAGCTCCTCCGGCTGGCGGGCGCCATGCTTGCTGCCTATCGCCGGCGCAAGGAGGCGAAGGCGCTGCTCGACTACGACGATCTCATCCTGATCGCCCGCGATCTCTTGCGCCGCCCGGGCGTGGCGCCCTGGGTGCTCTACAAGCTCGATGGCGGCATCGACCATGTGCTGATCGACGAGGCGCAGGACACCAATCAGGAGCAGTGGCAGGTGGTGGCGGCGCTGGTTGAGGAATTCTTCGTCGGCGCCGGCGCGCGCGAGCTGGAGCGCACCGTCTTTGCCGTCGGCGACCGCAAGCAGTCGATCTTCAGCTTCCAGCGCGCCGATCCGGCCGGCTTCGAGGCGATGCGCCGGCATTTCAAGGACGCCGTCGCCGCCATCGGCCGGCGCTGGCACGAAGTCGAGCTCGACACCTCGTTCCGATCGGTCGCTCCGGTGCTGGCGGCGGTGGACGCGGTCTTCGCCGAGCCGGGGGCCGCAGACGGCGTCGTGCCCGACGGGCAGACCTCGCACCATCGCCCGCATCGCCTGGGCCAGGCCGGCCTGGTCGAGCTGTGGCCGGCAGTGGAGCCGGCCGAGCGGCAGCCGCTCGAACGCTGGCGACCGCCGGTCGGCCAAGTTGCGGCGGACAGTCCGGTCGAGCGGTTGGCGCGCATCATCGCCGAGACGATCCGCTCCTGGCTCGCCGACGGCGAGGATCTGCCGGCGCGCGGCCGCAAGGTCAGGGCCGGCGACATCATGGTGCTGGTTCGCCGCCGCGGCAGCTTCGTCGAGCATCTCGTGCGCGCGCTCAAGGATCTGGGCGTGCCGGTCGCCGGCGTCGACCGCATGGTGCTGGCCGAGCAGCTCGCGGTCATGGACCTGGTGGCGCTGGGTGAGTTCCTGCTGCTGCCCTCGGACGACCTGACCTTGGCCACGGTGCTGAAGAGCCCGCTCATCGGTCTCGATGAGGAGCAGCTGTTCGAAATCGCCCATGGGCGCGGAGCGGTCAGCCTGTGGCAGTCGCTGCAGCGACGGCGCCACGACCATCCGGCCTTCGCCGGCGCCGTCGAGACGCTCGAGGCCTTGCTCGCCCGCGCCGATTTCACCCCGCCCTTCGAGCTCTTCGCCGACGTGCTCGGCCCCGGCGGCGGGCGCTACCGCCTGGTCGAGCGGCTGGGCAGCGAGGCGCTCGACCCCTTGGACGAGTTCCTGTCGGCGGCACTCGCCTTCGAAGCGACCCATGTGCCGTCGCTGCAAGGTTTCCTCTCCTGGCTCCAGCGCGGGCATAGTGAGATCAAGCGCGACCTCGAGCCGGCACGCGACCAGGTCAGGGTGATGACGGTGCATGGCGCCAAGGGGCTGGAAGCGCCGATCGTGATCCTGCCCGACACCATGCAAGTGCCGAGGACCGGTCCCCGGCTGCTGTGGCCGGAGGGCGACGAGATCCCGCTGTGGTCGCCCGCCGCGCGCTTGGATGACGGCCTGGCGGCGGCGACCAGGGCGGCGGCCAGGCGCGCCGCCGAACGCGAATACCGGCGGCTCCTCTATGTCGCCATGACGCGGGCGGAAGATCGCCTCTATGTCGCCGGCTGGCGCACCCAGCGCGGCGTTGCCGGATGCTGGTATGAGCTGGTCGAGCGCGGCCTCGAGAGCCTGGCGCCGGTGGCGCCGATCAGCCTTCCCGGCGGCCTTGCCGGCGCGGGGCGGCGGCTGGAGAGCCCGCAGAGCGTCGCCGCTGCCGCGGCCGGCGCCGACGCGCTGCCGCCGAAGCCGGCGCCGGCGCTGCCGGAATGGGCCAAGCGCCCGCCCGCGGCCGATCCCGACCCGCCGCGCCCCTTGGCGCCGAGCCGTCCCGACGGCGAGGAGCCGGCAATCCGCTCGCCGACCAGGCCCGAGGACGCAGCGCGGCTGAAGCGCGGGCGCTTGATCCACCGCCTGCTGCAGACGCTGCCCGAGCTGCCCCGGCGGCGCCGGAGCGCCGCCGCCCGGCGCTGGCTCGGCCGTCCGGTCAATGGCCTGGGAGCGGCCGAGGTGGAGCGGCTGGAGAGCGAGGTCCTGGCCGTCCTCGACCACCAGGAATTCGCCCCCCTCTTCGGTCCCGGCAGCCGCGCCGAGGTGCCGCTGACCGGGCTCATCCGGGCCCGCGACGGCAGCACCAGGCGAATCGCCGGCCAGGTCGACCGGCTGCTGGTGACGGCAGAAGAGGTTCTGGTTTTGGACTATAAATCGAACCGCCCGGCGCCGACCCGGGAGGAAGACGTTTCGCCCTTTTATATCAAGCAGATGTCTGCCTACCGGGCGATTCTGCAGCGGATCTATCCGGGGCGCCGGGTCAGATGCGTGCTGGCCTGGACCGAGATCCCGCGCCTGATGCAACTCAGCGATGCTCGGCTCGACGCCCACCTACCTTGACCGGTTGGGTACCCCCTCCTAGATTTGGAGGCCGGGGACGCTGGTCCGGCTTGGGATCGTCCCCAGAACCAAGGAAGCCTCAATGACCACGACGATTGCGACGACCCCGGCGAAGGTGAGCGACGAAAGCTTCGAGGCCGACGTGCTGCGGGCCAATGCCCCGGTGCTGGTGGACTTCTGGGCGGAATGGTGCGGGCCGTGCAAGACCATTGCGCCGGCGCTCGAAGACCTGGCCAAGGACTATTCCGGCAAGGTCGTGGTGGCGAAGATCAACATCGACGAGAACCCGTTGACCCCGCAGCGCTACAATGTGCGCGGCATTCCCACCCTCATGCTGTTCAAGGGCGGCCAGGTGGCGGCGACCAAGATCGGCGCCCTGCCCAAGGGCAAGCTCTACGAATGGGTCGATTCGGTCATTTAGGCTTCTCGTATCCAGTTCGTCCAAAGCCCCGCCTCGTGCGGGGCTTTGTGTTTCTCGCTCGGGCCGGCCTTGTTGGGCCCTTGGATGATCTGGTGCGTGACAAGCTCAATTTCGCGTGAAAGTAGAAATACGCAGCATGTCACGGTGAGTCGTCGTGCCACGGCGCTACAGCATTCTCCGATTGCCCTTTGGCGAGCGCAATTTGATCCACCAGGCGCTAGGCGAGTTTGCAGCGCATATTATCTTTGCCGTCTGCACCATGTGGGCCGGTCGCTGTCGGTTGATTTCAGCCCGCTTTGCCACCGCCGAGGAGGCGGCCTTGTACCATGGGTGATACCGGGTCCCCGCGGATCAATTTGGAGCGGGCAAGGCGCGGGCCGACGGCCGACGGCCGAGGACCTTGAGGCGATGCCGGCAACGACGGCTGCCGATCGGGCCGATGCGGTCGAGATGCTCCCCGTAGACAGGGACATCTTCGAGGACGCAGCCACCAAGCAGCGTGCACGTGTGGCTCAGGCGGCGAAGAGTTCCGACAACCGAAAGAAAGGGCACTAATCGCAAGCGCGCAAAAGAGCCGGCCGCTGAGACCTTCGATGGCCCGATGCATTGTCTCGGGATTCACGACGAACTCGATGAGGCGGCGATCAGCCGCCTGAATTTGACTGCCCTGCGCACGTACTAGCTAATCTGCGTTGGGGTCTGCCCTATTTCCAGCCGCAGAGGTTGACGTTGCGCTGAACGAAGCCGATCTCGGCTGGCTCGTTGCGTGCGATCTTCTTAACTGCCACCTCGACCGCCGACTGCTCCGGGTCGGCGATCCAGAGCTGGCGACTGCGTAGCCTACGCGTCACGCGCGAGGGCTGTTGCGGCTT
>WNFI01229926.1_pt1 | contig 13767 bp, 16 predicted proteins | sample 5400471 | NCBI WGS metagenome assembly WNFI01 (sample SAMN13153348, study PRJNA577476) | soil metagenome | isolation source: 100 cm saprolite on Douglas fir-dominated hillslope | place: USA:California | collected 2013-09-17 | reverse complement strand
TGATCCTGCCTGTGGTGTTCTCCCTGGTCCAAGAGCGATCGGGCACTCGCTCGCCGTCACTTGATCCGGAGGATCCTCACAGTGCGTTTGCACATCGCCAGCTTGGCAATCCCGAGTCTCTCCCCGGGGAGGCTCCATGACACCAATACGAGCTCTCACCGTTCTTGTACTGGCCGGCGCCGTTCGGTTGGGCATTGCGTGCGGCTCGAACGCCAGCCCTACCGTCAAAGCCGGCGGCGCGCCGATCGCTCCGGTGTCGCCGCCCGCCGTCGAAATCACAAAAGTAGTGTCTCGGAAGCTTGCCGGTGACGGTGCGGCTCCCCGGCGAACTCCAGCCGTACGAGGCCGTGGCGGTTTTCCCCAAACTTACGGCGTTCGTCGATTGGATCGGAGTCGACCGGGGTTCTGTGGTCAAGAACGGGCAACTCCTGGCTCGGCTGGTTGCTCCTGAAATTGCCGCACAGCGCGGGGAGGCGCAGTCGAAACTCCAGGCAGCCGTGGCCCAGCGTGCCGAATCCGCGGCAAAGCTTGCTTCCGAAGAGAGCACCTACGAGAGGCTCAAAAGTGCCTCCCGGACGCCTGGCGTCGTTGCCGGCAATGACTTGGAAGTGGCGCAGAAGGCCGTCGACGGAAACCGGGCCCGCCTCGAGGCCGCGCGAGACGGTGAGAAAGCGGCGAGAGCGGCCTTGCAATCGGTCACGGAAATTGAGGGTTACCTGCAAGTGCGAGCGCCCTTCGACGGCGTGGTCACCGAGAGAAATGTTCATCCTGGAGCTTTGGTGGGCCCGGGCAGTGGGTCCGGCGTCAACGTTCCCCTGTTGAAGGTCGAGCAAGTCGCACGACTGCGGCTGGTAGTGCCGGTTCCCGAGAAGTATGTCGCCGGGATGACCGAGGGTGCCACAGTTGAATTCAGTGTTCCGGCGTTCCCGAATCAAACGTTCTCGGGTACGGTTGCGCGCATTGCTCACTCGGTCGATGTGAAGACGCGAACGATGCCTGTGGAGCTCGACGTCACGAATCCGAATGGCCGTCTCGCTTCGGGTATGTTTCCCGAGGTGCTCTGGCCCGTGCGTCGTTCGGACGCGACTCTGTTTGTCCCATCATCGTCGGTCGGAAGGACGACGGAAGCGACCTTTGTGGTTCGCATCCACGACGGGACGGCGGAGTGGGTGAACGTCCAAACCGGCGAAGTCGATGGAAAGCTAATCGAAGTTTACGGAGACGTGCACCTAGGAGACGAAGTCGCATCGCGGGGCACCGATGAGTTGCGGCCAGGAACCCGCGTGACTGCGAAGCCTGTTGCAGCGGACACTCCAGGTCCTCCGAAATGAAATGCCCAGCGACGCGGCCTCGGTTCGACGGCCGAGGCGAAGCCGTAGGCGGACAAATGGGGTGTTGCACCCTGATAACGACTGTTCTGCCATCTCGACGCTTCTTTCCACTTCGCTGGACCGAGCGTAGCAGACTAGCCCGTGGCCGTGCCATTCAGCGGCCGGGCATCCCGCGGAAAGGAGGACCCCGGCATGTTGATGCGACAGGGCTTCGGGCCAGACCCGCGCTGTTAGTCCGAGGCAGCTCCCGACGGATCACGACCATGACGGCGAGCCGCGCAGCGGGGCAGCCCATCGTCGAAGGCCGTCTTGGCCTCACCTTCGCAGTCGACGTCCTAGAGCGTCGCTGACGCGCCCACCAGACTATCGACCGACGCGCGGTCGGTCGCCCGGCGCGAGTTCGCTCACAGTGACAAGCCTGCTTGACAAGAAGTCTTAACGGAGCGACCAATCGACGACCATGCAGCGGCTGCGAACGCGCCTACGCCGACTCCGACAGCAACGAGAGCTGACCCAGCAGGAGCTCTCCGGGCGGGCGGGGATCAGTCGGCAGACCCTGAGCGGGCTGGAGGCTGGGCGATCGGTGCCGTCCACCGTTGTCGCTCTCCGCCTCGCCCGGACGCTGGGCTGTCGTGTCGAGGATCTCTTCTCGCTCGACGAGGAAGAGAGCTCGCTGGTTGCCGAAGTGGTCACAGACCTCGGCGGTGCGCACGGCTTCCGGGCAGCAGGGCGGCAACCGGGGCGCGTCGCTCTCGGCGATGTGGACGGGAAATGGATCGCCCATCTGTTGCCGCCGGGCGCGCCCGCGGGGCTCGCAGTCGCAGCCGACGGCCTTCTTGACCCTGGTCAGCTCCAGGCGGCGATGCGCCAGCGCTCGCCGGCGAAGGCGATAACGATCCGGCCCCTGGCGGACGCCGAGACGCTGCGCGAGAACATCTTCGTCGCTGGCTGCGATCCCGCCTTGGCCATCCTCGGCGCCCACTATGGCCGCCGTGTCCCGACGCGGCGCCTGACTTGGCTGAACGCGTCCAGCGGCGCGGCGCTGGACGCCCTCGCCCGCGGCCAGGCTCACCTGGCCGGGTCGCACCTGCTCGACGAGGAATCCGGCGAGTTCAACGTCCCCTTCGTGCGACGCCTGTTCGGTGCCCGCCCGATGATCGTGGTCAACTTCGCGCGCTGGGAGCAAGGGTTCGTGGTCCGGTTGGGCAACCGTCGCCGCATTCGCAGCGCTGCCGACCTTGGTCGATCAGGGGTCCGGCTCATCAATCGCGAGCCTGGTGCCGGCGCCCGCAGCCTTCTCGAGCGACTGCTGCGCAAGGCTCGGGTCGCGCCTGACGACGTCCTCACACACGGCGAGGTGGCGCACAGCCACGTCGCGGTCGCACAGGCGGTGGCCATGGGCATCGCCGATGTGGGCGTTGCGCCGCGAGCGGTGGCGCTCTCGTTCGGCCTTGGATTCGTCCCGCTGGCCCAGGAGCGCTTCGACCTGGTGCTGCCCGCGGTACGGGCCGAAGACCCACCCATCGCCCGCCTTCTCGACACCCTTACGAGCCGCCTCTTTCGCCGCGAGCTGGCCAGTCTCGGCGGCTACGACGTTTCCAAATCCGGAACAGCCGTCGCAAACGTAGGAGGTCATTGACACATGCAATTCAACGGCCTGGCTGTCGTCAAGAGCGCATTCCGGCTAGTAGCGATGGTCTTCTTGCTTCTGGCTGCAGACCAGGCAGCGGCGGGATCTCCGGCCCGGCAGCCCCTGATCCGCGGCTCGGGTCCAGTCGGCGTGACGTATGCCGGGGCGCTCACCGCTCTCTTCGAAAAGAAGGTCGGTCCGGCCTTCGAGGTCGCGAGCGGGTTCGAGTATCGTGGTGAAGGGAAGGGCTCCGTCGCGATCGCAAACTTGATCAAGGGCAAGGTGCGGACGCCCGACGTCTTCGTGAGCGCCGATCCAGCGGTCAATCTCTCGCTGCAAGGCGCGGCCAACGGCAATTACGTACAATGGTGGGCGCCCTTCGCCCGCACGGAGATGGTCGTTGCCTGGGGCCCGAAGAGCCGTTTCAAGAATTCCTTCGAGGCGGCCAAGGCGGGCCGCCGCACCTGGGAGTCGGTCCTGGAGGAGCCCGGCTTCCGCCTCGGCCGCACCGACCCAGAGCTAGACCCGAAGGGATACCGCACTCTGTGGTTGTTCCAGCTCGACGAGGAACGCACCGGCGAAGCCGGCGAGGCAAGGCGCATCCTCGGCGAGCCCGGCAATGCCGCGCAGATCTTCCCGGAGGAGACGCTGGTCGCGCGGCTGCAGAGCGGCGACCTGGACGGGGGGATTTTCTATCTGATCGAAGCGGTCCAGGCGCACCTGCCGCATTTGTCTTTGCCGCCGTCCGTCAATCAAGGCGACCCTGCGCAGACCGCACGCTACGCGCGGATGTCCTACACGAACAAGAAAGGCGCGAGCTTCAAAGGGGCGCCGATCATCTACACCGTGACCGTGCCCAGCACGGCCCGCAACCGCGAGGGAGCGCAGTCCTTCGTGCAATTCCTCCTCGGCGAGGCGGGCCAGGCTTTGCTCGCAAAAGAGGGGCTCCTGCCGGTCGCGCCAGAGGTCGCGGGCAGCGCCGAGGCCGTGCCAGCTCTGCTCAAGGACTACCTCAAGCTGCCGTGACCCTACGCCGGGCGACAACGATGCTGCCGTGGCCGTTGCTGCTCGCCGCAGCACTGATGCTCGGCTTTCTCGTCACGCCGATCCTGACGCTGCTCGGCGCGCTCCCCGAGACGCAGCCGACGGCCTATTTCGGCGAGGGCGGGCTCTCCGCTCTGAAGGTGACACTGATCGCCGCCACTTTGGCTGGGGCCCGAGGGATGGCTGGGCGGCTGGCTCGACCGCCGCGGCCTCGGTCCCCTCAATACCGTCGCGGGCACCATCCTCGCTCAGATGTTCGTCGCCGCGCCCTTCGTCATTCTCTCGGCGCGCGCCGCCTTCGGCGGTGTCGATCGGGGGCAGGAGGACACCGCGCGTACGCTGGGCTGTACTCCGCTACAGACGCTGGCGCGCGTCGTCCTGCCTGCTGCGCGGCGCGGTCTCGCCACCGGGCTCGTCCTCGGTTGGGTCCGCTGCCTCGGCGAGCTGGGCGCGACCGCGGTCGTCTCCTATCACCCTTACACGCTGCCGGTACTCACCTACGTCCGCCTCAGCGGCGAGGGCCTGCCCACCGCGCTGCCAGCGGGCGCCGTGCTCGCGGCGGTAGGCGGCATCGCCGCCGGCCTCATCCTCTGGCTCGATGCCCGTCAGCGCCACGCGCAAATGGCGGCTCCCGCATCATTCTCGATTGAGGCCGAAAAGGATTCGACCCCTCTCTCCTGGATCTCACCCATCGAAGAATCGAAGGAAAAGGTGCTGCGCGTCGAGATCAGCCTGTCCGCCGCGAGCTTCCCTCTCGATGTAGCGTTCGAAGCGCCGCATGGCGTGACGGCCCTGCTGGGCGCGTCAGGGGCTGGAAAATCACTCACCTTGAAGGCGGTCGCCGGGCTGATCCACCCGCGCCGCGGGATGATCGAGATCTCGGGTCGCCGCTTGCTCGATACGGAAGCCGGCATTGACGTCCCGCCGGAGGGACGGAACCTCGGCTACGTCGCGCAGGGAGGCGGGCTCTTCGAACACCTCTCCGTCGAGAGCAACATGGGCTTCGGGCTTCGTAACCTTTCCTCCGCGGATCGACTGCGGCGGACGGAGGAGCTAATTGCGTCGTTCCACCTCGGGAGGGTCCGGAATGCTCGTCCGGAGACCCTCTCCGGGGGAGAGCGCCATCGCGTCGCATTGGCCCGTGCGCTCGCACCGGGGCCACGCGGCCTGCTGCTCGACGAGCCGTTCGTCGGCTTGGATGCGCCGGTGCGCCACGACCTGCGCGGCCTCTTGCGGCACCTTCATGAGCGCACCAGGGTTCCGGTCCTCTTCGTTACCCACGACCGGGACGACGCGCTCGCTCTGGCCGATCATGTCGTCGTGCTCGAACGGGGCCGCGTGGTCCAGGCAGGCGCGATCGCCCAGGTCTTTGCCCGACCTGTCGATCGGTACGTGGCTCGCCTAGTCGGAATCCCCAACGTCGTCGCGGTTCAAGCTCTCCAGCCAGCGGCCGGGCCTGCAACGCTGATGACGACGGAGTATGGCAGCGTGATGATCGATGCCGGGTCCGCGGATTTTGCGATGCCGTACGAGGTGGCGATACCGCCTTCGGCAATCGCAATCGACCCTGCAGGTCGAGGTTGCATGGTCCGCTCCATCCGGCTGTCGAGCGCCGGATGGAGCGTTGTTCTTCAACGCTCAGGAGCCGCCAGCTTCCTCGAGGCTTTGGTCAGGCAACTGCCCCCGCAGAGCGCGCCAGGCGAGCCTGTTGAATGCGGAGTCATCGTCGATGGCTCTCGCTGTCACCTGATGCGGGCGGACGCTCCGAGGGCAACGGTAGATGCCAGATGATGGTTCCGCATCTGGCCATGCGCAAAGACCTTCAGCGGCCTCCGAGGTCAACGATTTCGAGTCGCGTGAGCTTGTAGAGCGAGCGCGATGGCTCCTTGTCCGTCGTCACCACCAGCCGGAAAGGCCCTTCTTCCGGCGACAGCGGCTTGCCGTCTACCTCCCAAGCCACGAAAGCACGCGTTGGTCCCATGTCAGGGAACAGCTCGGCACAGCTGAACACGGCTTGGAAGCCGTCGGCCGCGCTCGCCAGGACGGCTTTCTTCCACCCGCTGCGCTTCTCTCGGACCGGCACATCCTTCCCCATCGGTCCGGCGCTGAACCCCGCCTTGGTGAGGATCTTTTCGAGAGGCACGCCGAGGGCAACGCGCTTCCGACCATGCACGGTCCACTCGACGGGCGCAGGCCCAAGGGCCTTCAGATCGGTCAAGGTCAATTTACCCGGAGCGGACAGCTCGCCAGCGATGGACAGCGTGGCGGATTCCTCGGCGCCGCCGGCCGAACCGATGGCGAGCACGATCGCGAGAGCGGCGGCGGACCGGACCATTGTTGACCTCCCGACTTACTCTGCCGGATCGGTTTCGCAAAACGCGACGCGAAGCACTACGCTGACCAGATGGAACTCAGCGCACGCAATCAGCTCAAAGGCAAGGTCAAGAGCGTCAAGTTGGGAACCATCATGGCCGAGGTCATTCTCGACGTGGCCGGCCAGGAGATGGTCTCCGAGATCAGCAGGGGTTCAGCGGAGCGGCTCGCCCTCAAGGCGGGCGATGCGGTGACCGTGATCATCAAGTCGACTGAGGTCATGATCGGGAAGTGACCCGCTGATCGCCCCGGCGCTGAAGCAGCTCGCGGGCGAGTGCAGGTCTCCATGCGGGACGGCTCCATTGAGATCCACCGGTTCCTCGAGCAGTGGAAGCTCGACACGGCCTCCGGCAACATCATCTTCCGCTTCTTCCGAGAGAACCAACGTCCCCAGCAGGAGCCCGCCAGGAACGAGTTCGCCGCGGCGGTCGAGCGCATTCGAGCTCGGGCTCGGAAGTAGCGAACGAGGGCACCCGGCTGGGGCCGGCCCGCCACCGCCGCCAGCGCGCAAGGCGGGCCGCGCGCGGCGATCCTTCATCACGATCGCGCTAACCTTGCGGGTAACATCGGCGGTCCTGGGCGCGCGGTTCTGCGGCGGGCGTCCCAGCAACCGCGACTGAGGAGCAGGAGGGGCAGCGCCATGGCGAAGAAGAAGGGAGATATCTCAAAGGACCGAACACTGGACGCGAAGGCGATCCGCCCGCTGCTGCCTTCCGCCCCCGGGAACCAAATCGCCGCTGGGCCGTGAAACGCCGCGATGCGAAGCTCGGCGGCGCGCATGGCCAGCCACCCGGCACCCGAGTTGGACGAGCTCACGCTGCGGCGCGCCCAGCGCGGCGACGAGCCGGCATGCCGCGTGCTGGTGGAGCGCTATCAGCGGCCCGTGTTCGCGCTGCTCTCGCGGATGCTCGGTCCGTCGCACCTCGTCGAGGACCTGGCGCAGGAAACGTTTTTGCGCGCGTTTCGCGCGCTGCGCGGGTTCGATCGCGCGGGGCCGGCGCGGCTCTCGACGTGGCTCTTGACCATCGCCACGCGCCTGGCTCTCGACGAGCTGCGGCGCGCCTCTCGCCGCACCGACCCGCTCGACGATCGCATCCCTGCTCCCGATCGCACCGACGCCGGCGCGATGCGCCCCGCTCTGTGGCGCGCGATCGACCAGCTCTCCCCTGAGCACCGCGCTGCATTCTTGCTGTCCGATGCGCACGAGCTGACCTACGAGGAGATCGCCCAGACCCTGCGGCTCGAGCTGGGTACCGTCAAGTCGCGCATCGCGCGCGCCCGCGAGGCGCTGCGCGCCGCGCTGGAGGACACCCCCGATGACTGACCTCTTCGAGAAGTGGCCGGCGCGCGAGCCGCCGGCGGGATTCGCCGAGCGCGTCATCGCCGCTCGCCGCGGCCGGCGCATCGCTGTGCGCATCGGGGTCGCCGTGGTCGCCGCGTGCGTGCTGGTGGGATTCTTCGGCTGGCCGCGAGGAACATCGGGCGCGGCCGCCCCTCTGCAGCGCGCCTCAGTGGCGCTGGGCCGTCGCGGCGTCGCCGTCGCCGAGGCGGGCGCAGCGCTGCGCTGGCAGGTCGACGCGCGCGGCGCTGCGCGCGTAGCGCAGGAGCGCGGCGACGTTTTCTATCGCATCGATCGCGGCGGGCCGTTCCAGGTCTCGGCGGCGGGGGTGGAAATCTTCGTGACCGGAACCTGCTTCCGGGTGGAGGTCGTTCCCATGACGTCGTTCGCAAAGATGACCCTGTCGGCGGCGGGCGGCGCGGCCGCCGCGAGCGCGGTGCTCGTGACGGTGTACGAAGGAAGGGTCCGCATCGCTTCCGCCGGCGCTTCCTCGGAGGTGAGCGCGGGCGAGCAAGCACGCAGCGAGCCGGGGACGCCTCCGCGCATCGTCGCCCAGCAGGGCGCGACGCCTCCCGCGCTGCTCGCGCCGCCGGCCGAGACGGCGCCGAGCGCGACGCGCGAAGATCTGCTCCAGCGAACGCAAGAGGAGCGGGCGCGGATCGCCGCTCTGCAATCGCGCGTGCGCGAGCTGGAGAAGGAGCGCGCGCGCCTTTTGGCCTCGCAACGGCCGGGTGAAGCCGAGACCAGCGGAACGCCGGGCCGCCCTCCCGGCAGCAAATTTCAAGACTTCACCCAGGCGGAGCTTCTGGCCATGGCGCAGAACTGCGAGTTGCGCATGGACATCCCGCCCATCGACCGCGAGACGTGGCAGATGCCGCCCGACCTGGGGGCGCGCCTTCACCTCTCGGAAGACGAGCAGGTCAGGGCGGCAGCGGCGGTCAACCAGCTCCGCAGCGACGCGTTCACGAAGCTGCGCGCGCTGTATCTCGACCGCCCGCCGATCCCAACGCCGGGAGCATCCCCGAGCGGTATTTCCGCCTCATGAGCTCGCTGGGCGATTCTCTGCAGCGCAGTCTCGAGCCGCTGGCAGGCGCGCAGCAGGCCGCCAGGCTGCGCGAGCGCATCACTCCGTCGCGCATGAGCACGATCGGCTGCTCCGGCTCGGATCCCTAACTGGTTTCCATATCAGACATGGCATGCTTCGCCCGCGGGAAGGAGGGGTCGTGAGATGCGGCGAGTAGACGGAAGGCGCATTATCGGCCCTATCGCCCCATTTCGGGTGGCCGAAGTACGAGTGGGTCCGGCCATTGTGCGGCCTGCGCGGCCGTGGGGGCCGGGGGTCCCGCATCATGGGGTTCCAGGGCCGCGCACCTCTCCACCGCGCGCAGGGCGCAAGCAGCTTGGCAGCGGGAACATGGCACGGTCTGGTGCGTCTTCGCGTGCCGTGTCCCAAAGCGCCTCCTGCCGCGCTGCGGCGCTCGCACGCGTGCCGGGACGTCGTGCAAAGCGCCGCCCTGGCGCGACCGAGGAGCGTTCCTGCCGCGCAACGGCCGATGCAGAATGCACGGCGGCCTGTCGACCGGGCCGCGCACCCCCGAGGGGCTGGAGCGGGTTCGTGAGGCAGCGCGCGCACTGCAGCCCGGAGGCGCAGCGCACGGGTGGCGAGCCCATGACCCGGTCCCGCCGCGCAGCTCGCCGCCGCCTCCTGGCCGGAATGAAGCGCGCCGTCCGCGACTACCTGCGCGGGGCAGTGCCGTTGTCGCTGACGCTCGCCGTCGTCGAGATCCACCGCGAACGCGCGGCCGGGCTCGACCGGCTCCTGATCGCGACTTCGCCAGCGGTAGAAGCGGACCGCCAGGAGGTGCCGGATTCCAGTGCAGGGCGACGCCTTTTTGGGCCAAATGGTGCGCCGGTGGTGCGGGGCGCTGCGTCATCGGGACAAAAGAACTCGGTCCCCTTCTACAACCGCAGTGAAGACCGGGCTTTATATTGGTCGGGGAGACAGGATTTGAACCTGCGACCCCCTGGTCCCGAACCGCGTCCGGGGCCTGCACTGCCAGCCGAACCCCTTCTCACCGTCAAAGAAGTCGCGGCGCGGTTGGGGGTCTGCCGCGCGACCGCGTACAGGCTCTGCGAGCGCGGCGAAATCGCCCACCTAAGGGTCTCCAACGCCATCCGGGTGTCCCGAGAGGCGCTCGACTCCTTCCTGGCAAGTAAGGGACAGAGCGCGGGCGGGCCCCGGGGGGCCACGGTCGCGGGTGGCACCGGGCCTACGCAGCTCCGATCTGGCCGAGACGATGCCGACCCCGGAGGAGCATCCCTGGATTGCTCGCCCGCCGAACCGGGCTCGAGCGGCGCGGCAGGCGGCGGAGGTTCTGCGTGAGCTCGCCATCACTTCGACAGCCGGGGGTGCTGGGGCCCAAGCATCGCTCGACGAGGATCACAAGTCTCTAGGCTTGCTCGGTTTTTCGAAGGGGGCACGTTGGTTTCGCCGCTCTGATAGCTGTGCGCAGTTTTGGTCCCCTGGAGTTGGAGGTGGGTCGGGAAAACAGAGGTCCGGCGGAGTGTCCTTTGGGGCGGCATGGGGCCTCGAGCGGTGGGCGCCCAGAGCTCCCTGGTCCTGCCAGAATGGTTGCCCCAGCCGCTGGACGTCTGTCAGAAGCCTGTGTATACTTCTGACGATGAGCGCCTTGACCGAACAGATTCTCCGACTCGCTTCGAGCCGTCCTGAGGGGGAAGTGATCTCCCCAAGGGAGTTTTTGCACCTGGCAGGCAGAGCGGCTGTCGATCAGGCGCTTTCACGCTTAGCGCGCCAGGGCAAGCTCATGCGCGTCACACGAGGGGCCTATGTGGCTCCAGTCGTCGGACGTTTTGGTTCACGTCCCCCTTCGCCCGAAAAGACGGTCCGATCTCTTGCCGAGAAGAACGGAGAGGTGGTGGTCGCACACGGCGCAGCTGCTGCTAATGCGCTGGGGCTCACCACGCAGGTCCCGTCGCGCGAGGTCTTCGTCACGTCGGGTCGAAACCGGCGGCTAAGCTTTGGCTCGCGTGTGGTCGAGCTGAAGCACGCTCCTCGCTGGCAGCTGGCCCTGGGTGAGCGTCCAGCAGGAGCCGCCGTCCGGGCGCTCGCATGGCTTGGGCCCAAGCACGCCCGCGAAAGCTTGGTCAACATCCGGAAGCGGTTCGCGCCAGCGGAGTGGGCAGCATTGACCAAATCTCGCTCGGCTCTGCCGTCTTGGATGGCGCAGGCCGTAGGCGAAGCCAACTCGGCAGCAAATGGCTGAGCGGTTCTTCGAGCTGAGCGCGCGGGATCGCGACGAAGCGCTGGAGCTGGCGGCGTCGCGCTGCGGGCGACCAGCCCACTTGCTCGAGAAAGACGTGTGGGTGGTCTGGTTGCTCTCGGTGCTGTTCGAGTCGCCCTTCGCCGCCGCGCTAACGTTCAAGGGCGGCACTTCGCTCTCGAAGGTCTACCGGGTGATCGATCGGTTCTCCGAGGACATCGACCTCACGTACGACATTCGGCAACTGGTACCGGACCTGATCAAGGGAGACGACGCGGTGCCGCCGACGAACAGCCGAGCACAGAAATGGACGAAGGCTGTTCGCGAGCGCTTGCCGGCGTGGATCGACTCGACCGTCGCTCCACTTGTACGAGAGGCGCTGAGCCGGGAGACCATTCGCGCCACCGTAAAGAGAGACGAGACGACCCCCGACAGGCTGCTGGTCGACTACGACCCGCTCAAGCGCGGCACCGGCTATGTCGGGCCACGAGTCGTGCTGGATTTCGGCGCCAGATCCACGGGCGAACCGCACGACGTCCGACGAGTGACCTGTGAAATGGCCGAGCATGTTCCGGCTATCCTCTTCCCTGAGGCAAGCCCACAGGTTCTCAAGATCGCGCGCACCTTCTGGGAGAAGGCAACCGCGGCTCACGTCTACTGTGGGCAGGCCAAGATCCGTGGCGAACGCTTTTCGAGACATTGGCACGATCTCACCGCGATCATGGCGACGGAACACTTCGCCGCTATCGCGAGCGATCGCGAAGTAGCCGACGCTGTCGCCGACCACAAGTCCCGGTTCTTCATCGAGAAGGACGCGAGCGGAACCGCAATCGACTATCGCTCCGCCGTAAGCGGAAGCCTCAAGATCGTGCCCGAAGGTGAGGCTCGGACCGCCTTAGAAGCCGACTACACCAAGATGATTGAGGACCGCGTCCTGCTCCGCGACCCGCTACCCTTCGAAAAGCTGATGGCGGCTTGCTTGGAGTTGGAACGACGAGTCAACCAGGCTGCGCGCACGATGCCCGCGCGATGATGTTAGGGGCTCGACGAGGACCAGCAGCGGAAGATCGCCATGCCGATCGAGAGCGGGATGCTGAAAGACAAGGCGCGCGTCCCGATTCCGCAGTTGAGATCCGAACGCGACGCCTGTGAGTCGCGGCTCCGGACCGCGGTGGCAGAGGTTCACCGCATCATCGAGGGTGAGCGGCTCGTGACCGTGAGCCTCGGGAGCTACTTCGCCGACGGCGTTGAAACCGAAGAGCAGCTCGATGCCGCACTCGACGGCGTTCGCGAGGAATGCGCGCGCCTCATCGGCTCTGGGAAAAAAGTGATCGTGCAGTAGGGTCTGTCCACTGCCGACGACTTCAGGTTCTTGAGGCTGCGCTGGGAGGTCGCGCCAAGTACGGTGTGCGCCGACGGTTGGATGCACGCCGGCGCCGATGCGAGAGCGCACGACGAGCGGAAGCGTGCCTTCAGCTCATGGACGGTGGCGACGCCTCCTCCAGAGATCCTCCGCGGGCGAGCATCGGGCTCAGTGGATGCGGCAGGACGCGGGATTAAGATGCTTGAGAGTTCTGTCTCGCCGCTGGGTGCCGGCAACCTGGGCGACCGAGTCGGCCGCCTGGCTCGCAAGAAGCCGTCGCGCCAATTGCGGGGCAAGCAGAACTCGGTTCTCGTGCTCTCTTTCTGGCATGTCTGGGGCGTCGGCCGGGAGCAGTGCTCTCCACGTGTGCTCCCCCAGGGTGGTGACGTCTTCACCGGCGCACTTTTTGCGGCCGCGTACGGGCGTCGGGTCTGGCTGCTGCAAAAGGATCGTCCCGTCGCGTTCGACAACCTGGACACGAGGCGGGCCGGTCTCACGGAAGAGGCGCGGAAGCTGCTAGAGCGAGCGTTAGATCTTCATGGAGACACGTTGTCGCGGTGGAGGTCCAACGGATCTGAACTCGACAGTGCGCATCGTGCCCCCTCGTGAAGCCACCGCGAGGGACCGGCAGGCGTCGATCTTCAGCCCAAGCCCTCTAGAGGTCAGGAGACAGGCCACTCAATATCGCGTCTCTCCTGGACCTTAAGCGCTATGTGGTTTACTGTTCATGGGGTTCGTGTTAACACTGTACATATGTCGAGAGGACCATCCGAAGACGTTCGGCTCTACCAGATCCGCGTGGGGCTCAAGGCTTCCGACGCGCTCGAGCAGGAAGCCAAGGCTGAGAGCAAGGCCGTCGCGCACGTCCTGCGGCGCATCGTGGAAGACTACGCGACCCTCTACGACCTTCCTCGTTCCGCTGTCGATTCGCTCGAGGCCGATCGGAAGGCGCTCGGCCTAGACCGCCGCGGGTACCTCAAAGAGCTTCTCGATCATCGCTACCGCCAGGTGCTCGCGCACGGCCCGGGTGCTCCTGTACCGAGCAGAGAGGCAGTCGCGCCGCCGGCGACCGCAGGCGGCCGCAAGAAGTAGCCGTCTCACCTCAGGCCCTGCTTCTCGGCACAGGCTGCCACCTGAGCCAATCGGCGCCCATTTCGCTTGGCGTACGCCGGCGCGTCCTTTTTCTGGACGTGCGCGCAAGTACCCGTCGTTCTTCGCACGGCACGGGTACCATGTAAGGCAACTTGACTTAACATGTTCATACATTGTAAGTAGCAGCAATGGCAAAGTACAGGCCAACCCCGCCTCCCGTCCTCGCCCCAGTGGTAGGCGCGCGAACGCGCTTGGTCATGGCTGAAGTGGTTCCAAGCGTCTCCATCGGCGCTGTAGTCCTCCCGCACGGTTCC
>WNFI01227926.1_pt1 | contig 13768 bp, 11 predicted proteins | sample 5400471 | NCBI WGS metagenome assembly WNFI01 (sample SAMN13153348, study PRJNA577476) | soil metagenome | isolation source: 100 cm saprolite on Douglas fir-dominated hillslope | place: USA:California | collected 2013-09-17 | reverse complement strand
GGCCATGGTGAGGCCTGACTCCGGAATGAAGAAGATCGGATCGTATCCGAATCCTCCGGTGCCGCGCTCTTCTGGAATGACCTCGCCTGCGCAGTCGCCTTCCGCGAGCTGGACTCCTCCGCCTGGAACGGCGATGGCAATACAGCAGAGAAATCGGGCGAGCCACGGCTGAGGCTTGTCGCGCAAGTTCTGAAGCAGATACGCGCGGCGGTCTGCATCTTTCGCACCGCGTTTTGCCAGATAGCGGGCGGAATAGAGCCCCGGCGCGCCTCCCAGAACATCTACTTCAACACCTGAATCATCGGCGAGAGAGATCAAGCCGCTCACACGAGCGTACGCAAGCGCTTTCTTCGTGGCATTCTGAGCATAGGTGGTACCATCTTCAGGCACATTGAGCTCGAGCTGAATATCGGTGGGGGTTACAAACTGCAGTGGCATATCAACGAGGAGCGTCCGGAACTCTTTCAATTTGCCCGGGTTGGTGGTGGCGATCAATACTTTGGGGATTTCCATAGAGGGGAGTAGCAGTAACGATTCGACTCTACGGGCTGTGTCTTGTGGATATCGTCTGGATTGCCCAGCGAGCGTGTTCTCGAACCATTGGTTCGGCGTCACGCTCGGCCTCTTCCAAGCCGGGAATCGCCTCGAGCCCGGCGGTATTGCCCAGTGCCACTGCGACGTTCCTCAGATAGCCGCGCCGCTTGGCACGCATGACCGGGCTGTTCTTAAATTTACGGTTGAACTCGTGGGGGGTCAGCTTCAGTTCTAGAAGCAATTCCGGCTGGGGCAGTACTTCACGCGAGTGCAGCGCCGGTTCGCCCTCGGGCGCGGCAAAACGATTCCATGGACAGACCATTTGACAAATATCACAACCGAAGACCCAACTGCCGGTCAGGGGCCGCAGGGCGGGGGCGATGTCCTCTTTCAGTTCGATCGTTAAGTACGAGATACAACGGGCGGAGTCGATGGTCCGATCCGGCAAAATGCACTGCGTTGGGCAATCCTCGATGCAACGTGTGCAAGTTCCGCACTGGTCTGTCACAAATGCTGTATCGGGTTCGAGCTCGAGCTCCAAAAAGATCTCGGCAAGCAAAAAATACGATCCCATCTTCGGGTTGATCAGGCAGGTATTCTTGCCGATCCAGCCCAGGCCAGCGCGTTGGGCCAGATCCCGCTCCAGGATAGGTCCAGTATCGGTATACCAACGATTTGGGACCGGAGCACCAGTGAGTTCGCCGATAAATTGTGCAAGGGCAGCGAGCCGCTCTGAAATGATGGAATGGTAATCCTCGCCCCAGGCATAGGCCGCGGTCTGCCCCCGGGGTTGATTCCCCTCGGGTGCTTGAAGCGTTTTGGGGTCTGAATACGGGAGCCCGAGAACCAGAATCGATTTGCATCCCGGTAGGATAAGCCGGGGGTCGGCCCGGCGAGCTCTGGCTCGATCATCGGCCAGATAATCCATGGAAGCCTGCCGCCCTTTCTTTCAAATCGGTGGGTGATATCATCGCTTGAGTGATTGAGCGGATTCAGTTTAAGCCCTGAGAGGCATTCACGCTTGCGCCCAATTGTACGCCCTCTCGATTTCGTGTTTCGGCCCCGGCGCCCCTACCCTGCCTATCCGGAAAAAACGCTGCGCCTGACCTCGGACTGGGTGTAAGATAGAATGAGTCCGGGGTTTGATCGTCCCAAAGGGATGAAATTCTTGGAGGCTCCGGCCGCTCGCTTGGAACCTGGGGCAGGTGGAGTGGGGACAAACCTGCTGCGTACCTGCTGGAACGGCACCTGGCCGTGAAAGTAGCGAAAGATCTGAATCGCAAGGGAGATCATGGGGAAGGAGGCCGACATATGCTCCATGAAACCTGAACCGAAAGTTCCCCTTTCCAATTCGGGTTCTATTTGATCAGTAAGGAGGATGCGATGAAGAAAAGTAAGATGTCCATGTTCGGATTGGTGTTTTTGATCGCAAGCCTGGCCCTGGCCTCCTGCGGCCCAGCCGCGCCTGCAGCGGTCCAGCCCACCACCGGCGCGGGGACCCCGGTTGTCTTTGCCATTGAACACTTCGGTGTGATCGCAGGCTCAACCTGGGGTGGGGCCCAGGATCGCGCCATGAAACGTATCGAGGCAAAATATCCGAACGTCAAATATATCTATAGGGAGAATGTTGCACCCGATCAATCTAATCCGTTCGCGGAGGACATGATTGCCACGCAGCATGCAAATATCGTCATCGGCAGTGCGGAGTTCATGGGGCTGCCATTGAAGGACATTGCTCCCAAATATTCGAACGTGTACTTTGGAACGGTTGTTGCCAGCGATCTGACCACGTTGCCGAATTTCATTCGATTCTTCCCCCGACAGGACCAGGCATTGTACCTGGAAGGACTCATCGCCGGGGCTCTCACGAAATCCAATGTGATCGGGATCGTGTCCGCATACCCAAATATTCAGGTGATGCATCGTCAGGCTGCCTTCGTCCTTGGCGTGCAGGATGCCGGCAAACTGCTCAATAAGGATATCAAGATTTACAGCAAGTACGTCGGAAACTGGTATTCTCCCCCCGATGAAAAATCCATCGCGGAGACGCTGGTGGATACGTATAAGGCCGATGTCCTGACCGTGCAGACTGACTCCAGTGCGGCTGTGGATGTTGCCAAAGCCAAGGGTGTTTGGTTCATCGGGAAGGATATGGACATCGTGGGAGAACTTGGCTGGGGCGACACGAAGACCGTGGCTGTTTCATTCGATACCCGCTGGGAGGTCATCTTCGAAAAGATGCTCCAGGACTATATGGCTGGAAACAAGACCCCCAAGCTGATTTACTACCCTGGGATGGAAACTACCATGACCCTGGCAGATGGAACGGTGGAACCGACCGTTGACCTGATGAACGCGGGCAAGGTCGGTCTGGACGCAATCAGTCCGAGTGCGCTTCCTTCCATTCCGCAATCGATCCTTGACCTCGTCAAACAGAAGAGGGATCAGATGATGGCCGGCACCTGGGATCCATTCACGGATCACGCATTCGTCAGCGCCGGAACGGGTTTGGCCCTGACCGCGCCGACTGCGATCCCGATTCCGCCAGCAGGCACGGTGGTGAAGGCTGCCGGTGTGGTGCCCACTACCGAGTTTCTGCTGACCCAGTTCAACTTCGACCTCCAAGGCCTCACCAATCTAAAGTAAGAGGGCCTGCCTGAGTAGGGCGAATTTGAGCAAGTTACCAGATGAGGCTCTCTCCCGCGAAGACTATCTGTCGCGAGAGTGAGCCTCATCTATACAGACGTTCCTTCCCGTTGAAGTGCAAAGAGCATTCATGAAAAAAAACTGGATCCTATGCCCATCGAAGACATAAAGCGTGGTGACTTGGTCCTGGAGGCTCGCGGAATCACCAAGAGATATCCAGGCGTCATAGCCAATGACCAGATCGATTTCGAGATAAGAGCAGGTGAGATTCATGCCATTCTAGGCGAAAATGGAGCCGGGAAGACCACTTTAATGAGGATCCTTTTCGGTCTCACACAACCGGATGAGGGCCAAATCCTTGTCTTTGGAGAGAAAGTCAACTTCAAGTCCCCGCTGGATGCGATTCATCTTGGCATTGGGATGGTTCACCAGAATCGCAAATTGATTTCCGCTCACAGCGTCATCGAAAACATCATCCTTGGGCACCCCCGCGCGGGCACCATGATCAATCTGAAAGAAACCACGGAGGAGATCAGCAGGCTGTGCACCAAGTACGGCTTCAAGCTCGATCTCAAGGCGAAGGTCTGGCAGCTATCCGAAGGGGAAAAGCAGGTTGTTGAGATCCTGAAAGCCCTCCACCGCGGCGCGAAAATTCTGATCCTGGATGAGCCGACTTCGGCCCTGGCGCCTCCAGAGATCGAGAAACTGCTGGCATCGATCCAGATCATGACCGAAAATGATCTTGCCCTGATCCCGTTCATCACCCATAAGCTCCCGATCGTGCTGTCTGTAAGCGACCGGGTCACCGTGCTTCGGCGGGGAAAAGTCACGGCGAGGCTCGTGACGAGCGGCGCGACGGAGGGCAGCCTGGCGAAGGAGATGGTGGGCCGGGAAGTCATTTTCAACGTACAGGCCGAAAAGGTGGAGCCCGGTAAGCCCGTTCTCCAGGTCGAGAATATTTCCGCGCGCAACCACAAGGGGCTGCTCGGATTGAATGGAATTTCCTTTTCTGTGCACGAGGGGGAGATCTTCGGCATCGCCGGAGTCTCCGGGAACGGGCAGCAGGTCCTGGCAGAGGTCCTCGCGGGAGCGAGAAAAATGACGGCGGGGAAGGTGGTACTGGGTGGCGTCGATATTTCTCATTCCTCGAGCCTGGTGAGGTGGCTGTATGGCATGGGTTACATCCCGGCCGAACGAATCGATGTGGGTTCGATCGGCGATTTTTCCCTTGCAGAGAATGTCCTGCTGAACTACCACTTTGATGACCGGTTCACGCGCTGGGGGATCGTGGATTCCAAACGAGTGCGGCAGCTTACGGGAGAGATCATAGCCGAGTACGCCATCGCGGCGCCCGGCCCGGACACAACTGCAAAAAGCCTGTCCGGTGGAAATCTCCAGAAACTGATCCTGGCACGCGTGCTGTCACGGAAACCGCGCCTGATCATTGCCAATCTGCCGACCCAGGGTCTGGACGTCGGGGCGATCGAATTTGTGCAGAACAAACTCCTGGAAGCCAGGAAGGAACGGGCCGCCATTCTTTTGATCTCTGAGGACCTCGATGAGGTTCTCTCGTTAAGTGATCGGGTAGCGCCCATGTATGAAGGCGAGTTCATGGGCATCCTTCCAGCAGAGCAGGCCCGGAGAGAGGACATTGGTGCGATGATGGCGGGCTTGAAACATTTGCAGGCGGACAAATGAAACTGGGGGTCTACCAGGTGAAACTCGAAAAAAACCTGAATGTGGGGGGATGGGGGGCGGCGGCGATCTCGATCCTGGCAATATTGATCGCCCTGCTGCTGGTAAGCCTCATTTTTGTCCAGGCGGGGGTCAATCCGTTGACCGCCTATGAAAAAATTTTTACGTATGCTTTCGCGGACGAATTCGGTCTGCCACTCAGCATCAACCGGGCAGTTTTTTTATTGCTATGCACGTGCGCATTCATCGTTCCGATCCGGGCCGGACTCTGGAACATTGGGATGGCAGGGCAGCTGTATGCCGGAGCGCTGGGCGCATTCGGAGTTGCGTTTGCTTTCGGTGCGAGCGGAACTCAAAATTTGAGCGCTCCACCGGGAATTATCATCCCGCTCATGATGATCGGGGCAGCCCTGGGCGGCGCCCTGTTTGGTGCCATACCAGGATTCTTGAAGGGCCGGTTCAATACGAATGAGATCGTGGTGACCATGATGCTCAACTCGACCGCATTTTGGCTGGTAGCCTTTATGATCAAGGATGGGGGTCTCTTTATGGGCGGGGGTGGCGAGGGAGAGGGCTTCAAGCTGCCTCCGGCTCTGTATGCTCCGCAGATCCTGGGGAGCCCCTTCACGATCCTCTTCGCTCTGGCATTGGCGGGGTTTTTATACTTCATGTTTGCCAGGACCAAAACCGGTTATCAAATCAGGGCGTACGGCCAGAGTCCATCCGCGGCCAGATATGCTGGGATCAGCCCATATAACATTCCCCTCCTGGTATTCTTAATGGGAGGGCTCCTGGCTGGCCTGGCCGGATATCATTTATTCGCTGCAAACCCCGGCGTCTATAAAATTACCCAGAATTATGGAGATTTCGGAGATCTTTCATTCTTCGGGATCATCTGCGGGCTCATTTCCTTGGAAAACCCGCTCGCTGCGATTCCCATTGCGCTGCTCTTTGGCGGCTTGACCAGCGGCGCCAGATATGTTCAGGGCGAACTGCAAATGGGCTTTGGGGTCGACTATGCCATGCTGGGAGTCCTCATGATCACGCTGGTGGCATTTCAATTCTTCTATCGGAACAAGATCGTTTGGAAGAGATCAGAACAGGAGCAGTGAAATGTTAGACTTCTTTGCCAGAAGCCTCAACGCCTCGACGATCTTTACGATTGCGGCCCTTGGCGAATTGATCGAACAACGCTCGGGAATCATAAACGTCGGCATTGAAGGCGTCATGCTCTTCGGGGCTACCCTCGGATTCATCGTTGCAAAAACCACGGGGAGCTATTTTCTCGGCTTCCTAACCGGCATTGCCATTGGCGGACTGATCGCGCTTTTGCATGGATTCTTTTCCATCACGCTGGGCGGCAACCAGGTGGTGAATGGGATGGGGATTTGGATCCTGGGATTTGGCCTGACCGCGTATCTCGGTTATCCATACACGGAGCCCCTGGGCCTGGACCGGATCCCGGACATCGGGGGTCTGTCTCCATTCTTTTATTTGGGAATTGCATTCATCATCATGACCTGGTGGGTGCTCTCCAAGACGACCCTGGGATTGAAGATCAGGTCCGTCGGAGAGAATCCGTCGGTCGCGGAAGTTTCCGGGATCCATGTCACGCGAACCCGCTATCTGAGTGTCATGACCAGCGGGATGCTCATGGGCCTCGCCGGGGCCATCTATGCCTTGGACTACAACCCGGTCTGGAGCATAAATTTTCTTCAAGGTTGGGGTTTTATTGCGCTGGCCCTCGTCTTTTTCTCGCTTTGGAATCCCTTTATCCTGCTGGGTGGTGCGGTACTCTTTGGTACTCTCTGGCAGCTCTCGCTGAACCCCCAACTCGTGCTGCCGGATATTCTGTCCAGGTATATCTGGAGGACAGTTCCTTTCGTCATTACCATCGGGGTTCTGGTCCTCATGTCGACGAAGTGGTTTAGTGCCCGGTGGGGTGCCGCAAAACCCGAAGCGCTTGGCTTGCCCTACGAAAAAGAGTAAAAACTACTTCTTGTTCAGACGATTCTCAACGGAAATTATTCAGTCGCGGCAGCATCCGATCGCCCAAGGATCAGGCGATTGCGAGAGCACAAATCACGATCCAGAAATCAAGAAAAGCGGGGCAGGTTCTAGAGCCTGCCCCGCACTCGATCATTTGGTCCCCGGTCCATCCGGGGGTAGAGCGATCTCAAAGGCAACGGCGAGATTCCGCCTTGACGGAGGATGTGCCGTCGTCCGAGTCACTTCACGATAATTTTTACAAATATTACCTTCGGAAAGTGAGTGCCATTCGCGTTGTCCATCTGCCAGGGACTCGTATACGAGCCGCTTTTGGTGGGTGCGATGAACTGAACGGAGACTTCAACCTCCTGCCCCGGTGCCACAACACCCGAAAGGGCCTGAGCTTTCCCGGACATAAGGTCACCGTAGCGGCCGTAGACAAGCCCATATCCCGTTCCCCACGTGCAGCTACCGTCATTCTTGACTCTCCAGGTCTTGATAAAGTTTTGTCCGGCGGTCATCTGCGTATTATCGGGGACATTGACATCGACGGTCGCGACATTGAAAGTGAGGTGATCGCAGAGCGTGGGCGTGGCGGTGATTCCCCCCGGCAGGGTGGGCGAGGGGATTGAGATGGTCGGACCGGTGGTTGGAGTAGCCAGCGGCAGGGACGTGAAGGTAGGCACAGGCGTGGACGTCGCGGAAATTGCGGTCAGCGTAAAGTTGGCGATGACGGTCTGGGCCGCCGCGGTCTCAATCAATGGCACATTGGGGGTGGGAGCAAGGTTGGAAGGCGGCGTGCAGGCCGTTGTCCAGAGAACGCCAAGTAATATCATGAGGGACAGTTTGCTTTTCATAAGTCTCCTTGATCTCAACTTAGGCGAGATCCATCATATATTACTTAACGATGATATCGACGAAAACCAGAGAACCAAACACGTTGTGGGCGGTGTTTTTCATTCTCCAGAATCCCTTGTACTCTGCGGATATTTTGGGTGACTTCAGGGTAACGACAAACGCATTGCTGTGTCCCGGCGCAGTGGCCTTGTCGAATTTGGTAATTACGATATTCACGCCTCCCATTTGGTCACCAGAAATAAAGTCGAAGGAGTAGCCTGCTCCCCAGGTGCAGGTACCCGTATTGGTCAGCGACCATGTCTTCTCAAAGACTTTATCAGGAGCGAACACGGATTTGTCTGGAACCGTTTCGGACAGGAATGCCGCATCATCACAACCATTCGCCGTGGAGCCGATCAGCCCCGTGGTTGCAATGGGCGTCCCGCCGATGGGAGTATTAAACGCAAATGGTGTTCCGCTCGTTCCAAACGGCGTGATCCCGGCAATGGGGAAGGTCGGCAGGGGTGTAAATGAGGCTTCCGCGGTCGGGGTGTCGGAAGGGAGCGCCGCGGCTGCCTGTGCCGTTTGGGTCATCTGGTCATTCAGTTGAGAGAGCATGGTCCCGGCAGCTTCGGTGAAGATCGAACTTACGTCCTGGGTGGGTCCCTCCGACTTTCCGATGTTACAGGATGCAAGGCTGGCCGTCAGCAAAATGATCGCTGCTGACGAGAATAGTTTCTTGGACTGCATTGTGAACCTCCAATATCATTGAAACTTCTAGAGAATTATGTAGATTTCCTCGACACCATTATAACGCAGCTTGTTTTCAGGGGGTCGCGGTGCTCGACGGCGTCAGAGTGGGTGTAAAGGTCGGTGTATTCGTATGAGTCGCAGTTGGCGTCAGACTCGGAGTGAGGGTGGGGGTTGGAGTCAGGGTGAGGGTCGGGGGCGCAGTAGGGGTAGGCGCATTCCCTAAACGAATGAGGTTCGGAGCCACCCAGAGCGCATAATCTTGATGCGGGGTGCCGATGGCGGACAGGTACAAAATAAATTTGACATTTTTCCCCTGTAGCGGGCTCAAATCGATGTTGACCGGAAAAAATAGGCCTTCATCGATCTCATGCCATTGCCCCAGTGTATGGATGTTGCCGCCGTCGATCTGATAATCGAGCCGGAAAATGACATTGCAGGCAAATGCCTGATACCGGCAATTCACCAACGCCCGAAAATGATCCCCATTTTCAATATGGATCGCCGGGTATATGCCTCGAATGAATCCGCCCCAAATATTCTCCGGGACCGTGAGCAATCCAGCTTCATCCTCGGTCTTGCCACTTTCCATCACCGGATGGTTCAGCCGAATGACGTAGCCATTGCTGTCGCCCTGTGTTCCGGGACATGGCAAAATTGTGTTGCCATTATCCCAGACCGCAGCGCAGTAATTTGCAGCGAAATCGAAGGCCGTAAAAACCGGTCCGTTCACGTTAATATCCACCCACAGAGCGCCCCCGGCCTGTGCACCCAGACCAAATAGCGCACCCGACGCATTCTGCAATTTCCAGTACCCTACAAAATGGCCGTCCTGGCTGGGGGAGGTCATGGAAATGGAAAGATCAACGGTCTGCCCGGGACCCACACTGCCTGGCAAGCTGATGCTGTCGGGTGCTCCCAGGCTGTTCCCATTCACGAAAATGAGCGTGTAGGAGGAATCCCAGGTACAGGTCCCGGCGTTCTGAATGCGCCAGGTTTTAACAAAGTCGATCCCGCGCCCAAATGTGGTTCCGTCTGGGATAGTGACATCCCGAACGAATGCCGCCTCATCGCATAATACGACCGGTACGGGTTGCTCGCTGGGTCCGGTTGTGACAAAGGGATAGGTAGGGAAGGGATTCGTGGCGGCTGCCGAGGAGATCGGGGTGACACCCGGTGTAAGGGTGGATAACGCCTGGACCGTCTGCGCTGCGGACGTATAGAGTGAATTGAGGGTCGCAAGAGCCGGCGGTTCGTTACTGCCGAGAAACGGCAAATTGCAGGCGAGACTGATCAGCAGCACGATCGCGGGCAGAATTAATAGTTTTGCAGTGGCATTCATCCTGAACTCCAGAATCTCAGTAAGCATCTAATAACCAGGGACGCTCCAGGCAGAGCGAATGTTCCTGAATCAGAAGGGCCTGTGATCTCCACAGGCCCTTCTGAGATCCTTAGTGACAATTATATGTGAACGTCGATTTCCCAAATTCGTGATAGGTGGGCCAGGTTTCGATGAATTCCAGCCAACGGGGATTGTTGGTAGCTCCCAGGTGGTTCTTAAAATCCCGCACCACGGCTTGTGTCGTTGCGCCGGAGAAACTTAATGTTAGGTTTTTCTGGTCATTCCCATCATATTGGATCCATTCATAACCGATGTCGACTGGTCCATTCGTCGTGACATAGGCGGTCGTTTGATAATTTACACTGGCCGGGCAGCCAACGGCTGGAATCCGGACGACGGTATAGGTAACCGACGTGATATCAAATACGGTCGGGGTTTTCTTATTCGCAGGCGTCACATTCCCTACGACGATGCTGACCGTCAGAGGGGTATCATACTGGCCTACTCCAAACACACCGCCCCAAGGCGACTGGATCTTCCAGTCGCCGGTATAGGTACCGCTGACCTGGGGTGCGATCAGCTGGATGGGAATATCCACGGTCTGGCCGGGGGCCGCAGGCTGTGGAAAGTTATACACGAAGGCTCCCCCCATGACATCGCCGCTTACAAAGACAAATTTCCAGGTCGAATCCCAGGTGCACGTCCCGCTGTTGAGGACGTGCCAAACCTTGAGGAAGTTCGCACCTGGCAGTTCAATCGTCCCGTCCGGTATCGTTTCGCCGACAAAATTCGCGCTGATGCAAACCCCCTTGGCGGCACCTGGCGCCGTCGGGGGGGCCGTTGGAGGTGCTCCTTGCGTACTGTCTGCAGTAGGGGGCGTGGAGAGCGGGGGTAGATCGGTGAAAGTCGGGGTGAGTTGGGCCTGCTGTGTATTTTGAGCCTGGACCGTCAGGGCAACCGATGTGGCGATGACACTATCGTTGGAGGCGGAAGAGCCGCACGCACCCAGAGTCACGGCCAGCACGATGAGGATCGAGACCAGTACATATTTGTGTTTCAAGGTCATTCATGTTCCTTTCGAACCAACCCGTCTAGACATGGATCGGCATCTTGGGCCAATTATACCCTTTTGAAAAGGGGAGTGCCCGGCGCTTGGCCGGGCACTCCCTGCATTTCTTATTCTGTATTAAGCATCCGCTGGCTACGGAGACGTACAGGCGGTGGTGAAATCCAAATGTCCAAAATCCTGGTGATTGGGGTCGTCAATGTATATTCCAACCCATTCGCTTGTACCCATCCAATAGTTACCGAGTGCCCAGTCATAATTAATGGATTGGATTCCGGCCGAACCATAAACCAGGGTTTCGGTGGATGCGGAGCTGCTGTCGCTGCGAGTCCAATGATAGGTAATGGTTCCGGCGCCATTGGTGGTGATGTGAGCGATCACACGTGGGCAGTGGACATGCCCAGAATCACTCCAGCTGGAGAAAGTATAGCTGACATGAGTCACTGCGAATGCAGGCGGAGGACCCCCGCCGCCGCTCACGACCTTGATCTGAACATAGAATTGACTGTGGAAGGTTACCCCGGAGCCATTGCGCAGGATCCAGTAACCGGTGTGGATCCCATTGCTGGACGGAGCGGTCATGACTACCGAGAGGTCGATCGTCTGGCCGGGGTTGACAGTGCCAGTCAGAGCTTGTACCGACGGACCGCCCATTGCGTCGCCACTGATGAAAACCACCGCATAGGATGGCGTCCAGGAGCACGTGCCGACATTCTTGAGCCTCCAGATCTTATCGAAGGTTGTGCTGGCTGTCACAGGGGTGTTATCCGGGAAAGAAACATCCGTCACAAACAAAGCTGCATCGCAGGTTGTGGTCGGGGCAGGCACTGGCGTAAGGCTGGGAACCTCACTGGGCAGGGGTGCCACGGATGTGAACGTTGCAGTGGGTGAGGCCGGAGCGCCAGAGGTCAGTTCGGCCTGAACCGTCAAGGCTGCAGCGGTCATGACATCGTCTGGATTCACCTGGCCGCTGGCCCCGCCAGGCAGGTTGCAGGCCATGATCGCAAGAATGATGGCCAGGGCCGCGAATAAATGGGAAGTTTTTTGCATAGATCTCTCCTATCTTGATTTAGGTGATTCTAGTCGAAACGGGGAAAAAAGCTAATCCCCGTTTCTTCCTATTCCCTGGGAGATTTAGGGGAAAAAGAAAGGAGCCGTTACGACCGGCTCCTTGGCGCCTTGCCGAGCTGGATTATTGCTTTTCGTAGGGCTTGCCGTCCGCAGCCGGTGGAATCGCGCGGCCGACGACGCCTGTCAGAACAATGATCGTGACAATATAGGGGGCCATAGCCAGGAATTCCGAAGGGATCGGTACGCTCAGGATCTCCATCTTTACCTGCAGGGAATCAGCAAATCCAAAGAGCAGCGAGGATAGATAGGCGCCAATCGGATTCCAATTCCCGAAGATCATGGCCGCCAGGCCGATGAAGCCCTTGCCGCCGGTCATGTTCTGATCGAAGCGGCCAACGGAACCGATCGTAAAGTATGCGCCGCCGATGCCCGCGATCATCCCGCCCAGGATGACATTGACGTACCGCATCAGGTAGACATTGATCCCCAGAGTGTCTGCCGCCTTCGGGTGTTCGCCAACCGCCCGGGTACGCAGGCCCCAGGGCGTATAGAACAACAAAATGTAGATGGCGGCGACCAGGAGCAGGGTCAGGTAAAAGATGAGATTGTTCTCGAAGAAGATCGGACCGAGCACCGGGATCTTGGAAAGCAAGGGGATGGAGATGATCGGAAACGTACTGGAATTATTCAGGAGGTCGATCTGCTTCTCCAAATAAAATTTCGCGATAAACGAGGTGCCGCCCGTTCCGAGAATATTAATCGCGGTGCCGGATACGATCTGGTCCATTCGAAAACGGATCACCAGGATCGCATGAATGCCCGCCACCAATGCACCCGTCAGGATTGCGACGATCAGGCCGACGAAAAGATTGTGAGTCAGGGTCGCAGACACGACGGCTGTTTGCGCACTCATCAGCATTGTGCCCTCGATCCCAATGTTGACCACCGCGGCCCGTTCGCTGATGACCCCGCACAGAGCGGCGAGTGCGATCGGGGTGGCGCTGGCCATCGAATTGCTCAACATTCCCACCAAATTAAACGAACTTCCTTTTGTGGCCCACATCAAAAAGGAGGCGATGAAACAGAAGACTACCACGGTGATGAGCCAGCCGGTCGAGCGAATGCCGCGCGCGATCTGCCAGGCGCCCAGGAAGAACGTGACGGCGATCAACGCGTACAGGGTGGGTTGGACCGGCAGGGTCAGATCCGGGATGGGGATTGCCTGGGAGGTGCCGATCAAATTCATACCGAACGTCGCCTGCTGGCCGGGCTGGCTATCCCTCAGGAATAACACAATCATCAAGAAACCGACCACCAACAGGGAGATGCCCAGCGTGACACGCCTGCGATCGGCACGAAGTTTGGTTTGCAAGAGTGTGGTGGTTGTCATGGGATTCCCGCCTTGCGCGGTTATTGTCCCCAGCCGCGCGTCAAGACGGTCTGGGTGCCATGTGCAGTCCGTACCCGGTACAGCCAGCGGATGATCTGGGGCGCAGCGACAAAAATGATGATCAATCCCTGGATGACCGAGATGATATCGATCGGAATGCCCGCCAGCGATTGCATGCTGGTTGCACCACTTCGCAGGATGCCGAACAGGATCGCGGCGATGACGACGCCCAGCGGATGGCTGTTGCCCAGGAGCGCCAAGGCGATCGAGTCATAACCATAGCCTGCTGAAAATCCCTGCCCGATCCAGTGATCCGTGCCCAATACCTGCGCTGCTCCGGCCAGTCCCGCCAGGGCACCGCTCAGGGTCATCACCAGTACGAAATTGCGCGTGATGCTCATCCCGGAATACTTCGCGGCATCCGGATTCGCACCCACGGAGCGGATCT
>WNFI01251798.1_pt1 | contig 13769 bp, 19 predicted proteins | sample 5400471 | NCBI WGS metagenome assembly WNFI01 (sample SAMN13153348, study PRJNA577476) | soil metagenome | isolation source: 100 cm saprolite on Douglas fir-dominated hillslope | place: USA:California | collected 2013-09-17 | reverse complement strand
TAACTAATTTACAATTGTTTGAGCATTCTTATTTTAAGTTGTCTGGCATATAAGAGGCCATCAGCAAATCACTTAATTGTTTTATTATTATTTGTAAAGACAATCAAGTCAACTTAGTTGCCAATTTATTGGACACAAGTCGATTCCTTTAGTCGACTATTTGCAGAATCTACTTATCCGCTCCTGCCCGCCGTGTTGGGTGGCTTGTGTGTGAAAGTCATTTCCGGAAAATCCCGAACATAAGTTTATTCACACCCGATGTGACGCGGCCCCACTGGCATACCGACGGTGCCTTGGACGCTGCTCTTCGAGTCCCTCAAACTCGTCGCCACCCTGACGCCCGAAAGGGTTTCTTACATGATCACGGTGTTCATAATATTCGAGACGAGTAGAAGGACACCATTCCCAGCGATGACACGAACTCTTCACAAATCAAGTCCAAATCGAGTCACTTTGTGTTATTCTTCCCCTATTCGTTGCGTTCTGACCTCTATCAGAGTGGAGCTTAGGTGGGCTAGACTCAAAGAGGGTCTCCGCAAGATGTTCCATGCCCAAACGTATTGAGAATTTACTGAAGAGACGTTCCACATTGCCAGTGTCTTTACCTTGTCACAATCTCCACAAGAGATGAGAAAAATGATTTTTCGAAAGACGGTCTTAAACAAACCGAATTCCCATTGGAAACTCAGACTACTGTTCACTATGTTCAGACGTTCAGAGACATTTTGACGCGCTGCTGTATCGCAGTCAAGACACCTGGACCGGAATGCGGAACGTGCACGGAACTCAAAGTGAGACCATGACGCAGCTTTCGTCAGAGGACAGAGTAAATGCGGCTTGCTAAGGGCTGCCAGCTCCGCCGAGTTCTTCTTTACTAATTCCATGAGCACCGATCATCTGACAGTCGGTTGGTGTATCAGGGGGAGACCTACAGTCCAACGATGGTCAAATTCGCCCTTGGCGTCTGTTTTTCATCTTTATATTGTAGCGCGAGGGATCGCGCCTGTGAGTCCGAATGGAAAAGGTATTGCTACTAGAAAAGAGGGGAGATGGTCAGCACTGACGGGACGAGAGAAACGTACGACGGCTCGTTCGCCCGGTTCGTGCCCGAGTCAGAGTGCAATGAGCTGAGGAAAGAGAAGAACGGGTCGGCACGCAAACTGAGAAGAGGAAGGGATAAAACCAGATAGAACCCGCTATTCCGAGTGTTTTGGGGGTGAGTTTATGTACATGGAACCGGTAGCTACGAGTCCCGATGGGTAGCGCTTGGGCAAGAGATCGAGAAAAGAATAGAGTTGCGACGCGTATCAGCCGCGAGGCGACCAGTGAAAGCAAGTCTCCTGACACACCTCAACGCGCAACGCGCGATATTCGACATAGACTAAAATCAATGGAAAAAGGAGCGAGAGTGTTGCTAAACGAAAATAAATTTTTGAATGGATAAAGGATAAGTGAAGGACCAAAAGAAGAAAAGAGCGGGTAGCGAGTGATGCTGTCCGAGCGCAGCCACACGGTCCACCTTACAATATGGTACATGTTAGTTTATTGTGGCGTTCAAATATCATGATTGATCGATTGTTTGGCCGGGGACCGCAAGACATTCAATTTGAGTCTCTCTTTACCTCAATTGACAACCCACCATGACAATTTAGTATACTCTGCATGAAATGGCAACGCACCTCCGCATGGCGGCATGATACGTGAATTTTTAAACTTTAAGCTTTGCCTCGTTCTGGTGGTCTGACAGCTCGAATGGAAGGGACTCGAGTAAGTTATACTTTCAAGTTCGTGATGATTTGAACATAACCAGACATCAACCAGATGTCGTAGCGTGGTTTGATAATGCTGTTTGGATGGACGCGATTGCAATTCAGGATGATCAGACCATGTATCACAACGATCACCACATTGTCGCAAGCAATCCCTACAAAACTTTCGTGGCAACATCCCGCGTCGCCCCATAAATACGGTGCACTAGTTGTTACGAAAAATAAGGAATTGTGGTTTGTACTATACAGCATATAAGTTACTGAAATTGCGAACGGCCTTAGATAAGGTATGATAAATATGGAACGAATAAATACTGTTGCCTGTGATATAAATATCGAATGCATATCAATAGGGGAGAAAGTATAGTAAAAAATGGTTCAAGGCGTTGCAGCTCGTGAGACAAGTGGGTAATCAGGATCCGGAATTGCGGAGTGACGGGACAGGATGTATCGTATCGTGCGAAGAGATTGCGTTGCCTGTTGAACCACCTCAAAGAACTTGGGCACTTTCCTCGAAGTTACGGGGGAACGCAGCTTGCTCTTGCTTAGAGATACCCGAATGAGGGCAAACCTCTCGAGCACTTCCTCGATCCGAGGGCGCTTGGCCGGATCGTCGAATGTCATCCAGTTCACCAGATCCTCCATAAACTCGAAACCATAGCATCTCTAATAAGGAGATGGGATCAATTGCGTAGAGCACCTAAAAGGCAGGGCGTACTTCGATGAACTCATGGCGTACTAAGTTTCCGATATAGTATATATCGGTTTGGAAAGGGTTACAGCGCCTTTTTGATCGGTGTTCTGGAGCCGACTTGTCTCCACCGCGCAAAGGCTCATCCATTACGTCCCGAGAAGTGTATTGACGGGACAAACCAAAGTCAATCAGATAGTAAACTGGAGGACGCTGGGTCCTGGTATAAGCCTTTGCTGTACCCTTGAAGTTCCTATTACGGTTGCTCTTGACCGGATGGAACCCATTCGGATACATCTTAGACGCGCCAAACATTATATTATTGGCCGTGCAGTCGCTACAATATCATTCAGATTCTAGACATACTCGATTGCAACTGTGATTCCCTACCGATGGGCGACATTTCGCTCGTGCATAAATTGAATCCCCTGAGAGGAACCATTTACTGAGTAATAGTAGGAGAGGTAAAGCTTTTGGTCGTACCTGGCATATCTGCGTGAAGAAAGCGACAAATTCTCCAAATGTTTGAATCTTTGGCTGGTTGAAAGGGCGCAGGAGGGGGAAAACCATCAATTTCTGTGGCTCGGGGTGTTGAAGCTCGATGACATCTAACAGTGGTACACAATGATTATCGGGCATTAATGCGAGCTCTGGTGAGGAGAAGAGCTTGTTAATCCTCAATTCGTGAGGTCCCTCTTCCGGGAGAACCTTTTTGAGCATGACTTGAAGGTTATCTCGCACGCGGATTGCATCCATTGCTGCTCGCAACTATTTCTAACGTAAGCTGAGGAGAAAGGTGATCACAGCCACACGTACTATCGTGGGTTGACCATCCTCCACGGTGTAAAAGTCTTTGCCTGATGTGAGCCAGGAGGGCTGCCAATTTGGGTGGTATCGGGGACGAAGCTCATAGCCACATTCAGCGATCTCATTATAGCGATCTCTCCACCGCTGTTCGGTCGTAACGAGAGCCCCTACTTGTCTGTTAGGTGCAATTGGGACATTTCCAACGATGGAAGATGAAGGCATGGAAAAAAGGAAAAGGCGGATGTGGATAATTACAAATATTTAACTTGCAGGTGTGGTGTGGTGGAGGGATGCCATGCCACACAGAGGTTCATAAGGCTTTTGGTTCATAAGGTTGCGCTAACCATGAGCAGTTAGCAAATGCGAGGTCTACATAATGACTCGGATGATGCGTAAGTACTGCACCGTAAGCCGTACAAGCCGGGGCGTTTATGTGATCATGTGACGTGTGGGAAGTGCTGGGCACGTGTTGGGCCCGTGTCACGCCTCGCCTGTCTCCTTTACAAGTCAACGTCAACGCGTGGCCTCATTTGTATTGGAAGACTCGGACTGGCTGGTCAGGATTTCAAGGGATTTCCTTTTCTCACTCTCAGCAGATTGTCCCTTCCTAAAGAAATCAGTTGCTCTACTTCTGCCAACGCTTGTCAGGCGCCGGAGGGAAGGACACATTGTATAACACACCCCCTGCCTCATGCCCTGCACCCTGAGACGGCTGCTTGGCGTGATTAATGCGGCAAACAGGGGGCCAATTGCCGTCCTCGAGTTTTTTAGGGTTCGAGCGATCGCAAGTGGTTTCTGAAGCTCTTGACCGACGGGCGCAGTCACGCAGACACAACGCGAACAATGCACACCTGGTTTATGCTGGAGTCGATTTCCCGTATTCACTCTTTTCAGAGTTTTTAGAGTGACTTGGCTTCTGAGACTCTTATCTCGTCGCGCGCTTGCAATTGGGACTCGTGGTTTGCCTGAAGAACAACATTGAAGAATCAGGCCTTATGACATGATGGCCGTTATTCCTCAGGATTCACGATATAACACCCCTTATCCCCCTTTCAGACCCTTCACTTCCTACGAACCCTCCTATCCCATCTCCTATGCCGCACGTTGGCCCTGGCCCTACACTCGATGCATCAGGTGTTTTGGCGTCGAGACTGCTGGACTTCCTGTCCAGCAAACGCCCATCAGCCCAAGAGAGGTTGGGTGATAGGCGACTGGATGAGGCCCGTGATTTAGCTGAGAAAAACGGAGATTGGATTAGCTCTTCTGACCTGAAAATCGCCCGGGATAAAGTTATTCAGTGCGTGCTATCTCCCAAAGCGCATCCGAGTTATGTTCGATCCCCGTCAGTGCGGCAGAAATCAAGGCAGGGTTGGAAACGAAAAGTGGCCTTTCGAAATTCCTACAAGCGCGAGAATACAGAAAGTCAGCCAAGGATGCACTCCGCTTTGTCAAGGTCACTCTTGCCCATCACGTTGCACAGGAAGCAACATTTCTCATTTTCTCGTGAATTATAGACCGCTTCTGACAGAGCTAGAGATGAGGTGCTCGGACAACAGAGACCGTTGGGCTTGAATCCCATGGTGACTGTAAGCTACCCTCATCTCCTCTATCACAGGATACCGGGATCTCCCGGATATCTCACGTGGCTTCTCATGTATAGGCAACAGATGGGGGCATCGACATACGACTCTTCGCTGACATGAAGATCAACGTTACGACTCGTGTGGAGCATCTATATCACTTCAAGACGAGCAAAGCGCCTGAAAGTATACGGTTTAATGTCAAGCTTGCTAAAATGTTGCTGAGAGATATGACTTTCATCCATCCGGTTAGACACTGCCTCTGTCGCACTTCAGCTCATTGGACACTGACCCCATTTTGCCAATAGGATGCGTGGGATGGTGGGAAACGTCATAGCCCATACAAACATCCTATTATCCAAGAGTCCATTAATGTGACGTTGTTTCGTGATAAGGATGATATAGGAGTTGTGTATCATGAGCACTTCTCCCCGATGCCCATTCCAATCATTGCTCTTATGCTCACAGTGGTAACGGCAGCTCTCACTAACTAAATGCTTAATAGATACTGAATATGAATTCCTTTGTCAATAGGTACAGTGTTGCATTGACGAGTGGTCTGACGGACAGCGACTGGATTCTTGCTGGGATGAGGGCAAAATACAGGCCGTGTACGCATCGCATGTCTCCTCGCTCCTTGCTTTCCAAGCGCGGGGTCTCGAAAGGAACATTGATGTATTGTGTCAATTACAGTGTGATCTGCTAAAGAACGCGCGGTAAGATACTTCTCGTCCAGCTGCATAAATTTTGGCTGATTGGAATTCCTTTCAAGTGAACATGCCGGAGTTCCACCTCATCCTGTAACAGAACCGGGAGGACTCAGTCAGTCCGCTTCGCCCTATCCTCCACCCTCCTGTAGTGTTCCAGATATCGTCGTCGGAGATGAATGCTCCTGACTCATGTCTCTCTTTTTGCACTGATTTCTGATGTACCAGTAAGTTTCTTTAGTCGTGTATCCCAAGTGTGTATTTCCGTGTACAATAGCGTGTGTAGTACTGTCACAATGTTACGGCCATGTACAGAGCTGGAGACGATTATGCCATTACTATTTCTGAATGGAAAAAATGCTATGTATTGTAAAGTGGGTTCTGTTTAAATCTAGCTCGCGTAGCTCGTTTTTAGTACAGTATACTAGGTTTTAGTATCAAGTCGTATAAGTTGTATGTAAATACTACTCCCGGGGACCCGCGAGCGTTTGCCCACACCTACCCAAATCCCACTTGTTTTCCGCACGCGCATCGCCTTTTTCCTACAGGTTCTACATAGGGTTGACCCAATTATCTTGTCACGGAGGTTAACGGTACTGAGAAAAACTGATTGACTCGAAGGACTCAGATGAGCGTCCCGTGTTCGAGCTCCTTCCGCCAGCGCCGCCCCCGCGATCACATTACTGTATTTGGCTGTACTGCCAGTGTACAGTAGTACTGTAATGTTACGATCCCAGTCCCAGGTGATGGCTCAGTATCGTAACTAATAGCATGCTGCTGCTCCAATCGAGGGTAATGTATGGGTCGTTCCGGTTAAATTAGGTATTTCTGCCGTACATATAGATCTAGACTGACTTGAATGACAGGATCCTTACACGGTAACGCTGAGAATTCTGATGCTACTGCATATACGAGGTTATCTTCCAACAATGAGAAAAGGCACCGAGATTATCAGTACCATCTATCTGGGAATTTGACACGGCGTATCTTGCGGCGCAGTAGTATTGTCCGACTCGGATGTTCGTTGTTTGATAACACCATTAGGCATATCTGTATGAAAAACGCGATACGCGTGCGGGAAACGGGGTTGGATGTGGGCAAACGCGCAAAAGCGCCCCAATGTAATTACATGCATCTTATGCTACTCAAAACGAATGGATGTCAGTATGGTACATGGAAGGAATCATTAGCGTACTACTGTACTAAAAACTAGTGGAGTGTATTAAAACGAGCGAGGAACGAGCCGCGCGAGCTCGATTTCAACAATGTCATGATGATACGCCAGCCAATTATGGGCGTGAGCATGACCACCTTCAACTACTGGACTCGGAGACGTACCTTGCGCCGCCGTGGACTGTAATGTGCAAGGATTTCAGCTCAGGGTCGCTGGACCTGGAAATACCAAGCTTAGGTAATTGCCAGTGGCTTTCGGCATATCATATTAGTGGCGTCCGGTTTCGTTCCGGATCGCCCTCACATGATCAGTGATCGCCGTGATAAATCGGATGTGAGTGCCGCCAGATCAATCAACAAGATTCGCTGTTGGTGCTGATATCTCCAGTCCAGTTACTTTCGTTATAACACTTATCTAACCTATTGTATGTTGTATGGGTAGATTCGGAGATCAGAGCTGAGTCAGTCACAGCTCTGCGAACGGCGCGCCGACTCGGGCGTAGACTTTGTTCATTTTACAGTAATCCGGTATTATCGGGCACGCGTCTTCAGCGTGTTCTTCAGCGTGTCCAGCGAAACAAGTTTGAATTTGAATTACCAACGCCAATCAACTACTGTGTCCACGCTACTGTATGTCTGGTTCTCGATCAGACGAATTATCTGCGCCAATGTCTATCCCAACTGTGACTACCCTACTTCCTCTGTGATGCCCAGATACCATTCACTACCCTTGGTACTCCTGTCTTCATCCCACCCTCCGGGTCCATGTCCGGCCAATTACTCGTGTATAGGGGCCGATTTTTGCCGCTCAGTTACATGCGTACAGCGCATGGACTCTTCTAACACAGCCCTGGCATTCCATCATTTCCATAGTCATGCACGCTCAGACCATCCGGATCAATGTACCCGTCCTTAAGCGGTTGTAGCTGGGTATTTATTCAACGCATTCAACGTTTACAGTAATGAATGTCTTGATCGATCATTGAGGATGTTGGCCGCATGTTCGTCTGCAGGGTATGACGCACTGATAGGCGGTTTGGCACTAGCAACCGGCATGTATTAATTCCACGATTGTGTACATGATGCACGCCCAAGCTTCAGGGGTTGAATATGATAGTACCGATGTTTCCTTGGGCCCGGACCTATGCTGGAACAGCACCACCTTGGCTCGCCATAGAGTAACAACCTGATATAGAATGTCCAGATGAGCCTAGAGTAAACTAGGGGCGTTCATTTAGCTTCTTCGAGAGAGGTGATGGCAGGACGCCGCGGCAGTTTCACGCCGTCCCATTCTTCCACCATGCTCTTCGGATACAACTTGAGGGAATCAGGGTGATCGAAGCCGGCGAGGGGCGATGAAGATAAATTGAGATACGAAAATATCGTTGCACGTGGTATCAACGGCAAGCATTCTATGGGTCTACAGATAGCGTAGATTTCATCTACATATTTGGGTAAGGGATATGTGATGAACCATGTAGAGCGTAGAAAGGACTGGAGGAGCACTTGAGGATCGCAAAGAATATCTAGGGAGCGTAAATAAGGAGGGATTGGCCGACTGCGATCTGCCTTCCATAGAAATTTAGTGTTACCAGAGATAAACGTGGAGATGGCACGTGGTACGACGCGCCAGATCAAGGACCTGCAGTGAGATACGCAGCTATGCTGGAGGTGGCTGCGTAGAAGTGTTTGTCTCGTGGCTCCGTTAGTTGAGGGTTCGGGTGTTGCGGCTGTACGGTGCACAAGAGTGCCATACCTCAATGATGTACGACCCAACAGGACATAATATAAAAGCAGTTGGCAGTGTTATCGCTGACATACGTGTTCTCAAGTGCAATGAATCATGGTTCGGGAATGGCAGCCCTACATAAAAACATGTAATGAAGGGAGAGTAGGGCTTGTTTCGCACGGTGGAAGATAGCGAATAAGCTTGGTTCGTGTCTGGATACCAAGGGGGAGCGAAGCTTGATCTCACTTAGAGATTTGCGGATGTGGTATAATTTTGCCACGACGTCCTCGATCAAGGGTCGCCTTGCAGGATTGCTGTGTGTCATCTCGTTAACCAGACCCTGCATAAACTCGAAACCGTCATACTTCTACGTTAATAACGTAATGCATCAGCATTATTTTGATGGGCTATGATGGCATCGCCAATGTTACCTGTATGAATTCCTGTCGGATAAGATTGCCCAGGTAATAGATGTCCGTGTAGAACGGATTACACCGGTTCGCATTCCGATGTTCAGGTGCTGATTTATCGCCACCGCGAAGCGGTACATCGAGCGCTTTTCGTGAGCGGTACTGTCGTGACAAGCCGAAGTCAATCAGGTAATAACGGGGAGGCCGCCGCGTCCGAGTGTATCGCTTAGCCCTGCTTTTGAAGTCCCGGCTCCGATCCAGTTGGGTAGGGTGAAATCCTTGGGGATACATTTCACACGGGTCAAACATGATGTTGTTCACTGTGCAGTCCCTGGAAAGGTCTTGTCAAGAAAGTACTTCCCATCTGTGGGTGACCACGCGCACCTGTGTGCAATGTTTCGTTTATGCATGAATTGGAGACCCTGATCCAAAGCTCAATCAGAATTGATTCGTGACAACAGGCGTTGGAGAAACTTCACCTCACAAATTTGTGTAAAAAATCCCACGAACTCGCCAAATGTTTGGAAATGAGGATCATTGAAGGGGCGCAAAAGAGGCATAACCATCAGCTTCTGGCCAGTTTGGGGAATCTCAATAATGTCCAGCAGAGGCACACAATGATTACGAGGATCCCGAGCGAACTCCCGCGAAGAGAATAACTGGGTAATCATCAGTTCGTATGGTCCTTCGTCGGGGTAGATCTTTTTGAGCATGACGTGCTTGCCATCGCGTCGACGTGTGGCGTCCATTGTAGCCCGCAACTGTAATGTCATCTGTTAGTATCAATAGTACAGAGACGAGTGTACTAACAATGCTAGGCTGCCCGTCTTCCACAGCGAAGAAATCTTTACCCGTTACCATCCATGATGGCTCCCACATTGGGTGGTAACGAGGACGAAGTGCATACCCGCAGTTATATATGTCATAGTACTGATCCCGCCACCACTCTTCATTCCTAAATAGCGTGCCGATCGTTCTGCGCGACTGTCTTGCAGGTATCTGGGGTGTTGTTACGATGGGCATCTACTTTGACAACGGTGTTGGTCTTGTGCATAATCAATGTGAGTCTAATGAGTTCAGCGGACGGGGTACACAAAGCCACACCTTGCAGTGGGATGAGAGGATCGGTATGGCGATTCAAGGACTCATATACATTCGCGTAAATGGGGCTTATAACACAACATGAACATCAGCCCATATCCAAAAATTTTGAGAGCCTTATCCAAATCGCGGGAAAAAAAGCACTACAGTACCAAACAAAACGCAAGGCAATCCGGTGTAATGACCGCGGCGCGCCGAGGCGACACGAGAGTGACACGAGGCTTTGGCCATGGAGAAATCAAAATCAATGATAATCAAAACGTGGTGTCCGTAAGCTCACGCTACTTACGTTGGGCGTAACTGGGATGTCATGGCTCTCGTGTTCTTGAACAATTGAAATAAAGCCACCAGACAGCAAACATGCGACCTGCGCCTCGTGATGGCCACCGACGCGTGTTCGAAAGCTGTCACGGTCATGTGCCCTTCTCACCTCAGCCCGCATCATCTTCCACGGTTCGTATTTGGTTGCGTTGGGAATTCATATGAAGGGTGGGGTGAGAAACCATCGCGCTATCATCATTCTGGCCCCAAAAGAAGGCACGGTGATCCAAATTCGCATGTCCTTGCGTATACCGCATGTTCGGAACTCCAAAGCACCTCCGTCAGTTTGGGCAGGGTGGATGGAGCGAGGTCATCCACTCTAGGAATGAAGTGAAGAAAACGCTGGCGAAACGATTGCGGCGTTGGAGATAACGAGGTCTCAGCGCTCGCCCTGCACCCCTCTTCGCACCTTCGCGATTGAGTTCAGCGCGCTCAAGGCTGTCAGTCGTGATGGATTCTTCGAATTCGCAACCTGATCGTTGTTTATTACTGGGTAAGGCCTCATGACTGGGTTTTGAGAAGGCAAGCGGCAGAGTTGAGTTTGGTGCTTGCTGGGACTGACTGAGCTAGCAGATGCTGCAGGCCCCGATCGTCTGACCAGTTTCGATAAATTAGGGATTCACAGACCACTGCCCCAGCACGCCTCGCCTCACTGTGTGGCCTGCGTTCACCCGTGATCAAACGACGATCGGATGGCTATATAGCCTCTAACCCTTCACACCACTGGCAAGCCCATCAGGCCCCCCTCCTCTCCTTCGTTACAAGTCCACAGTCTTTTGGAACACTCTCATCATTGCCCCTCATGAGTCCAACTCCTAATGAGGATCACCAGGAGATCCCGCCCAATGCAGGGGCCGTCTTGGCGAACGCATTTCTGAAAACCATGGGAAAGCAACTTCCATCGTCACAAGTGAAACGGGGAGACGACAAGCTAAAGCAAGCCCGTGATATAGTCACGCCCGAAGTTCAATCCAAGATGCCAGAAAATGACCTCAAAGTCATCGAAGATCAAATTACCTTGTGAGATCCCTTCTCCCCGAAATGTATCGCGGCTAACTTCTGGCAGTGCCCGGGAGATGAAGGTCGGGCTGGACACCAAATCAGGTATTCCAAAATTCCTCCACGCTCGGGAATATCATAAGGTTACCAAAAGCGTATTACAACACACCAAGGTTGCCCTCGCATGTGACCCTTCAACCGCATATCATATTATCTCCTTCACAGCTTGTATCAGATAGGGTCTTTGACCAAATCCTCTTTCAGTCTCAAGCGGGTACATCATCGGAACAGCGTCGGTTTTTCATTTACACTCCATCGTATACGCGAACTTGACCTTCCTATGTATTAGAGGATATCTATCGCCGTGTGATGAACACCGCTCGGTCTCTATACAGATGCTGGCTCAGCTGCAAGGACCCATTCCCGTCGTCTGATACGAAGGAAAAGTGGTTGGTGGATGTGTGGAATGAGGCCCGTAGCAGAACGGAGGCACATCCAATTTCATTACGCGAAGATGAAGAGGCATGTCTTTATCTTTCATTTACCGAGTATGTCTTATCGCATCGCATTGTAGCCAGCCGAGCACCGACATATGGATCACAGGAGTTCAACTCTAGCGGCCAGCGACGTTTTCCATATCGGCACCCCATAATCCAGGAAGTGATCAATATCACGTGGTTCGAGGACAAAGACGACATTGGCGTCATCTTCTATGAATACTTTGCGCCCATCCCATTCGAAGTTATTGCCCTTGCAGTCACAGTGGTAAGGATTGAAAATTGCGCGCTTGCCCTGGAACTTGACGGATTATACATGTTATCAGATCGAGTGCTGCATCGACGAGTGGTCTACTGGCACACGCAAACAGTCCAGTTGGAAGGAAGGGCGCTACAAAACCAATTACTTTTCGCATCTCAACTCGCTTCGTGATCTCGAGAGTCACGGCCAACAGGGTAGAGATGTCCTGCGGCAGATCCAAAATGAGCTCCTCAAGGCTGCACGGTATGTTTCTCTCTGTATGTCATTGACACTCTTTCTGACACCCTCCTCGGAAATGGAAATGAAGCATGCACGCGGGTGTCCCTCCCGATCTTCCCAATGGTACAATGGGGTCAGGAAGGCTCTCCTTAGATGCACTAGACGCTGCCGTTCGAGACGACCTTCCAGGGTACGATCAAGTCCCAGTAATAAGGTTCCCATGCCAGTCGTAACCGCGTATCGCCCATGTGACCTTTGGATCGTTATTTATTGTAGCACTGTTGCTCCTCGTCATTGATCTCGCTCACGAGTACTGAGGGGTAAGTTCCTTATTGCATGCTGTGTCCTATCATATAGCTAACTGTACGTAGATTCTTGTCAGGTACATAAATACATTAAAGTTCTCTCGCTCACGAGTACTGAGGGATTCTTGTCAGATTCCCGGATTGAAAAGGCTTCGACTTACAGAACAAACCATTGCGATAACTACGGTTTTCGGCCTTCCCTGCTCTTTTCTTGTGAACATTAGGCTTGTGAACAAGGCTTATCATATTATCCCTCACTGGCAGACGCGATGTGAACTCCCGTGTGAATTTGAATTTAACAGGGTTTGTATCGGCGTGTCCCGATTCATTGATACGACTACGGAATTTATTTTTTTGATCTATCTCCTTTAGCCCAAGGGATGCAACTGAGCATAGTACTGGGCACGGGTCTACACTATTGGAGGTAACGCGTAACCGGTCTCAGCACACCTGCATGGGAATATTCATCATCTAGCCCTCAACCCAAGGCACAGACCTTCCTGGCTTCATCGCTGCCTGTGATCCCAATCATGATCCAGCCGTACTTATACATGGTGCCGAAATTGATACACGGTGCATGGCGCTCATGACGTAGTATCTAGTAGGTCACATCACCGTGCTCCCGGCCTCCTGCTGCGGTTTTTGTTCTTAATCAAAGAACTTTCTTGATGGATCTACTGCGCATGCTCTATAGAACGATTGTGGTCTTCCATAGTTATTATTGGGCGAGAGAAGGAGATCAGATGCTCTGTGCAGAACCTGCAGGCTGCAGGCTGGCAGAAAAAACAAATCTCCAAGAACTTCTCCACTTCTCCCTTCTATGTGTGCATTCTGTTGATGGCACGGGCACGCCTCGCTGACATCCTTGATGTCTCGAGGGCTTCATCCCTACACGTGTAAGATAGGCTCGGATGGCTCTTACTCCAGGACAATTCCTAGAACGACAAAGAGCTCTCGCTGCACGCACACATGTTCATGACCAAAGCCATTCACGGTGTGGAGCCAGCTTTGGGTCTCTACGTCAGAATAGACAGCTCATGCGCCGATGTCTGCTTACATTCGCCTTCTCGAGCACAACATGGTCACGGTACGCGACCGCCACTTTACACAAAACACAATTATTATGCAACCTACCAGCCTCAGTCTTACGCCTTGAGGATCCTCGCAGACAAAAACTTGTCTATCTGCTCGGCATAGTA
>WNFI01025894.1_pt1 | contig 13769 bp, 15 predicted proteins | sample 5400471 | NCBI WGS metagenome assembly WNFI01 (sample SAMN13153348, study PRJNA577476) | soil metagenome | isolation source: 100 cm saprolite on Douglas fir-dominated hillslope | place: USA:California | collected 2013-09-17 | reverse complement strand
GAACTCGTGCGACGGCTATGGCACCAGCTACTTGCAGCGAGTCCCGTTCCTTTCCAGACACCGGTCATTCAAGTTCTCGAGTCCTAATCCCGCGAGCGGGTCATAACAGAAGCCCACGCATATGTCATGTAGGGTTCTCTGCTCCGTTTCCGCAGGGGCAACGCTCTCGAGACTGTGAAATAGATCGACCACCTCTCTGGGCGGCTGCGTTCCATACTCAGTTGTAAATGCCAAGACCTGGCGTCCTGTTCGAACATACCAGCCCTCTGCATTCTTGCTCCGCAACGCGACTGCGGCCCCAGTGATCATATCTCCCAGTTTTGTTGACCGTGCCAGTTCGCGGACGTTCGCAGTAACAGCCAGCGACAGCACTCCCGATCCAACACGACTTGTGAACCGGTATCGAAAAAGTCGTCTGTCGTTCCGCTGAACGTAAATTCTGCCGTCTCGAACCACGCTTATGGCGGTCTCGTGGAATTGAATACCCTCTTTAGTGACGTGCAAAATGGCAAGTTCCGGGCGGGCGCCATCGACTATCAGAGGGGTACGATAGGGAGTCACGGAGACGGCGTACCAGGAGGCAACAGACAAAAAGCAAAGGACGAGCGCTGGCCAAGTGCGCTCCCTGACAGGGATTTTTCGCAGCGCCCAGCTGGCCGGCAGCAAGCGGGTTGCGCAGAGAGCGGTTGAGGTCACAACCGTAACCACGAGGAGGATTTTGAGCTTTGCTAAAAACACCTCTGAGAAGAATTCAGGGATGTCTGCCGGCAGATTTAATGTAATCCAGGAATTCAGGGCCGGGAAATAATAGAATTCAATTCGCGAAAACCAGTACAGACCTATTATGCCTGACACCATCCCTAACCAATAGCCGAAACGCGATCTTCGAAAGATTTCCACCGAAGCGACCATGAAAGTAAGGGCACTCGTTATCGCTGCCGCCTGGAACGGGCGATCCCCCGGTCGGATACTTAGGAATAACCACCCTATTAACAGTGCAGAAGACAGGAAAATGATAGCGGTCGCGATCTTGGCCCTCACGCTGGCGTACCTGAGCGCATTGATTCCATGCTGGTATTTGACACCGGCGGCGTGATTGGGGACCGTTTTCTTTGGTAACTTAAGAGTCAGATCAGCGATTCCCCAACGTCCGAATCGTCCCCAACCCCAGCAGGCGCTCGTCGGCCGTGACCAGTGTCAGATCTAGCACCTCAGCCGTGGCGGCCAGGATGCGGTCGGCGGGATCTTGATGCAAGGGGAGTTGTCGCGCCACCAACGCAATTTCATGCGTGAAAGGTGCTTCTTGACTGCCGGCGGTGGCTAGCGCCAGCCATTCCGAGAGGTCCTCTTTGATCCGAATCCTGCCTTTGTAATGAAGCGTTAGAGCCTCCCACGTGCTGATCGGGGAAAGCCAAAGCTCGTTCTCCGGATCGTTGAGGTATTGCAGGACGCGTTTCCCTAGGCGCCCTGGTTCTCGAAACCGCCAGAGCCAGATGTGTGTGTCCAGGAGGAGTTTCAATCTCGAAGAACCTCCCATTCATCTTCGTCATTGGCAGGAGACACAATATCCCCAAGAATCTCGAATGTGCCCTTCATCGAGTCAAACCACGCCTTGCGGTTCATAACCAGGGTAGGCGGTATCACCTCGGCTACCGGCTTGCCGAACCGAGTAATCCGAATCGGCTTCTTCGTGGCGCGCACCTGCTCCAGCACCGCGAGGCACTTGGCTTTGAACTCGGAGATGGCCATTTCCTGCATAGTGGTCATTTTATCACACTATGGTCAATTACTGTGACCGTTTTAGATTACAACGATTTGCACCGCCGACGCACAGAGCCACGGAGAAGACAAACTCAATCCCCTTCCTCACACGGACTTGCTCTTCTCCGTGCCTCCGTGTTTCCGTGGTGAACCAAATCCCGCTGTGCTAGCCTTACTCTCCATGACCCCCGTTTCCACCCATCCCAAGCACTTTCTCTCCGATAAGGTCGAGCACTTTACCGAGTCCGTAATCCGCGAGATGACGCGGCAGGCCATGCAGTATGACGCGGTAAATCTGGCGCAGGGCTTCCCGGATTTCTCCGCTCCAGCCGAAATCAAGCAAGCCGCTCAAGACGCAATCGCCGCCGACGTGAACCAGTACGCCATCACCTGGGGGGCCAAAAATCTGCGCAACGCCATTGCGCGGCAAATGCGGGAAAACCAGGGGATCGAGGTCGATCCGGAAAAAGAAATCGTCGTCTGCTGCGGATCGACGGAAGCAATGATCGCCACGCTGCTCGCCGTCTGCAATAAGGGAGACGAAGTCGTCGTCTTCGAGCCTTTCTATGAGAACTATGGGCCGGACTCGATCCTGAGCGGAGCCAAGCCGCGCTTCGTCAGTCTGCGTCCGCCGCAGACGCGGGACGCCGAGTGGACTTTCGACGAACAGGAACTTCGCGAGGCCTTCCAACATCACACCAAGGCAATCATCCTGAACACGCCGAACAATCCCACCGGAAAGGTTTTCACCCGGAAAGAGCTGGAATTGATCCGCGACTTGTGCGTGGAGTTCAACGTGCTCGCCATCACGGACGAAATCTACGAACATATCCTGTACGAAGATGCACAACATATTTCGATCGCGCGGCTCGACGGGATGCGGGAGCGAACCATTACCATCAATGGACTCTCCAAGAGCTACAGCGTTACCGGATGGCGCGTCGGTTGGGCCGTCGCGCCTCCGGCGATCACGAACGCGATTCGTAAAGTGCACGACTTCCTCACCGTCGGCGCGCCCGCACCGTTACAGGAAGCAGGGGCAACCGCACTCAGCTTGCCCGCCAGCTACTACCGCGATCTGGCCGAGAAATACCGTACGCGGCGCGACCAGCTCATTCCCGCCCTGGAAAAAGCTGGATTCCGCTGCTATCGCCCGCGGGGCGCGTATTACGTGATGACGGACATCAGCGCCTTTCACTTTCCCAGCGACGTTGAGTTCGCCAGCTACCTGGTGAAAGAAATCGGCATCGCTTGTGTTCCGGGATCGAGTTTTTACAAGCATCCGAAAGACGGCTCCCAACAGGTACGTTTCGCGTTCTGCAAAAAGCCTGAGACACTCGATGAAGCAGCCCGCCGGCTTGAAAAGCTTCGTTCCCGACAAGAAAGCTGAGTAGAGACGCAGCAAGCCGCGTCTCTACTGCGGGGTGTTTAAGTAGGCATGAAACTAGCGGACTCTTCCACAGCAAACTGGGTTATACTGCGCCTCAAAGGTCGAATTCTTTTTGTTCGAAAGTGAGCGCTCATGTCCCTGAAGGCTGTCGAAGAGGTATCTGCGCAGGTTCCTGCCGAAGATTTTCAGGCGCTGGAAGAGAAAGTTTATCGCACTATCGAGTTATACAAGGCCGCCAAAGAAGCCCGAACCGCCGCCGAGCGCGACGTAAAGCGGATGCGGGAGCAACTCGAAGAGCGCGAGGAAGAAAACGAATCGATGCGCCGCGAGCTGGTCAAGCTGCGCAAGGAGCGCGAGGAAATCCGGGGCCGGGTGGAGAAGATGCTGGGCCAGATGGAAGACCTGGCGCAGGAACAGGCCGCCAGTTAAAGAACCGCGGGGACGCTCCCGCACTCAGGAGTGACATGGCAACGGCCACCAGACAACCACCGACGAAAGATGCGGCGAACGGAAGCGTGCGGGTTGAAATTTTCGATCAGGTTTACAACCTGCGCGGCTCTGACGCAGACTACATCCTGAAACTCGCCGAATATGTCGACATGAAAATGCGCGCGGTCTCCGAACAGACCGCTACGGTTGACTCGGTGCGTCTGGCGGTGCTGGCGGCGCTGAATATCGCGGACGAGTATCATCTGCTGAAGAAGAAACTCGCTTCACCGGCTCCCGAAGTCAAGCAGCGCACCAGCAAACTCGAAAACGCTCTCGACGAAGTCTTGCAAGATACTCGCCGCCTTGGTTGAAAGCGTTCGTAACCTGCGGTTCACGCGAAATCACGAGCCCTTTGCAAACTTCCTGCCAACTATTTCTGTTTTCCCTCTTGCGCATCGGCGCAGTCTTTCCTAGCATCAAAGACGAAAAGCCGGCCTGCTAGGTTGGTTGCTGGTGGTCACCGATTTTTGAACCAATGCAGAATGAACGGGGACTCGACTCGAACTTGGATCCGGTGTGCTACGTTCCGCCATGCGGAAAAGCCTAAAGGGTCTCGGCGGGTTCCCAACGCTTACCAGCGGGTTCATTCTCGGCCCATCAGGACGGCGGTGCGGGTCGGCTTTTTGAAAACCAGGTGTCAGGCGTCAGGTCTTAGGTGTCAGGAAGTCCTTTCGATCTGAGCTTGGAAGCGATTGATCAATCCATTCAGGACACGATCGACTTCTTCCATTAGTTCATTCAGGTGCTTGAACGCCAGCATATCGATGTAGTCGAGTGCATGCGCAATCGATAGTTGGGTCTGCAATTCGAGTAGCGAGCCACGGGCTCGATACAGAAACTGCACTAGTTCCTTTGTTGAGTGTCGGCCTTTACCCTCTGCAATGTTGCTGGGAACTGAGACAGCGGCGCGCCGCATCTGTGACGTCAATCCATACATCTCGTCTTTGGGGAATCTCCGAGTACCGCGATATACCTCCAAAGCCAGAACCTTCGCTTTCTGCTACGCGATCAAGTCTCGATAGCTCTCAGACATTGAAAGTCTCCCACTTCATCATGAACAAGCCACGTGTCCGGCGCAGTGACACTTGTCACTGTGATTGGGTTGGTTTTTCCTGTCACCTGACACCTGAGACCTGACACCTCGCTTCCTGCTAAACTTCTCTCTGATCCACAAAAATGGAGCATCTAATCTAACGTGCTACCTCGACTCTTCCACATCGGCAGCTTCAGTCTGCCGACTTACGGCCTGCTGGTCGCGTCAGGCGTGCTGATTGGACTCTGGATCAGCGTGCGCAATTCCGAGAAGCAGGGGATCAACGGCGACGATGCCTGGAACCTCGGAATCCTCGTGGTTCTGGCTGGCATTCTCGGAGCGAAGATTCTGCTGGTCGTCAATGAGTGGGACACCTACGCGGGCAACTGGCGGCAGATTTTCAGCCTGAATACGCTGCAATCGGGCGGAGTGTTTTCGGGCGGCTTGATCGGCGCATTGCTGATGGGAGCCTGGTACATGCGGCGGAAACGCATGCCGGCGTTGCGCACCATGGATGGATTCGCCCCCGGCCTCGCCTTCGGACACGTGCTCGGCCGCTTCGGATGCTTCGCGGCCGGATGCTGCTACGGCAAACATACTGACCATTTTTGGGGCGTTGTCTTCACCAACCCGCTAGCAAACAGCTGGGCTGGAACTCCGCTCAACGAGCGGCTGGAGCCGACGCAGCTGATTGAAGCTGGCGCCGAGTTCTTTAATTTTGTCTTGCTGACGTGGCTGTTTAAGCGCAAGAAGTTTGATGGTCAGGTGTTCGCCAGTTTCATGATCCTCTACGGGATTGAACGGTACTTCATCGAATTCCTGCGTGGAGACCCAGGGCGAGGACAAGTCTTCGGAGGGGTCATGTCTGGAACGCAGTTGATTTCGATCTGCCTCGTCGTCGGCGGAGGCCTGATTTGGTGGCTGAAGAGCGGAGTACCGAAGACGGTAGCTGCGCAGAGCAGCAGTTCCTAGCTCTCAGTTTTTGGCCCTCAGCTCTCTTCAAATCTACCACTAAAATCTTGCTGCAGGCACAACCGTGGAAGAGCGGCCCTTTAGGGCCGTGCAAGGTTCAAAGCGTTGGCGGGCTTCAGCCCCGGTTTTCCTTCACGTTGCTAGGAACGGCTTCTTCTAGTCTGCACTCCTTGGGATCCTTGTCGAACCTGAGCCCCATGAACACCGGTGCGCGCAGTTTCATTCCACCTTCGGCCGTTTCGTGCGTCCATTCGGAGAACTTAATCTCGGCGACCAACTCCGGACGGACAAAGTGAACTTTTTTTAGTCCGCCAATCTCGCCGTGAAACGGATTGGACTTCGTCTCCAGCGGTTTCAGGCGTTCGTAGATTTCCTTCAACGTTCTCTGATCGAAACCCGTGCCGCCTTGGCCGACATGAATGAGGCGACCGCGATCATCGTAGAGCCCAAGTACCAGCGCGCCGAAATATTGCCGGCTGCCTTCGGGATCGGTGTATCCGCCGATGACGCACTCTTGCCGCTTCGTGATCTTGATCTTGAGCCAGTCATGCGAACGTTCTTCCTGATAAAAACTCTCCCGCTTCTTGGCGAGAATTCCTTCCAGACCGCGGCGTCCGGCCACTTCAAACAGGTCGCGGCCTTTCTCAGGATAATGATCCGAAAATCGAACGATGTCGACGCCTTCGAGCACGGACTTCAGCAATTCCTTTCGCTTCTCCAGAGCCACGCGGCGCAGATCGAGTCCGTCGAGGTAGAGCAGATCGAATGCGTAATACACAACCGGAACGCCCTGGCGCCCTGGTCGGCGGCCTCTACCGGGCTGGAATCCGGTGCGCTGTTGCATCAGGCTAAAGGATGGACGGCCTTCCTCATCCAGCGCGACGATCTCGCCGTCAAGAATCGCGCGCTGCGCTTTCACAAATCTCGGCAAGTCGCGAAGTTCGGTAAACTGCGCGGTGAGATCGTTCTGACTACGGGAGAGAACGCAGAGTTCGCAGAGAATTCTTGGATTTTCGATTTCGATGGCGTTTTTGGAGCCTGCTTGGAAACGGATGATCCCTGCTTTCCGCCTTTGTTTTTTCCCCCGCCTTTCTCTGCGGGCTCTGCGTTCTCGGCGGTTAAAGCTTTTTGCCTTTTGTCAGCCCGAGCCACCGCGTCCGCCAGCCAGGCGGCTTTGAGCTTCCCGCGCGTCGCCGGGCGACTGCTCGTCCACTCCGCCGAACCCGCATCGCCCGCGATCTGGCTCATCGTTCGTCCGGTTAAGACCGAAGTTTCGTAACTGTCGATATCGAATCCCGGCACGACGTTGTTCTCTTTCTTCTTGATCAGCAGCCATTCTGTTCCCTTGCTTCCCGCGCGGCGTCCCTTGATGTGCACGAGCGCGAAATCACCGTTCAACCGCTTCCCTTTCAAACGAAATTTCAGATCGCCCTTGGCCAGCATCGCCGCGGCATCTTTCTCGTTGCCGGGAACGTATTCTCCGTTGACCGGCACGGGCGAGAGTGGCTGCCAGGTGCCGACGTCCCATACCATTACTGTGCCGCCGCCGTAGTTGCCCTCAGGGATCGTGCCCTCAAAATCAAAATACGAAACGGGATGATCCTCCACCTGCATCGCCAACCGCTTGTCGGTAGGATCGAGCGACGGCCCTTTCGGCACTGCCCACGACTTCAGCACCCCTTGCATTTCAAGTCGAAAGTCATAGTGGAGACGCGTGGCATCGTGGCGCTGCACGACGAATCGATGCTTCGATTGTTTTTCAATTTTCGGCGGAGGCTCGGGCGTTTCCTCAAAACGTCGTTTGCGTTTGTATTCGTCCAGGGACATGCTGCGTATTTTAGAGGAAGTACGGGTTGCGAGCTTCGAGCTACGAATCCCTGTACACTGCTGCTTCGCATGGGACGCGAATATCCGGACAATCCGCTGGTTGGCGTTGGTGCCGTCATCGTGCAGAATGACCGTGTCCTGTTGATCCGGCGCGGGCAGGCGCCACTCTTGGGTGAATGGTCGTTGCCGGGAGGCGTCCTGGAATGTGGCGAGACGTTACGGGAAGCCACGATCCGCGAAGCGCGCGAAGAAACTGGACTCAGCGTAGAAACAGGAGAATTGTTGGGGGTGTACGAGCGGGTGATTCGCGGCGAGGACGGGCGCGTGCGCTATCACTACGTGCTGATCGATTTCCTGTGCCGCGCAGTTGGCGGTGACCTTGCGGCTGGCACGGATGCTACCGACGTGCGGTGGTTTCGCCGGGAAAAAATTGATGCCCTAGACCTGCCTCGCGACACACGCGAGGTAATCGTTAAGGGCTTAAACGGACAGTAAGGGTTGCCAGCCCTGCACGTTGGCAAGCTTCGAGCGACGAGCGCTTCAGCTTCGCTATTCACTGTTGCAACACTGACAACCGCTCGGGTCGCCGCGTTACTCCGCCATCTTCGCCACGTGCACCGCGAACCCTGTCTTCGGCAACAAAGACGTCAGCTCAAACACCTTAAAACCGTTCCCCGTGATTTCCGATTGCCGGTACACTCCTGGCTCGGTGTCGGCCGTTTCGTGTCGGCCCTGTAGGTCGTCCAGAAACTTCTGGGCCTGTCGCATGCTGGCTTGCGCAGGTTTGGCGCGGGTCACGACTGCTTCGGTGGCATAGGACCGCACCAGCTTCGGCCAGTACTTCTGGAGCAGCTGTGTACTGGCGAAAAGGTCTGCCCACACGACCTCTCCATTGACCGCCACTACCACCCCGACCGCATTCTTGTCGCGCAGTTGCCGGATCACGCTTTCATAGTTCCGCTGCATGGGCTCCGCGACCGCGTCCACTTGCTTCGCCACTTCTTTATTCCCCATCACCCGCGCATAGGACGAGGTCGAACTAACTCCTGCCGTCGGCGCTCCGTTGCGAGACAAATTTTCCGCCATGGCGACTCGCGACTTGCCCACTTCATCCCACACCTGCTGTTGATCTTTCCCTGCCATCGCCTTGCTGCGCACGGCAGGAGCGGCAAACACAGCTGCCATATCCCCGCGTGCGGTCCCGAAGTCGGTCTTGCCCTCGGCCGCCGTCCAGCGTCCCGGCTCCACGCAGAACACGCTCAGGTCCACGGGATCGCTTTCCGCCGGCACGATCCGGTCTTTGCCAATGACGCGATCCTGCTTGCCGCCTGTAACAATCTCTCCTGCAAGTAACAATAGCGGCCGTTTCGAGTTATTGACGAGCACCAGGTTATTGACCTCGGCGCCGCCCTCGGGACGCGCGATCGGGCGCCCATTCTGACGCCGCCGGATCAAGCCCTGCGCCTGTCCCGCTTCAGTGACGACAACGTCTCCGCTGCGAATCCCTTCATCGAGAGTCAGAAATTGCCCGGTGTCGTAGGACTTGCTTACAACCACGGGAAAGACAGTCAGGTTCCCGCTGCGGATCGGATCCAGCAAGGCGTAACCCGATGGTTGGCTGACTTCGCCTGCCTGAAGCAGGCACGGAACCACGATTGCCGCTAGTACGATCAGAGCAATCCCACCGACCGCGAATGCCAGGCGCATAAAACCCCTCCGGGCAGGAAAGCAAGAAAGCATCTGTATCCCTATGAACAGGCCTTCCAGGAGGTTGCTTTCCCGCCTCGGTAATGGAGAACGAGCGATTTTCCGCGTCTTGCGGCGAAAAAATTGCTAGCATCCTGAGGGGACATGCCCGCCTCCGCTCAATCCGCCCTGTCCGACGAGAAGGCGCTTGCGCTGCACGAGCGCTGCGGAGCGGCGGCCTACGGCATGGACCACGAGCAGTTCGCCGCCATCCTGCGCGACATTCTAAGTAAGTACTCGCCCCAGGCTTCTCCCGAAGAAGCGGCGGAATTCTGCAGCGGTCTGCGGCTGGAAGAGTTAGCGCTGGCCCGCGCCTGCGCCGCCGGAAGCGAGCGCGCCTGGCAGGACTTCATCAACCGCTATCGCAACAAACTCCGAGCCATGGCGCTGCACATCACGCGCGATGGAGCGCATGCTTCCGAACTCGCCGATTCCCTGTTCGCCGATTTGTATGGCATGAACGCACGCGATGGAGTCCGCCACTCGAAGCTCACTTTCTATACCGGGCGCGGGTCGCTCGAAGGCTGGTTGCGCACCGTTATGGCGCAGGAGTTCATCAACCGCTACCGTAAGACAAAAAAAGACGTCAGCCTTGACGAACAGGAAGAAGAGGGCACGCAGTTTGCGGCCCCGAATCCGCCACCGGCAAGCGGTTCCGATCCTCGGCTGGAATCGGCCACTGACGAGGCTCTTGGCGAGTTGTCCGCCGAAGACCGTTACGTGTTAGCTGCTTATCATCTCGATGGCCGCACGCTGGCCGAGATCGCCCGCACGCTGGGACTGCACGAGTCCAGCGTCAGCCGCCGCCTGGACCGGGTTACCACGACGTTACGAAAGCGCATCCTGGCCTGCCTGCGCGACCGCGGGATGAGCCACGCTCAGGCCAAGGAAGCGCTCGAAACCGATGTGCGCGATTTACAGCTGGATTTGCGCACACGTTTGGCGCAAGATTCCGGCATAAAAGCGTTCCCTGAAGGAAGAGGAAAAGCCCCCGCCCCCGGGGCGGGACCCGGCGGAAGCCATGTCTGACGCACCCCAAATCGTGAAAGACCGCCTGCCCGCCGCAGCGCCCCGGGAAGCCCATCCCGACGCCGACGTGCTCACGGCCTTTGCCGAACAGGCTCTGTCGGGAAACGAACGCGAAGACGTCGTGCGCCATTTGTCGCGCTGCGCCGATTGCCGCGAAGTCGTCGCTTTGAGCATTCCTCCGTCGCTCGAGCCGGCGGTGAGACCGCAGGCGGCTCGGGAACCAACGCCCGCGCGACAACCCGTTGCTCGCGCGTGGAGCTGGCTTGCCTGGCCTAACCTCCGCTGGGCGGCTCTGGCCGCGAGTGTCGTGGTCGTGGGCTCGGTACTATTTCTGCATTCGGACAAGCCAACTGATTCCACACTCGGGACTGAGAAAGCTGGTGCCCAGGGCAACCTCCAAACTCCTGCCATCGGTGCCGATGCCAAAGCTGTCTCCCCTTTCCAATCCGATGCCCTAGAATCGAAGGCCGCGACGCCACCCGCTCGGGCGGAGCAAGCTGTGCCCAGCAAACAGCGAACCCGTGCCCGTGACGATCAACCGCCGCAACGTACTTACACCCGGGCCACAACGCCTCCACCGTTCCTAGCCGGCAACAAGCGGTTGGACTCGCCTCGCGACAAAAACAATTTTTCATTGGATGCCGGCAAATTGGCGTTGCCACATTCCGCGCCTTCCGGCATCGTCGCCACCGGCGGAGTCCTAGCTGCGGACCAGACGCGCGGGTCCTCGAATGGAGCCGCCGTCAGCACCGCAGCGAACGAGGCCCTAGCGGCGCCAGAGCAAAGCGACATTATCGCCAAAAACGACGCGCCAGTCCTTCCGGTCAAAAAAGCCAAACCAGCCGCTAGAGGTGAGACGGCCAAGGAAGAATCGGAACTGCAGTCTCAGGTTCTGGAGAGATCTCCCAAAAAGAACCTGGCCGAAGCCTATGCGGTCACGGACTCGTTGGCAAGCGAACAAAAACAGCTGATGAAGAAATCCGCCGCTGCAGCGATCCCGCATTGGCTGCTGGCTCAAGGCAAACTCCAGCGCTCCCTGGACGCGGGACAAACCTGGCAGAGCATCCCTCAACTCGGTCGTCCTGTCCTCACCTTCGGCGTGCTCGACAGCGAAGTCTGGGCGGGCAGCCAGGGCGGCACGCTTTTTCATTCGACCGACGCCGGCGCTACCTGGACCGCCCTCCAGCCCGCCTCGAAAAACGCGACCCTCACCGCCGATATCGTTACGATCATGATCCGCAGCCACGCCCAGGTGGTCCTTACCGCCGGCAACGGCGAATCCTGGACCACCACGGACGCGGGCAAGACCTGGGACAAGAAATGATCCGGCTGCTGGGAGCTTGGTCTCTCGTAGCCGTCTTCGGAATCGCAGCATTCGCGCAGAAATCCGCGGAGCCCATTCGCCCGGAATGGTGCAGCCAGCTTCCCCGGCCGGAGTACAAGACTCTGGAACGAGTTCTGCCCGACGAAAGCTGGTTTGAGGTCTATCGAATCCGCCCGGGCGTGTTCGCCATCTACGAACCGAAACAGTTCGAGGAAGTCATTTCCTATCTCATCCTCGGCGACAAACGCGCGTTGTTATTCGACACTGGACTGGGCGTTGGTAAAATCAGCGCGGTTGTTAGTCGACTTACGCCCCTGCCCGTCTCGGTCATTAATTCTCACACTCACTTCGACCATGTCGGTGGCAACGCCGAGTTCCACGATATCTGGAATCTCGAGCTGTCCTACACGCGGAAAAACAGTCTCGGGCAGACCAATGTCTACTCCCGCGACGCACTCGCACCGGAACGGCTCTGTGGCCCGCTGCCCTCGGGGACGGACGCTGGGTCCTACTCGATTCGCCCCTGGAAGAGCACCCATGCGTTGCGCGATGGCCAACAATTTGATCTCGGCGGTCGCATCCTGGAAGTCCTGTTTACACCCGGCCACGCACCCGACTCGGTCTCGCTGCTTGATCGCCGCAACGGACTGCTCTTCACCGGTGACACGTTCTATCCCGGCCCGATTTACCTGTTCGTTCCGGAAACCGACTGGGCTGCCTACGTTCGCTCCGTGAACCGGCTGGCCGCGCTCGAACCGCAAATCAAGCTGCTCTTGCCCGCCCACAACGTTCCCGTCGCTGACGCAATTTTTCTCGCGCGCCTCGCCGCCGCGGTGCGGCAAGTGAATCGCGGCCAGGCAAAAGCGCAGGTAACCGAAGGCCACCGAGAGTATCTCTTTCACGGCTTTTCTCTTCTGCTATCAGGCAAGTAGAACGCCTGCGAAATCTCCCCTGTGGGGTTACTTCCAGTGCACCGGCCCACGGTACTCTGATCCACGATGACGTTACGAAAGTGACATTTACAGTCGGTCCAACCGGCCATAGGATGATCACGTGGTTTGGCAGTTCTGGGGGAGGGCTGCCAGAGGCGTCTTGAGCGTTTTCGCTCAAGGCGCTTTTTTTTGCCCGAAACGAAGGCTCATCTCGCCACCGTCGCGCCTGCCACTTGGGCCGGCCGACGGCTCGCATACACCCGGCTCATGATCGCAAAAGGCACGCTGCTCAGCGGGCAAACGCTGCGCGCCAGGCCCGCTGCAACGATTCGTCCCGGCATTCCCCAGATCGCTGAAGTTGCTTCGTCCTGCACGATCACCTCTCCGCCCGCATCCCCGATCGCCTGCGCGCCGCTCGTCCCATCGGCGCCCATACCCGTCAACACAACTCCGAGTACGCCTCCCGCGAAAGTCGCGGCCGCCGAGCGGAACAGCACATCGACTGAGGGACGGCATCCCTGCTCTGGAGGTTGCCGGTTCGTCATCAGCACCACGTCGCTACCGTGACGCGCCACCGTCATGTGGTAGTCGCCGGGCGCAATCCAGACCTGTCCCGGAGCGATCCTCTCTCCCGCCTTTCCCTCCGCCACCAGCAGCGGTGTGAGCGCGTCCAGTCGCTCCGCTAAGTGACGCGTGAAGTGAGCCGGCATGTGTTGCACGATTAGAATCGGCGCGGGAAAATCGGCAGGGAATTTTGGGATCAGTTCGACCAGTGCCTCCGGCCCTCCAGTCGATGCTCCGATCGCGACAACTTCGATCCTGGAGTCACGGCCGTTCCGCGGTTCCGGCACGCTACGCGGACACAGCGATTCGATCTTGGCAATCAACTCTTCATAAAACTGCCGCTTAACGTCCGGATCGCTGGCCAGACGCTTCGGCTTTTGGAGGTAGTCCGTCGGCCCCCACACGGGCGTGTCCAACTTGATTCCGGCGCCCGGTTCGCTGAACGTACTCAACAAAATCACTGGCAGTGCGGGAGCAATTTTCCGGATCTCCCCGAGCGTGGCCAGCCCGCTCATTCCCGGCAGGGCTAGGTCCAGGGTGACCAGGCCGGGCCGGAGGCGTGGGAGAAGCGACAATGCTCGCTCACCGCTGGACGCAGTTCCCGCGATTTCGATGCCCGCATCCGGCCCCAGCGCTTCGCTGAGCGCTTCACGAATGAACACCGAATCGTCCACGATCAGCACTCGCAACGCCATCCTGTCT
>WNFI01147248.1_pt1 | contig 13770 bp, 14 predicted proteins | sample 5400471 | NCBI WGS metagenome assembly WNFI01 (sample SAMN13153348, study PRJNA577476) | soil metagenome | isolation source: 100 cm saprolite on Douglas fir-dominated hillslope | place: USA:California | collected 2013-09-17 | reverse complement strand
AGGCCACCGCCTCCATCCATTTGTAGATGTCCGAGTCGGTATACAAAGGCCCGTGCCGTGGTGCCTGTTTGGAGCCGGAAAGGCGCCGAAAGTTGTCCACTACTCCGTGCTGTTCCAGCTCTTCAAGCATCGTCGGAATGCTGCGCTCGACATTGATGCGCATGCGCGCCGACCAGAAGCCATCGCCCATCTTGACGGCGCGAATGGGAACGCTATGGAGCTTCACATGGGGCGAATGGCCAACGTCGATCACGCCTGCCGATCGCCAGGAATCGTTGCCCGATTGCGCCAAAGCGCTCACCGCAACCAGGCTGATCCAGAGAAACACGCGCATTAGTACCAACCCTGCCAGGCCTGCCCTCACCCGAGTAATAAATATATCTCCTTCGCGACCCATCGCCACCCTGATTTGCGTCTAAAATATGGCAGAAGGCTGGAGCCGACAACCAGGTGCCCGGCCCACGGAAATACCATGGATATCCGGCAAGTTGCGAAACGGGCGGGGGTTTCGACGGCGACCGTTTCCCGCACCATGAACAACCTGCCCGTAAGGCCGGGCACGGCTCGGCGTGTGCGCCAGGCCATCGAAGAGCTGAAATATTTTCCCAATACGCATGCCCGGTCGCTCGTATCGGGCCGCAGCCGCATCGTGGGGCTCATCGTCTCCGATATCACCAACCCGTTCTTTCCCGAACTGGTGAAGGGCTTCGAGGATGCCGCCACTCAAAAAGGCTACGAGGTCCTGTTAAGTAATACCGAGTATGATTCTTCCCGTATGGCGACCGGCGTCCGCCGCATGCTGGAGCGCAAAGTCGACGCCGTGGCCATCATGACTTCGGAGATGGACCGCTCCTTTACGCAGGAGCTTGCCGGCCGCGATATTCCCATGGTGTTTCTGGACGTCGGCACGGTGGAAAAACACATCAGCAACATCAAAGTCGATTATGCCAGCGGCATTTCGCAGGCCGTCGAGCATTTGATCGGACTGGGGCACCGGCGCGTGGCTTTCATGGGCGGGCCGGCGGATCTGAAATCGGCGCGCATCCGGCAGTCGGCCTTTTTGAAAGCCATACAGAAGCGCGGCATGGGGGACCCGGCCTGGATCGAGGCCGGCAATCACCGCATCGAGGGCGGATTTCAGGCCATGAGCCGCATGCTCGAGCGCACGCCGCTGCCGACCGCCGTGCTCTCGTCCAACGACCTGACCGCACTCGGCGCGCTGCGCGCCATTCGCCGGAAAGGGCTGCGCGTGCCGGAAGACATCTCGGTCGTCGGTTTCGACGATATCGCGCTGGCGGAATTCACTGAGCCGCCGTTAACCACCGTCCGTTTGCCTCGTGAAGAAATCGCCGGCAAGGCCTTCGAAGCGCTGCTAGCCTCGCTGAGCGACACCACGCGCATGGGAGCGGAATATCAGATTTCGCCGCAGCTGGTGGTGCGCGAATCGACGGCCAGGGCCCGCGATTGATGACCCGCCGCGGTTTTCTTGGAGCAACGGGGGCGATCGGCGCGGTGTGCGCTCTGCCCCTGGCCGCTGCCGAGCAGAAGGTGATTCGTCCCAAAGCCCTGCGCCCCGGCGACACCGTGGGCCTGATCACGCCCTCCAGTTATGTCTCCGATCCCGACCGCCTGGCCTTGGCCGAGCGTACCGCGCGCTACTTCGGCCTGGTTCCGAAATTCGGCAAGAACGTCCGCAAGCGCGAAGGATACCTGGGCGGCGGCATCCAGGAACGCTTGGAAGATTTGCACGCCATGTTCCGCGACCCCGAGGTCAAAGCCGTATTCGCGATCCGCGGCGGCTACGGTGCGGCGCAGTTGCTGGATGCCATCGACTACGACGTGATCCGCAGCCATCCGAAAATCTTCCTCGGCTATAGCGACATCACTGCGCTGCATCTCGCCATTCAAAAGCGAGCAGGCCTGGTGACGTTTCACGGCCCCATCACGCTCTCGCGCTTCACGCCCTACACGCAGAAGTATTTTCGCAAGGCGCTGTTCGAAACCGAACCGATGGGCCGCATCACCAACCCGCCCGACTCCGATCCCTTGCGGCCTGAGCATACGCTGCGCGCAGTTCGCCCAGGCCGGGCGCGCGGACCGCTGATGGGCGGCAACCTCACGCTCATCTCGACCGCCATGGGCACGCCCTACGAGATCGAAACCGCCGGGCGCATTCTTTTTCTCGAAGATGTGGAGGAGCAGCCCTACAGCATCGATCGCATGCTCACGCAGCTGCGCCTGGCCGGCAAGCTCTCGGGCGCCGCCGGCATCGTCTTTGGTGAATGCCAGGACTGCCGCCCGCGCGATTTCAAGCCGTCATACGAATCCACGCTCTCGGTGGGCGAAGTGGTGGATGAGATCCTGGGCCGCCTGCGGGTTCCTGTACTCTCGGGCCTGACCATCGGCCACACCGACGACCAGCTCACTTTGCCCCTCGGCGTGATGGCCGAGCTGGACGCCGATAAAGGCGATCTCGTCATCGAAGAAGCTGGTGTAGTTCCGTAGGACAGGCATTCCTGCCTGTCCATTTTCCGGCTCACGCACAATGGACACGCAGTAACGCCTGTCCTACGCTATAACATGATGCCCTGGACTTCGCTCCGCGTGCCGGCCTCCAGCGCCAACCTCGGTCCCGGTTTCGATGCGCTGGGTCTCGCGCTTGGTGTCTATCTCGATTGCCGCTTCCGCCAGAGCGCGCGGCTTTCAATTGAAGTGGAGGGCCGCGACGCCGACACCATCTCCAAGGGTGAAGACAATTTGATCTGGCAAACCGCGCTGGCCGTGGCGCGCGACATGCGCATGACGATGCCGCCTATCGATCTGCGCATTCACAACGACATTCCCCTCGGCAAGGGCCTGGGATCGAGCGCAGCCGCCCTCACCGCGGGCGTAGTCATTGCCGACCGCCTGCTCGACCTGCGCTGGAAGCCGCTCCGCGTTCTGGACGAAGCCGCGCGCCTCGAAGGCCATCCGGATAACGTCGCCGCCTGCGTTCTGGGCTCGATCGTGGCCAGCGCCATCGATTCCGGCGGCGTGGCGCGAACTGTCCGCTTGAATATGCCGGCCCATTTCGGCGTCGGCGTGGTGGTGCCCGACTTTACGCTGCCGACATCGCACGCGCGCTCCGTCCTGCCGGACTGTTATCCCCGGGCGGAAGCAATATTCAATGTGCAGCGCGCCGCATTGCTGGTTGCCGCGCTGGCCACGGGCACAACCAGCGCCTTTCCCGCGGCGCTCGAAGACAAGTTTCACCAGCCCTATCGCACGGCGCTCGTGCCCGGCCTCGAAGATATCCTCAAGCTGCGCGCGCCCGGCCTCTTAGGCTGCACGTTGAGCGGCGCCGGGCCCTCGATCCTGGTATTTTTCGAGCGCGGCTACGAGCCCGTGTGTGATCTCGTGCGGCAAGTCTTCGCGCTGCACGGGCACGCTGCGGAAGTGCTGCACGCGCCTGTGGCAGAATGCGGGTATCAACTACAGGAAGGAACCGAACCATGAACAGCTCGCGCGAATTTTTAGAACGCCGCGGCTTGCCGGGCCACGACCCGGCCGATTGCCCCAGCTCCATCAAGCGGTTTCCCGATGGCGGACAATACAGGATCGAGATCCCTTCGACCGAAGGTCCGCGCGCGCTGGCCGCCGTCCTGAGCGAAGCCAATGAGCGCAATGTCCCCGTGCATCGCGTCAGCCAGGGCAGCGGCATCATGCTCATGACCGACGCCGAAATCTCCGAGATGCTCGACCTCGGCCGCAAAGCGGGCATCGAGGTCAATCTCTTCATCGGCCCGCGCGCCACATTCGATATCGGCGCACAGGCATTCTCCGCCGCCGGCAAATCGCTGGGCCTCTCTCTGCGTGGCGCCGATCAGCTCGTCTTCGCCATGGAGGACGTCAAACGCGCCGTCCGCCTGGGCCTGCGCAGCGTGCTGGTTTCCGACATTGGCATCCTGCAGATCGTGGCCAACATGCGCGCTGCCGGCGAGCTTCCCATCGATCTCATCATCAAGACTTCCGTGATGATGGCCCCCACCAATCCGGCCTCGGCCCGCATCATCGAGCTGCTCGGCGCCAACACCATCAACATCCCGTCGGATCTCACCATCTCGCAGATCGGCGCCATCCGCGCCGCCATCGACACGCCCATCGATTTCTATGTGGAAGCGCCCGACAATATCGGCGGTTTTCTGCGTTATTACGACATCCCGGAGCTGATCCGCGTGGCCGCGCCCATCTATCTCAAATTTGGATTGCGCAACTCGCCCGATGTCTACCCCAGCGGCACGCACCTGGAAAACACCGTGATTGCGCTCTCCCGCGAGCGCGTGCGCCGCGCCGAATTAGCCAAGGAAATGATCGCGCGCTATTGCCCCGAGGCCGCCATGTCGCCGCTGAAGGCCAAGAGTCTTGGCGTGCCCGCGCTGGCTTAACGCCAAACGCGGTGGGTCACTCGGTAGGGCGGACCTCCTGGTCCGCAGGCGACCTCCCGGTCGCCCACCCCGCGCTAGACCACCGGTACTGCCCCGCTAGCCTCACCAACCCCGCGCGTACCGGATTCTGTTCGATATAGAACTTGATCCGCTCCCACTCCGCCCGATCTCGAACCAGATGGTCATAGCTCTCCTCTTGCCAGAAAGGGCTTCCCGTACGCGCCAGCATTTCGTTCGCCCGCTTCGCTGTAAATCCTTTAAGAGCTTTGGTGATCCGGGGAAGCGCGATGTTGGGGCTGACGAGCACGTGAACATGATTGGGCATCACCGCAAATGCATGTAGCTTGTACCGCCCGAGGACTTCCGCATTGTGATGGATCACCTCAACGACCATGTCGGCAATCGTCGCTCGTCGCAGGTAAAACGGACCCGTGCGGGCCTCGTCCAGCAGACGGTCTAAGACCGCAAACGCTTTTCCGGGGCTGACTGCAGCCGCCGGGAAAGAGCGATTCGGCAGCAGACTGCCATAGAGGCGCCAAGTCAGGAATACGGGCTGATCGGCCCGATAGAGGTGGGGCAGACGACGGCGGTAGAACATTACGGAAGTGATAGTGGAGGACGGGCCGTCGAGTTCTCCAGGGCTAGCCGACCGGGAGGTCGGCTGCGGACCCGGAGGTCCGCCCTACCTTAGCCTTCTCCTGCACAATCGCCTGCATTTCCCGCACGGTCATCTCCAGCTCTTCGTCTTTCGAGTAGAAATGCGGTGCCACGCGAATGCCCGCGCCCGGCCGGTAGTCCACCAGAAAATTACGGCGCAGCAGTTCTTGTGTCACTGCGGCGCCGTTGGGAACATCGATCACCACCGTGCCGCCGCGATCGGCCGGATTGCGCGGTGAACGGACGGCGAAGCCCGCTTCCTCGGCCAGCGCAATCAACCGCGCCGTCTGCCGCATGGATTTCTCACGAATCCGGGCGACACCCACTTCGGCAATAATTTCGTACCCCGATCGCGCCGCGTAAAGCGCCGGAATCGCCGGCGTGCCGTTCAAAAACCGGAAAGCATCCTCGGCGTAATCGATGGCGCCGGCGTCGAACGCGAACGGCTGCCGGTGCGCCATCCATCCCGTAAAGCGTGGCTCGAGCTGCGGCCAGAGATCGCGGCGCACATAGAGGTAACCCGCCCCTGGCCCGCCGCACAGCCATTTGACCGAGCCGCCGGTCGCGAAATCAACCCCCGTCGCCCGAACATCCACTGGAACCGTCCCGGCGGACTGATAAATATCCGCCAGCACCATCGCACCCACTTCATGCGCGCGCCGTACGATGGCCGCCAGATCCTGAATGTATGAGCTCTTGAACAGCACGTGCGAGACGAATACCAGCCGCGTTTCATCATCAATCGACGCCAGCATGCCGTCGAGCGGCACAGTGACGCCGTCTTCCGATGCTACTGTCGCAACGCGCGCGCCCACTTTCTCAAGCGCGTGGCACTGATACAGATTCGACGGAAAATTGAGAGCTTCCGAGACGATCTTGTTTCGCCGCCCCGCCCAGTCAAAACAGGAGAGCACCGTCGCCACGCAGGTCGACACATTCTGCTGCATCAGTACTTCGCCCGGCGCCGCGCCAATGATGCGGCCCACCAGGTCGCCCACCGCGCGCGGCATCTCCCACCAGCCTTCTTCCCACGCCCTGATACTTCGTGCCGACCACGTCTCGGCGTACTCCTGCATGCGCTCGGCGGCCCTCCGCGGCATGGCGCCGAGCGAATGGCTAATCATATGGACGGCCGATTCGAGAATCGGAAATTCTTTACGCCACTGGAGAAGCTCGTCCATCCAGTTTCACTTCCCGTTCACCAGTTGGAAGGTGATGATCGAAGATCCGGCGGCGATGGCAATCTGTTGCCTGCCGTTCAAGGAGTAAGTGATGGGGGGCGCGCCGAGTCCGCCGCCGGCTTGAAAATTCCAGAGCGGTTTGCCGGTGCGCGCATCGAGCGCGGTGAAATAGCCCTGCGCGTCGCCAGTAAAAACGAGGCCGCCGCCCGTCGTGAGAATTCCCGCCGAGTGCGGCGCCAGCATTTCGTACCGCCAGCGCGTTTCGCCGTTCGCAGGATCCATGGCAACCACGGCGCTAGTCAGCGGCTCGTTGGGAACCGCGGAATCGGCGCTCGCCTGATACCATTGCCCCTCGCGAAATGCCTGCTTGGTTCGGTAGAACACTTCGCAGCCATCGGCCGTGCCGAAGTAGAACAGCTTGGTATCCACGCTGTACGCCGTCGCCGACCAATTGTGCCCGCCGCCCAGGCCCGGGCAGACTTTGGTTCCAGTTTCCGACGGGTCCATGCCCGGCACCATCAGCGGCCGCCCATCCGCCCCAATGCCCGTGGCCCAGTTGATCTTGGTATAGGGCGATGCCAGCAGGAATTTTCCGCTCTCCCGATCGAGCGCGTAGAAGTAGCCGTTGCGATCGGCTTGCACGACAGCTTTCACCTTCTGCCCTTTGATGGTCAAATCGACCAGCACCGGATCGGCCACGGCGTCCCAATCGTGCGTATCGTGCGGCGTGAACTGAAAATGCCATTTGAGCTCGCCGGTATCGGCGTCCACCGCCACCAGGCTGCAGGTGTACAGATTGTCGCCGGCGCGCACATCGCCATCCATGCCCGGCCCTGGATTGCCAGTGCCCCAATACACCAGGTTCAAAGCCGGATCGTATGTTCCTGTGATCCACGTGGACCCGCCGCCGCGCTCCCAGGAATCGCCCGCCCACGTGGCGCCTCCCGGCTCGCCCTTGGCCGCCACGGTGTAAAAACGCCAGGCGCGCTCGCCCGTCTCCGCATCGTAGGCGTCAACAAAACCGCGGGTGCCGAACTCCGCTCCCGCAACGCCCACCAGCACTTTGTTTTTTACCACCAGGGGCGCCCCCGTTGCCGTGAAGCCCTTCTTGTAATCGACGATCTCCCGCTCCCACAGCACTGCGCCCGTGCGCGCATCCAGCGCCACCAGCGTGGCTTGGATATTCACTTTGAAAAGTTTATCGCCCAGCGCCGCGAAGCCACGGTTAGGCTGGCCGCAGCAAAGGTTCAACCCCGCGGGCGGATCTTTGTGGTAGTGCCAGATCTGTTTTCCGGTGAGCAGATCGAGCGCGTAGGCGTTGTTCGAAGGGCCGGTCACATACATCATGCCGCCGAAAACCAGCGGCGTCGTTTCATTGAGGCCGCCATTGCCCGTCTGATAGATCCATCGCGGTGCGAGACGCGCAACCGTCGCCGTGTTGATCTCCGACAGCGAACTGTATCGCCAACCCTGATAATTCTTGCCGTAGGTCAGCCAGGTAGACGCATCTGCCTGCGCATCGCGCAATTGCTGTTCGGTAACCGTCGAAGCCGCGATTGCCGCGGAGAGTATGGACAGCAATATCGCTATCTTTTTCATCGCGCCGCCTCCGCGCCCCGCAGGCTCACCAGGTAGGCCAGCAGATCGTCGATCTCCGCGGGCGTGAACAGCCGGCCATATTGATCCGTCATGAGCGAGCGCGTTTCGCGCGCCGCCGAGCGCACCTCGCTCTTCAGAAACGAGTAGTAGTTGCCGGCCACATCCATCAGCTGCGCCGAAAAATTGTCGTAGCCCCGCTCCACGCCCACCAGTTTCGTGCCGTCCCGCCGGATCACGGTAATGGTCGCGTAGCCCGGCAAAATGTCTTTGCTGGGCGCAAGCACCGCATCGCGCAGATATTGCAGGCTGCGCTGCGGCCCAATTCGGGTCAGATCCGGCCCCATGCGGCCCCCACGCACGCCGACCACGTGGCACGCGCCGCATCCGCCCTTTTCCCAGAACAACTTCTCGCCCTTGGCCCGGTCGCCTGGGATGCCCGCCACTTCATGCCGCGCAATCGAACGGAGGAAGGCGACGATGCGGGTAATGTCTTCGTCGCGGAGATCTGCTGCGAATCCTGGCATCTCGGTTCCAGGAACACCGTTGGCGATCGTGCGAAACAAATCCGCATCTTTGTCGCCCGTCGCGTAAACCCCGCGCGTCAGATCGGGCCCTCGGCCGCCTTCCCCGCGGACCCCGTGGCATGGCGTGCAGTAGGGCCGGAACGCCGCGCCGCCGCCCGCAGCCGCGTCAGGATCGGGCGGACTATTCGCAGGCTGCGCCCAAGCCGCCGCCGGCACGAGCAACAGAATCGCAATGCTGTGATTCACTCGACGAGAATAGCCGCCATCACGTCACAGTGTCAAACCTCAGCTCCTACCATGCATTCCTTAACGCCGCGACGCCGAGCCGCCGAGGACGTCCAGGATAGGATGTCCGCTCGCTCCGTGCGCGATCGGGAACGCGCGCCGCAGGCTGTCGCCGATCAGTGCCGATTGAAACCACGAAAAGTGGTTTTGTCCCACCCGTTTTTGTCCGCGGTGATCGGCGGTTGAATGGCTTTTGGCCCGCAACCCACCATAGACTGCTCCCAACACCAGCAGGAAGCGACGTTAGATCGGTTTTCTCCGCGTCTTTGCGTCTCGGCCTTGAAAATTCGTCCCCCGCGACTTTGCATGCCCATTCGCGTAAACTGGTAGTTTGTAGCGCGCCTTCCGGCCCAATGACCACCCTTCGCAATGCTTTCGCCGTAGCTTGGCTTGCCTCTGTTGCCGCCTTCGCTCAGACGCCCGCGAGCTGGCAGACTTCCAGCGACCTTCCCGGTCTCGATCAGGCCGGCCTTTCGGCCCAGCAGAAGCAAACACTCCTCACCTTGATCCGCGCGCAAAGCTGCAGTTGCGGCTGTACCATGCACATTGCCGAGTGCCGCGTGAAGGATCCGCGCTGCGGCGTCAGCCGCGGACTCGCTGCCATGGTGGCGCGCGAGCTGCGCGAAGGTAAGACAGCCGACGCCATCCGCGCCGATCTCGACAGCCGCATGAAAGAAGCGCCGGCGGTGTTGGACGAAGCCGTCAAGATCCCCGTCGATGGCGACCCCGTTAAAGGACCGGCTACCGCCCGCATCACGCTCGTCGAGTTTTCCGATTTTCAGTGACCATACTGCGCGGCGGCCGTCGGCCGCCTCTACGAGTTGATGGCCAAGTATCCCGCCGACATTCGTCTGGTATTCAAGCAATTTCCGCTGGACACGCATTCGCAGGCCGGGTTCGCCGCCGAAGCCGCCCTCGCCGCCCACGCGCAGGGCAAGTTTTGGCCTATGCACGACAAGCTCTACGCGAATTTCCGCGACCTTGCGCCCGAAAAGATCAACCAGTTGGCTAAGGAAGCCGGCCTGGATCTGGTCCGCTTCACCATGGATATGAAAGCGGGCAAATACAAGTCCGCCGTGCAAAAGGAATTGGACGAAGGCGTGGAAGCGGGCGTGCAAGGAACCCCCACTCTTTTCGTGAACGGGAAACGTTACAACGGCCCGGTCGAAACCGCGGCCCTTGATGAAGTATTACAAGCCGAATTGAAAAAGGCTCCCGCTCGCGCCGCGTCCGTGCATTAAGCGTCTGCTCGCACTATACCTTCGCGGCAATCGCGATAATCGAAGTCGGCGGCCACGGCAGCAGGTGATCGATGCGCCGCCACAACCAGACCAGCTGATCGAACGCCTGCATAGACGAAGCGCTCAGCGTCGTGCTCTTGAGGATTCTTCCGCTGAAGTACCATCCCGGCCGCGAGATGCGATTGAAATCCAGAATCTTCTCCACGCGGAAGCCGGCGCGCTCCATCTTCTCTTTCAGTTCCTCGTGCGAGTAACGCCGGTAGTGCCCCAGCGCGACATCAAGCGTGCCGAAAATGTCCTGGCCGTGCGGCACCAGGATGATCGCCCGGCCTTCGCGCCGCAAAGCCGAGTGGATATTGCGCAGCCCCTGCATGTCGTCTTCGATGTGCTCCAGCACGTTCAGGCACACCACGGTGTCCATGCTCTCCGCCATGTCGGCAAAATCTTGCGCATTCGCCAAATCGCACCGGTGGACGTGCAAATTGTGGCGATGCTGGAAGCGCGTGGCCAGGCGCGCCATGTGCTCCCGATCGATGTCCGCCGCCACGTAGCACTTCACGCGTGGCACCAGCACGCGCGTCAAATTGCCGATCCCCGCGCCGATTTCGAGCACCCGCTCGCCCACGTAGGGCCGTATGGTCTCGCCCATCCAGCGGTTGAACCGCGGCGCTTTCGACAGCGCATGCAGGATGTCCGGGCCCGAGTCCTTATAAATGTCATTGGTGAACGCGTAGCGCAAAATCACGTATAGCGCTTCGATAGCGTCCTTCAGCCCGATCTTCTTGCCTTCCTCGTAAGTCCGCCCGTGATAGCTGATCGGCGTTTCGTAAATGCGCACCTGCCGCCGCGCGACCTTGATGGTCAGCTCCGGCTCGATCCCGAAACGCTCGCTGCGGATCGGAATACTTTTGAGCAGCGATGTCCGGAAAACCTTGTAGCAGGTTTCCATGTCGGTGAGGTTGAGGTCCGCCACCAGGTTGCAGAACTCGGTCAGCAGCCGGTTCGCCACCGAGTGCCAGAAGTACAGTACGCGCCGCTCCCCCACGATCATGAAGCGTGAGCCAAACACCGCATCCGCCTTGCCTTCGAGCAGCGGGCGCAGCAGGTTTACGTACTCGCGCGGGTCGTACTCCAGATCGGCGTCCTGAATGATCGAATAATCGCCGCGCGCCTGGTCGATGGCCGTGCGGATGGCCGCGCCCTTACCGCGGTTGCGCTCATGCCTCACCAGGCGTACTTCTGGATGCCGTGCGGCCAATTCCGCGACGATTTCGGCCGATCCGTCGCGCGACCCGTCATCCACCACGATGATTTCGCGCTCCATGCCCTCGGGCAGCGGCGCCGCCAACACGCGCTCGATCAGCGGCGCAACGAACTCCTCTTCGTTGTAGAGCGGAACCAGCACGGAGAGCAGCGTCGCAGGCATCGTGGAATAGGCGTTCCCGCCTATCCTATCAAACTGCCGTAATGGAGCGTCAGACGACGAGGTTAGCCAATGATTGCAACCAAGGCGCTACTGACCTGATTAAGGGGGAGAAACCTGATGTGGATGGATTCGCACGCCTCTAGTGTTCTGAAAGACACACTTTGAGCTCCTGAACTTATACATACAGAAGAACTTACCGTGCAACTAATGCTGCTCGCGTTCTACTGTGCACCCGACTGCAGGGTCTTAACCCGTGGCGTGAGGAGGGCCTGAACACGCTCGGCTAACTGCTCCGCCGTGAATGGTTTACGCAGAAATGCCGCCTTCAGCTCGGCCACTTTCTCCCGGCGAAGAACCCCTGCCCCGGCATAGCCGGAAACAAAAAGTACCTTTATATCCATCTGGATAGCCGCCAAGCGCACGGCTAGCTCGCAACCGTTCATCGGAGACATAGCCACGTCGCTAACCAGCAGCGCCACCGGCTCCCCAAAATCGCGATAGACGCTCAAAGCGCTGGAGCCGTCTCCCGCTGCAAGGACTTGATACCCCAAGCCTTCCAGCGCGCCACGCGCCAGTTCCAGGTCCGACGGTTCATCGTCCACTACTAAGATTGTTGCTCCGGATCCAGCCATTGCCTGACCTCGATTCACACACTGAAAGCGCGGAACCCGCCTCTATCTGTGCAAGTGACCTTCCACATCGTGAGGTGTCGGCTGGCGGAGCGGCTTTCGCATTACAGGTGTTGCACGCGCGCGGCCTTTGTGATAAAGCATGCTGTCACGGAGGTGCTTTTCATGCACACCCCCATTCGTGCAATGGCCGCGGGGACCCTGATTTTCACGTGCTTTTTGATTTCCTGTTCCGATAGTGGCGCCCCGAAGGAAGGGACGCCTGCGTACTTTTGGTCCGCCGCCAAAGAGACGTTTGCCGCATCGGATTATGTAAAAACGGTCGAGCACCTGGAAAGACTGACCGCTAATGAGAACGAATTTACCACTCGCGCCCGGCCTTGGCTTCTGATTATGACCTCCGGGACCACGCGCGGCTACATGGACGTTGCCGAAAGTTTCGACGCCGGTGCTCGCGCCAACAAGACCAACCCAACCGCATTGCGGCGCACCACCAACAACTATCGCGCCGAGGCCAACCGCACGGCGCTCGCGTTTGTGCAGGTCTTCGATCAATTTGTGAAGAGCAAGGACGATCAGATCCCTGTCGCCCTCCCGTTCCCAACCGGCGGCGCCGCGCCCGTGTCCCAGTTGTCTAAAGCCGCCGCGGGAACCATGCTGCTGCCGGGCGAACTGGAACCGGCGGCGAAGCATGCTATCGAGCGTGGCGTCCTGCTGGCCACGTGTGCCGCCGCGGGCGCGCCGGACGATCCCGCTAAGACGCAGGAGTTGCTGAAGGCCGGGACGCTCCAGGTGCCCCGCGCCGCCTTCATGACAGCCATGGCCAATACGCTCTTTGAGGAATCGAAACTCTACGGCCCGCGGCAGATCGGCAATCCCGAGAGGGCGAAGATCTTCTGCACGCGCGCCCTCGATGCCCTGAAGACCGTGCCCGAGACCAAGCAGACCAAGGAGCTGAGCTCAAAAATTACCAAGAGCCTCAAATCAACGTAAGGCAGGACAAGCGTTTTCCCTGTCTATTTCCCGGCGCGCAACGGGACCGCCGGCGCTGGCTGTCCCACAGCAACAGGAGCGAACCATGAACGTCAAGAGATTTATCGCGGCAAGCCTCGCCGTCTACGTCGTTTCCTTGGCCCTTGGGTATCTGGTTCACGGAGTGATTCTCCGGCCAACATACGATACCCTCAAAAACGTCTGGCGTCCCGACATGCCATCAAAGATGTGGATCGAGTGGCTGGACGGCTTCGTCGTCTCGTTCCTGTTCACCTACATTTTCACAAAAGGCTACCAGGGCCGCGGCATCATGGAAGGCCTGCGCTTCGGCCTCGTTATCGGCCTCTTCGTCTCGATTCCGATGGCCTACGGAACCTACATGATCATTCCGATCCCCTACTATCTGGCGCTCGAGTGGTTCCTTTACGGCACCGCCCAGGTGATTCTGCTCGGCGCCGTGGCCGCTGCGGTTTACAAACCTCTGACCGCACCCGCGCCCGTCAAGCGGACAGCCGCAGCATAATGGCTTGCCGCGGTACATTCGCCACCAAATGCGACAATTCCACAAGGTGAACCGGTGAACATTCTTTCAAAGTTGTTTGATTTGCGAAAGGATCACGCCCGAACTGAGGCAATCAGGCTCGGGATCGCCATTGACGAAGTAATGAGAGATTGCCCCTTTTTTGATATCAACAACAGCCAGGTCTCGCTCGAAGCTAGTGTATTGTCCCATAAATAACTTGCATAATAGGATATTTAGGTTTACGCTCAGGAATGGTCACCGGGCGCCCCAAAACTCCCCTTACTCTCA
>WNFI01011800.1_pt1 | contig 13770 bp, 9 predicted proteins | sample 5400471 | NCBI WGS metagenome assembly WNFI01 (sample SAMN13153348, study PRJNA577476) | soil metagenome | isolation source: 100 cm saprolite on Douglas fir-dominated hillslope | place: USA:California | collected 2013-09-17 | reverse complement strand
ATGCGTCACTAGCGCGTCACTTCTTTTCATATAAACTTCTTGGAAATGGATCGGGGGTGAGGTTGGCCTCACCGGTTGACTGAGTGCGTAATGGTGGCGTGAGGAGAACGTGTGAAATCCAACCACTTTCCCCCTTTTTTTGATAGTCAGTGTCACACGACGAGGTCTGCTGCGGCTGCGAGAGGAGAAGGGCTTTGAAAAAAAAATGCATGTTGAGCTTACGCAATTGGCAAACGTCAAACGCCGGGTGATTATGCGATTATGGTGTACATCGTGACCTCGTCAGCCGACTCGGACTGGGAATCGATCACATCAAAGCCAGTCCGTTCGGTGTGACGGTGCGATAACATCTGAGTGAGTCAAATTGTAGAAGGATCCAACCGCGTGATGTGCGTAATTGTAGACGTAGAATGGGCGTCATCCGTAATATTACTGTCAGAATCCCGCAGGTAACAAGTTGTAACGAGCGCTTGGCATACTGTACATGCGCATAAAGCTAGTCAAGTACTACATCTCATGCCGCAAATCTCACGATCGAAAGACGTGCATCCGAAACGGACCTTTGACCCTCCTTCTACGGTGGTCAGCTGAGATACACACCTTCACCTCGTTCCCGCTCCACACGTCGTTCCTGTGTGATCAAATGCATGATCGTTTGCTAATGTCATTGGTGTCTGTGCGCACGTCGCCCATGATGTTAGAGTGTACGGCGAAGTGCTAAAAAAAATTAATTAGGGCATACTTTAAAGTGTGGCCCTTTGGAGCGGTTCGGTTTGAGACGAGCAATTGCGGTGTGGTGCCTGTACCATAACACCGGACTCGGAATAATGATACGGTCGTCCGCGGCTCATCCTTTCGTCCATTTCGTCCATCTCCCATCTCGCTATGCCCCCCGGACCTGAGCACGGGATGCTGCGGGGCGATACAGCGACTATATGAAGCTCGCCTGAGGTCCGGTGATGAATCCCCATGATTAAATAAAACATTCACCTGATTCACTCGGCCAATTTCGTACCCACTGCGAGCGGCCAGTGATCGCCTGCGAAATCTCATCGATCTCATCTCCTTACTTGTATACAGACACTCCTCTATTCTCGATTTGATTCGTAGATGTGGGCACGCACCAAACCGTCTGTTTGAAGTCGAGGGCAGAGCCTTTCGTCACATGTTACGGTCACCAAGATCCATTGTGATCGTCCCTCTCTACGAGCATACAAGCGCACAAACCATGGGGTAGCCGTAACGTCTACGATGGTGTTACACGTTCTTATAAGGTCCCCGGCCAGGGAAAGAGTCTTAGGCAAAATGAGAACGAAATATTCTCTTTGCGCGTTTCAGCGGCCCCGAGGCCATAAGGACCTATCAATCGTGTCCATATGAAGGCAAGTCGAGAACAATCCATGTCTGCGTCCAGTGCCCCATGTGATGCAGTGGAGAACAAAGCATCGCATCTTTCACACAGATATCACGTGTACGTCACTGCGCTATCCACATGTCAAGGGCTTATCAATGGGTTATCCACGGGACTACAGCACCATTACGACCACTGGTATATCCGCAAAGCGCATGGACTGGAACAGAAAAAGTAGTCCGAGCGCAATCATTCCGACAGTAGTAGGCGCGACGATGCATGGAACTCGTAGAGTGGAGTAAGAGGAGAAAGTTTTCATTCAGTGGTAATCTTGGGAACTGGAAGGGGTGGGGACGGTAGAGCGGAGCACTTCCAGGCGAACAGCGTTAACGGCGCAGGAGTGTGTTAGTCGACACTCATGTGTCTCTACGGCAAGAGGGTCAACCGCAAAGGTACCATTTATAACTCCCGTATCCCGGCAGGGATCCAGTGTTTGGCATGTGGAGGTCCTCCGGGTTGCATCTCTGCTCAATCGACCCTCACGGGCGAGAAAAGTGATCAGGGATAGGAAGGGAAGAGAAGACCTGCCATTACCGGGCGAACTTCGGACGGGGCTGTGTGTTGGATGATGTGGTGATGTAATGTAAAATGGCGAAATTCGCGCAAGGCGGCGATGAGGAATGGCAAAATCTACGCTACCACAGGAGGCGACGCAAATACTTGCCTTGGGTTGGCTTGTTGCGGCTTCCGGCAGATGATGGTCCGTCCGAAGGTTGCCCACATCGCGCTGTTAAATTGGGCATCAGATCTCTTCCCTTCTCTGACTTGTGCGCCCGGGCGCAAACGGCTTCAATTACTCACCAAGACTGGCACCCTCTCGCGGAAGTCCCGCGAGCTTGAGAGTGTGCGCCGGTTGTGTACTAAACGGGGGAAAAATACACCCAAGCGCCGGTACAGAAGTGCGTCATCGCTGATGCCTGGGAGACGACATCATTTTCGAACGGGACGTCGGGACGGGACCTTCCAGATGAACAAGCAAATGACCAGACCAGACCAGTGAAGTGGGAAACGAAGACGGCGATCGATGGAATATCAAGACGTCGGTGACGCAGTTGGAGGATGACAGTACGCCAAAGACTGTCGGCGCAATTGGAGACCACGCATGAGGGAGAAGGGCCATCACGGAAAATTCACTTGGATTGGTAATGACGATACTAGTGAGTATACAGAGATTACAACATTCTGGGAGATGTTTTCGTAAGGCGGGATGCGACAATGAGGATCTGAGAGAACCACAAGATTCCAAATCTAGTCGTAACTTGGAGAAAGCTGATCTTGTGTGGCTCCCAGAAATGTAAGTATCCTTGGGGCCGCTTGGGATCATGAGCCCGAATTTGAGATCTCAAACCTCCAATAACGAAAGTGTACACGACGGAACCTGTTGAAGAGTCGAGGCAGTGATGTGAGATTCCGATTCAATATTGGGAAAGAGAACAGACCACCCCGACTGCAAGGCACTGAGGGTCATTGTCGTAAGGGTCTGCTGATGATGCAACGAGCGCTAAATCTATTCATCATTCTAGTCAAGTCAGGGACAACCCCATGTCAATGAGCTCATACCCTGATTTCCGCGCTCCGACTCACTGCACGCTCGCGGTGTCTGACGCTTCTAGATGCGCGCCACGGATATCAGGGCCTTTTGAGGAACCAGATTGGACGCATGAGACGCGCGGGGTAGCGACGCCTTGATCATCGCCCGCGAGACACCGTGGAAGGGAGAGGGAATGTGTGCACCACTGCACGTCTAAGAAAGGGAAGGTGATGGCCACACAGTCGATGGCGCAACGGCCCTACAGGGCAGAGGATAGCTGGTAGGTTACACGTTGTTATATGGGGAGAGAATACGCAGGCCGGAGGCCCTGACCACACATCCCGGATGAGTCGAGCGAAGGCTAGGGGTCCAGAATCGGAGGCTTACGCGCGCGGTTGCCACTACCCGCAATAAAGCGATGACATCGCGAGGAATGCAAGGGCATCGGTGGCCGGACGCGGCTAGGAATAGGGTAAGCGAAGTAGGACCCGATGGACGTGCGTTGGAGCCGAGCGGCGCGTCGGAACGGCGTTGATTACATGCGTATCAAGGTCGGAGCTGACGTAAGATTTTGGAGACAAGGTGTTGTCTGGCAAAATACAAGGCCAAATAGAATAAGTGTCGGAGGGGTCTGGAATGAATGGGAGATCGGGCGATCCAGTGGCAAGATCTGGGGTTCATTGCTAAATTTGGGAATTACCACCCGCGCATTTTAATCCAGAGTCAAGCGATTTCCTTTCCCCCCCTCCTCTTTTTATTTCCTCTCAATATTCTCCTGTGACCTCCCGCGGCCATCAGGTGAACAACTCGCCCTGGAGTACTCCCCGGTCGTTTTTTTTAGAAGTTTACGGTCGGAAGCCGCGTTCGGCGCAGAGAAGCTGAGCGAATCAAGATGAGCTGCCTCGTGGAGGAAGCGACCGAAAAGACAGGCATATCACACGCAGTTCGCCACGCCGAGGTCCTGTCTGTTGGCTGTGCTCCTGATTACATGGATCAACATCAACATCGTCCGCGTTCCAGTTCACGGTCTGAGCGTGAACCTGCCGACCCTATTTGTCTCCCTCCGTGTCACCCTCATAAGACTCACAGCATCTCTCCATCCACCTGCTCTGCGTGTGCGCCTCCTACTCCATCTACACCTGCTCCCTGCCACAGACCCCTCCTCCCGGCTAATACTTCAACTCCGCAAACCAACGAGGCAAACACCCTTTTCCCACCCCACTATATTACCTCCTCTTTCTCCACTCCTCGTCGCACCTCCTCTGCCCTCCGTTCCCCCTTCTTAGCCCCTTCTCCTGCTCTTCCTGCCTTGCTCACAATGTCCCCCCAAGTACTCGCTCCTCCTCTCCCCTCTCTAAACCCACCGTTACATGACCAACCTCGCCCGTCGTCCCGATCCGAGCGTCTCCTTCGCGAGACTCTTCGACGCGATCGGGCCGCCTCCCTCTCGCCTCGTTCCCGCATCCCCCGCCCCGATTTGCCTTCTGGCCGCGTAGCAAGTACAACTACGTCCAGCGAGATGTTTCATTGTGCCTGTACCGACAGTGATGACGAAGTCAACCAGTCCCATGGAACGTCCCATGTCTCTCTCCTCTTTGCAAATCTCCCCCAGCACCAGCAGAAGCCTTCACCTCCACTACAACGTTCTTCGAAGAGTTCCGCAGACGTGCATTCTATGGGCCGTCGTCGTGAATTGGACCTCAAGGAGAAAGAGCCTTGTCCACCCCTTTTCCACATCAGTTATCCGCATCGCGGTGCGGTAGCGCCAGTCCCATTAGAGGGCTTCGGCGCAGCCAATGCCCAGATGCGGGACCGCTACCCAGACCGTGAATTTGCGTGGAGTTCCACCGAGGTAAGTACTCGGTTGCTATATTTCGTTTGTACTTTCCTCCGGAGACGCTTTTCTCCGATGTTGGCTTCTCGAACCCCATACATCTTACACATTCCCGCTATCTGCCACTTCCCACCGTCATCTTCTGTAGCCTCCGTTTCTTATCGAGTGTTCGTGTCCAACACGCTAACCCGTAAATTTTGTCCCAGTCATCTTCTCTTCCTTCGCCTATACCTTCCAACCACCAACCATTGACACCCTCTCCTTCACCTTCCCCACCATTCCACAGCCCACCCCCAGAAACGTTGTCGCACGTCCCAAGTATGCGGGGGCGGACACGGAATAATACTCACCCCACTTCCACTGTACCCTTGCCGGGCCAATCTCATCAGTCCCCACAATTACATTCAGAGGCCCACTGGCAGAGACAGCAAGTGACGCCACCACCAACTCCACCCGCGTTTGATGCACGTGGCGCGGCAGCCAAGCTAAGAACCATTGACGGCTACGTCTCTTTTGCCAACGTTGAGGGGCTGGGCGGGCCACCCGGCGTAGAGGACGAAGTGACGGAGGATGATGGGCGTCGCGGGACGTGGTGGCCGTGGCGCGGACGCACTCGCAGTGAGAGTCTTAGCACAACATAATCCCTCCGAGTCCCTGAAAAAGCAGCGAACACAAGACACTTGGTATTATGATTTTCTGCCATTATATTAACACAGCCATTCATACACACATCATACATTCCACACATACACATCACGCTCTTACGCATTCAGGTACGATGAAAATGACTCTAGCAGGCTTGCGAAGCAAATTAAGATTTACAAAGTACCAGTACGATTAACGATTATTTTGACATGCCCTTACCCACTGTAACTCTGTTCCTCTACGACGGAATGTCACTCCGAGTTATATCATCTGTTTCAGTTATGCCCTATGCCAGTGTGATGAATGTGGTCCACAATCGGGGATACGTGAATGTATCACAGGGCATTCTCGGTCCCTCGCATGGCCCCACCGACATCTCCTGGACCCTAGGTCTGGTAATTTTGTTGATGAACTGCTATTATCGCATTCCACACCCATGTGTTATCGTCATTCCAGATAGCGGGATAGGCGGAGGGGAGAAGAACAACGGGTTCCGCGTGGACGCACCTGCCAGATGACCACGGTGGCAAGATGGTGAATACACAACATACTGTAACATGGAACTTCTGAATAGACTTCGCTCTTGCCCCGAATCATTTTCGGACTCTCCCGGGTGACAGCTGTATAGCAGTACAGTTAATTCAATACTCAACAATGATTCGATGAACGATAAGAAGAGTCCTGTCTGCCAGAGCGCCAAGTCAACACGGGGACAGCCGAGATTGGTGCAGGAGCTCGCAAGCTCCAAACGGCGTGAACTACGGCATAGTTCATGCTCATAGTCCTACCGGTGTGATGTACAGCAGGGTACGGAGTCATACAGTACAGTGCCCAATAGCAAGCCATCGATACCAGTGACGCATCCTGTAACCAGACCAAAACAAGGCACAAAAAGAAAAGAGAAAGAGAAGAGAACTGCATAAAGTTGAGCAGGTGGCAAAGATATATCAGGCACCCCCGATACTTGCCGACCCAGTCGGCCTCACTGGCCACACCAAGATCGAAGGTACACTGAGTATTTGCTGCCAGTGCGCTCTTGATACGTGTCTTCTCTGATCTGATTGTTGCCCATGTGCGTTAGCAACGTTGATGATGATCACCTAAGAATATGGTGTTATGGTTTGTTCCACCACGTAAAACACCGTGCCGTGGCGCCTTGCGCCGCGTCACTCAAACTTGACTCGGACGACGTTTTCGCGAACTCGAAGAAGCTCTTCCCAGAGGGGGGGGTCTGGGTCGCTACAGCCACTCCCTCCCGGTTGGAAATCAGATTACGCCGCACGGCGCCAATGTGTTGTTCTGCTCTCACGAGTCATCCACAGGCGAACCCAGGTTCAAGTTTAGTTTTTGATGCAGGTCGAGCAGAGGCCCGGGGATGTCATGTGTGTGAATTATATATAGGTACGCATTTGCTATCGTCTCTCGCCCGTGTCAGCCAGTCCAATCCTTGTCACTACAAGTACAACTAGCTGACGTGTCTTGGAACACGGTCCGGTCAGAACAGAGATTTTCTCCCTTCTATATCGACGACTGAGAAGCGGGGGTTGACAAACGACCCTCAAAACTGGTTCAACCCGTCGTGTTGGCTGTCTTTCAGAATGAAAAGAATAACAGCGAACAGCTAATATTACGGTGATCCCAAGCCAACTATCCGGGCCTTTCAATTCCAATGGCCATTGTTTCGTCCCTCGCTCGTTTATAGTACACTACGCTAGTTTTTGGTGTCATCCTGATGTTTTCTTTCATGTATCATACTGATACCCATGCATTCTGAGCAGTATAAGTTGTATGTAAATACTCCCGGGGAGTCGGGGACCCAGAATCCCAGTCGTTTCCCGTACGTGCATGCGCGTTTTTCCTACCTGAGTTCTGCGGCACGCTCAAGTTGTACGTACACGTACATTCCCCCGTATCCCAACACTCTGGCTTATCGTTCCTCGACTCTTCCGTTCATTTTGCACACTCACATCCCTAGAGAATCACCCTAGACCATCGTATTTTTCCGGAAAATTGTACAGTAACGCGATCACTTCCGTAGCTGCGTACAAACGCCGGGCAAATATTCTCATGCAGAGGTCGCCATGTCACCTCTGGCAAATCGGATTTCGGGAGAACGTCGCGTCCGAGTCTTGCTCTCAGCTTCCTTTTCCGAGTCCTCATTTATCCACGCTTTTGGCCACGTATGAGCCTCCCGTGCTTCGGAAAAGATTCTGAATTCTTTGCTCATCTCTTCTTTGATCCGTCTGATGTCCGTTCCCGCGTAGCCTCGGACCCTCAGAGGCCTGACAGCTAGCAATGGCAACGCGTTCTGATTGTGACTTTTAAAGCGTAGTATACCATCTCGGACCTATTCCAATCGTTTTCTTGGAAGGTATATTATATCTATCCTCGAGTCCTAAAGTAGTCCCACTGGGCAAGGGCTGGTGTTTGAAGACATTGATTCTACTCGGCGATCTGCCTCATCTTCTTTCTGTCAAGTACGAGATCGATAGTCAGGGTGCGGATCAGCTTTCGGTGAACGCGTGTTAATTTGCCATTGGTCAAGAAGATAAGATTTCAATCAATTAGAGACACTGGTTAATGTCGTTATTAGGCCATGTGTTTCTTAGGTTGAGGACACGCCTATCCATGTTTTCCGGCGATACCTGGAGGCTTCGAGATGCATTTCAGAGTATGGCAACTCCGACTCCATATTACTCGTGGCAAACGGACCACTGCGGCACCGAATAAATGAATGTTTTGCAACCTTGTCCACCTGACCGGGCGGGGACCTTCCAGTTAGTATATATATACTCTGCTTCCGAAAGTCCACTGAACCTATCCGGCTGCGCACTATGGTTCCCGCACTTTTCTCATCCTCTTTTTCGGTGGGAGAGGAAATTTGCACTCCGAGGCTGCCCGTGATTTGTTCTGAGATGTTTAAACTGAACAAGGTTCATTGCGGTCCTGGTAGTCCTTATCAAAGGTGCCAGGGTCGATCAGGAGCACATCCATCCAGGGGAGGGGTCTTACTTGCCAGTTGCGATTCAGATTTCCGATACGCCGACATCTGATTAGTTCGCTTTGCTATTTATCTGAACTGAACAATTAATAAACCCCAGAAGGAAGTCATCCCGAATTTTAATGGAGCACCATTGCGCCGCGACCCACTTCGGCTTTCATGTATTACCTACAGTTCAGGCCGGAGTCAGTCAGGGCACCTACAATTAATCTTTTCTTTTTAAAGAAAATCAAACCCGCTGCCCGACGAGGTTACCAGTAGATAGCGATCTTAAAGCGCCGGGTCGCATCAGGCGAACAACTGTAAAACGGGCCAAACGGTGCGAACCTTGTGCACCGTCCCATCACGGAGACCTTTAAGCTCGACGCATTTGACCATTTGACCGATTCGCCACTGTCGGCATAATGAAATCCTCATGGCCCTAGGCTTTCGACCCGAAGCAAATCTCCCAATCTTGATTGTTCATTCCAAAATCCCGCAAGCACACTCTATCAACGCCACCACCCGGAGTTTCCGCACATTACCGAACGGCCTCTGAACCTCATATAATAGCTATGCGTTACGTTGTCACCTTCTACGCATGCATTCGCGCGCTGCCGGTTATAGTTTAGAGCATGGAGTCCCCCTACAAGGTAGTCCAACCTCCCGGGTCCAAAGGCTTGAAGCCACGCCACGCAGCAGGTCGAGCTCCTACTTGTTTCGTGACGACGCTTGGCTAATAGGCTAACGGTGGACCCTATTACCCCAGTGGACAAAGGCCGGGGAAAGCATAAACATGCCGCGAGGCACCCTTTGTCACGAACATGCACCGGCAACAGACGCCCACGTTTGTTTTTCGTCCATACTTGTTCAATTTGGCTGCCATCTTTCCCCGAGCTTTGAGCGATCGTGAAACTCTTCATTGGAACAATGCGACGATGGGTCAAAGAGTAAAAACGTCTTACACACAAACCCTGACATACCAATGCATTCCTCGGTGTACAGTATGACAATCTTTCTCCGCGGGTCGCGTTGCTCAAAATAACGGGTGACTTGGAAATTTCAGCCTTGCAGTCGGGTACGTATATTAAGGCTTAATTTCCGTAGCTATTACGGGATATGTGGTGTGGTTTGGAGGACTGTGACACATAGCCATCTACAGCTGTCTATGAAACCAGATAGTTTCCGTCCTTGGGTCAGCCATTTGCAATATTCTAGGGTGGACTCGGAGCATCGGGAGCCTATCTAGGATCACTCTCTCCACCAATCAGCTCGGTGACATTCTATTCTCTTTACCCTTAGGTGATTACTAAGGGAACAATACGCTAGTATTAGGACCGTCACCTACCGCCGACGGTGAGTGGTGTTAACAAAGTCTTCCTGGGGACTGCGATGCCAGCGCGGATGGGGACTACCGGAAGGAATGCGCAAGGTGGACAAGCAGCATGAGATGGAGAAGTACTGTACGAGCGTCAGTACGATCACGCGACTATAGTATGACGAGAAGAAGGTGCCCCGAAGGCAAGAGAAGACTCGTTTCTTATTACGCGTGGAATTTCGCGGGCAAAAGCTCAATTTCGTATTGGTACGTACGAGCCTATCTGTTGATATCACATACAAAGCTTATTTTCAAAGAGTGTAAAGAAGAATGAAAGATGTCAGGTTTGGCAGCAGGGGGCGCACGCGTGATCAAACTTGAAGCAACCACCCAAGCACCGCTATCGGAGCATGCATATGCCCTTCAGGCAGACACTTGCCTCTGCCCGGTTCGAGGACTCGTCCCATCATACTCGCAATTCCGTGTACGACCCCACTATTTTAACCCGTTCTGGGGCTGCCAATGACACCTTTCCTTCGTCATCGATACATCTGTCATCGCCCAACCTCACTACACCTGATTGTTCCCTTCTACTGCAAATGGGCCACTACCGAGAGTCACAGAGATGGTTTCGAGGGTTCGCTCTGAGGCACTAGTGGTGAACTAGGGCGAGATAAAGTCGGTAAAGTCGGCGTGTATCTCGGCGCACATTGACAAAGACAATTGTGAGTCATCGAGTGACGGAGAAATGGCGGGTGCGGTGAGTACTTATGCTTATTTGAGTACATCGCGACATTAAAACTATATCACTAGGGCACGATGCTAAACAAACTCGGGAATTACCCTCGATACAGTATGTTTATTATAAATTCATTGACAGGGATGTGTGCATATCGCATAGATTCGAAAGAATGCGGACTCAGATATTGTGGTATAAGCTGGCACCATTTCTGCGACCCTGTCAAGCTCATTCAAGTTGGCACTGGCCTTTCGGAGACCTTCGCCTCACAAAGCCAGCATCCTACCTATCCGGTCCTATGATAGACCGGTCAGCCGGTCAGCTCCCAGTAAAAGAAGGCTAAATCGGTCACATTCAAGCAAGCAGCCACGAACACTGCCCATGGGTCGGGGACGAACGCCGTTGTGTTGAAGGTATTCCTTGCCCTGCTTTAGCTCATTGCTGGGATTGAATCTTCGAGCCGCATACGTGATCCGAGTCGATCAAACGCCTAGCCCTTCAGATTAGAAGAGGGGGAAAGACGGAAGCGCAGCTTGTCGCCCGGGATCTCGAGTCATCAATCATATGCCCTCGTGGCCGCGGCGCCTTCTCAGGAAATCAGTAGTAAAAGCCTCTGTATCCGAATGTTTTCAACGTGAACGCACAATCAGGTCGAATATCATGAATACGACTCGGGATGCGGGATCCTCGGGCTTCAAGATGCGTGTGTGAAACTTGAAGCTCTAGAGATTCTAGATGGAGAGTATTACACGGAACGCGTTCATGAGCTCTGGCTGCCCCGGGAGACTTCTGGAGACTTTAACTTGAAGGTAATGGAAACTCACGGCGCCCCTTCTTGAGCCTGTTCGTTCTCGCTCGATAGTGCCAGTGTTCATGTCATCCAGAGCATGGCAGTCGTCGCGCAAAAGCATCGATTAAACGTTTCTCGTCTCAAGTCGTCACGGGGCGGCTATGCGGCCGTTTTCGGTTACTGGTTCAATTACAGCTGTAATTTCCCAACATCTTAAAGTGCACTGTTCAATCAATAACATCATGATGGCCTTTCAGAAGACTTGACTGAGACTGACCTAAACCAGTGTCCAGGACGTTCAGGCCCTCCTCACCCACATTATCAAGATTGCAACTTACAAGCGGTCATTGGCAACTTAAAGGTGTTGCCAGTGACTCAGGCTAGAGGCAGAGATAGCGGGGATGAACGAAATCGCCTACATGCATACATGAACTACATAACACTAAACCACCGGAGGCAGATTCACAGAAAGGCGCCGCTGCATGTTCATAGGATAGATTAAGGATAGGACATGTAAACAACACAAGTTCGGTGAGGAGACATCAACACGTTTCATTGTGGCGCAGCATGTAACACGTTGACATTGGTGGAAACGGAAAATAAAAACCTCGAGGGAAAAGGAGAACAATCAGAGCGATGACTACATATCATATACAGCAAGAAGAGACATGGCGGAACTCGCGGTAGAGCAAGTATGGGTTAAGTTTAGGTTCCACAGGACATGGCACTTTGGTGTAAGTGGGCACAGTCACGCAAAAAGACGGAGCCTAAGCCTCCGCCATAGTTACGTCCACTGACGTTGTCCCATCGGCCGCTGTATGAGTCTCACTGGTAGGGACAGCTGCACCTCCATTCGGCACGTCCTCTTCTGGCTTGTCCACCTTAGTTGGCGCAGTAGGACTTGATCCTGCCGGGGTGCCGTTTGGGTTTTGTCCTGCCTCCTTATTTGCGCTGAGGATGACATGCCACTTGTCGACTAGCGCTTTCGCGCGCGAGCGGAAGTGGAATTCATCATCACGCGGTATCTTATCCGATGGCTGCAGGTGTATATGACGCATTACTTTGCCAATTTTGGAGTACTGTAGATTGTGAATATGTGGGGATGTGATAGAAAGGGAGGAGGCGAACCGAAAGGTACTGAATGTTCATCTTGTCGTATTGCTCGATAGCAGAGAACAAGTCATTGCATGCAGGCATTTCCTAGAAACTCTGTGAGTCGCGTAACAAGAAGTCGAAAGGAAATAGTAGTTGACATCTGGCTTGGGGCCGGTCCCCTTATCATTTAAAAAGGTCTTCTGGAGCTTGTGTCGCCAGTCTCTGACTCGAACTGCTTCGGGATCGCCCGCCAAAGCTGTGTATGTTACATTAGCCGGTCATGTAAGAGACCCGCAACGGCCCAATCACGCACGATCATCATCCTTTTTGGGTTTCTTAGCAGCAGGCGGCGAAGCCGCTCGTTTGCTCGGGCCTGCATCATCGTCATCATCTCCATCAGCCTCTGCGGCTCCATCATCCTCAGATTCGACGAGCGCCTTGCTTCTGGCGCCGTTGCGCTTACCAGCTGCCTTGCGCTTCACGGAGTCTGCGTCCTTGTCTTTCTTGGCAGAAGCCTTGGTGCGCACCTTGGGCTTTGTCTCAGACTCGCGCTTACGCTTCCTGGACCTGGATGGAGCTTCATCAGCGTCAGCATCGCCATCCGCATCTAGCCCATCCGTCTCTCCATCGAGTTGGTCGACCTCGGCGTTGGCCTCTTCCTCTTCAGCATTGGCACGTTTGAGTTCTTGCTCTTCCTCCCACTTAGCGGGGTCAAGGGCAACCTTATAGCCATCGAGTAATTCGCCACTACGCTTGCTAGGTTCGTTAATGAAGGCTTCGATCTCGTGGGGCTTCAGCCGTGATATGTCCTTGGAGACAAGCCAAGCGCTGGAATAAATTAAAACGGCTGCACAAGGAAGAGTAGCGTAGGACTTACTGGTCACCTTTAGGGAAGAATCTCACGCAATAGAAGGACGACTTTTTATTTTGAGGTCGCTCTCTGATCACCTCTTTTGAGACGGTCTGGGGGTCCACGACCTAAGGATGATCAAGGGATGTGGAAAGTTGAGTGAGAACAACTGAAAGCCATGAAGAAAGAACGCACCATGCCGGGCCACGGGGGATAGCCGCGCACTTTCGCGAGGACGATATCGCGAAACTCATATGTTGTCTCCTTATCCGACTTTGACCCCTTAACCATGGTATTTTAGCACGCGTAGGTGGAAAACAGAGTCGCGTTTAGGAAAGCAGGAAGAAAGTGAAGAAAAATGAGAAACGGAAAGAGCGATACAGGCCGAGGAGAAGAGTCGAGAGTGCGACCTCGGCCTTTTCCACAGCGATCATCCGGAATTTGCCGGGGCCCGTGCACCCGTGGGAAGGAAAAACGTGACGACAGCTGGTCGGCGAGACGAGAGAGACAGCAGCGAACAGTCATGTTCGAACCTATTCGTGGCGGCACCCGTGGTGGCCAGGCTGAATTTAAATGG
>WNFI01166226.1_pt2 | contig 13771 bp, 15 predicted proteins | sample 5400471 | NCBI WGS metagenome assembly WNFI01 (sample SAMN13153348, study PRJNA577476) | soil metagenome | isolation source: 100 cm saprolite on Douglas fir-dominated hillslope | place: USA:California | collected 2013-09-17 | reverse complement strand
CTGCCGGGTGGCAGACACCGACGGCCCTTCCCTATCGGCTGAGACTCATAAATCCTTTAGTTTGAGCCGCGATTCTTCCGGACTCATTTGGCGTCTGAGATGCATATATCTCAGCGTCGTGGATACCAAAATCAATCTCGAATCTCTGCTGCCGCCGACGGGAACGCCTTTAACAGCGACGCCCCCGAACGGCAACACCTCGTTCGCTCAGACATTCTTGCAGCAGTTAAAGGGAACGCCCGATACGCCCGGCGGTGACGCTCCGGTGGAGACGCCGCAGATTCCGGGTCTCGATTCTCTGATCGACAGCCTGCTCGCAAAGCTCGCGAACACTTCTTTCGCCGGCCAGTCGGCGAAATCCGACAAGTCGGCGCTCGCACTGAAGACCGATCCGGATACTCCGGCCCCGAACACAGCAACTCCGGATACCTCAGCTATCAACCCTCTGATCCTGGCCCTGCTGAACGGCGTTCCGTCCGCTCAGCTTCAGCCGATCGTTCAAAATACAGCCGCGCCGGGAAATGACACCCAGTCCGCGCCGCAGCTCGGGGTGGGAGTGACCGGCGATTCCGCGGGCACCGCCCGCGCCGTGCAGCAGGTATTGACCGCTCTCGCCCAGCAGGCCGGTTCAAACGATATGACGAAGAACCCGAAGCCCGTCGTCAGTGAAAAAGGACTTCCCGCGGCGGCACCGCCGGCGGACGTTACTCCTAAGCCGATCACTCCGGCCATCGACCCAACCCCAAAACCGATTACGCCGGTGGAAGTTCAGTCCACCTCATTCATTCCGCCCGCGGGCAGGGATGGCATCATGACGCCCGCGCCGACGAACTCACCGGAGAGTAAGCCGATGACGAGCAGTCAGAGCGCCACAACATCTTCACTGAATGGAAAAATCAGCGGACTTCCGACGGCAAACCAGGACGCAAATCAAAATGCCATCCAACCCGTAGCCCAAAACACAGACCCGAAGAATCACTCGGAGACATCCTCTCAATCGAGCGCCGGACAGAATCCATCCGACACCGAATCGAAAAAGAAGCCCTCCGATGCGGAACAGTTTTCCGCAACGACCGTTCAGCCGCCGGATTCCTCGCACACCCAGACAAGCAATATCACGATGTTGGCACAACCAGCCGGCCAGAGCGTCTGAGCGTGCGAGCCATGCTCGAAGGCAGCCACCTGAGCGCCACGGTCAGCGCGCCTTCCGTCGAGACCCGGGACTGGCTGGTCAACAACCTGCATGAGCTTCATGCCGGACTCTCGCGCGACGATCTCAATCTGCGTTCCTTTCAGGTGTCCGACTCCGGGCTGCAAAGCGGATGGAACGGCCCGGACGCAAGGCAGCAGGAAAGCCAGGAACAGTATCGTTCGTCCGCGTACAGCGGCGGACTCCCGGAAATTCACGGAGAGCCGAGCGCCGACACGGACTTAGGCAATCTCGATCTGAATGAAACCGCATCGCAGGCCCTGAGCCTGCATGCATGAGGTAAAAAGCAATGAACATAAGCGGAATCAACGCGCCAGCAGCAACGACTCCGCCCGCCTCGGCGGGCAACGGACTCACGGGCAACGATTTTCTTACGCTGCTCACGGCCCAGCTCAAGTCCCAGGACCCGCTGCAGCCCATGGACCCCACGGCCTTTGTAGGCCAGTTGGTGCAGTTCAACAGTCTGCAGCAGCTGATCGACATCAATCAGACGCTCACGCAGGTTGGCACGCCCCCGGCGGCTGCGCCGGCGGGCGCTTCCGCAACCAGCGCCGCGACGGCCGCCGCGACCCATCATTCGATCGGCCAGTCGCTTGTTGACGTGGCCAAAAAGATATTTTCGGCGTAGAGGGATTTGAGAGCGTGCGGAAATGCCGGTACAACCCGTGCGGCCGCATTTTTGACCATCAAGGCTGTTCAAGACCGCCGGCCTTTAGACGTAGCAAGCTACGTCTCTACGGGTGAACCGGCATATTTCGACAAGCTTGCAGCGGCTAAAAAAAGCCCTTTAGAGTTTAAAAATTTTCAAAAGTTTCGCCCAGGAGAAAAGCAATGCCATCGTTTTCAATACCACTGTCAGGATTGACCGCCAACTCACAGGCTCTGTCCGCCATTTCCAACAACCTCGCCAACCTGAATACCGTCGGCTATAAGGAAACCAACACACAGTTCCGCGATCTGTTTTATCAGCAGATCGGCACCTCGGGTTCCGGAGCGCCGGTACAGCTGGGCGCGGGCGTCACCGTCAGCTCCAACAACAGCCTGTTCACCCAGGGCAGCGTCAGCAGCACGGGCGTCGATACCAACGTGGCCATTCAGGGCAACGGCTTCTTCGTTACCCAGAAAAACGGCCTGCAGGAGTTCACACGCGCGGGCGATTTCACCGTCGACCAGAAAGGCATCCTGCTTTCCGATGACGGAGGCCAGGTGATGGGCTACTCCGCCACCGGTGGCGTCGTCAATATCAACGCTCCGGTGGGCCCGATCACGCTCTCCAAGGGGCAGACTACGCCGGCCAATCCGACCGGCAACATTCAGCTTGGAATGAACCTCGATTCCAGCGCGGCGGTCGGCGACACCTTTACCGCGTCCTCACCGGTCATCGATTCCCTCGGCTCTTCGCACGTGCTGACATTTACCTTTACCAAGACGGCCGCGAACACCTGGAGCTATAACGTCACCATTCCGGGAGCGGACGTGGGCGCGGCAGGCCCGGTCAGTGTCAAATCCGGAACGCTGGGCTTCAACGGGAACGGACAGCTGACGGCCCCGGCGGCCAACATTACCGGAATTAACATCACCGGCTTTGTCGACGGCGCGTCGAACCTCACTTTCAACTGGACCGGATTCGCCCCGCCCACGCCCAGCATCACCCAGCTCGCGGCGGCTTCGGCGGTCGCCAACTCCACGCAGGACGGCTTCCCCGCCGGATCGCTGCTTCATTTCACCGTGGACCAGAACGGCGTGATCGACGGCACGTTCAGCAACGGCCAGTCGCGGGCCATCGGACAGATCGCCGTGGCTTCCTTCGCCAACGATGTGGGTCTGGAAAACATCGGGGGCAACGCTTTCGTTGCCACTCTGGCCTCCGGCACCGCCAACATCGGCGCGGCCAATCAGGGCGGCAGAGGTTCACTGGTCGGCGGCGCGCTCGAGCTTTCCAACGTGGATATCGCCACCCAGTTCGCACTGCTCATCACCGCTCAACGCGGCTACGAAGCCAACGCCAAGACGGTAACCACATTCGATCAGGTCACGCAGGCGACGCTCGCGCTTAAACAATAATTGAGTCGCCGGTCAGCACTCAGCACTCAGCAGTCAGCACTCAGCCATGAAGCATTTTATGGATATCGAATAATTTTTGGCCGCCTGGATGACGCAGGGATACGCCAACAAAAGAACACCGGAGTGCTGAGTGCTGACTGCTGAGTGCTGATTTAAGACGATTCTTATAAGCATCCTCTTATATAAGGTGAAGCGACCCTGTCGGCTGAAACTCGGCTTTCCCCGCCGCCGCTTCTCTAACATGCCCGGATTCATCGGCTTACGTCCCCCGGCGAAGAACTATCCGGCCCCTGCCGGTTGCGGATCACTTTGGGCATGCCAATTGCATTAGTCCAGTGCGTTATGTCTGAGAAGACCCCAAAGAAATCGTCGCCTATCGTCATCGGCCTGGTTATCCTGCTGGCCGTCGCGGGCGCAACCGCGTGGACACTGAACCATCGCTCCTCCGATGAGGCGAACCCCGACTCCAAACCGAAGGCCATCGTTCACCTGGAATCGTTCGTGGTCAATCTGTCCGACCCGAACGAAAAGGCCTTTCTGCGGGTCGGTCTCGATCTGGGTGTGGAAAAGCAGCTCAGCAAGAAGGAAAGCGGCGCCATCGCCGACCTGACTCCCTCGGTGCGCGATACGATCCTCGGGATTCTGACCGCGAGCAAAGCCGACGATCTGCTCACCGTGGAAGGCAAGCAGCAGTTGAAGGCCCGCCTTCTGGCCGGTCTGAAAGAGCGCGTGCCGGAACTCGGAGTGCAGGAGATTTACTTCACCGAATTCCTGGTGCAACGCTAATGGGGGCAACAGCCATCACGCCTCCGGCGCCGATTACTTCAGACTCCGGGAGTCTGTGGACCGCGGCCCAGAGTTTTTCCTGTCATCTGGGGGTTGAGCTGCCGGCGGCCGGCTTTACGGTGCGCGACCTTCTTCAACTGGAGCCGAACTCGCTGCTGGCGACCGGGTGCCGGCAATCCAGCAATGTGCCCGTGTCGGTCAACGGCCGGCTTCTGGCTTTTGCGGAGTTCGAGGTCTTCGGAAATAAACTCGTCGTGCGCCTGACGGAGCTGGTATGAAAAAGCAAGCTACCGCCCGCCGCCGCCGCCCCGCAAAACGGAAACCCGCCCCCGGAGGGCTCGCGGCCTTTCTCGCGCCCGCCGCCGCCATCTTAAAGCCTCTGCTTGCGTTTCTTCTTTCAGCGCGCATTCAGCGTCGCGTCCGCCGCATGCAACTGGTGGAGCGCCTGGCCCTTGGCAACAAACATTCTGTCACCATCCTGCGCGTGGACGACCGGGAATTTATGGTTGGCTGCACCAGCGAATCCATGGTGCTGCTGAGCGCTCTCGCAGCGCCGTCGGAAGCCGCGCCCGCGCAGCAGGTCCCAACCAGGGAAGACCTGGAGCGGGCGTTCAGGAGAGTCCAGTGAGCCTGAGCCGGGCAATCTCGGTCTGCGGACTTTTTCTTCTGCTGGCTCTGCCCGCCGCGGCCATACAGCCGGGCGCGCGCAGGAAATCCGCGAAGCCCGCCGACTCTCAGCAGCAGGATGGGGGCCGCAAGGCCGCCCCGCAGCAGACCACGGTCATCGATCTGCAAAAGACCGTGGCCACCACGCCCTGGGGCGTCGTGGCTCTGCTCACCGCGCTCAGTCTGCTTCCCGCGGTCCTGCTGGCCATGACTCCGTTCGTCCGTCTGCTGGTGGTGTTTCATTTCCTGCGGCAGGCGCTCGGAACCCAGACCATCCCCACCAACCAGACGCTCATCGGGCTTTCGCTCTTCCTGACCTACTTTGTCATGCAGCCGGTGGTGATGGATGTCTACAAGACGGCGATCGTCCCCATGCAGAACGGCAGGATGGAGATCTCGGTCGCGCTCGACAAGGGGACCGTGCCGGTGAAGGACTTCATGCTGAAGTACGCCCGGGAAAAAGATCTGGCGCTGTTCGTCGAACTGGCGAAGGAGCCCGCGCCGAAAACTCCGCGCGATCTTTCCATGCGCGTGATCATTCCCGCTTACATCATCTCCGAGTTAAAGGCCGGCTTTCAGATCGGCGCGGTGTTGTTTCTGCCCTTTCTGGTGATCGACATGGTGGTTGCGTCGATTACGACCTCCATGGGCATGATGCAGCTTCCGCCGGTGGTGATCTCCACGCCTTTGAAAATCCTGATTTTCGTCATGGCCGACGGGTGGAACCTGCTGGTCGGCTCGATCCTAAGAAGTTTTTATTGAGAACCCTTTATGAATATTGAAGTCATCGTCGCCCTGTCGCGCCGCACGCTGGAAGAGGCGCTCATCATCAGCGCTCCGGCCCTGATTGTCGGCATCGTGGTGAGTCTCCTGATCAGCGTGGCGCAAACCATGACCTCCATTCAGGAAGTCACCATCAGCACCGTGCCCCGGCTCGCGGCCGTGGCCGTCGCTCTGCTGCTCACCATGCCGTGGATGCTCCGCCACCTGACCGGCTTCATGCTTCAGCTCTTCGGAGACTTTCATCCGTTCCTGAAATAAACGCTCCTGAACCAATGACGACCGATGCACATACCGCCCATCATTTTCGAGTCCTTCAGTCCCGCGCTGCTGCTGGCCATACGCCTGGGCGGAATGATGACCTTCGCTCCCTTCGTGGGCAGCACCAGCATTCCGTGGCAGGTGAAATCGGCGCTGACGGTGGCGCTCACCGCCCTGCTCACGCCCGCTTACATGGCCCGCATTCCGGCGGGCGCGGTCAATATCATCGACCCGCAAACCCAGGTGGATACGCCGATTCTCAGCTTCTTTCACTCCACCTTTCTCATGATGATCTTTCTCCAGGGAAACATGCATCACTGGGTCTTCCGGCTGATGGCCCACAGTTTCGATGTAATTCAGCCGGGCGCGGCGATTCTGCGCCCTTCCGCCATGGGCGGGCTGCTGCACGCGGGCGCGGGCATCTTTCTGATGGGCCTGCAGATGGCGGCCCCGGCCCTCACGGTCACGCTGATGGCCGATATGGCGCTGAGTTTTATGGCTAAAGCCTCGCCACAGCTGCCGATACTCCTGTTAGGGCTCCCGATAAAGATGCTGGCGGGGTATGCGGCTATCTGGGGGGCGGTGGTGTTCTGGCCGGTCCTGGCGCATCGGTGGTTCTACGACGCTGTCGTGAGAGCTGAGCATCTTCTAGGAGCTATGCATTAAGAGCTTCACCACGGAGTCACTGAGTCACGGAGAAAAACCAACAGCTTTTTTGAACCGCAGAGAATTGAGTAACACCTGAGTACGGAAAAAGGCGACACCAAATTTTAGATTATGGCTGACAACAAGACAGAAAAAGCGACGCCGCGACGGCGGGAAAAGATGCGGAAGAAGGGCAGGGTTGTCCGAAGCCGCGAAGTCTCGTCGGGAATCGCTACGATGGCCGTGATCCTCTTCCTCCACTGGGGCAATACCGGCTGGGTGCAGCAGTGGCGCGATCTGATGGACCGTCTGTTGAAAGCCGCGTCGCAAACCGATATTCAGGTCAGCAGCTCAATCGTTTCATGGACCGGAATGGTGGCCCTCAAATGGGCCGCGCCAGCCTGTCTGGTGGCGCTGGCCGCTTCGGTGACCGTCCAGTTCGCGCAGGGCGGCTTTGTGTTTTCACCGGAAACCATGACTCCCAATTTTTCGAAGATGAGTCCGGTGCAGAACGTGAAACAGCTTTTCTCGGCGGCCGGAATGAGCCGCATGCTGAAGACCCTGCTTCCTCTGGCGGTCATCATCTACCTGGGATTCATCACCGTCTCCGCGCAGTGGCACTCCATCCTCAATGCTTCGGCGGCGGGAATCGCCACGCTGCCCGCACTGCTCATGTCCCATGCCTTTGAAATCGCATGGAAGGGCGCTTTCGTCCTCATGGTGTGGTCGGTGGCCGACTACGCCCTGCAGCGGATGAAGTACGAGAGCGACATGAAGATGAGCAAGCAGGAGATCAGGGATGAAGGCAGGGAAGACGGCAATCCGGCCAACAAGGGCCGCATCCGGCGTCTTCAGCGGCAGATGCGCAAGCGCCGCATGATTAAGGATGTCGAAAAGGCCACCGTGATCATCACCAATCCAACCCATTTCGCTATCGCGCTGCGCTATGACATGGAGACCATGGACGCGCCCATCGTCGTCGCCAAGGGCCGCGACCTGCTGGCGCAGAAGATCAAACAGATCGCCCAATGGCACGGGATTCCCGCCGTTGAAAACCGCCCGCTGGCCCAGGCCCTGTACCGGGCCGTGGATGTAGGCAGCGTGATCCCCTCCAAGCTGTATTCGGCGGTCGCGGAAATTCTCGCCTTCGTATTCCGCGCGCAGGCACAGGCGCAACAGACGAGCGGAGGCAGAGCATAAATGGCCTCTCCTCTGGCGCAGCTCAAAAAACTTTCCTCCTCCAGCGGAGACTGGGTCATCCCCGCCTCGGCCGTCGGACTGGTTTTCGTGATGCTGATTCCGATGCCCGCCATGCTGCTCGACATTCTGCTGGCCATCAGCATGACCGCGGGCGTCCTGGTGCTGCTCTCGGCCATTTACATTCTGCGTCCGGTACAGTTTTCCGTTTTTCCCAGCTTGCTGCTTTTACTGACGCTGTTCCGGCTTTCTTTGAATCTCGCCAGCAGCCGCCGCATTCTGCTGCACGGCAATGAAGGCGCGGCCGCGGCCGGAACCGTGATCGAGGCCTTTGGCCAGTTCGTGGTCGGCGGAAATTATGTTGTCGGATTCGTGATCTTCCTGGCCCTGATCGCCATTCAGTTTCTGGTGGTCAGCCACGGCGCGGTCCGCACCGCTGAAGTCACGGCGCGCTTCACCCTCGACGCACTGCCAGGCAAACAGATGGCCATCGACGCCGACCTGAACGCCGGACTGATCGACGAAGCCGGCGCCCGCCAGCGCCGCCAGGCCATCGCCCAGGAAGCGGAGTTCTACGGCGCTATGGACGGCGCGGCGCGCTTCAGCCAGCGCGACGCTCTGGCCACCATTCTGATCACCGCCATCAACATCATCGCCGGATTCCTGATCGGCGTCTTCCAGCTCGGCATTCCCTTCATGGAAGCACTGAAGACCTATACGGTGCTCACGGTCGGCGACGGACTGGTCACATTGATTCCCTCGCTGCTGGTCTCCGTGGCGGGCGGCATGGTGGTCACGCGCACCGGCTCCGATCAGGCCCTCGGCACACAACTGACCCAGCAGCTGCTGTTCAAATCGCAGCCCCTGTGGATCGCCGGAGGCGTCATGCTCTTCCTCGGTCTGATCCCCGGCCTGCCCAAGCTGCCATTCTTCCTCGCCGCCTTCGGCACGGGAGCGCTGGCCCGCCATCGTATGCGCCAGGAAAACAAAGCGGCTGCGGCGATCACGGTGGTCAGCGCCGAAGAGCCGAAGAAGGCGACTGTCGATCCGGCGGAAACTCTGCTGAAGCTCGACGAGCTCGGCCTCGAAGTCGGCTACGGACTCGTCGCCCTCGTGGACGAGAAACAGAACGGACAGCTTCTGCAGCGCGTTCGCGCTCTGCGCCGCCATCTGGCCGTGCAGCTGGGATTCATGGTGCCTCCGGTCCATATCACCGACAACGTAAAGCTGAAGCCGCGCGAGTATGTGATCTCTCTGCGCGGCGTGGAAGTCGCCCGCTGGGAGATGCAGCCCGAATGCGTGCTGGCCATCAGCTCTGAAAGCAAGCCTCCGTCTCTGCCCGGCATCGAGACCCGCGAGCCCGCCTTCGGCGTGGCCGCCAAATGGATCGCCCCCAGCCAGCAGGAGCAGGCACTGGCGCTCGGCTATGTCGTGGTGGACCAGACTTCGGCCCTCGCCACGCATATCTCCGAGGTCATCCGGCAGTACGCGCAGGAACTTCTCAGCCGTCAGGAAACCAAGCGCCTTCTCGATTCCCTCGGCGACACTCAGCCCAAGCTTCTGGAAGAGCTGGTGCCCAAACTCCTGAGCCTCGGCGAAATACAAAAAGTTCTGCAGCAGCTTCTGCGCGAACAGGTTTCCATCCGCGATCTGGTGCTGATCCTGGAGACGCTGGTGGATGTCGCTCCGGTGACGAAGAATCCGGTCTTCCTGGTGGAAGCCGTTCGTCAGGCGATGGGCCGCAGTCTGGTCCGTCAATATATCGCGGAAGACGGAAAGCTGCGGGTGGTCGCGCTCGACCCGGCCATGGAAGACGAAGTGGTGCGGACATTCAGCGTTCAGCCCGGCCAGCAGCAGACTCCCGGCATGCAGCCCTCGCTGCTCCGCCGGCTGGTGGACGGCCTGCGCGGCCTGATGGGCGAGGACTTCGCCGCCGGCAGCCCCGTGCTTCTGTGCAGCAGTCCCGCAAGGTTCCATCTGCGCCGGCTGCTGGAGCCCGTGCTTCCGAAAGTCGTGGTGCTCTCCCCCGGGGAAATTCCCCCGAGAATCGGCATTCAGTCGATGGGGACGGTGCGATGAAAAGATCATTCAGCTTCAATGGGGGTAATGCGAGATGACCGCAGCGAGCAAATACGCGGAAACCATGCAGATCGATACGACGGATCGCGACAAGCTGATCGAGGACATGCTGATTCATGTCCGCTACATCGCGCGCCGCATCCATGAGCGCGTGCCGCAGCACGTTCCGTTCGACGATCTCGTTCAGGCGGGCACCATCGGCCTGATGGACGCCGTGCAAAAATACGATCCCGCGAAGAACACGCAGTTCAAAACCTACGCCAAGTTCCGCATTCGCGGCGCAATTCTCGACAGCCTGCGCGACTGCGACTGGGCCCCGCGCGACCTGCGCCGCCAGGCCCGGCAGATCGAACAGGCCCAGACAAAACTCCGCAACCAGCTGGGCCATACCCCCACCGATGAGGAGACCGCCGCCCCCTACGCGCCGGAAAAAGACCCTTTCTTCCTGTGCGCGCAGTCGGAGATGAAGGAAATTCTGACCGCCGCCATTGAAGACCTTCCGAAAAAAGAACGCGATGTCATGGTCCTTTATTACTACGAGGAGCTGACCCTGAAGGAAGTGGGCGCGGTGCTGGGCGTGGTGGAATCGCGGGTCAGCCAGCTCCGTTCCGCCGCCATCCTGCGCCTGCGCTCGCGCATGCAGGAGCTGATGAAACAGCCGAAGGCGCCGCCCGCCGCCAGGTTCCACGCGGCTTTTGCGAAAGAGGCATAAGTCATGGTGAAGGTATTAAATCAGGACGAAATCGATGCCCTCTTCCAGAGGGCCCGCAACCAGAAAGCCGGCAGCACGCCAAACCAGCAACTGGTGACAGCCTGCGAGTTTACCTCCGGCCAGATCACCAAGGAACAACTTCGGCTGGTGACCGGCCTTCATGAAACCTTCGCGCGCAACCTGACTCATGGTCTGGGAGCCTATCTGCGCGTCGGACTGGAGATTGCCGTGGTGTCCGTGGAGCAGATCCCTTACGGTGAATTCCTGCGGCGAGTGCCCGAGCCCTCATATTTTTCCAGCTTCAAGATCAATGAACTGGAGGGCGAAGGGCTGATCAACATGGAATTGCCCGTCGCCTATCCCATCCTGGACCTGCTGCTCGGAGGCCGCGGACGCCCGGAGACCAATGTTCGGGGACTGACCGAGATCGAGCAGAACATCCTGGCGGGCATCATGATCATGGTCGTCCATGAGCTGACCGCCTGCTGGTCTTCCATCGGACTGAGCTTCGCATTCGACCAAAACGGCAATGAGGTCAGCGATATGATCTCGGCGGACGAACGGGTGATGACGGTCAGCTTCGAGGTACGGCTGCCGGAAGTTCAGGCCATGCTCAACATCGTGTTTCCGCTGGCGGTCTCCAGCCTGATCCAGCGCAATCAGAGCAAAGGACCGGGACGGCGGCAGAGCAATTCGCCCTCGCGGGAGCTGCTGCGCAGGCGCATGATGCTCTGTGAATTTCCCGTGGAACTCGGCCTGCCCAGGGTGAAGGTTCCGGCCCGTGAACTGATCGAGATGAAGATCGGCAGCGTGCTGATGCTGCCTCACAAAGCCCAGGAGCCTGTCTCGCTCAAGGTCGCGGGAACGTCTTTGTTTTCGGCCTATCCCGTGGCCAGAAACGAGTCGCGGGCCGGATACATTCACAAAGTGACATGCGGGCAACACCAGAATGGCGGAGGAGATCATGCCGAGTAATACACCGTTTGGAATTGAAGCGTATCGCGCCCTGTGGGCGGAAACCGTCGCTTCCGTTCTTTCTCAGTTCACCGGGGCCACGCTGACGGGCGAGGTCGGCGCTCCGCCGGCGGAAGCCGCGCGGGAAGGCCGCTGGGTCACCTTCACCGTGACCGGCGCCCTCGCCGGCGAACAGGCATTTCAGATTTCTTCCGCTGACGCGCTGCAATTGGGACAGACCTTCATGGCCGAATCTCTGGCCCCCGAGGCTGAGTTCAACGCCGACCATCTGGACTCTTTGAGCGAACTCATCCGCCAGTTTGCCGGCGCGGTGTCATCGCAGTTAAAAGGGATATTGGGATCGGATTGCAGTTTTCAATTCAGGGACACCGAAGCTCCGCCGTCCCTGGAGAACTGGCAGCCCGCCTGCCTGCGGGTGTCAACCAGCCCGGCGTTAACCATGATTGCCTGGAGCGACCAGGTTCTGCTGGATGCGCTGGCTAAAAAGACGGCCCAGCCGGCAGAGAAGGAAACAACCGCGGCGAGTTTCCATCCGCTTCGGCAAAAGGCTGATGGCGCTCAAAGACGTGCTGGAACTCAGCGCGGGTTCCGTCGTGGAACTCGATCGCCGGACCCAGGACCCCATCGAACTGATTCTTGGCGGCCGAGTGATCGCGCGAGGCGAGGCTGTCGTCATCGACGGAAACTACGGAATCAGAATTTTTGAAGTTCTTTCACCGGCGCAAAGACTCGCCCAGTTGGCATAAATCATGTTGAAACGAGCTCTCTCAATTTTCGAAGCCTGCGCCAATCCCGGGTGCTCTCAGACCCGGATCAGCAGCAGATTGCGGTTCAGCGGAATGCGCGTGGGCCAGGGCCGCTATTGCAGCCCTGTTTGTCTCCACGAGGGGCTGACGCGTGAATTTCACGATCTGCTGCACCGGCGCAAAAGCGTTCCCAAACGGCAGCACCGCATTCCCCTCGGCCTGCTTCTGATGTCCCGGGGCGATATTGACGAAGCAGTCCTCAAATCGGCGTTGCAGGCGCAGAAGCTGTCGCCTGGCATCCGGCTGGGCCGGATTCTCATCGACATGAAGGCTGTCACCGAGGACCAGGTCACCACAGCGGTCGCCTTCCAGTGGAGTGTTCCGGTATTCCGCCTCCATGAGAATGTTGTACCGGAAGCGGCGCGCCTGGTGCCTTTCGCACTTCTGGAACGTTACAGGATGCTGCCGGTACACTATGTCAGGCAGCGCAACCATCTGCATCTGGCGTTCGTCGATGCCATTGACCGTACCCTGCTCTACGCCATCGAACAGATGCTGGGCGTAACCACTGAATCCAGCATTGCCAGAGAGTCGGAGCTGATGCCTTTGATCCGCATGGCCGCGCAGCAGTCGCGCCCGGCGGAGTACGCCCTGAACACCGTCGCCGAGCAGGACCTCGCCGGCATCGTTCGCGGCTACGCGCTGCGCCTGCGCTCCGAACAGATCGACGCTTCCCTGTGCGGAGACCAGCTATGGGTCCGCGCTTCAGGAAAGAAAGAGCCAACCCATTTCCTGCTGGGCGTTCCGGTGATGGAAGCCGTCGCGCGCGGGTAAGACCTTTTGCACCACGGAGGCACTGAGGCACGGAGAAAGGCAAAAGATCGTGGGATAATGTCGCAACAACAATCCCATCTTTTTTCTTTTCTCCGTGTCTCGGTCTCCGTGGTGAAGCTTTTAACTTCAGGAACTCGCCCCTTTTCGCAGGCCATGAGCAAACAGATAAAACGTCGGCAGCGCCAGCAGAGTAAACACCGTTGACGTAACCAGTCCTCCCGTCACTACAATCGCCAGCGGGCGCTCGATCTCCGTGCCGTGCAATCGCAGGAGCAGGATGGGCAAAAGACCCAGAATCGCCGTGGCAGCGGTCATGATCTTAGGACGCAGGCGCCCGATGCTCGCTTCGCGCACCGCCGATTCAAAGCTGCTGCCTTCGGCCACCAGCGATCGGGTTTGCGTTACCAGCACCAGGCCATTCTGAACGGCGATGCCGAACAGTCCGATCAGGCCCACGAGAGAGGACACATTCCACGTCTCGCCGCTGATCAGTAGCGCGACGATACTGCCCACAAAGGCCACCGGCAGAGAAGCCAGAATCAATCCGGCGTCGAGCGCCGAACCAAGCGCCAGATGAAGCAGCAGGAAAACCGCCAGCAGAGCAATCGCGACAGCTATGGTCAGCGCCCGGCCGGCCCGCGACTGGTTTTCGATTCTGCCTCCCACATCGAAGAAATATCCGGCCGGCAGCTGCAGTTCGCGTGACAGTCGATCGCGCACCTCGGCCGCGGTGCTGCCCAGGTCGCGACCTGTGACTCCCGCATCGATGGCGATGCGTCGTGTGTTCGCTTCCCGCCGGATGGAGCCGGGGCCGAG
>WNFI01679005.1_pt1 | contig 13773 bp, 12 predicted proteins | sample 5400471 | NCBI WGS metagenome assembly WNFI01 (sample SAMN13153348, study PRJNA577476) | soil metagenome | isolation source: 100 cm saprolite on Douglas fir-dominated hillslope | place: USA:California | collected 2013-09-17 | reverse complement strand
CCGCCACTTCGTCATCGGCAACGATTGTTTCGTCATTGAACCATCGGAATATCTTGCCGATGCCGATCATGCCGAAGGGTTGCAATTCCGCCGCTCTCAGCGCTCCCATGCTCGCTGCGCCGAACACATGCACACCTTCACGCATCGCCAGGAGAATCTCCTTGTGCCAGACCGCCGGCACCGTTTCGAAATAACCATCGATGATTCCGACATAGCGGGGCTTCAGTTCAAGCAGCCGGAGCAGGTCGCCTTGCTGAACCGGCGGAAGGTAGGTTGCATCGAGGATTGTTCTCGCCTGATCGAATGGCAGGCTCGGTCCCAAGAAGACGTAAGCAGTCATGTATGTCTCCCGGTGGCCTGCGCGAGAACCCTTGCGCCGGGAACATAGGACGGCGAGTCGGTCGGGCCTTCCAGCCCCGGCACGATGGTGCGCACAACGCAGACAGGCATTTCGGACCTGCTGAGGTCCACTGTCAGAATCTGGGTCAAGCCGGCCTGTGCGAGTCGCGCAACGACCAGATCGAGGGCTTCTGTGATGCTTTCAGTGGTGGCGTTCGGAATGGAAGTGAACGGCTTCTGCCCGGCGTTGTCGTGCGCGTACGTGCGGAACACATTCAAGGCGTGCGCGCTCTGCGTCTCTTGATAGCGCTGTCGTCCAAGATCGTCGCGCGATCCCGTAATCGCTGTCAGTCTGCTTTGGGCCGCCTCGGTCAGTGCCCGGCACAGCGCGATGGTTCGGTCGAAATGACAGCCCGCGCCGAGGCTGACGGGCAGAGGACGCGTCACGGGGTCCGAAGTGTTGTCATACAAAGCGACACGAATGGTCGCTACTCCGATGTCACTAGTGACGTCCCAGACGATCGGTTCGATCTCGGCGGAACGCAATCTCTGGATGACATCGACTGCGACTGAAACATCGATACTCGCCAAATCAATCCGACTTGCCGCTTGCTTGACCGATCCCGCGAATCCCCAGAGCGCGAGCGCGTCACGCTCGATAAGCTCGCAGAGCCCGTGCAGTATGGCTTCCTTCGCAACATTGCCGGAGGCAAGGCCATTGGTCGTGTGCAGGAACGATCCTGCGCCGTTCATTCTCTGAACGCTTGCGTCGGCGTTGACGATTTCGAAGGGAACCCAAACGGGTGCGCCCGTCTTCCATGCGACGGCACTGGTCCACGCAACCATTGTCCTTGTCCCGAAGACGGAGTGGCGCGCCCTCGGAAGTGCGCTCAAATCGACGAGCTTGCCGGTCGAGGCAATTTCGCTTGCGGTCGCATATTTGAGCTCCAGTTCGGGCTGCTCCGCATGTGCGAGCTCGAGCGCCTCCATTGCGGCCGAGACCTTGGCGGCGGTGTCGTTAAGCCCTTTTCCTTGCGAAACCGACAACGTGCGCGAGTTCGGCCTGATCGCAATCCAGACGGGAAGGCCGATGCGATCAAGCCCGGTAACTTCACCAACCCTGGTGATGCCGAATTCCCGCAGCCGCGGTTTGATCGCGTTCCATGTCTGCTCAGGCGGCCTGACGCGGCTACCATTAAACAGGGTTTGCCCCATGCACAGACCCTTCCCGGTGGTTGATCCATCGGCGAACAAAAGGCCGGTCGCCATGCGGTCAAATCGTTACACACCAATATTAGTCGCCGGCTCAATGGATTATATACCGCGGCCTATCTTTTGTCGGCGGGGATTCGCCCCGCCTTGATTCGAGTAAAGGCCGGCTTGAATTTTTGCAGATCAAATTCCCTGATATCGCCCAAAAATTCCCTGTTCTTCGAAACCTTTTCCCTGATAATTTGCTTAGGGAATTACTCGAGAAACGCCTGCAGCACAGCGGTATCTTGCGTCAAACTCGGCTCGCAGGGCCCCCGAATCGCAAAATTCCCTGTAAAATTACCTGTTAGCAGGGAATTTGCGTTGGAGACGGGTGCGGTCAGCATTGCGTCGCCAGCCAGGCAGTCACTCAGCTAGAGATTGTTGGCCCTAGAATCCGATAAGTGCCCGCCAATTGCACAGTCAAAGCCCCGCGCCAAGATAGGCCAGTAAATCTCTCCAAAATCTTCCAAATATGCCGCGGCGGCAGCGACTTAGGGCGACTGAACGCGCGGAACGGACCGCGGGGCCACGTTTGGGCGTGTTTCGCAAAGCTTTAGATCGCTTTTGGCGGGATTTATTGGCCGACGCGGCGATACCAGGCAACAGTCCGATCCAATAGCAAGGAGGCTGCCGTGGAGACGATAATCGGTTTTCGAGTTGCTTTGGCTGCGGCTGCAGTCGCTGCAGTCATGGTGTTCTGGACAACCGTCCAGGCGGAAGAAGGTACGTTTGCACAACGCAATGCATGCAAACCAGACGTCTTCCGCCTTTGCAAAGAGTTCATCCCGCACCGGACCGCGGTCACCGATTGCCTTGAATGCAACAAACAGCGCCTCAACCCGGACTGTCAGGCGGTTTTTACCCACAAGTTAAAGTAGCGGCGCAAAGGACCGAATCCCGTCGGTTTCACCAAGCGTGCCGCCGAATATGTAGACATAATCGCAAAGTGGTCGAAGGCGACCGATCTGCCGATCGAACAGCCAACCAGATTCGAATTGGTTCTCAATCTGAAGATGGCCCAAGCTCTGGAAGTCGGCATTTCGCAATCTTTGTTGCTTCGTACCGATGAAGCGATTGAATGAAACGAATGCTGCTGTCGATCATCGCGCTTTGCTGACCAATTTCGGCTAGTCTAAAATGGGTCGAGGCGTTTCGCTATCGACCCAAGGCTGCATCTTACGCAGGCTTGGTGCCTGCGTTATGGATCGACCTTGAGGGAACAATGAGCAGTCAGATGCAGGATTCCAAGAATCTGATCTGCCAATCCGCCATACTGCGCAAAGCCCACCACAATCTGGTATCGCCGAATGCTGTATGCGCGCGGCAGACAAACCTCTGCGACATTGGCCGATACGCACCCCTATTTGGCCGCAAAAGACCTTTGCGAAGCGTTTGGGATCGCGAAAATCTTAGTGGATCTCGATCGAAGAATTGTCAGATTGAAAACTGCACGGAGTCCGAAGAAGTCGACGGAAGAAGCCAAAGCAAGCACAAGAGCCCTAATTTTGCCGGTTGCTAAGAAGAGCAAAACAAGGTCGTTTCAACGACAGATCAAGGAAGAGGAAATGACCCACACGCACACAAAATCCGCAACAACCAAAAGCTTTCTGCCTCCCGCTGCGGATGGCGATTTTTACCGGATTATGGATATCCTTGACAGTCAGGAGCGCGCGAAGCTGCTGCGTACGCGCGCCTTCATGGAGCGCGAAATCGCGCCGATCATCGAGGATTATTGGGCCAGAGCTAAGTTTCCTCTCGAGACCATTGCGAATCTGCCCGCGCTCGACATTGGCGGTGTTGGATACGAAGGCTACGGCTGCGCTGGCGGGACCTCACTGCTAAACGGTTTGATCTGTATGGAAATGGCGCGCATCGATGCCTCCTACGCAACCTTCTACGGCGTGCACACTGGCCTCTCCGCAGGTTCAATCTATCTGTGCGGCGATGAGGAACAGAAACGACGATGGCTGCCGCCGATGATGCGCTGGGAAAAGATCGGATCCTTCGCATTGACAGAGCCGGACGTTGGCTCTGCGGCGTCGGGCGGGTTAACGACGACTGCGCGGCGTGAGGGCGATAGCTGGATTTTGAACGGCCAGAAGAAATGGATCGGAAACGCCACCTTCGCCGACATCAATGTCGTGTGGGCGCGCGATGAAGCGTCCAACCAGGTCAAGGGCTTCGTCGTCGAAAAGGGTAATCCCGGCTTCAAGGCCGAAAAGATCGAGAACAAGATGGCGCTGCGCGTGGTTCAGAACGCACTCATCACAATGACAGGCTGCCACGTGCCCGAAGCGGATCGCCTGCAGAACGCCAATACCTTTAAGGACACGGCGAATGTCTTAAAAATGACGCGCGCTGGCGTCGCGTGGTTCGCCGTGGGCTGCCAGATGGGCGCCTACGAGCACGCTCTGCGCTACGCGCAACAGCGCATTCAGTTTGGCAGGCCAATCGGCGGGTTCCAGCTTGTTCAGGATCTGCTCGTGCGTATGCTCGGCAACGTCACGGCAACGCAAGCAATGATGCTGCGCCTCTCCCAGCTTCAGGACCAGGGATTGATGAATGACGAGCACGCCTCATTGGCGAAAGCATATTGCACGGTCAAATGCCGTGAGACGGTCGGCTACGCGCGTGAACTCCTGGGCGGAAACGGAATTCTTCTCGACAACCATATCGGTCGCTTCGTTGCAGACGCGGAAGCGATCTACTCCTATGAAGGCACGCGAGAAATGAATACGCTCATTGTAGGCAAGGCGATTACCGGTCTGAGTGCATTCGTCTAGTTCCGGATGGCGCGGCGATGATTGACGTTGGATGGGAGCAGAAGGTCTATCCTGCCACGAAGCTCGCGATTGTCGCGGACGCCCTCAAGGCGGAGGGCGTATCGCTCAGGGACGCCCTGAAGGGGACCCATACTTTCGCGACGGAATTGCATTCGCCGTTAACACGTGTCTCGGTCAACCAGGTCATCCAGGCCTATTGCAATGCCATGGCACTGTCGAACGATCCGCATTTTGCGTACCGTACCGGCCTGAAGTCGCACGTTTCGCTGTACGGCATGTACGGCTTCGCGATCCTAAGCAGCATGAATTTTCATCAGACCATGCAGTTTGCGGTGAGGTACCATCAGCTTGCGACTCCCCTCGTCAAACTGCGATTTGACGTAGGAACAGACCGCGCGATCTGGGAAATCGATCCGCTGCCGCATCCCGCTATCGATGCACGCCTGTACAAATTTATCGTTGATATGCAAATTGGCGTAAGTGTTTCGTTGCACCGTGACGTTATGGGTTCGGCATTCATCCCCTTGGAGATACACGTCACATTTAGTGCCCCGGAAGATCACGAGAAATATTCCGACGCATTCGGATGTCCTGTGATCTTCGACCAATCAAAAAACCGATTCGTCTTCGATGCGGCATGGTTGAGCGGCACGCCGCAATTCGGTAATGAAATTACCTATGCCTCCGTCCTTAGCCTGTGCGACGACATGCACGAGGAGTTGGCGCTTCGCATTGGGGTGGCAGGAAAGGTGAGGGAGTATCTGCTGGCGACCATAGGGCGGCACACAAGCTTCGAAGATGTTGCGAACCGGCTCGACATGCCGGTGCGCACCTTGCGGCGGAAACTGCGCGAACAGCACACGTCCTTTCGTGAACTGGTCGATGACCTGAGAGCCCACGTCGCGATGAAATATTTGCGCGATACCGAGATGACAATCGAGGATATTGCTGTCGCAATCGGGTTCAGCGACACGGCAAATTTCCGCCACGCCTTTCGCCGATGGACCAAAACATCACCACAAGATTTCAGACGCGTCTTTGGTGCACACGGCTGACACAATCGCTGGCAAACAGGTATTCGAGCGGCCGAATTAAACCCCCATTTGGCCGACCATGACCTTTTACAGTGACGCACAACGCGGCAGTCTTGCCGCTGGTCGCGGCAAAAAACAGAGTTGCGAAGCTGGCTCTCAGGCACCTGACGAAAACGAAGCGCTGGTATCGAAGGGCGCGGTCGTTTTCAGACTGGATCGGAGGGAACAAGCACTGAATTTGCCGGGGGAGGAAAAATGACCGAGGATGTGATCGTTGCGCGCCGTGACGGCGTGATGTGCATAACGATGAATCGGCCAAACAGAAAGAATGCACTCACAGGCGCGATGTACGACAAGATGACGGCTTCTCTCGAGGAGGCCGACGACGACGATGCAATTCGCGCCGTCTTTCTCGAGGGATCGGGTGGGGCTTTCACGGCCGGCAACGATCTGGCGGACTTTCTTGCCGCCGCATCAGGCGACGCGGAGCCGCGCGCGACACCTTTCATCCGCAAGATCGCGCTGATCGACAAACCACTTGTGGCGGCCGTGGACGGTGTCGCCGTTGGCGTTGGCGTTACCCTGCTTTTTCACTGCGATCTGGCCTACGCTACACCTACTTCGACGTTCCGAATGCCCTTTGTCGATCTCGGACTTGTACCGGAGGCTGGATCATCTGTGACGGTTCCGGCGCGGCTCGGCATCGCCAAAGCGAGTGAATTTCTACTTCTTGCCGACGGCTTCGATGCGGCCGAGGCCTGCCGACTCGGCATAGTGAACGCGGTCGTCCCAGTTGGCGAACTCGCCGACACCGCTTTCGATGCCGCCCGTCGGCTCGCAGCCAAACCCGTTGCCGCTTTGCGCGCAACGCGCCGCCTTATTCGTGGCGATCGCGCGCATATTCTCGCGGCGATGGACCGAGAAAATACCGCTTTTACTGCAGCGCTTGCCTCTATGGAGGCGCGCGCTGCCTTCGAAGCGTTCCTCGGCAAGGCGAAAGTTTGACGAGGCGGCACACCTCGTTTTCGCCGTCGATGGCGCGGCGTCTCACAAATTGATTGATGTCTAGGCGTCTCCGAATTGGGTCAGGCAAGGGGTATCGCATGAAAACAGCTATCACCGAGTTGTTCGGGATTGAGCATCCGATAATACAGGGCGGCATGCACTATGTCGGCTTTGCAGAGCTAGCGGCAGCAGTTTCCAATGCCGGCGCCTTGGGGATCATTACGGGCCTGACGCAGCGCACCCCGGAGAATCTCGCGCGCGAGATAGCCCGTTGCCGGGAGATGACCGACAAACCGTTCGGCGTGAACCTCACCTTCCTCCCCTCCGTCAACCCGCCTGACTACCCCGGATATGTGAGGTCGATCATCGAGGGTGGGGTGAAGATCGTCGAAACGGCGGGCAACAACCCTCAGGAGTGGTTGCCCGCTCTCAAGGGTGCCGGCGTCAAAATTATTCACAAATGCACCTCGGTTCGCCATGCCCTAAAAGCGGAAGCGATCGGCTGCGATGCCGTCAGCGTTGACGGTTTCGAGTGCGGCGGACATCCCGGCGAGGACGACGTGCCCAACATGATCCTGCTGCCCCGTGCCGCAGATGACCTGAAAATTCCCTTTGTCGCTTCAGGCGGTATGGCCGACGCCCGCTCCCTAATTGCTGTACTGGCGATGGGGGCGGAGGGAATGAATATGGGTACGCGCTTCATCGCTACGAAGGAGGCGCCCGTGCATGACAATGTCAAACGTGCCATCGTGGCCGCTACCGAGCTCGACACACGGCTGGTCATGCGGCCGTTGCGCAACACGGAGCGCGTGCTCGTCAATGCGGGGGTGGAGCGTCTGCTGGAAAAAGAGCGGACGCTGGGGGCGAATATCCGCTTCGAAGACATCATTCCCGAGGTCGCCGGAGTTTATCCACGGATCATGCAACAAGGCGAGATGGATGCCGGCGCCTGGTCGTGCGGGATGGTGGCCGGCCTCATCAACGATATTCCGAGCGTTCGAGAATTGATCGACCGGATCATGAATGAGGCCGAGCGACTGATCCGCGTTCGGCTCGACGGCATGCTTGCCGCGGCATCGAGCACCGAACAGGGACGAACGATCAACGCCAGAGGCCTAGGTAGGGCGGTCTGACCCGCCAAATAGCAGCGATGCGACGTTGCCAGATGGAGTGAATGACAAAAAATCAGGGGGAGGGAAATGTCAGGCAGGCTCATCGAAGTCACCAAGTCCGCATACCAATATCCGCTTTTGATCAAGCATCTGCTGCATGCTTCGATGCTGCATGCGCCGGACCAGGAGATCGTCTATCGCGACCAGAAGCGCTTCACCTATCGCATGCTGCGCGAACGCATCGGACGTCTGGCGAGCGGCCTCAAAGAACTTGGCGTGAAGGGCGGCGACACTGTCGGCGTGATGGACTGGGACAGTCATAGGTTTCTCGAAGCATTCTTCGCTGTGCCAATGATGGGCGTGACCCTACAAACGATCAATGTCCGTCTTTCACCGGAGCAAATCATCTACACGATTGATCATTCCGGCGCGACTACGCTGCTCGTCAACGACGAATTCCTGGACTTGCTGGCGTCGATCAGGCCGCGCCTTCCGAAGGTCAAAACGATCGTTGTGATGTCGGACAACGATACATTCGTCCTACCGGACCGCGACATTGCAGGCCACTACGAAGACATGCTCGCCGCGGCGTCTCCAGAGTTCGATTTTCTGGATTTCGACGAAAACACGCAAGCGACCACCTTCTACACCAGCGGCACGACCGGGCTGCCGAAGGGCGTCTATTTCAGCCATCGGCAAATGGTCGTGCACACCCTGGCGGTACTTGCGGCGTTTGGCCTAGCCCCGAAGCAAGGGCGCTTTCACGCCGACAGCGTTTACATGGCGATCACGCCGATGTTCCATGTGCATGCCTGGGGGATGCCATTCGCGGCGACCGCAGCAGGCGCCAAGCAGGTATATCCTGGACGCTACGTCCCGGATTTGCTGCTCAACCTGATCAAAAGCGAGAGCGTGACTTTCACGCATTGCGTTCCGACTATCCTGCTCATGCTGCTCGACGCACCCGGCAGCGCCGACGTCGATCTGTCCGGCCTCACCATGGTGATCGGCGGCTCGGCGCTGCCGAAGGCACTGGCGCTGAGGGCAATGAAGCGCGGCATCGACATTTTCACCGGCTACGGCATGTCGGAAACCGGCCCGATGCTCACGCTCGCGCACCTCAAGGCCCACATGCTAACGGGCAATCCCGGGGACGAGATCGAGTTCCGTACAAAAACCGGCCGCCCTGTCCCGCTGGCGCTTATCCGCGTTGTCGATCCAGACATGAAGGATGTACCGCATGACGGAAAGGCGACGGGCGAAATCGTTGCGCGCGCACCCTGGCTAACCCAAGGATATTACGACAACCCAGATGCATCCGAAGTCCTTTGGCACGGCGGATATCTGCACACGAACGACATCGCCAACATGAATTCCGAAGGTTACTTGCAGATCACGGACCGCCTCAAGGACGTCATCAAGACCGGAGGTGAATGGATCTCCTCTCTGGAGCTTGAAGACATCATCATGCAAGCGCCGGGAGTGAGAGAAGTTGCCGTCATCGGCATTAAGGACGAGAAATGGGGCGAGCGCCCGCTGGCTCTCGTCGTCCGCAACCATCAGGTCGCCGAACAACTGACCGAGAACGAGATCAAGGCGTTTGTCGGCACGTTCGCAGATAAGGGAATTATCTCGAAATACGGGGTGCCTCACACAATTCTGTTTGTCGATCAGCTTGAGAGAACCAGCGTCGGCAAGCTCGACAAGAAATTCCTTCGCGACAGATACGCTCACGGTGGCTAACCTTGCTGCTTTCAGGTCAGTAGAGCTAACCATCCGGACATTCCAGGGAGGTCAGGGATGAGCCAAGTTACACTCGCAAACATCAAGGACCGGATCGGAAGCCAACTCGGAGTATCGCGTTGGTTCCTCGTGGATCAGGCACGGATTGACCAGTTCGCGGAATGCACTGGCGATCGACAATGGATTCATGTCGATGTCGAACGCGCAAAGCGCGAAAGTCCCTTCCAGGCGCCTGTTGCACATGGTTACTTAACGCTGTCTTTAGTCGGATCATTGGCGATAGAGATCGGCGTCATGCCGTCCGATGCGGCCGCAGGTTTCAACTACGGGCTCGACAAAGTCCGGTTCCTTGCCCCGGTACCTGCCGGCGCCCGGGTTCGCCTCCGTGTCGCACTGGATGGGGTCGAGGAGAAAGACCACGGCCAAATCCTTCTGAAAACAAGGAACGTCCTGGAGATCGAGAACAATGACAAACCAGCCCTGATCGCGGAGGCACTGGCTCTGATGATCCCGGGGAAGACAATAAAATAGAGGGATAGGGACCGCGCGATGACGAAATTTCCGCAAGAAAGCTCACAAACGCCTGACAGTCTGGCCAACGACGCTGCGCGGCAGACACTCGTGCTCAACCCGCTCGTCAGTCTGCGCAGTGAAGACTTTGTCGAGGCTGCGAATACGTTTGTGAGTGCGGCGATAAACCAGCCGAAAATTGCCGCCGAGCAATGGTGGTCCTTTGTCAGCGAATTGGGGAAGGTGGCCAATGGCGAAACATCTCGAGCGCTCGAGCCCGGCGACAAGCGGTTCACTGATCCGGCCTGGAAAAGCAGCGCTCTTCATCAGAGGATGCTGCAAAGTTATCTGGCCTGGGGCAACGCGGTAAACGAATTTGTTGGGAAAGTCGATCTAAGCGATCAAGACAGGGCGCGCGCGAAATTGTTCTCGCAAATTCTTGTCGATGCGCTCGCGCCGACCAATACTCTCGTTTCCAATCCGGCCGCTCTCAAAAAGGTGGTGGATTCGGGCGGACAAAGCCTCTGGTCGGGATTCAAGAATTATGTCGAAGATCTAGTAAAAAATGGCGGTATGCCATCGCAGGTCGACACCACGCCCTTCGAACTCGGAAAAAATATAGCAACCACACCGGGTGCTGTGGTCTTTCGCAACGAAATATTCGAACTTATTCAATATACGCCAATGACGCCGGAGGTGTGGCAACGCCCGCTCATTGTCACGCCACCCCAGATCAACAAGTACTATTCGCTGGATCTCTCTCCCGAGAAGAGCATGGTGCAGTTCCTGCTGAACCAGGGAGTTCAGGTCTTCTGCATCAGCTGGCGGAATCCGACCGCCGAACACCGCGACTGGGGCCTCGACGATTACATCATCGCAGTAGACGTGGCCGTCGATACGGCAAGAGCGATCACTGGCAGCTCCGATGTTTCGCTCATGGGCGCCTGCTCGGGCGGCATCACGTCATCTGCCTACGTCGGCTGGCTCGCCGGCAGAGGCGAACGGAAAGTCAAGAACCTCGTCCTCGCGGTGTGTACGCTGGATCCGTCGACCGCAGATGATACGACCTTCAGCCCACTGGTCACCCCTCGAACCGTGGAGGCAGCAAGACAATCCTCCCAAGTGCGGGGCGTGCTCGACGGTCAGGAACTCGCGAAGGTCTTTGCATGGATGCGGCCTAATGATCTAATCTGGAACTATTGGGTCAACAACTATCTCCTGGGCAACGCTCCACCTGCCTTCGACATCCTGTTCTGGAACAGCGACACGACCTGCCTTCCGGCGCGTCTGCATTCGGATTACCTAGATCTTATTTTCACCAATCCTTTCCGAAACGCTGGCGCGCTTTCGATTGCCGGAACTCCAATCGACATGCAACGCGTCAAGCTCGACACATATGTTGTTGCCGGCGTGACGGATCACATCACACCGTGGAAATCAGTGTATCAAACCGCGCGAATTCTCGGCGACGAGACGACATTCGTACTGTCGAATGCGGGGCATCTTCAAAGCCTATTGAATCCTCCGGGAAACCCCAAAGCGACATTCATGACCGGATCAGCAAGCCAACCGGAAGCGGATGTTTTTGTGACGAGCGCCGAAAAGCTGTCGGGTAGTTGGTGGCTTCACTGGAATGAATGGCTATCGGGACGATCGGGCCCAAAGGTCCCCGCGCCTGTCAGCCTGGGCGGCGCCGAATTTCCTCCAAGCGCTCCGGCGCCAGGCATCTACGTTTTCAATGAATGACTACGGGCAATCCGCACTCAGGAAACCCGATGGGTTGAACAACGATTGACCATTTGAAGGCCGTGTCATGAACGCATGTATGATCCGGGTAGGGCGACAGGATATTTGGGTAGCTGTCAAACCGGGTCCCAAGGATCGGCCACCTCTGCTGCTGTTTAACGGTATCGGCGCGAATTTCGAACTCGCCGAACCGTTCATGCGCGCAATGACTGGCGTAGAGGTCGTAATATTCGATATTCCCGGCGTGGGGGGCTCGCCTCTACCACTTCTACCCTACCGTCCTTCGACCATCGCTCGATGGGCGGCCGAGATCATGAAACAGCTCGGTTACGATAAGATCGAGGTCGCAGGAGTCTCGTGGGGCGGTGGGATTGCCCTGCAATTTGCTCACCAATACCCAACAGTCTGTCGAAAACTGATTCTGGCGGCTACGTCTCCCGGCGCAATCATGGTGCCCGGCCGGATATCGGTGCTCTGGAAGATGGCTGGCCCGCGCCGCTACATCGACAAGGGATACATGCGGAAAATTGCTGCGGATATTTATGGCGGAGCGTTTCGCGACGATCCAAATCTTATCAATGCCCATGCTCAAAATATGAAGGGCGCTTCAGATCTGGGTTACCTGTACCAATTATTGGCTTTGACCGGCTGGAGCAGTCTGCCTTGGCTGCACAAGCTATTCCAACCGACTTTGGTTCTCATGGGGAACGACGACCCGATTGTGCCGTTGATAAATGGGCAAATTCTGACTCGACTCATTCGAGGCGCGCGGCTGCAGATCATGCAGGATGGGCATCTGTTTTTCGTGACTAAGCCGCAAGAGACAGCGCTCATAGTTGCACGCTTTATTGCAGAGGGATGAGTGCATATCGATCGCATCCGCAGGTCTCCACTGATGTGCTGGCTTGGCTTGAGGCGCGGCTGTTACAAATCAAACTCATTAACTAGATCACCCGCGCGCTGAACTAGGGTGAGAACTCATTAATCTTTCCGGCTCGACAATTCGATATTGATTCGTATTGGGGGAAGGCTTCCGGCGATCGAGCGCTTTGCGCGTGCAATGCGCCTGAGCCCCTTGATCCGCGGGTGACAGCGGACGGCCGGAGCAGGCACATAAGGCAGTGGCTCGGCTGAGGCAACTGAATCCCGCCCTACGTGTTTCCTCTTAAAGACGTGCTGGGCCCTTACCGGCGGGCCGAAGACCTCTCGCGATATGAAGAAGGATTGCGACAAGCCGGGTTGCGAATGAGCACCGCAGCCAGGTGCTCGCCCGTTGCGACGAGGTGATCGAATAGTGCGCCTTCCGCCGATGGCGGCACGCGGCAAAGACTTAGGGCGGTTCGACGCCGGAACCGACCGCGGGACCACGTTCGGGCATCCTTCGCTAGGATTTAGATCGCTTTGCCGGGATTTATTGGCGGAGGTGGAGATATCAGGCAACAGTCTGATTCATAAGGAATAGCGCAGGCTTATCAACGGTGATTGAATGGCAAAACGATAACGACCCATGGCGTTCAATCGATTAGCTATCATATTCCTTCGGTTGTCGATGGTTGCTCAGTTTCCGTTCGCAAATGGTTGCCGCCGCACGAAGTCAGGACCAGGGCGGCACTTCAGCTTACGCACGGCATTTCGGAACATAGTGGGCGGTACGACCCCTTTGCACGCTTTCTCGCCGAAAATGGGTATCAGGTCTATGCAAGCGACTTGCGGGGTCACGGGCTTTCCGTCCGCCAATTAGAAATCGGTAAGGCCAGCGTACATTTTTGGGCTGATACGACGGCCGACATGAAGCAGCTGCTAGATCTTATTTGCACAGAAGATCCGAATTTACCTCGGTTCGCATTTGGTCACAGCCTTGGATCGGCGCTCACACAATCGCACATTCAGAACTGGGGCGGCATGTTCAAAGGTGCCATACTGTCTGGCACGTTTGGAGCCTTTCCCGGAATGAGCGCCACCCAAGTACGGGCCGCCGCCGCAGCGTTACAGGCGCTGGCATTTGCGGACGAGACTTCCGACAAGACCTCTGCCGTGTTTGTCGAGTTGCTGAGCAATCTCAACAAGGCCTGTGGCCCGGACTTCAAAGGGTGCGACTGGCAGACAACCGATCAAGTGGAGATCGAACGGTTTCTGCGTGATCCGCTGAACGGGAATCCGTTTTGCAATCGTATGATGTACGGCGTTTTGCAAGGTCTTCTGCAGCTTTGGACCCCTGAAAACGAGAACCGCATCCCAAAGGATCTT
>WNFI01138770.1_pt1 | contig 13773 bp, 12 predicted proteins | sample 5400471 | NCBI WGS metagenome assembly WNFI01 (sample SAMN13153348, study PRJNA577476) | soil metagenome | isolation source: 100 cm saprolite on Douglas fir-dominated hillslope | place: USA:California | collected 2013-09-17 | reverse complement strand
AGTTGTTCCCTTCGATGCCAAGGTCCTATCCAATGATCCCCATCAGCAGAAAAAAATCCGATTTCACATGGAAATAAAGGGGCCCCTTTGTAAGGTCTGAGTACGTCGGTTGCATTGGGCGCACAGCAGTCTCAAACTCTGTTTGAGATAGTATGATGGTAATCCCTCCCTTCTCCTAGAGACACCAGTTGGGGCTCTCCCTCCATTTCCGGACTTATCACTGGCAAGCAGGTCACTCCGTCAACTGGCACAAAAATGGAAATCTTCAACATGGGCGCCTTCTATAACACTCTCACTTCAGACCGATCCCGAAGCAAACAGAAACGTGGGATGTTTGTAGTCATACGCTATTAGAATCTTTGTCAGAGGTGAAATGCACTCATAGCTCCAATCAAGTGGAAGTCCTCTTGAACCGAGTTGTTGATGGCAAAATCAATCGTTCTTACAGGATATATAGTGCGTCGTAGGCTGAAATTGATGCGAGGAAGAGCAAGGGCTCATTGGCAATGTTATAAGATTTAATCCGCACATGCAAGTTTCTCTGCCCATCGAAACATCGCTGTCCAGGATGAACGGTTGATCTTATTGAAGGCTACCAACGGAGCCATTTAGAGCGGTAAATATAGTATCAAAAAGGGGAGAGAGAAGGGGGAGCAAAGATAAAGAATATATACAGGGGAGGGAGGGAAATTGCATGGAAGGTAATGATCGATGGGGAGCGTATGGACATGTCACGCAGAATTTGGAAGGTTAAAAAAAAAGAAAAAGAAAAAGAACAAAAAAAAACGTTGAAAAGGAATTGACAGAACTCGTTCACGAAACGAGCTGAGCGTTCACGCGCACACCTTCCGTCCTCTTCCCAATTTCAATGAGCCACTCAAGTGCCTTGAGAGCTCGTCGTTCGTTTTCCTCCGCATTCTTCACTTCCTTACTACTCTCATCCATTGCACCGCGGAAGCGTTCGCGAAGGTCCCACGAGGCGAGGCGGAGTACCTTCCTTGTTTCACGTGAGATGCGATGCGCATGCGCCTCGGCAAACGGAAGCTGAGCAATAGAATCAGCTACGGTGAGCGTTGACGTTTGCGCAGATGACGGGGACGATGCAGAGTTGGTAAGAGATACCTTAATCCGGCGGCCAACGGTCTTCGCACCGATACCTAGCCCAAGCGTACCCAACACGCTCGCACTCGCTTCATCATCTTCATCGCCACTCTTCCCGCCATTGAAGTGTGAAGCTAGATGGTGGTTAACATCGATGATGTCCACAAATGTCACTTCAGTGAGATCCCTGCGCTGAACAAGAAGGCCGAGACCGAGACCCATCGTCCCTCCAGCAACGGTGACATTGGATCGACGGCTCTTGGCAAGACGGGGAACAAACATCACCTCAGGAATGAAGACACGTTTCGAGCGGGGGACATTGGGAGGAAGGTGTTGTTCGCCCAAGTCTGCAATACGGTCAACACCATCAGACGTCATATGACGTGCTTCATCCTCGGCGAGTGCTACAGCGAGATCCAGTGATGATAGGAGAGTGGTGCGAACATTCCTTGCATATTCCCAAAGGCCAAGGATACCAGGGTACCGAGGCATCGAAGGAATAGAACGATGCTGGTTAGAGACAGCGAGCCCCGAATCTACGACGGCAATATCACCGCGCGAGACACGCTCAAGCGCATCCGTAAGACGCGTAGTAATAACGGAATGTGCATGTTGAGTGGTGTTGTCCTCTTCCGCCTCCAAGTCACCTTCGAGTCCATCACGACCTTTCTGCATTTTATGAAGGATGGGACGAGCACGCTCAAGGTCCGCCTTGGCTTGAACTGCCTCACTCTGCGCAACTATTGCATTAGCGGAAGCAAGGAGGTCGACGTCGGAGAGGATATGAGTCAGGTAAGTGGAGGCAGGCAATAGCTTCGACTTGGCACGCTTAACGAAAACGAACGAACGGAGGGAGGATTCGAGCTTGTTGAATGCCTCAGAGGGTATGGGTGTGACGTTCGCTCCAGAGGCTGCGCCTTGAAGGCCTTGAGCCAGAGCAGAGTTGGAATCAACGAAGTGAACAAGGTCTTCCGCATCATCCCACGTTCTTGGGCTGAGCTGTTTGATTTGCTCCAGCACGAGGCGCCGGCATCTGGCCTTGTCCTTAATTTGATCGAATCGGTTCACAACAATGAAAAGGTAGGCCTTTTCGTTGCTCGCATTCCAGAGAAACTCTTTTGCTGACAGTGTGAAATGATTTTCGGCACTAACCACGAAGACAACGACATCAATCTCCTCTTGACGAGCAAAAACGGCCGTTGTCTTCAAACTATCCCGATTGAGACCAGGAGCATCGATCAACGTCATATCAATGACCCCATTGCTAAGGAGGGACTGGCCGGGTGCACGGCAGTCTGAGACGTAAAGTTTGAGGACATGTTGCGCATCCGATTCGGTGACGACCGCTTCAAGGTGGGAGAGGGATACACGGGTGAAAGTTGATTCGTCCAATCGATCGTACACTTTCCCATCTTTAATGATGTGCGCTTCCTCCACTCCATCATTTTCTGATTTGTCATGAACCTCGCAGAACATCGTCGTGCATGGTTGTTGATCGATTGGCATAACGTCGCGATGTAGCAACGCATTGACAAAAGTGGATTTGCCAGCATTAAGGTCACCAGTGACAAGAACCTTGCTTGAGGTATCCTGTACTCGTGCTCGGAGCTTGTCGATATGGTTGAGAGAAGCGACGATACGCTCGTCGAGGAGCTTAGCGATGGATGCCTTCTCTAGTTGGGATACGAGAGCATCGGCAGAGGTTGAGGAACCAGCGATGCCGAGCTTTAAATCCAGCCTCAGAACATGGAACTCTGCAGCTGCGGAGTCATCTAGGAGTGCCTCCACATCCGAGCAGGATGCTGAGGTGGGTGAGGAGGTTTCCGCGGCATCAGTTGTGGGAGTCTGAGAAGAAGAGGATTGGGATTCATTGTGCTTGGAAGTGAAGGTCACGCCAGTGAGGGTGTCCGGTTCGCTGGCAGATGAAAGGGAACATGGAGTATGACGGACTTTGTCTGACGACGGAGATTCGGCAGCCTTGGGGGAAGCATGAGGATAGCGTACGACCCAGGACTCCTTGTTGAACTGGCGTAGGTCTGTCAGGATGGAGCTGGTCTTGTCAATAGCGTCGAGGAGACTGGGAAATCGTTAGGACCTAAGGTGCAGCTCACATTTGGTAGAAAATACTCACCGGCCCTTTTGAGCTATATATGCTTCTTGGATATCACCAGTATTGGCTACGACATCTACAGCATCAGAGGCATCGCTTGGCTTGCTGCATGTAGACTCCGATTTGTTGACGGCATCTGGAGTCTTATGTACATAAGATTGAGCCATCTGTCCTTCGGGTGGAGGAGATATACAGGAGAGCTACTGCTCCGGGTGTTTTGGATCTGACCGAGCGGGTTATCCCTCAGTTTCTGTGGCTTGCAGCCAGTTTCTCAGTGGAGAACACAGTCGGGCGGCAGATACCGACGAAAATGGACCCGTGAAATGTCGGAGCCTCAACGGGGTTTGCCGACTCAATTGACTTCGAAGATGGCGTTGAGTTCGGGACGAAGATGAGTTCCGACCGACTTGGATACTTATAGTGGTTTATTAATATTTGAATAATCCCAAAGGGAAACACTCAGGCATCATTACATCAGGTATTAGGAGATACTCAGCAGCCGTTATGTGGTTGCGAGACCATAGCGTGGCTACGGTGAAGGACACGAAATGTTTGGCAGCGGAACGAGCCACGACAACCCCTGAAAACCCACGGACTAGTTGTCCTGGTCCATTGTGAGAGAGGAAGCGGGTCAGATATGCTCCGATATCGCTGTCCCGAACGCTCAAAAAGGCGAAGCATGAGGTAGCGAGCAAAACCCGCCAGATGCACGTCTCAGATTACGCGTAACGCGTAATCTCCACGTTCGGAATATCCACATTGTTTCAAGGCGTATCTCAGCGAAGCAGAGTGCCAAAAGCTTTCGAGTGCTCGTGGTGTTACTAGGTTCTCTTGCATCCACAATTCCGGGATGCTCATGACTGGGGAGTGTCCAAGCATATAGAGCAGTTCGGGTTCTATTAATTTAGACTACATGTAGCCAAGTGAGCATCTCCGTCGATTGTGCCAGTTACAGATACGCACGGATGTTTCAGAAGTCTCGCTAAACCAGGCCATCTAATAAGTGGTCATAGAGCTACATCCCGTACTAGTGCACAAGGTCCAGCGCACATCGAGTCCATGACATTGCATAAGCTAGCGTGTGCAGAGTGTAAGACTGACAACATTTCCATCCAATAAATTAGATTCTACGATACGCGGTGGAGTGGCAGCGACAATTTTCCTTGCGATCTAATGGGTTGCTTTCGTACCTAATATGCTGACCGTAGGAGAGTTTGTTCATCACGTCATTGCTTGCAACTAAGTGTCCTCGACGCCAACAGCAACAAACAACTCCAATTCCTTGCACATAAGCCTCACATATAACTTACTGTTGGTTGTGCAAACGAATGTCTGAAGCATCCCCTGCATCTATATTTAAACGCAGCGCCAAAACCCGAGCTCGACAGCGGCGAGAGCGTACGCCAAGCGATGAAGGATCTCCGGTTTCAATGGAACAGGAATCTGGCTCGCCTGTTCCCTCAAAACCATCGCTCGAAGATTCTCCAATGTCACAAGTGGCTAAGCTTAAAGCTAAACAACGTACCCGCTCCAAGAACAAAGGTACTGTTAATTTGAGTTTTGGAGGAGAGGAAGAGGTAAGCCCTGCGAATAACGACGGTGCAATCCTTGCTACTTATGAGTGGAAGAGAACAGTGTCGTCTTATTGTCGGACTTATTCTGATTGTAGGATGGGACGGAAGAATTTAAAGTAAAGAAAAGCGCTCTCAGTAACAAGCTTAAGCTGCGGGAACCACCGCCTACTCCTGGGTATGCATCCTAAGAGGAACAGATGAATCAGAAGCGTAACATCAATTGTTTAGTTCGCCTATCTCTATAAATCTAGACCATCGACCAACACAATCCCCAAGATATGACAGAGCGTATCTATCCGAGCTTAAGGCTAGCACACCTTCATCCTCGTTCCGAGTCCGTGCGTCGGATGCTACGGACGCTGACACGTCTGTGGAAATGAACCATGACGATTCATTCGCAGGTGTGCCTTATGAATTCAATTTTATAAACTTCACTAATTAAACCACAGATGTATCGGTTGGTCCGTACTCATCCATACCTGCCGAGTCCGAGGTCCGTGCCGCACGAGAGAAGCGGGAAAGGCTTCGTGCGGGGGATGCAGCTGCCGGGGGTTCTGAGGACTATATATCTTTGACAGTGAGCAAAAGCGATGCATCGAAGGCCTCCGAAAGTCGATTTGTACGCGAGGAAGACGAATATGGTGAAGGGGATGAAGGTAAGTCTCTCGGGCATAAAAGTCCCAGGCGATTGACCTAACTCTCTTGACAGATATGGCCCAGTATACGGGTTCGCTTGAGCGAATAGCAATAGGGAAAGCAGCCCGCAAGAAGGAAGCCGGTGTTCGGAGAGCTGCCATCGCAGAGATGATAGACATTGCGTACGTGCTTGGGCATCTCAACATATCACCAAATATTAAGATATGTTAGGGACGAGGACATAGACGAGGAGACGATAGAATGGGAGGCTGCACAGGAACGTCGAGGGGCAGCGGTATTGGACAAGGATGATTTAGGCCGTGCTGAGGTCTGTAATTTCTGATATCATATGACCCGTACGATTCTATTGCAGGAGTTCTTTCCAGGATGCGCCTGTCTATAAACCTCGACCAAGTAAGGACTATCTTTTGGTATGAGTCGTAGACTGACAATCATTTTGCCTCAGTACCCACACCGATTGCACTTCCATCACTTACTACAGCCATGTCTCGGCTCTCTGGAACACTTTCGAACTTAGAATCCTCGCGCACTCTTCATCAAAATAATCTAGAGGCTGTTGAAGCCGAGGGCACGCAATTGTTGCAGAAGGATATTGATATGAGACGTATGGTCGAGATGGCCGAACGCAAGAGGGCATGGTTCAATGATATGAAAGAATGGATGGAAAATATCGCTGTGTTCCTAGATGAGAAGGTATTCTCAATCGTGCCCTTACATTTGAGCATCTTTAAGACTGATTTCACTCGTTTCGTAGTTCCCCAAACTCGAAGAACTTGAAAAGGAGCATATATCGCTACTCACAGAGCGCTATGACATGCTCGTCCAGCGCCGGATAGCGGATGATGAGGATGACCTCTCCTTGTTCCTTAATATTCCTCCACCGCCAGACGGCGAAAAAGTGGATGATATGGGCCGAACGATTGCATACGGTCCTCATGCGCCACAACGCGAGGCTCGTCGGGCTGCTCGACAAGCTCGATTTACTCACTCAACATCTCGTACTCCGCCGAAGGTTTCAATTACATCGTTAGAGGATTTAATGGGATATTCAACAGATGCCGATCTTTCAACGTCGAGCCAAGAAGACTATATCGCGGCAAGAGAGCAGCTCTCTGCGAAAGTGTCCTCATTACTTGAGGATGTAAAATCTGAAGAATTCCGTGATCCAGTGGAAGGTCTTGCGAAAAGGTTCAATGGATGGCGAACGTCCTTCCAAGACTCATACACCGGCGCGTGGGGTGGACTTGGCTTAGTAGGAGCCTGGGAATGGTGGGCACGACTGGAAATCGCTGGATGGGACCCTCTGGATGTGAGTGATCGCTTGGATGTTCCATACGTTGACTTATCCATAATTCATTTACAATAGGACCCTCGAAGTCTCGACACCTTTCATTGGTATAGGGGATTATATGAATACTCACGATTGCCAGGTACAGGGGACGACGAGGAGCATGCGGAATTCCTCGGCCCCGATGGCGAACTCGCCAACTCCATGGTTACGACAGCTGTTATTCCTCGCCTTTCTCAGAATTTCTCGAATGGGGGATTTGACCCATACTCGTCCCGCCATATGAGACGGCTAGTGGACTTAATAGAGCAAATCGAGGTTTGCGTTGAAAAGACGGACAGGAAGTTCATCGTAAGTGTTCGGACCAGTGATGTGACGGTTGGTGTCAGTGACATCGCTTTCGTCCAGGCGTTGCTCAAATCGATCAACAATCCATTCTGCGAAGCTATCAACGCGACACATAAGCTGCTTGGTGCCGCACTACAGGCGGGGGGCGCTATCGTTGGGTTCGACCCTCAATCCATTTCCGCTAGACGGCGGTTCATGGTCCGGCAATTGAAACTACTCATTAATCTAATTGCTTGGCGAAGACTTGCATCCGATGTTCCAGAGTTAGAGGTTGACGATATTGTCAAGCGACTCATCAATGAGATCATGACGCCTGTAGCGAATACTGGTTGGGAAGTTGGCGGGGAGGAGTTACTTCAGAAGGTAAATATTATTCGTTACTCGTGTAAAGACAACCTTTCCTGAGCTTTTCAGGCTAAAGGTGTTCTTCCTCGCGACTTGATTATGTAGCTCTGCGGCCGTGCAACTTGGTAACTTGCGCTAGGAACAAAAATGCGGCTACTTGTACCAGGAACCTACTGCAATGCAAATTTGCCACTCTCTCATTCATGTCCGATTTGAAGCCAACACGCACATTGCTTAGATTGTTGTCAGGAACACAACGGATCCGTTATGTGCCTCGTTGATTTTCGATATGAGGCGAATCTCCGGGGAAATTTCATGTCTCAATCGGCGTTTATATTGATGGCTTGCGCTATTTCGCCCATACCAACATTGTGGAGTATCTTTCGGGAAGGTTCAACAGTATATTTTGAAGTGGTCTCCTGACCCGCTAACCATGGTTCATTCCGATTTCCTAGCGGAAACGCAAGTGGTATTCCACGTGGGGCGCTCCTTTCCTGCTTCAAGTTCCTCAACTACCTGCGATTTGTGCTTAACCCACGCAGCCTTCGCTCCCTCATCGTCTATAGCTTTGTGGATGTTATCGCCCACAGCCAATATCCCATATATGTCCTTTTCAAACAGCGCTCCGACTTCCTTCTCGTGCTCGGCTGTACAATCGTAGTGAGAAAGGATATGGACATAATGAGGACAGGAATTTGAACTCACTTTCTCCCCAGGTTCCTATAGGGGACTCAGTCTCCTTCTCGTCGAAATCCTTGAATCCTCCGACCTCCAGGAGCTTCGCCACCAGGCGTTTCCCGGCTTCGTTATCATGACCAGCCAGTTTCATATTGGTAGACATTCTTTTGAGAGCGGGACCGCCCTTTTCCCATGACAATGCGTTTGCTTCAGTGAGGAGCAGCAATCCGTCAGGCTTCAAAAGAGAATGGATGTTTTTGAGAAACGTTGGCCACTCTTGCTTGACCTGGTAGCAATGTCAATGCGGAAGGAACCCGCCCGTAAGCTGGAGCACTTACATGCGTGATAATGAAGCGAGCGTGAATAATATCGAAGCTGTTAGGGGGGAATTCTTCCTCTGGTAGTGGCTTTACGGCGTTCTGAATGTAGAACCTGACATTCGCTGGGTGGGATGCACTGAGGGAATTGCCCTCAGTTCCCGACTTCGTCAGCTAGCATGAAGGGTTTTTACCTTAGTTTGATGGGGCAAATGTCAATTCCTTTCACAGAGGCTTCTGGGTATAGCTCTGCGATCTCGACAGCCCTAGTGCAAGTCTTGGGTCATGAGACGAATAGCTGCAGTCCAGCTAGAGGTGCTAACCATATACCGGTCCCAGTGGCAACGTCAAGGATGGAAGCCCGCGGATTTCTGGCCAAGACCTCCTCATATTGCGCAGAAGCGGCGTGCAATTTGCCATATAAGCTTGTTTTTACGGCCTCATGTTGCACATCGAGGCGAAGGTCGTCTTCAGCACCTTTGGCAACAACGTATAGATCTGATGCGGCTCGCGACATGTATGCTTTGTTGAAGATTTGGGTGCATGGTTAACTGGATATAAAGTATCTCGAGTGCGTGAGGGTCGGAGAAGAGAATGGGACATCTATATCGCGATCACCTTTCAAGTCTCGAAATAGTTGATCCCACCAATCCTGGAGTCTTCAACTCGGGCGCCGAGTATACTCTGAACAGTGAGCACTGATTATTAAGCCAAGTAACCTGGAAACCCTTTCCCATGAATCCTGCATCATCAGCGAACCTCAAAGGTCGATTGAGGTGATTGAGAGTTTAAATCATTCCAATCGGCTCAATCGGCCCAATCAGTATGTTCGTTTTTTTTCAATCAGCTCAATCGCCGCAATCTACGTCTGTACATATAAATGTATGTTACATGCGAAAACATCTCACGATGGAAGGTCAATTGTCACATAGAGGCTAGTCCTTTGCTATTTACACCACTCGTCATCGGATCACCTACTAGGAGTTCAAAATGTGGAAGTGAGCAATTTTGAAAGAATGAACAGGGCAAGTGCCCCGAGTACATTAGCGAAAAAACAGTAGACTCCCGGCCAGCACCAAAACCTACTTCGGGGAAAGCTTTGCACGGGAGGTGGGCAGACTAGGATCACAACAGAAAATAACATCAGCGATGGGGGAGAGGTGGGTGATCGAAATAAATGTGGCATAGCGACCTAAAATCAACGACGGGCCGTACAAAATCAGCAGATTCATCAAGAGTGGATATGATCAAGGAGACGTTGGGTGTACTACACCGTGCACATGCCCTGGTGTGAGTGGACATATGCCTTTGATCGATGACTCCGGATTTGCGACGTCCATGGATGTTGAATTCTTGAACAACTGGATACATCTTCATATCTCGGGATGGCCGTGCGGGGATTGGTGAATACCAAAGAACATGAGCGAGTAGCTTACCGCTACGATCAGGGCGTTGCTTATTGATACGTTGTCGAAATACAAGCCGCAGCTCCACTGGCCGGTATCCTGAGCATCCTAGTTGTTAGTTAACGTACTACAGTTGACAGAACAGACTCACTGTGATCAGAATTCCATCCAACGAGTTTACCTCGACAAGTACTGCTATTCTTCCTCTCGCCTTACACCAAGGACACAATATACATGTGTGCGTATCATGCTACAGGAATGTTGAAACTTGGTTAAGGTACAGTAGTTGGCTGATTAGGCTGAGCGGAACGATGAAGATTTGCTTGCCATTGTAGGAAATGTGCGCTCAACGGTGCCAACACCTCAATATGTGGTGTATAATGCAGTCTAGGATGTCCCAGGACATTACAGGACATTACAGTCACCCTGCAAGCCTCATTTCAGACATACAAGTCTCGGGTTGCTCAGCGCCTGCGGAAGTGTTCTAACGACTCACGTCAACCTGCCAGTATGCATTGGCATTTGCATGGCTTTTACCTTTTCTGCGGTTTTTCCTGTTCTTCCCTTTTTTATTAACTGAATAGAAAACGGGAGCCAAACCCAAGATTGTCCGGCACTCTTCCCGTTGAGCTATGATCTCACGTTGACCGGTTTTTTAACCCTTGTAGGAGGTTCACGGCATTTTAACTACGATAATCCATTGTTGTGACTCAAGTCTCGCTCTGTGCATTTACATACGCTGTCTTTGTGCTCGAAAGCGTTGGCCAGTGCGACGTCCCCGCTACCAAACAAAGCAAACGAGTAGGATGACGGTATATATTCTAGTTCTTTGATGAAGTGAGAATTATGGATACACATGACGTACAATGAGTTGAGAGGTCGAATAATCCAACTCGAGGAATGGGGCAAGTGTCCCATGAGGATGGATCACTTGACAAGCGGTCTCACACCTATCCCTTGATCCTTCAGGATGCGGCTTTGATAACCCTGGACTTCCTTCTCATATTGACCTGTGTGATGATGATAGTGTAGTCGGTCTAGAATCTGAACCTACAACACTCACTCAGCGCTTCGGACGTTTTGGCCTTTTTCACCGGACCCTCATATTCAGTAGCATCTCCAGAAGAGCCAGAGATAAGTGTATCCGAAGAAGGTGCGGGACGCTTGCCTCTCCTTTTCTGTTCGAATGAGATATAACTAGTGCTCAAAGAATTCCATGATGCATCGGAACTTACAAAGCGATCGTCAAAAGTGCGTTTCCTGCAGAATAAAGTACAGGAGTCAGACATGCACTACATAGAAAAGAACTCTGTAGGTATCCGTGCTCACTTTTGAGTCATTGCCTCGGCCTGTTTCTTCTCCTCTTCCTCCTGAAACCGCTGTCAGCAGAAATTTTGAAAGAAGCTGTAGATACACGCGTACTCTCTTGCTCCGCTGAAGTCGTTCTAGGAAGGACCCATCGTCAGAAAAGACATTAATCGGTTTCACTTTAGAAGACGAAGATGGCTTAGAGGAAGACGTGGGAGACGGTGGATGCACCACAGAGGCGGGCACTGAAGCAAGGGTGGGAGATGCTTGAGAGGCAGCCATGAGGGTTGCGAATGGTAGTCAGTCAAGGCGTTTATTATAATAATGAGATCCGTCACATGGCATCTCCACACTGGATCACATTAATTTGGACCACCGTGTTCCCCGTTTCGAAATTCACGCATCTTTACGTGCCTGACGAGTTCTCGCCATGGGTGATAATTCAGGATCTAAACCGAAGCTCGGTTCACTCAAGGATAGGATTGCTGCGTTCAATCAGCAGGCTGCGTCACAAGGAACGCCTCCACCACGTCCTGCGCCCAACCCGAAACCAGTTCAATGGGCGTGGAAGCAAAAACAAGTTGAGGCGACCACAAGTCCTTCTCCCCCTGTCTCTGCCCCGAGCTCAAAACCAATCAGTGATAACACATCATCTGAGGTCGATGAACTTGCTGACAAGAAACTTGGAATGTCTGCCAGCGATGCCAAGGACAGTATCAAAGGAACCTTAAGGGAACGAATGGCTGCGCTGCAGAACCAGAGTGGGTTTGGTACTGGTTCACCGAAGCCACCAGTTTCAGCTGCGGAGGACGGTGCTGCCACAACGGAAGCTACCGAATATGAGGCGAAGGTAGAGGACGAGGCTGAAGACGAAGAGGAGAAGGAGCGTCAGCGCCGAGCTGCTATTGCTGCACGTATGGCGAGGCTCGGAGGAGCTCGATTTGGAATGGCTCCTCCGGTACCTGGTCGTCCGACCATCAAGTCGTCGCCTTCAGTCCAGTCTTTCGCAGATGAGGCCAGCGATACGTCAGCTGCCGAACCGGCAGGTTTGTCTCGCTACCCTGACTAGTGCTGGTCACATAATTTATCTATTATATGCTAGATTCCCGAAGTGCCGAAGCCAAAGTGCCTCTTCCAGGCATTATTCCTTCCGCCCCGCTCGGGTCTCCAGAAGAACCCGTTGCTGAAGATGCAGCATTGAAGCCCCCCCTCGAACGTACGTCCTCAGCTTCCTCGGAGACTAAGGCACCTCCGCTTGCGGTTCCTCGACGTGCCCTTCCGCCAAGGAAGAAGCCGCAACCCAAAGTTCCTGAACCGACGCACACTACATCGGTGTCTGCTCCTGATCCAGAAGCTGTCGTTATCAATGCCGCTGATGAAACTAGTGAACTGAAATCAACGCTGAGCTCCACACCTAACGTAGAGTCGCAGGAGCCCAAAACGAGTTTGGACTCACAGCTATCTGAAGAAGCAGAGTCACCCGTTAATTTCAACTCACAAACAGAATCTTCTATGCCTGAGCACGACTCGTTGTCTCCTATTCAGTATTCTCCATCAGATGAAAGGCTCGCGGTGCCTCGCCGCATGAGCTCACCAGATTCTGCGACTTTGGATGGCACTTTGTCGTCTGTTTTGATCAACACGACTGCGTCGATAGAGAATCTTGCTCTGGGGGGTCGGTCGGATCGACCTATCGTACGAGAGGATCTCGATTCACATGGGAACGTCGAGGAGTCAGATCTTGCGCAACCGACCCCAGGCTTGCCTCCGCCTCCGACCAAAATAGATACAGGGGAAGCTGCTCTTAAGGAGCCTGAAGTGAATCCTTACTCGCCAGTTTTGCGCCAGGACAACGAGACTCAAGATGAAAGCCTTTCTCCGACTCCCCATGGGATTCCTCTGACTCCGAAACGTACTCGCGATGCATCGATCCCACTCAGCTGTGAACCGGATTTACAGCCTCAACCACAAGCAGATGAGAAACCCTTATCTCCATCCTCTCCTCCGGTCAACCGTTCTACCCGTCCTCCCGTCCCGAGGCCACGGACGCCAACATCACCGATGTCATCCAGATCTAACACTAAACGAAGCAGTGTGCAATCTATCCCGTCTCGTTCTGCTTCTATGGAGGTCCCTTTATCTACGAGACCAACTAGGCGTACGACTTTGCCTCCTCCTCCACCTACTGTCGCCCAGGAACCAGAGAGCTTAGAACAACTTCAGGAAGAATACATGGATCAGGCTGACACGGGTACGGAATGATAGTTAATATTTTTGTAGAAAGAAATAGGTGCACTGAAATATATCCCAATCAACTTCTTGTGTGTTGTTCCTAGATCCCATCGATCCCCAATTCTTCTCTCCAAAGCGCCCGGTCCCTCCAACCTCGGGCCTATCTCAACGGCGCGAGTCCCTTGAAACTATGACAAGTGGAAATGAACAAAATCAGGAGGATTCGGAACAAAAGCATGAGTTACACCGCCGCAAGACCATCGCGGAACGAATGGCACGGCTGGGAGGGGTGAATTTTGGTGCTCCTGGCCGTCCTCCGCCCCCTCCGGTCAGGAGGGGAACGTCCGAGTTCGGACAAACTGACAACGCAGGCACGCATGAAGAGCAAGTACAGGAGGGAGAGGATGAG
>WNFI01426418.1_pt1 | contig 13774 bp, 11 predicted proteins | sample 5400471 | NCBI WGS metagenome assembly WNFI01 (sample SAMN13153348, study PRJNA577476) | soil metagenome | isolation source: 100 cm saprolite on Douglas fir-dominated hillslope | place: USA:California | collected 2013-09-17 | reverse complement strand
GCCAGGCTGCGGTTGGCCGCGCCGTCAAACAAGCCGGTTATCAAAAATAGTGTAGATTTGAAATCGAGGACCGGCTCATGCTGTGCGTTCCCGAGCCGGCCCTTTCACCGTTCTGCCCCAGACGATCCAATTTCCAAACGACCAGGGCATCATTCTCGCGCAGGTGCGACAAGGCTTCGGCCAAGCCCTTGCGTTCTGGCCGGGTGGCGCCTTCTTTGTCTGTGAAGACCCGGTTTGCAGCCCGCTTTTTTCAAGGCGTCTACCTGCAGCTGCAGGTTTTGTTCATCGGTGGATACCCGGGCACGAGCGCTGTCGGCAGGTGAGCCGTCGATGAGGTGGTCAAGCAGTTCGGCCGCATCGACGTCGTGGTCAACAATGCGGGCTATAGCCTGCTTGGTAATTTTGAAGAGATGACCACAGCCGAGATTGAACGCTAATTCGCTACGAACTTCTTTGGAGACCGTTGACACCGCTCCGTCGTACCGGAACGCGCTGAACAAGCCGCGAGTCCTCTATTTATGGAATAGCAAACCAGTCGGCCGCCGCCTTGCGAAACAAGTGGTCTTTCTCATCCTGAGAAAACTCGGCGACAATCTGTTGGTAGGCGTCATAAAGCCGGTCGAAGCCGAAAGACAGCTTGGAGATGGGCAGGTGACTCCCGAACATGCAACGCTTTGGGCCAAACATCTCAACGAGCGACAGAATCCAGGGGACTATGCAATCAGCGCGCCAATCTAATCCGAAAACGCACTCAATCGCCGAGATATCGGCGCACACATTTTCGCATTGGCTTAGTTCTTTGAGATCCTGATGCCATTTTCCGTAACCCGCTGTGCTCAGGTTCTAGAGGCCACCCTAGAACGGCGATGGTAAAGCCGAGATCTGGATAGAGCCGAACTACCTTAAGAAGGTCGGAAATCTGCGGAGAAAAGACTTCCAGGCCGCATTTGAAATTGTAGCGCCGTAGGAGGTCAAGCCGGCGCTGCCAAAATGGGTCAGTGAGCAGATCGGGGCGCTTGGCAAATCGCCTTTTGGATTCGTCACATCCCAGCCTAGATGCTCACGTACGGCCGTCACATTCGGCAGCGAACGGTAGATGTCGAGCCCATCTTCAAGATGTGGATCGAGAAAGTCGACAAGGGCCACCATGGCGTGAGGGACTGGCGAGCTCTCCGCGAGGTGTTGCCCCCATCGGACCTCCTTGATGGGATCGTCAGAAGGGTATTCGTGCCAAACGATGCCGCCCACTTGGCACGAGCCGGTATCCCTTAGATAGCCGTCAAGCAAATAACTCCTCGGAAGAGAGGAGTAGTCGCCCACGAGCGCCTCGTAGACTTCTTCTTTCTGATTGAGGAAGCTATGATTGTCGGCGTTCCCATCGTATAGATGCACGTGGGCATCGACAATGGGCAGCCTATAGCCTGAAATCGATGATTCGTAACTCATCACCGCAAGATCTATCTGTTAGGCGATACAACGTCGAGGAAGCCGCCTCGAATTTGATGTTCCCATTCTTCCAAGCGACTCGGAGCGGACGACTGAAGGCCAAGGTTACGAAAATGCAGCCCCTCAATGCCGAGACATTTCGCGCGGGACGCTTGATCACTTTAGTTTCGGTTTAATCAAGTCTCGTGAAGCCGATTCGCGCGTCCGAGCTTTGAATTAACGCCAGGCAGCTCACCGCTCGCGACTCGCGCTTTTGCGGTAAACCAATTCGGCCGCGGCAATGTCTTCAATGGCGATCCCAACCGACTTAAAAACTACATTGCGGCCATCCGGCGCAGGCTTCACGCCAGCGAGCAATTCGCCAAGTTCGGCATAAATCGGCGTTCGGGAGAGAATCACATCGCCAGACTCACGAACGACCGCCTCGCGTGATTCGACTACGATAAGACCCTTCATACAATCGTCGTCCAGCTCGCGCCGCGTGGGCCCGAAGCCTCCGATCGAGATCACGAACGCGCCTTCCTTGAGCCACGCGCCGCGAAGACCGCGGCAGTTCGCATCTCGGTGATCAGGCGCCCGTCCATGATGGCGAGCGATTCACCCGTGGCTGCGCCAGCAAATGGATGGTCGCGAGATGCGTTGGTAACTGGTGGCGGGCATCGTTCTCGTAGAAAGTAACAAGCTTCAGCACCCATTACATTGCCGTAACGAGCCGGCATGATGCTGAAGAAGCCCGAGTGGTCCGGAACGGGCATGATCGTTCGCACCGGCTGGGTCGTCCGCCCGGAGGAAAAATCGATTAGCGCCTGCTCCATGGCAGGAATCAGTTCGTCGTAGCTCAGGCACGCCCGCACCCGCCCCTCGTCCAAAAACGGAATCATAGCTTTCTTTGACCTCGCATTCTCATTCTCATTCAATGTCGTCCGAGAATGAGGTTAGTTCGGGCCGATTCCAGAGGAGAGCGCACGAACTGACCCCAGCGGCTTGGTTGCCTGGAAACTAACTAACTTCGCCCAGCATCCCCTCCGTCAACAGTGGGCTTCACCAGAAAGATATGAATGGAAAGAGCTTTCTGTATGCGGCCGGGTTTCAATTAACGCGCCTCGTTCCCACACCATCGTTCGCGGTTGAAGCGGTACGAATCAACTTCCTACTTAATACTTACTGCCGACTGCTGACTTCCTCCCCTCCGATCCCGTATCGCCATAAAAATCGCTTCACCGGTAGCCGGGGACCTTAAGCGCACTGGTTCATTTCCCGAACCAAATGCCGCGATGGCGTCTCGGATCGCTTCACGCACGGAAATCGCCAACATGAGAGGCGGCTCGCCAACCGCTTTGCTTCCATAAATATTCCCGGGCTGTTCGGCGTCAGTTAGAAATGCCACTCGAAAATCTTTTGGAATATCGCCAATCGCAGGGATTTTGTAGGTATCCGGCGAATGAGTCAGTAAACTGCCCTGTTCGTCCCACACTAACTCTTCGACAGTTAACCAACCAAGCCCCTGAATAAAACCGCCTTCTATCTGGCCGCGGTTAATACCAGGATTAATCGAGGCTCCAACATCGTGTAAGATATCGGTCCGCCGCAGTTGGAACGCGCCGGTCCGCGAATCAACTTCGACTTCACTAACGGCCGCACCGACAGCGTAATAGTAAAAAGGTCTTCCTTTGCCAAGCGAGCGATCCCAACTGATTCCGGGAGTACGATAGTATCCGGTTGCAGCCAGACTCACTCTGGCAAAGTAAGCTTTCGCCGTAAGCTGAGCGAATTCGAGAAATACCTGCTCATCGGAAGCAGCAAAAACCTTGTTCTCTCGAAAGGCAACTTCTCTAACTGGCTGCCCGATCTTCTCCGACAAAAGCCGAACCGCGATCGGCCGCAGCCGTTCAACGATTTCCCGACAGGCGTTGCGGACAGCGGCACCGTTCAGATCGGTGCCGGAGCTGGCTGCGGTGGCTGAGGTATTTGGCACTTTGTCGGTCCGCGTCGACATCACTCGGATACGATCAGCGGTCAGTCCCAGCTCCCGAGCCGCAATGGCCTGAATGTTCGTGTGAATCCCTTGTCCCATTTCTGTCCCGCCGTGGTTCACCTGAACGCTTCCATCCTGATAGATTAAAACGAGGGCGCCAGCTTGGTTAAACTGCGTGGCAGTAAAAGAAATTCCGAACTTCACCGGAGTAATGGCCAAGCCGCGTTTGCGGGAAGTCTGTTGCCGATTCCACGCTTGCACGGTTCTTTGGCGCGATACGAAATCGCTTCTCCTCGATCACCAGCATTCCTTGGGGCCCGCCAAAACCTCGGAACGCAGTATTCGATGCAACATTTGTCTTGGCGACCTGGCCGGAGAATTCCGCGTCGGGCAGGTAATAAGCATTGTCCAAATGAAACAGTGAACGATCAGTGACAGCCGTGGAGAGATCGAGCGACCAGCCGCCATCCGAGACCATCTTGACTCGAGCTCCGAGAATCTGGCCGCGTTCATTGAAGCCCACTTCAAAGTTGGCCAGGAAAGGATGACGCTTTCCCGTGATCATCATATCTTGGTCACGATTCCAACGAACCCGAACCGGTTGGCCGGTATGAAATGCCGCCAACGCCGCTAGTCCTGCGTTGATCACGCCTTGTGTTTCCTTACCGCCGAAGGCACCGCCCATGCGAAGCGCTTCAACTACTACATGATTTGATGGAACGCCCAAGAGATGACCAACAACGTGTTGGATTTCGGATGGATGTTGGGTCGACGACTCAATAAACATCGATCCATCCTCCCCTGGCTGCGCATAAGCGGCTTGGGTCTCTAGATAGAAATGGTCTTGTCCACCGAGAAAGAAAGCGTCGGCCAATCGAAACGGCGCCTCGTTGATTGCCCGCTGAGCATCGCCCCGACGAATATAATTGGGTTCGGTATGAAACGAGTTCGCACTAATTGCGTCCGCCACCGATAAAATCGCGGGCAGCGGCTCATACTCGATTTGCAGCGCTTCCGCCGCGCGTCTACACCGATCCTGGTTCTCACCTACCACTAACGCTACTAGCTGCCCGTGGTAGAAAACTTCGTTTGTGGCCAAAAGCGGTTCGTCATGTCGAACGGTACCGGTATCATTTAGCCCAGGGATATCTTCGGCCAGCAAAACCGCTTTCACTCCGGGCAACACCCGAGCTCGCGCAGCATCCCGTCGTAGGATCTTGGCCCGAGCATGCGGTGCACAGACCGGCCAAACTTCCAGTCGCTCACGTAACGGAATCGCGTCATCCACGTAAAGGGCGCGGCCCGACACATGTTTATGAGCGCTCTCATGGGGAGGAGAGAATTGATAGCTCTCAGTTTTCTCTGCGAACTCTCCCTCCGCCATCGACCATTGAAATCCGGATTGGCTTTCTTCAAAAAACTTCTGAAAAAGCTCGATCACCAGCGAGCGCCGAAATTCGGCGCTACCGCGGACGTCGGAAATCGGGGAAAATTTAAGTAGCGGCAAAACATTCTGTACCGTTTCAGCGTTCCAAATTTTTCCGAGCAAGGCTGCCTCCGCCGGCTTGGCGCGAAGCGGAGTTGGCGCGACTCCACCGTACGCGAGGCGAGCGAGTTTGATTCGCCGTTCCGAATCCAGTTCGATCCGAAAACAGCTTGCGACCGTGCTGATATCCATTTCTCTGCGACGAGATACCTTGTAAAACTGGCACCAGCTTTTGCGCTCCACCGAACTTGGCGACCCCTTTCGGGGAGGGATCGCAGCCTGTCCATCAAAGCCTTGGAAACGGCCGCCGGAATCCGTATCAGCTTCAGGTGAGGTCGGATCCGCTGCGCGCCCTCCCAGCATAGGGCCAGGATCAATCCGTGGTAGAATGATTTCTTTTAGAATCTCATCCGCTTGCAAAGCGGTCTTCCGGTAACTAACAAAGAATTCGTCAGCCGGTACCTGGCGCTCACCGGCGAGAGAAGCAATGATTATCACCGCGTCGAGGCTAAGTAGTACCGGCGCAGAGTCGCCAATCGGTGACGCCGTCACTAAGTTGCCGCCGAGCGTGGCCCGGTTCCGAATCTGTCGCGAGCCGAATAAACGAAGCATTTCAGCCAGCGGTGGAAATTCTTCGCCTAAGCGATCCCAGACATCAGTAAGGGTTGCGGCGGCTCCAATTCGCCATTGGGTTTCGTTGCAATCGATCCGGCGCAGTTCGGAAACCGCTTCGATCGAAATGAGCACGGGAAAGGCCTGAAAAAGCTTCGTTATAGCCAATCCGAGCTCAGTTCCGCCGGCGATGAGTTTTCCTTCGGGGAACTCGTGAACTCGCTCGAGCAGCATCTGGAGGTTAGTCGGACGAAAGAATAATTGATTTTCGCATTCGTACTCGACCGGGGATCTAAAGTCATTCTCGGCTGAAGGGTGAGCTAATTGTTCGGGGCGGGAAGATAGCAGCGCAACGGCCGCGTCTCGGATCGGCCGATAACCGGTACAGCGGCAAAGATTACCGCAAAGCTGATCATCAATCTGCCATTCGGCGCGTAAATCGCGCCGATGATAAGCTTCGAACAGGGACATGACAAAACCAGGGGTACAGTACCCACATTGCGAGCCGTGACGCTCGACCAACACACGCTGCACCGGATGGAGTTCGCCGTTCTCGGAGACCAAACCTTCGACGGTGATAATTTTGCGTCCGGCTAGTGTCGGCAATGGTACCAGGCAACTATTAATCGCTCGATAAACCGGTTTCTCATCAGCCGACAATTCGACGATCACTACCGAGCAAGCGCCACAATCACCCTCTGCGCATCCTTCTTTGGATCCGACCAGTCCTTCGTTCCGGAGATATTGAAGAAGGGTGAGATTGGTGGCGAGATCATGGACCGTTCGCAGCTTTCCGTTTAGCTGGAACGAAAAAGAAGCTGCCACTTCACGAGAAATCTGATGCACGAAACTTACTATGAAGCGCAGTCGGAATTGGGCGCAAATGAATTGCCTGGAAAAAGGGTGAATTAAATTCCGTTTCGTAAATAATTCTGCACATTACTGGTAACGTCGGAGCAAACGGCACGAAAGCTCGGCGCTAAGAGCGGCGACTGTTCCATAACCCCCTGGTTTGGCGCAAACTAGAAGTCAGCCCCGAAGCTGCTCGCGCTGCGCCGCCAAAAACCGCAGTCGCAACCGGGACGCTGCGTATAGCGTTCGGCGTTCCTCATTCACATCATTCGGTGCGCCATTCGCGGACCGCACGATGGCGACTGCACCTATTGGCCAGGATCGCCTCATTCCTCTCGTTCAAAAGCTCTCCATCGGCGCGCGCGTTTGGCTTTCGGGGGGATCCGATGTCGTCCTGATGAGCAAGGCGATCTTTGTAAGCAGCAGACTATGTCGGACCGGCTAGTCGCCGCTACCAATCGCGCGCGCAATAGAGCGCAACGACACCACCATTATATGCGGGACAAGATGCTAGCTGGCTAGTTGTTCTAATAGCCGTGCTAATACCAACGTACCTTTGTAAATGGCTTCCGGCGACGCGTACTCGTCCGGACGATGACTGACTCCATTGCGGCAAGGAATAAATAGCATCGTTGTGGGACAAATCTGTGCCATAAAAAGTGAGTCATGATAAGCGCGGCTTACCATCCGGCGAGCTGAGAAACCAACACGCGCCGCCGCTTGCAGAGCGGCTTGCACCAGCGCGGCATCGCAAACGGCTGGCGGATCTTGATTGATTACATCTAGGTGCGCTTCCACCCCGCGACGATGAGCTACCGCTGAAATGTTTTCGCGGATTCGCCGCAGCGCAACGTCTCGGGCCGAGAGCTGGGTGTCGCGTAGATCAATTTCTAGAACCGCTCGATAGGGCACGCTATTAACCGCACCCGGTTCAATCCGAAATACACCCGTTGTTCCAACCGTGTCGGGGCTTTGGCTTTCTTTCGCCGCGCTCTCTACCGCCAGGGCGATTTCAGCGCCGGCCAACAACGCGTCGCGACGGTCCGGCATAAGGACTGCCCCGGCATGTCCGCCTTCACCGATTAATTCTACTCGGAGCGTAGCAGGAGCTGCGATCTGTTCGACGACGCCCAAATCGATTCCCTGCCGCTCAAGCAACGGTCCCTGTTCAATATGAAGTTCGACAAAAGCGGAATAGTATTTAGGAACTAATCGAACGGATCGAAGATCGCCGGCCCGGGGGTAGATCTCACCCAACCAATCGGAAAGACGTTTACCGCTGGAGTCGGTCAATTGCAGAGCCTGCTCCGGCATCAGGACTCCGCCAAGCAGCCGACTGCCTAAACAGCCAATACCAAATCGCGTCGGTTCTTCGGCCGTAAAGATCACCAACTCGATCGGGCGCCTCGGTTTGAAGCCGGCTCGTTGCAAGCCGCGAATTGCTTCCAGAGCTCCGAGCACTCCAACTACACCATCATATTTGCCTGCGTTCGGAATCGCATCAATGTGTGATCCGGTGGCGACGGCTGGTAGATCGACATCTTCGCCTGCCCAGCGAGCAAAGACGTTACCGACGGCATCTTCCCGAAACGCTAATTTCAAATCCGAGCAGCGCGCCTGAACAAACGCGCGCGCCTGGCAATCCGCCTTTGAAAAAAGCACGCGAGTCACTATGGGTGGAGGCGCCTCCGAAATTTCCGCCAATTCATCGATCCCCGATTGAATCCGATCTGAATCGATTTCTATCTGCATGGCTAGAGTTGGAAGAATGGAGCGGGTTGCATTCCACATTTCGGTAGGAACACGCTCCTGCGTGTCCGCTCCTCCTCGTTATTGTCGTTCTACGGCTGAAATACACCTCATGAGTCCTATACGACTCATAGGACTTATACGGACCGACGGGAGCCGGTCCCTACCGGACTGGACGAGAAAGAATATTTTATTATTCATCCAGGGGTACAAATACTGCTAAACATCCACCCATTTTCTTACTATTCATTACATGCGAATTCACTGGCAGCGTTCTCTTGCTTTAATCTGCGTACTGGGTGGAGGTTCGTTGAGTAGCTGCGATTCCCAGAAACAACCAGCCAGTCTTTCCTACGAGGATGCTCTCGCCAAAGTTCGACAAAAGATTCCGGCGGAATCCTATTTCTCTAATGAGTTCTTAAAGAAAGCAGCGGCGCAGCGGCCAAACGCGCCAGTCACTCCAGACAAAGTTCGGATCGGAATGCCCTGGATCCTAAATGACGAATGCGCGTTGTGGTACGTCGCTGTCGAAAATGGATATTTCCGAGATATGGGTATCGATGCCGAGCTGGTTCCGGGCGGTCCCGGAAAGGATCAACTGACATTGCTTGCCGCCGGATCACTCGAATTCGCGGTCAGCGCAGGAGGTGATTTTGTCGTGTCATTGGTGGCCAGTCCAACCGGAGCGAAAGTTACGGCAGTTTGTACTCTGTTGAAGGACAGCCCCTATGATTGGATTGCGCTAGACAAATCGGTTCCTAGCAATCAACCCTCGTCACTTCAGCTCAAACCCGAGGACGTCCTTGGCAAGACCGTTGGCATTCAGTCGGATGGTGAGATTTATGCGCGCTTCCTTTTCCAAAAATATCATTTGCCGGCTGACCAGGTGAAATTGATGCGCGCCGGATTCACAGCCGACCCTCTGGTCAGCGGAGCAGTCGATTTTTATTCTGCCTGGGTCCAGAACCAGCCGCGTTTTCTAGAACAGGATGGGCACAAGAATTGGACCGGGCTTCGCTTCAAAGACTTGGGCTGGAACGAACATTGCGACGTTTCGGTCGTCAAGAAATCGCTGGCCGAGCAGAACCCCAATTTGGTGACGCGCTATGTTTATGCGTTGTCACAGGCGATCCGGTTTTATTTAGATCACCCGGAAGAGACTGCCGATATCACTATCCGTTACAGCAAAGATGCAACGCTCAGCCGAGATTTGGTGCTGCGCCGATTCCAGCTCGAAAGAGATCTTGTGCTCGGAAGCGATGGACAGCCGCCGCTCTGGATGTCGGCCGATGTCTGGAACAATTCGGCTGCGCTCATGGCTGAATATGGTGTGATTAACCCAGAATAGCCGGAACCGTATGCCGGCAGTCGAAGCGAGTTCAGTGAGTAAATCGTTCGGGCAGCAGCAGATCATCGCTTCGCTCGATCTGACAATCCAAAGAGGGGAGTTTATCTCGTTGATCGGATCCTCCGGTTGCGGAAAAAGCACCCTGCTTCATCTGTGTGCCGGATTACAAGAGCCTACTTCGGGTTCGATCAAGATCTTCGGACGAACTCCGGCCGCAGCGTGTGCCGCTCATGAAATCGGTATCGCCAGTCAGCGACCGGCCCTGGTTCCATCGCGAACCGCGCTCCAGAATGTTCAACTGACGCTGACTATTGCCAAACCGAAGAAGGCGCTCGAACCCGTAGAACTACTTCGACATTTCGGCCTCGATGACGCGCTAAACCGTTTTCCCCATCAGCTTTCGGGCGGGATGCAGCAACGAGTGAACATCGCCTGCGCATTGGTACACGAACCTTCACTTCTCTTATTGGATGAACCATTCGGAGCTCTGGACGAGCTTACCCGTGAACGGTTGGTCGACTGGCTAGCCGGCGTTCTCCGCGAAGCGCACCGAACGGCAATTCTCGTCACCCACAGTGTGGAGGAAGCGGTTACTCTGTCGGATCGGATTATCGTGTTGTCTCAGCGGCCCGCTACTATCACCGACGTCATTCTGGTCGATTTACCGAATTTCCGCGACTTTGAAGTCCGACAATCAGACGGTTACCTAAGTTTAGTGAAGCGGACGCGAGAAGCTTTACACCGAGCAGCGGCAGTCTAATCGATGAATTCGCGTACAGCACTTCTTCTTTTTTTGGTCTCGGTGACAGTGATTTGGTACGGTGTCATCTGGATCGGTCAACTCGCGCCGATCGTTCTCCCGCCGCCTCATCTTGTCGTCGTGATCATGGCCAAGGAATGGTCGAGCCTCTTGTACAATACTGCGGTCACGCTCGGCACTGCGCTGACCGGTTATTTTTTCGCCAACGCCATCGCCATTCTGTTAGCCATTTCCTTTCTTTATCTGGGTTGGCTCCGATCACTCGCCACTCCATGGGTGATCGTGATAAAAAACCTACCGATCGTTTCTGTCGCCAGCCTCTTAATCATTACATTTGGCGACTCACCCACGCCTCGAATTCTAGTGGTCATTCTGATCTGTTTTCATCCGCTCCTGGCCAATCTCATGAAAGGATTTGAGGAGGTTGATCCGAATCTTCTCAGTCGATTTCAAACCCTCCATGTGACCCGCTGGCAACGATTCCGATATGTACTCTGGCCCAATGCCCTGCCGTATTACGTGGCCGCCCATGAAATCGCATTTACCAGCAGCATCATCGCCGCCGTGATTGCCGAGTTTTTCTTTTCTCGGCAAGGGCTCGGATATCTGCTGACCGAGGCGATGAATGATCATCGCGGCGACCGCCTTTGGGCCGCCAACGTGATTATCGCGCTCCTTTCTGCAGCAGCTTACCTGGTGTCACGGTGGTTAGAATCGGTGCTGATCCCTTGGCGGCGGGAAGCAAAGTAAAAAAGGCGGGAAGCGTGAGGGACTTTAGCGTTGCTCGTCGCCGAAATCGGCGCCAACCAAGCCGAGAACGAGGCTCGAGCTGTCCCAATTTGTACATGTCATCCTTTCCGTCGGCGAATGTTTGCTCACTTTCAAACACGACGCGGGAAGTCGTGAAAAATATTGCTCGCCGCCGAAATGAATTGGCGAAAAATTGGTACCCGCTGTTATTCATCGCGGGTTTATCGTCGTCGCTGGCATGAACGGTGCTCGCCATCTTGGCTGCCTTAACCCGTAGGCGTCGCTGCCGACGGCTAAACATTTAGAGAGAAAATTAACCAGGGAGCACATTCCATGACCCGACGATTAGCGGGGATCCTATTCCCCAGTTTGGTCCTATTTGTTGACCTGAGCCGGCTCGCTCAGGCCCAAGACCAAAGCACGAATGCCAGCACCACCGCAGGAGGCACTCTCCAGCAGATTGTGGTGACCGGTGCGCAGATTCCGATCAACGAAGCGATCGTACCTACGGTTCGTCCTACTAACGCCGCCTATGGGCTCGACCTTAACGTGATGGAAATTCCTCGTAACATTACGATCATTTCCCGCGCCCAGCTCGATGATATCAGCGTTCGAGATGTCCGAGATTTTACTAAACTAACCACCAGCAGTTTCACCACCACCAACTTCGGTGCGCCGGCTAACCCGAGTATTCGCGGCCAGACCGCCGACGTGTTCGTTAACGGAATGCGCGAAGGCTTGACCAGTAACGGAAACGGTTTACCGATCGATTTCAATTCCTTCGACTCGGTGGACATCATGAAGGGACCGCCTTCGGTGGTCTACGGAGCGTCGAATTATGTCGGCGGTTATTTTAACTTTGTTACCAAGCAACCCTACTTTGATCGGCTACAGACTTCGATCAGCGCGACCGTCGGCACGTACGAACAGTATCGATGGAACGTCGATATCGGCGGTCCAATCATTCCCGAGAAGCTCGCTTTTCGAATCAGTTACTCGGGCGAAAACTCCGGCAGCTATTACGAAAACCAGGTCTCGGAAACTCACTCGATCTATGCCGCCCTCACCTGGATCCCCAGTGATAAATATAAACTAGAGGCGAACGCCGACTTTTGGTTCGGGACTTACACGGAGAACAACGGATTCAATCGGCCCACCCAGAATTTGATCGATAATGGGCAATACTTTACGGGTACCGTCCCGGGCGCCCCCGACTCGGTGAAATCGAGCAGCAATCTGATTGTGCCGGAAGGCACGGTCGGCTTGAACCGCAGCATTCGCTTATTTAACCCCGGCGACGGTTCCTACGGCAAAAGCTTTCACGGTCAGGCGATCCAGACCTTCACGATCAATGATAACGTGCAGATCGTGAATAGTACGTTGGTCCAGTGGATCGATCGGCACACTAAAGATAGCGCTTACTATTCCGAAATTATCCCTCTTGCTTTCACGTTTGAGAACAGGACGGAACTACACATCAACTGGGATATTCCATTCGGAGGCGGGGAAACAGTTACCAAGGGTTATCAGCAGGACGACAAAGGCGGTAAGGTCCCCCTTACCGAGACCGCGAAGCCTTTCGTGCTCGGCAACAAAATCAATCTTGGTATCGATGTGAAGTACCAGGAAGTAACTGCTTTCGATGACTATTTCGATGAGCCGTTGAATGCCTGGGATATCAGCAAGTCGAGAACGTTTATCCAATACCGGGGTTTTAGCGCGTTCACTGCGCAGCCGGTTCCGAATGAACCCGGTTGGTCAGCTACACCTGGTATCTTTAACAGTGACACCAACTATTCGAAGCTATTCACTATTGCTCCCTTCTATCAGCATATATTCGAGTTGGGTGAACACTTCTCCTTACTGGCGGGAGCGCGGACGGATATCATGTGGGTGAAGGTGAACGATCCGCTCTACTTTGAAGCGGTCAGAGCGGGTTTCGCTGGTCCCGGCGGCTCTCCGGGTGATCACACGGTAGTGGTCGAGCCCAACTTCAACGTCAGTCCCATATTCAAACCGGCAAAATGGCTCACGACCTATTTCACCTATAACTATAGCCAGTCATTTGCTGCCGGAAACGGCGGCGGATTTCCGGCCGGAAATGGCGGGAACGGCGGCACCAATATCCCAGTCGCGAATGAATTACATGTCGTTAGCGATCTTTACGAAATCGGCGCCAAAGCCTCACTGCTGCAGGATACGCTCTTCATAACCAGCGCGGCGTTCATTCAACATCGGAACGTACCAGGGATTGGCGCAGCCCTGCGGCGGGATACCGCCAAAGGTTTTGAAATCGAGGCAGATTACCAGCCGAGCCGGAATTTCTATGTGAGCGCCGGGTATAGCTACATCGATTCCTTCATCCATGGATCACCTGGATTCGTTTCCCAGGTTTACCCGGTCAACTTCCCGCAACAACAAGGTCCGAACGGCACAGTGATCACCGATAACGGCCGAAGCTTAGGACACGGCATCTATCGCGAACCGGGTGTTCCCTCCCATGCGGTCAATCTTTTGGCGAAATATCAAATTCCGACCGATTACGGAACGTTTGGTGTAATTTTCGGGGAGACTGTCACCAGCATGATCTTCAACGGTTATAATGGTTATGTTCGGATCCCGGCTCAACACGAAGAGGATCTGACGTTTTTCTACAAGACGAAGTGCGATAACTTCGAAGCAAAAATAGCGCTCTTGAACCTGACGAACCAGAAGCTCTGGGGACCTCCTAATCCGGTATATGGATATGATTCCGTTGTCGCCGAATGGCCATTCCATCTCGAGGGCACCGTCACA
>WNFI01045860.1_pt1 | contig 13775 bp, 15 predicted proteins | sample 5400471 | NCBI WGS metagenome assembly WNFI01 (sample SAMN13153348, study PRJNA577476) | soil metagenome | isolation source: 100 cm saprolite on Douglas fir-dominated hillslope | place: USA:California | collected 2013-09-17 | reverse complement strand
AGTCCGCAACGGATCATCGTGTCCTCGCAGGATCTCTCACCGGCATACTATCCTTCTGCCGCCACCAACGGTGTTCATCCGCGCGCGCTTGCTCCTGTAGAGTTCCGCCAGCGTTACTGGCTGCACGCGCTGATGTTCGCCTTGACGCTCGCCAGTACGACCATCATCGGTTCTCGCATGCAGGCAAATTTCGATCGCAACCTGCCGTTCTTCGACCCGGAGCGCGACATCGCCGCGTTCGCGCTGCTGTGGCGCAATCCCGTGCTGCTGCTGCCGGGGCTTCCGTTTTCGCTGACGCTGCTGACCATCCTGCTGGCACACGAGTTCGGCCACTACTTCGCTTGCGTCTACTACCGCATCGACGCCAGCCTGCCCTATTTCTTGCCCGCTCCCACTTTCACCGGAACGTTGGGTGCGTTCATCCGCATTCGCGCGCCGATCTATAGCAAGCGCGTGCTGTTCGATGTCGGTGTCGCGGGGCCAATCGCCGGTTTCGTTTTCCTGCTGCCGGCGCTGGCCATCGGGCTGGCCTTCTCGAAGATTATTCCCGGCATCAACCACCAGGGCGCGTTCGCATTTGGAACGCCGGCGCTGCTCTGGCTCCTGGAGCGCGCCGTTTTTCCCGGTGTCCCGGTGTCCGATATCTACCTTCATCCGGTCGCGCGTGCTGCCTGGATCGGCATTCTGGCCACCGCCCTGAACCTTCTGCCCATCGGCCAACTGGATGGCGGACACATCCTTTATTCAATGGTCGGGGATCGCCACAAGCTGATGTCGCGCGTGTTTGCGGCCCTTCTGGTACCCATCGGTATTTTCTTTTGGTCCGGCTGGCTGGTTTGGGCCGTTCTTCTGCTATTGTTCGGCATGCGGCATCCTGCGATCTACGATCCATCCGAGCTCGGTACCGGGCGCAAAAGGCTCGCATGGCTGTCGCTCGTCATTTTCCTGGTCTGTTTCACACTCGCCCCCATCTCCTATACCGGCGGGTTCTGACAGGCGCATGAAAATCACCGCCACCATCATCACGCTCAACGAGGAGCGCAATATCGCGCGCGCCATCGAGAGCCTGCGGTGCTGCGATGAAATCGTGCTGGTCGATTCCGGATCAGTCGACCGCACCGTCGAGCTGGCCGCCAAGCTGGGCGCGCGCGTCGTTGAGAGCCCCTGGCACGGCTATGCCACGCAGAAGAACTATGCCGCCGAGCAGGCCACGCACGATTGGATTCTTTCGGTCGATGCCGACGAGGCGCTGAGCGAATCGCTCGAAGCCGAGATCTGGACCGTGAAAAAGAAAGGCCCGTCATATGACGCCTACACCATGCCGCGCCTGGCGCAATACCTCGGCCGCTGGATCCTGCACAGCGGCTGGTATCCGGATCGCAAGATCCGGCTCTACCATCGCGCCAAGGCGAAATGGGTCGGCGATTTCGTTCATGAAAGCGTCCAGGTCAATGGCCGCCTCGGACACCTCGAATCCAATCTGCTGCACTTCACTTGCGAATCGCTTTCCGAGCATCTGAAGACCATGGATCGCTACACCACGCTCGCGGCCGAAGAGCTGGTCTCGCGCAAGCAGAAGATACTCTTGAGGAACATGATCCTCGATCCCGCCTGGACGTTCTGCAAGACTTATTTTTTCCAGCGCGGCTACAAGGACGGCCTCGAGGGCCTGACTATTGCCTACATGGCGGCGATCTACACGTTTCTGAAATACGCCAAAGCGCGCAACATGAGCTGAACCGTTGAGCGGGTGGTCACACATGTGCCCGTCCGGCCTTCGATGCGAATCCTCCATCTCGATTCCGGAACCGAAATGCGCGGCGGGCAGTGGCAGGTGCTGCGTCTGATCGATGGTCTCCGCGCCGCGGGCCACGAATGCGCGCTGCTTGCCCGCATCGGATCGCCGCTCTCGCGCGAGGCGCAGCGCCGCGGAATAGATGTCCACGCCTGGGCGCTGCGCTCCCTCTGGAAACGCGGCCGCGCCGCCGATGTCACCCACGACATCACACATGCGCACGACGCCCGGTCGCATACTGCTGCTGCCATGGCGGGCATCACGCGCCTGGTCGTTTCGCGCCGCGTGGCGTTTCCCGTGCAGCCAAATCCCATCTCCAAGTGGAAATACCGGCACGCCGCGTACTACATCGCCGTCTCGCAGACGGTGAAGCAGACCCTGTTGGACGCCGGAATCGCCCCATCGCGTATTACCGCGGTATATGATGGCGTGCCCATGCAACCGCCGTCACACGGGTCCGGGATTCTGGTTCCCGATAGTCCCGACCCGGGGAAGGGAACTGCGCTGGCTCTACAAGCCGTCAAGCTTGCCGGTTTCGAGGCCCGCGCTTCTCGCGATCTGGAGCACGATATCGCGCATGCCGGCCTGTTTCTCTACATCACGCAATCGGAAGGCCTGGGCTCGGCGGTGTTGCTCGCCATGGCTGCGGGCGTGCCTGCGATTGCCAGCAATGTCGGCGGCCTGCCGGAGATCGTGGAGCATGAATCGACTGGCCTGCTCACCGCGAACACGCCCGACGCCATTGCCGGCGCCGTGCGGCGGTTGATGCACGATCGCGCACTCGCGCAGTCTTTGGCCGCCCGCGCCCGCAACGTCTGCATCTACCGCCTGCCGCGCGACCTCTCAGTCATGTCCCCGCCACGTTCGTTCTGCCCGGCCTGCGAGCACCAGATTGCCTGGTACGACAACATTCCGGTCGTCAGCTATCTGCTTCTCCGCGGCCGCTGCCGCCATTGCGGCGCGCGCATCCCCCTGCGTTATCCCATCGTCGAGCTTTTGACGGGCGCGCTGTTCTTCGCCATCGTGAGCGCGCTCGGCCCCACCGCGATCGCTGTCAAGCTCTGCATTCTGGTGGCGCTGCTGGTGGGCCTGACGTTCTCCGACCTGGAAGAGCGCATCCTCCCCGACGAATTTACGCTCGGCGGAACCGCGCTCGGCATCGTGCTCGCCTGGTTCATCCCCGTGGACGACATGATCGCGCAGTCGCTGTTGTTATTTGCCGGTAGTCAACCGGGGCCGCATTGGACGTCACTCGCCGAATCGGTGCTCGGGGCAGGACTCCCGGCCGGCAGTCTCTGGCTCGGCGGCCTGCTTTTCGAAAAAATCCGCCACAAAGAGGGCCTGGGATTGGGCGACGTCAAGATGATGGCCATGGTCGGCGCATTCCTCGGGCTGCGCGCGACTCTCCTCACCCTGATCCTCGGATCGGTCGCCGGCTCGGTGATCGGGCTCATCTATATCAAGGTTGCGAAAAAAGACGCCGCCAGCTACCAGCTGCCCTTCGGGACGTTCCTCGGATTCGCCGGTATTTTCGTCGCCTTGGCCGGTGGGCGCGTCATTCGCTGGTACGCCGGCCTGCTCTGACTGTGGATGAGCTGGGTCACGCCCATGCCGTCGGCCCTCCCCATAATGAAAAATTCGAAATGGAATGTTACCGAAACCCCAGGACGAGTTAGTTGCTGATAGCGGGATGGCCATCCGGCCGCCAGCGCCAAGGCTCTGTGGCCGATGGCGCCTCAGGAAAACTCACCATGCAGAGGGCGCGGGGGCACGCCCTCCGGCATGGCTTGCCAAGCTACGCCGCTCCGCCTTCGGTCTGTAGGGGGCCACTTCGCGCCTGCGGTTGAACGTAGCTTTCCGGGTGTTGGTCGAACTGACGCTTACAGTCCTGCGAGCAGAACTGATACTCGCGGCCCTTATAATTTAATTTTGCGGTTGCCGCTTTCTCATCGACCTGCCTTCCGCATACTGGATCTTTGGTCATTTCGATGCACCTCCTGCAAGGAATGCAAGCAATCGCGGTGCCGCGCGGGCGTGAGGTTACTTACTGACCGCGGAGTTTCCCGCCATCACAAAGCGCAGCGGCCAATCGGCGCACTGCCGGATGCCGATGCGTGGCGTCGTGTGAATTTCGAACCCGTGCTCTTTCTTCCATTGGCGCACCACGAGTGTGCCGCGCGTTACGTCGGCGCCGTTCTGCGCGCGCGTGATGCCGAAAACCCGTGTAAGATTTCCAGGTCCGGATGCGAGTTTTTCGGTCGTACGGGCCGTCGGCCGCCGCTTGTGCATGAGGTCGATTCCCACTAGCGGCTCGGCCGCGCGGATCAGCACGCATCCCGGTTTCCCGTCGGGCTCGGCCACAATATTTAAGCACTCATGCATGCCGTAAATAAAATAAACGTACGCATGGCCCGGCGGCCCGAAGATCACGCGCGTGCGATTGGTCACGCCGCGCGCCGAATGCGCCGCCAGATCGTCGCCGCCCAGATATGCCTCCGTCTCGACGATAATGCCCGCCGTGCGCCCATGCACCAGAATCTTCCCCAGCAGCCCGCGCGCGACTTCGATGGCGTGCCGCGCATAAAACGATCGCGTCAAAATCCGGCTCTCTATTGCGATGTCGCGCCATTCCATTGCACAATTATCATCTCTGCAAATGCGTCTGTTCATCGGCATCGATCTTCCTCCCGAAGTAATCGCCAATCTGGAAGACCTCCTGCAGCGCCTCAAACCCTCCGCGCAAATCAACTGGAGCCCGCCGCGCAACCTGCACATCACGACCAAGTTCGTCGGTGAATGGCCTGAGGAGCGTCTGGCGGAGTTGAAAAGTTCGCTCGGCGGGCTGCCGTCGCGGCAGCCCATCGCCATCGCCATCCAAAAGCTCGGCTTCTTTCCCAATCCGCACTCGCCGCGCGTGTTCTGGGCGGGCGTCCATGCCGGTGACGATTTGACTGCGCTCGCGCGCGACACCGAGCAAGCGCTCGCGCCGCTGGGCATCGCCAAGGAACAGCGCCCGTACTCGCCGCATCTGACGCTGGCGCGCATCAAAACGCCGGGCAAGCAGCCGGCATTGCTGCAGGCGGTGGCCAAACTGCCCTCGCTCGATTTCGGCAGCTTCATCGCCGACCGCTTCTACCTCTACCAAAGCCGGACCGCCCCAACAGGTTCCGTGTACACTAAGCTTGCGGAGTTTCCACTCGCGAAATAATGCAAGCTCTGATGCCGGTTCTGGCTCTCGCGGCCGCTTATCTGATCGGCGGCATTCCGTTCGGCTACCTGGTGGTCAAATGGAAAACGGGAGCCGACGTGCGCTCTTCCGGCAGCGGCAACATCGGCGCCACCAACGTGCTGCGCACCACCGGCCGCTTCGCCGGCGCTGTGACTCTATTGCTCGATATCGCCAAGGGATGGTTTGCCGTCTGGCTCACCGCCAAAATGACTGGCGGCAATATTCACTGGATGAGCGCCGCCGCGCTCGCCGTGATGGCCGGACACGCGTTTCCGGTTTTCCTGAAATTCAAAGGCGGTAAAGCGGTGGCGAGTTTCATCGGCGCCTTTCTGTACCTGGCGCCCGTCGCCCTGTACGCTGTCTTGCTCGTTTGGGTAACGACGGTGGCGCTCACCCGTTACGTCTCGCTCGGCTCGATTCTCGCCGCTGGAACTTTTCCGCTTGCTGTCTGGCTGCTGATGCAGCCGCCGCTCTCGCTCGTCGCGGCGTGCATCGTGAGCGCGGCCTTCATCATTTATCGCCACCGCGAAAACATCGCCCGCATTCGCGCGGGCACGGAGCACTTGTTATCGCTCGGCAGCCGCAAGGCGCAGCGGACTCCTATGCGCTGGCGAATGCGGCGGTCGTGAGCATGGTGATGAAAAGCGCATCGTGAAAAATCTCGCCATCATCGGCGGCGGATCCTGGGGCACGGCGCTTGCCATCGTTCTCGCTCCGCGTTTCGAGCATGTCCGCCTCTGGGTCTACGAGGCGGATCTGGTCGAACGCATGCGCGCCACCCGCGAAAATGACGTCTACCTGCCGGGCTTCCGCGTGCCGGACAACGTCGAAGTGCATAGTGATCTCGCCCCCGCGCTCCGCGACGCCCAAATCGTCCTCGGCGTCATGCCCTCTCACTTGGCGCGCGGCCTGTACAAGCAGATGGCCGAGTATCTGGACCCCGCCATGCACCTGGTCAGCGCCACAAAAGGGCTCGAGATCGGCACGCTGATGCGCGTCTCGGAAGTCATCCGCGAAGTCATCGAGCCACGGTTCCCCCCGCGCGTTGCCGTCCTCTCCGGCCCGACGTTTGCCCGCGAGGTGGCCCGCGGCGACCCTACCGCGCTCGTTGTCGCCTCTTTGGACCGCGAGCTGGCCGAGTCCGTCCAAAGCGCCTTCTCCGGCCCGACCTTCCGCCTCTATACCAGCCCCGACCCGGTAGGTGTCGAGGTCGGCGGGGCGGTGAAAAACGTGGTCGCCATCGGCGCCGGAGTCTGCCACGGCCTTGGATTTGGCAGTAACGCCCTGGCCGCTCTCATTACACGCGGTTTAGCGGAAATCAGCCGCCTCGCGCTGGCCATGGGCGGCCATCCAAAGACTTTGGCGGGCTTGGCCGGGCTGGGGGACCTGGTGCTAACCTGTACTGGAGAACTGAGTCGTAACCGCACGGTGGGATTGGAGTTAGCCAAAGGTAGAAAACTCGCGGAGATCGTGAACTCAATGAAAATGGTGGCCGAAGGCATCAAGACCACCAGCGCCACCGTCGACCTCGCCCGGCAGTATCACGTCGAAATGCCGATTGCCGGGCAAATGCATGCCATGCTTCACCTTGGACGCCCTCCGAAAGAGGCGATTCGGCAATTGATGGAACGAACCCTAAAAGGGGAATGACAGAGGCAAGAAGCCACCTGTGGATCCGAAACCTTTTATGCCGCAGCGGGTTAGAGAGGTTATGGGAGCCACGGTGGCTCTTGATTGCGATGCCGAGTTGATGCTTCGGGTCAAGGATGGGGACGGCGCAAGTTTCGGCCTCCTGCTCGGGAAGTACCGCGCCTCCGTCACCCATTTCCTGTACCGCATGGTCCAGGACCAGGCCATTTCTGAGGAGTTGGCTCAGGAGGTGTTCTTGCGCGTTTACCGCTCGAGGGAAACTTACGAGCCAACCGCAAAATTCACCACATGGCTTTATCGCATCGCCACCCACCTTGCGTTGAACTGGCTCCGCGATGAAAAGAACGAGCGCGGCCAGCAGCGGCTGGATGAAACCAGCGAAGACGCTCCGGCGCGAGAGGTTGCGGATAGGTCGCCCTCGGTGGAGCAGAAGCTGCTGAACCAGGTGAACGTCGACGCCGTGCGGCAGGCGGTGGCGGCGCTGCCGGAGAAGCAGCGCGCCGCGGTTCTGATGCACAAATACGACGAAATGGAATACTCGCAGATTGCAAAGGTGTTAAGCTGCTCGGAATCGGCGGTGAAATCGCTGCTGTTCCGGGCCTATGAGACGTTGCGCGCGCGCTTGGCGCACATGGCGTAGAGGACGGTTATGGATTGCCCGATCAAGACTCAGGAAAACGCGGACTGGCTGCTGGAATATGCGGCCGGCAGGCTGCGCGGCGAGCGTGCCGCACAGCTGGCAAGGCATATGGAAACGTGTACCGACTGCGCAGGTTTTGTCGCCGCGCAACAGGTGGTGTGGAATGCGCTCGACGAGTGGGAGCCCGAGCCGGTTAGTCTGGATTTCGACCGGCGCCTCTACCGGAGCATCGAAGCGGCCCGGCCCGCATCCGGGTTGCCGCGCGTGTTGCGCCGCCTGTTCGCCCCTTTACAGCCGTTGTGGCGCCCGGTGGTTCCGCTGGCGGCGGCGTGCCTGCTTATTGTGGCCGGTGTGATGCTGCACGCCCCCCAAGCGGTGATGGGGCCGGTGGATGGTGCGGTGCGGATAGAAAGGATCGAGCCCGAGCAGGTTGAGCGTACGCTCGATGATATGCAGATGCTGCGCGAGCTGGCGGTAACGCCGCAACAGGGGGTAAATTCGTCGAAGTCGATGTGATCTTATGCGACGCTCTTTCGCCATCGCCTGCATGATCGCCTGGATGCCGGGCACGGGTGTTTTCGCGCAGCGCCCGGCTGAAAAGAGCGAGGAACGCGCAGCCGCGCGCGCGGCCGCGGCAGAGGCACGCGCGGCAAGGCGGGCAGCGGTTCGGGAGCGGGCAAAAGCCACGGACACGCCGCTCGAACGCTGGAACCGCATGTCACCCGAGGAGCGTCAGCGCGCGCTCGCCAAGCTGCCGCCCGAGCGACGGCGCCAGCTGCAACAAAAGCTGCAGGAGTATCGCAGCCTGCCGCCCCAGGAGCGGCAGCAGCTGCGCGATCGATACCAGGCGTTCAGCCAGCTGCCGCCGGAGCAGCAAACCCACGCCCGGGAACTGTTCCGGCAGTTCAATTCACTGCCCGAGGATCGCCGTCCGATAGTACGGCGCGAATACGAACAACTGCGCTCGATGCCCGAAACGGAACGCAACGCGCGCATGAACACAGAGGAGTTTCGCAGCCGCTTCAACCCCGCTGAGCAGCAGATGTTACAGGATTTATCCCGCACCTTCGGAAAAGCCCCATAAAAATATTCGGAAATTCCCTAGAAAATCCTTGTCATTTCTCTGAGATTTCTGGTACCTTTTTCTAACCATAGTCTGGCGGGGTGATCCCGCCTGGCGCAGTGGTCCGAATTTGCGCTACTTGCTTCGGATAACACGCGCTATCAAAGGAAGCCCGAAAGTTCCGCCAGACACAGAAAGGAGCTCGTCATGAAACGAGCTAAAGCACCCGTGGAGGTAGCCGTCAAACCCGCGGCCTACCGCAAGATCCTGATCGAGAAACGGGAGAACGTGATGGCCGGCCTGGGCATCAAATTTGACACCCTGGCCAAGATGGGCCGGGTGGCGGAAGAAGACCAGGCGCAACTCTCGCACGACGAATTTATTTCGCTGCGTCTGAACAGTCTGGATTACGTACAACTAAAGTTAATAGAGGAAGCTCTGGATCGCATCGAAGCGGGAGATTATGGAATCTGCCTGAGCTGCGAGGAGCCGATTCCGGCCAAGCGGCTGCAAGCGCTGCCGTGGGCCAAGTACTGCGTGACGTGCCAGCAATCGCTCGCGAACCTGCAGGACGATGTGGCCGCAGCCATCGACCTTGGCTTTCAAGTCGCTCTCTTTCTTGGTGGCCTTCAACGCAGCTAGAGCCTTGGCGTTGCCGGCTTCATCGAACTTCAAGAACTTTCCCTCGCCGGTGACGAGTCCGAAGCCGCTCTTGGCGCAGCCTACCGCGCACTTGGTGGTGTGGCCCGCGAGGTCTTTGTCTTTGCACATCACGTCCACCAGAGTTCCGTTCAGAGTCTCAGCGAAAGCCGCGACCGAAAGCATCGATGCAGCGGCTGTCAGTATGGCCAACTTCTTCATGGGTAACGTTCCTCCTTAGGGGGTATACGTATTCAACCACGTTAATGGACGCGGCTGGCGGTCTCAAGGTCACGGTGAAGTGTTAAATCTGAGGGAGCCGTACTGAATAGCACGTGAACTGGACTCTGCGGGCGGCGGCGCTTGCCGCTTCGCCTACGTTGCAATCCGTTCCACCACTTGTCCCACCGCGCGGTGCGCTTCCTGGATGGACGCGCGATGGTCCATGATACCGGTGACGTCGGAATTGGCGAAGGCGATGCGCCCGAATGGCGTGCCGCGGAGAACCTCGCCTGGAGCGGGTTTTCCGTCCTCGCCGAAGAAGAAGCCGGGCTGCGCGCTGAGGTAGGCGTGGCCCCAGCGGTTGAGAATCAGGCCGGCGATGTCGCGCCGCGGATCGAAGCCTGCGCTCGAAAACAACATGGCAAATTGTTCGCGGATGCGGCGCTCGTACTCGCGGAAGGGAGTGGACACCAGCTCGACGCGGCCTTGCGTAACCTGCCGGCCGATGGGAAGACCGGGGGAGGAGAACAGGATTTTCAACGTAAGGACGACCGGCGAATCGGCGGACACCGTGGGCGACACCGCTCCGAACGTGGCCATCTTGCGCAGCGCGAAATAGTTGCCGATGCCTTCGAACCACTGGCATTCCTTGATGCCGAGCTTGTAAAGAAACCGCCAGTTTCGGAGCGCCAAATTGGCCATCAGGCAGGGCGCGCGGTAGAACTGCGCGTAGGCGTCGCGGTGCGTAACGGGCATGCCCTTGACGATGTGCTTCGTGGTCCAGCTCCCACCGGCCATGATGACGCTGCGAGCGCGCAGGCTATAGACTTTGCCGCCCTGCGTGTAGACGATCCTGACGGACTGTGATTTTTCGGCAGCGCCCTCATGCTGCACGCGGACGGCGGTGGAACGCAGCCGGATGCGCGCGGGCTGGCCCGCGCGGTCGAGTGCGGGAAAACTTATTGCGTTGCGGCAGATGGATTCGAGCGTCGTGTCGCCTGGAATGGCATCGGGAATCAGAAATTTCGTGATGTGCCGGGCGACACCGGCGTTGCCGCCGGGAAACATCTGCGCGCCTTTGCCGTAGTCCCAGGGCAGCAGAACGTCGGCCGCATACTCTGCGTAGGCGGAGAGCACGTCGGCGCCGACGCCGGAGCCGCCCCCGGCCAGCGGTGAAAGAAAGGTGCGCACGCTCTCGCGGCTCAGGCCATACGTCTCCATCAAATCCTGCTCGAGCGTGATGTTGTCGAGGCGCCGCGAGAGCGCATCGCCGTGCTCCTTCGGCAACGGGCGGTCCTTGGCGCGCATGCCCAGCAGTTCCGCGCGGGCCTGCGCTGAAATGGGCGCGCCCTCCAGTTTCTTACCCCACGGATCGATCAGCCACTGGCCTGGTTCTTTACCGAATTTCGCCCCAAAGTAGAATCCCGAATTCTTGCCGCCGTCGGTGTAGGAAGTTTGGCCGAGAGGAACTTCGGCATCATGGCCGCTCCAGGTCTGATACGGGAATTGCCAGCGGTCGATGCCGATGGACTGGTAAAAATCGGCGAGAAAACTTCCGGGCAGCGGAGGGAAGAACATGGCCGAGCCCTGATGCGCAATCAGACGCTGGCCATCGACGAGGAATTCGTTGCGGCGCGCTTCGCCGCCGAAGATGGCGTGATTTTCGAGCACCAGGCAAGTGCGATTCGCGCCGGCCTGGCGTTTGAAAAACAGCTCGCCGGTGTCTATCACGTCCGCGGGCAGTGGGTCGAACGCGGGGTCGCGGATCTTGTGCGCCTCGGTCATGAGTTCGAATGTGTTGCCGTTCGAGCCGCTGTAGTCGCCTACGCCGCCGAATCCGTCCCAATCGGACTGGGCGAGCAGGCCCATGGGAGACGCAGCGCCGAGCAGGACGCCGCCTGAGGCGACGAGCGCGGAGTTCAGGTAATCGCGCCGCGATATGGGCTCGTCCATGCCGAGCGTGCGATCGCTACGCCGCGATTTTTCTCGATTCGATGGCATGTGCGCTCCCGCTCCGGCGCTGTGCAGCCAGGGCAAACAACAGCATATCCACTTGCCTGTCCGCGTGGCGGTGCGGTTAACTGATGACGGGAGCCGGTGGCGCCTTAGAATGCCGCCGGCAGCTCATGACATGCCCGCTTATGACAACGAACTTGCGCTGATTGTGGCCGAGCTGAACCGCGCGGCGCCAGGATCGCGCACCACGGCGCCGGAGATTCCGCAAGGCACGGCCACGCTCGACCAGTTGCTGGCGCATGCGGCGCGGCGCGGCGCGTCGACTTTTGTTTTTCGCGGGAAATCATCGGGCGCTTCCGCGCCAATGTGCATCACCAGCGGGGCACGTTGGCCGGGAGCGTCCGGCTGCTGCCAGCGCGCATCCCGACGCTCGAATCGCTGCACCTGCCGGCGACATTGCAGCGGCTGGCCGAGGCGCGCCAGGGTCTGGTCCTGATCACCGGATCAACCGGCTGCGGCAAGAGCTCGACGCTCGCGGCGCTGATCGAGCTGATCAACACCGAGCGGCGCGATCACATTGTGACCATCGAGGACCCGGTCGAATATGTGCACGGCAACCGCCATTCGATCGTCGAGCAGAACGAAGTCGGCCACGACGCGCCGGACTTCGCGAGCTCGGTACGCAGCATCATGCGTCAGACGCCGGACGTGATCCTGGTGGGCGAAATGCGCGATGTGGAGACGATCGGCACAGTATTGACGGCGGCGGAAACCGGGCACCTGGTGCTTTCGACGCTGCATACCAACGACACCTCTCAGGCGATCTCGCGCATTCTGGATTCGTTTCCCTTGGGCAATCAGCCGCAAATCCGGCAGCAGCTTTCGCTGGCCATGCTGGCCATCGTGGCCCAGCAACTGGTGCCGGCGGCGGATCGGGGCGGGCGTTATCCGGCGGTCGAGATCATGATGGGTACGCACGCGGTGCGGAACCTGATCCGAAAAGGCGAAGATCATCAGCTTTACACCGCGATCTCGACGGGACGGGCGGAAGGCATGATGACGATGGAGCAATCGCTCGCGGAGATGGCGCGCGCGGGCCGCATCACGCGTGAGACCGCATTGGCACATTGTTTCCGGCCGGAAGACCTGCGGCGGTATTTGCAGGGGTAGGCGGGTCCCCGGAAGTGGCGTGGCTTAACACTTGCAAACCATGAGGGCGTGATACACTGCCTCCGGTTCACATGGCGGTTAGGGCAAAATCCGGGGTGAAGGTTGATGCCTTGGGCGATGCCGCTGCCAGCGATGCCGCTATCGGCTTTCGTCCGCATTCCGGATGGTCGTCGCTGATTGCCATCGCCGGGCCAGTGGCCGCGCCGCACGTCATCGAGCGCCGCCGCATCGAGCTGGCCGATCGTGCGGCGAGAGGCACGGTACAGCCCTATCACTTTGCCGAAGGGATGGAGTTGAAAAAGGCCGAGCGCTGGATCGCGCAGTGCCTGAACGCGAGCGAGGGGCTGGCGCGCGAAGCGATTGAGGTGACTGTCGGCAAGCTGCGACAGCAAGGCTACCGGGCGCGAGGGTGCGGTCTGGTGCGCAGCTCGGCGCGGCCGCTGCCGGAGCTTGGGAGCGTGCTCGCCTCGCATGCGCTGATCCATACGGCCGAGGGCGAAATGTTCCGCGATGCGATTACACGCGCGAGCGCGCACCATGGATTGTCCGTACTAGGGGTGAAAGAGCGCGAGCTATTCGACCGGTGCGCGAGCGATCTCGGCATGCCGGCGCCGGAGATTGAGATGCGCCTGGCTGAACTGGGAAAGATGTTGGGCCCGCCGTGGCGGCAGGACGAAAAATTCGCAACTCTTGTGGCCTGGCTCGCGCTGGCGGCGGGCGCCGGCAAGGGCGCGCGGAAATCGTAGCGCTCTACTCGAGCAGCTTGATGCGGATGTTCTTGTAGTAAACGGTGCTGCCGGCGTCGTGCCCTTGCAGCGCGATGGTGCCCGCACCAATGCGGCGGCCGGGAAAATCGTTGGTGCCGTTCCAATTCGCGGGCTGCGTCCACTGCGCGACCAGCTTGCCATCCACTTTGATAGTGATGGTGTCGCCCTTGGCCACGATATCTTCGGTGAACCATTGATTGTCTTGGGCGACTTCGGCGCCGTTGTCTTTCACCTCATACAGGCTGCCGGTCCGGCGCGGATCGCCTTTATACGTGTTGTTCACCTGCACCTCAAAGCCGCGGCCGGGCCAGCCTTTGTCCTGATATTCGGTTTGGATGTAGACTCCGCCATTGGCGCCGGGCAGCGTCATCACGTCAACCATCAGCTCGAAATCCTTGAACGTGCGGTTGTGAAAATCGCCGACATAGAAACAGTGGCTGCGCGGCCCATGCGCCACGGTGGCGCCGTCCTTAACCGAGAACGTGGCGACGTTCTCGTTCGGCTTCCAACCCGTGAGATCTTTGCCGTTGAAGAGCGAAGTCCAGCCGCCGTCGGCCGCGGACAGGGGCAGCGCAAGGAGAACGAAGATAGCGAGTTTGTTCATCATCAGATTTGCGAATAGGCGGTCGGGCTAAGGATCACAT
>WNFI01458612.1_pt1 | contig 13778 bp, 10 predicted proteins | sample 5400471 | NCBI WGS metagenome assembly WNFI01 (sample SAMN13153348, study PRJNA577476) | soil metagenome | isolation source: 100 cm saprolite on Douglas fir-dominated hillslope | place: USA:California | collected 2013-09-17 | reverse complement strand
AGGATTTCTCCGCCACCCTGCAGGCGCTCAAACTGGTCGGCCGCGAGCGCGACATTGCGCGCGACTTGCTGGCCGAGCTTGCAGCCCGCACGAGCTTTCTTTGCGATGTCGGTCTGGGTTATCTGCAATTGAATCGCGCTGCCCCGACCCTCTCCGGCGGCGAGGCCCAGCGCATTCGCCTGGCGGCGCAGCTCGGGTCGAATCTGCAGGGCGTGTGCTACGTGCTGGACGAACCCACCATCGGGCTGCACCCGCGCGACAATGTTGCGCTTTTGAACACCCTGGACAGACTGCGCGCCAAGGGCAATACGCTGGTGGTGGTCGAACACGATGAAGACACCATTCGCCGCGCCGATCATGTGATCGACTTGGGTCCGGGCGCGGGCACTCGCGGCGGGCGCGTGGTGGCGCAAGGGACCGCCGGAGAACTCGCCCGCCTAAGCGTATCGGCGACCGGCCGCTGCCTTGCGGCGCCGCTGCGGCATTCCCGCTCCCGGCGCCGCATCATCGATCGCGATACGCCCGTGATCGAAATCAGCGGCGCCACGCTGCACAATCTTCGCAAAGTCGATGCGCGTATTCCTCTCGGGCGATTGACGGTGGTCACGGGCGTTTCGGGATCCGGCAAGTCCTCGCTGGCGCGCGATGTGCTGTTGCGAAACTTGAAGCGCCTGTTGACGCGGCCCCATCGCTCCGACCGGACGCGCAAACCCGAGACCATCCTCGAAGGATGCGACGCGATCTCGGGGTGGCAGAAAGTCAGCCGCGTCCTCGAGGTCGATCAAACTCCCATCGGTAAGACGCCGCGCTCCTGCCCTGCGACCTATATCGGGTTTTGGGACTCCATTCGGCGCCTGTATGCAGATACCACCGAGGCGCGGATGCGGGGATTCACGGCAAGCCGGTTTTCCTTCAATACGGCCGGCGGCCGTTGCGAGGCCTGTGAGGGTCAGGGAATGCAGCGCATCGAGATGAGCTTCCTGCCCGACGTCCAGGTCTTGTGCGACGTCTGCGGCGGCAAACGCTTCAACCCCGAGACTCTGGCAATCCTGTTCAAGGGCAAGAGCATCGGCGAGACCCTGGCGATGAGTGTCGACGATGCGCTCGAATTCTTCGCCGCCCAGCGCAGCGTGCACCACCCGGTGAGCCTGCTCGCCGACGTCGGACTGGGCTATCTCAGTCTGGGTCAGCCCAGCCCGACGCTCTCGGGAGGAGAGAGCCAACGAATCAAGCTCGTCACCGAACTGTCGAAGGTGCGGACCGATGAGCTCGGCATCGATACGGCGCGACGCGAGGGCCAGCACACCCTGTACGTGCTCGATGAACCTACCGTCGGTCTGCACATGGCGGATGTCGAGAAGCTCGTGCGCGTCCTGCATCGCCTGGTCGATACCGGCAACACCGTCGTCGTGATCGAACACAATCTCGACATCATGGCCGAAGCGGATTGGATCGTCGACTTGGGTCCGGAAGGCGGCGACGGTGGCGGCCGCGTAGTCGCAGAGGGCGCGCCCGAGGCCATCGTGCGCAAGCCGAACAAGAGTCATACCGCAAAAATTCTGGGTGAGTTCCTGACGGAGCGCGGCGTCGCTTGAACCAAGTCATATCCGCGGCAAACTGAAGAAAAACGTTGCACCGCGGCCTACCTCAGCGCCGCCCATATCGAGCCGCCGTGACGCGTCACGATGCGCTGCGCGCTGGCGAGGCCTATGCCGGCAGAACGGCTCTGCCGCTACATTACCCGCCCGCCCGTGGCGATGGAGCGACTCTCGCTCACGCCCCAAGAGGGCCGGCCAGAACACTCGCCTCGGCGCTGCGGAGTCCCCGGGATGCGACCTACAGTCGAGCTCCAGTCGGGCAGGGCGAACTTCGCGTAACACTTTTTCCGTTAAATGAGAGGTGCTTTGTGCGTCCTATCCCCCTTGAAAAATCGCATTGGGCGTATGGCTACGTTGCAGGCGACCCCTTTCAGTGCGAGGAATAAAAACGCAAGATAATCCCTGAATTCACCACGGTACTGCATAATCCCCAGTCCGGAATTCGGGTGTACACGAAAGAAATGATACTCACCCTCATGTTCCCGCAGGAAATCCTCGATGGCAGTGAGCACTCCGTTACGCGCACCACCTTCATGTGGAGCTTTCTTAAAATCAGCGTATGGATTGCTCTCGCCCGGTATCCCGCTTTGCCCTGGTTCTACACCCTCTTGGTCCCAACTGTGAAGGTATTCCGGTGGAATCATTTCCGGTTGATAGTACATGTCACGGCGTCCCCAGGGCCATTCAGTATCATCAAAAAAAATGATGCCACCCCGTCTCAGGAGATTCCGGCTGGAAATTATCTTGAGCTCTTGATAAACGGTGTACCAGTTGTGATCGCCGTCAATCAGCATGCAGTCGAATGTCTCATCCAGCTTGGGTAATATCTCAAGACTGGTTCCTCGCCTCACTGATATACGTGGATTCTTGGCATATTTTTCCTGCAGGTCGCAGTCGAGGCAGGGATCAATTATAGTATCTCCAACGCTTGGAACCGACACCAGCATATCTGTAGTTTCTCCCATGGATGCCCCGATTTCGCACACACGGCGCCATCTCTCTCCTGCTAAAAGCGGCACAATAAATCCCTTCACATACTTCTGCATTGCAAGAATCCTCCAGCCAGCATTGGCCTTCTAAACTTGGCGCGAGAAAATAATATATGCAAGTATAACTGGAGTGTCTGTCTAAATTCGTGTCGGTTGAATGATGCGGATAGGACGGCGGATAGGACGAATAAAGGGCCCACGGTGAATGAAGCGGCGCGCAGTCCAGCCGCTGTAACGGACTTGCGGCGTAGCGTTGTCGGTCATTCTAGCGCTGCGGTACAAGGGAGCCGAACGGCGTCGCGAGGTGGGTGATGCTTATGTGCGCCGGTGCAGCGCCGTGAGGGTGCTGTGTGCAGCGCGAGTGCGGCCGGGGCGTGCACGGGATTCTGCCGGGTTGTTCAACCCACAGCGCATCCATGCTGGAAATCAAGTTAGTCGAACAGTTCTGCCGCTGCGACTGGTGGTGCGCGCGCTGGCGGGGGGCTGTGCGCCGCGCCGGTGCGTTCGAGGTGCTCGAGAATCTTGCCGATCAGCTGCGGGTTCTCAATACTGAGATGATCTTCAGCGTCCCGCCGCAGTGCTCGCAGGTCTCGATGTCGATGTCGAAGACGCGCTTCAGGCGTTGCGCCCAACTCATGGCCACGTGCCGCGGGGCTGCCCTCGCCTCTTTTTGCGTCGGCTTTGTGCGACCGAACTGGTGCCGAGTCCGAGAGTGAACTTGACGCGTTACCACGGGGTGTTTGCGCCGAATCATTGCCTGCGAGCGCGGATCGTGCCGGCCCACCAGAGAGGCCAATCTCGCCAAAAAATCCAGCGGCTCGAATATCACGTGCGTCGTGCCATCGCGGTACGGGTCGTGCCATCGCGGTACGGGGTCTTCAGCGCGTAGCGAATGGTCCCCTGCGCGCTGCGCGACAAGCGCTCGATCGCCACCGCCGGGCGCGCAATGTAGCGACACAGCCGCTCGAGCTTCTGGCGCTGCTCTGCCTCGGCGGCGATTCCGGCGTGCAGCGAGAAGCCGTTCGCTTGTGCCACGCACTCACCCGTGTGTTCTTCCCCCCGCGGCGCCAGACTCTGCAACAGGAACGCTTTTCGGCCCTTGTGGGGACCTACGCAACGCGGTACGTGATGGAGTGACCCTGTAGATCCGCGAGTGCACCTGCGCGTCCTACATCGTCTGGTCGATACCGGCAACACCGTGGTGGTGATCGAACACAATCTCGACAACATGGCCGAAACGGATTGGATCGTCGATTTGGGTCCCGACGGCGGCGACGGCGGCGGCGGGCGCATAGTCGCACAAGGCGCGCCCGAGGCCATCGTACGCAGGCTGAACACGAGTCATACCGCGAAAATCCTGGGCGAGTTTCGGACGGCCACTGGCCCCGCCGGCTCGCGCAGCCGCATTGAAATTGAACTGGCGATGCTGTATGTTCAACAATATCTAATTTTGTTGAACACGGGGTGATCGCCACAATCACACACAGCACCCCGAACAACCGGGCCAGGATATTGAAGCCTACCAAGAACGCACGTTCGAATTTCATCGATAGTCTCCGAAGGGCTCGAAAGTAGACAGCAAACGCTGATGACAACCCGCCGCACTACCCGCCGAAAAAACCAACGCATTTAGAACGTCTCGCAAGGTAAGCGATCCCGCTGTCGTCGTCGTACCAAGCCCTCCGCCTCCTCCCACGCCGACTCCTACTCCGATTCGACCTCCTGGAAGACCACTGGCATACCCGCCGCCGGACAGATTTCCATCCGAAGATACGTCATAACTTACGCTGCCCTCCAGCCCAGCACCAGCATTGACCTCCGTGTGAAACGCTGTCGTAGTCGTGATGCCAGGTCCAATAGCACCAGAACCACCTTGTGCCGAAAACCCGACACCTCCGAATAAGCCGCCGGTGACCATTCCCGCCGCTGTGCTGGACCAAAACACATTGCTGTCAAGGAAACTTCCTCCGTAGGAAAATCCTACCGATTGGCCGCCGCTTCCACCGACGCCTACCCCTGTTGGCCCTCCGACCAACCCTCCCATCAGTGAGCCGGAAACTCCAATCGATCCGTTGAAACACTTTGTCGGCTTCGGACTTTGCGCCAACACCGGCATCCCGTTGACCAGGCACCGCTAAGATCCGCCTCTTTTTCGTTTCATGAGTGGCAACGAGATTGTGTACCAGACAAGTGCTGAAACAACGCCCACAAGAGCAGAACAGACAGCAGCGATATACAACGCCCAAACTACTGTCAATGTATGTTCCAAGTACATCGTAGCTAGAGAAAACAACAATAACGGCATCGCACAAGTTACCTGAAAAAGAATGACATGACCGATGAGCGATGAGCTACCCCATTTGAAGAATTTATTCCGTAGCACTGCGATTCTCCCTCCTATCGACACCCAGAAGAGGGAAGGGCGGCACCGACGGCGCCACCCACTACTACGCCGTAGCCACCAGCTGTCACGGCACCAACAGCCATCGAACTGCCGGGTTCGGATATGGCTTCAAGGGCCACACCAAACTCTGCATCCGCAGTTAGGGCTGCTGTGCCACCTACCGCCACACCACCTGCACCAACAGCACCAGCTCCACCAACTGCGGCCTCGCCAATCTCCACTTCCGGAAAGCCGACAATATTCGCAACGATGACAGCGCCGACGATCCCGAACAGGGCAAAGCCGCCCGCGGCTCCCGTCGTAATATGACTCTGCCGATTGGAATAATTGCCACCTGTATTCATACACGGCTTTGGCGGCTGTTGTGGCTTCTGACTTTGCGCCAGGCACTTACCGCCAATGAGACACTGCTACCAATACAGTTGACGTGACTAGCAACGCAACAGATATAAGTGCATACCGGATTGAGATGCTGGGTGAAGCGGCACTCACCTCTGCGAAGAATGTCTTGTCACGAGTGGCTTTTTTCTTAATGAAATCTACGAAGAGAAATTCTGCGATCAAGACGCCTACAAGAAGCATCGCAAATTCGATTCGACTGATTCCGCGCCTGCTCGCCAACCAGCCGTGGTCAACCAGCGAAACGCATAAAATGAACGACCAAACGTTGATCACGAGGATCCCTGACATTGCAAACGCGATCGCGGCTGTGTAATTGGCTTGGGGACGCCGCTGACGATATAAATTCCAAAACGACATAGCAATCTTAGCGTACGCAACAAGGGGACTCATAAACATCCGGCCTGTTGAAGATCACCCATCCTGTCCAAAACACTGCGCTGCGGGGTCGAGAAAACCGCAGTTCCAACGTCCTCAAGAATGCGCGTTATGCCATATGAAGCGGCAAAGGCGGTGCCGTAAGGCGGAAGGAAAGCGATTACTCCCACCGTGGCATCTCCTGTAGCCAACCCGGCGCCCGCGTTATCCCCGCTCGAATAGGCGTCATAGGCTTGATAGCCCGATACTGCGACGCCCAGCACACCTAGCGCATTGGCGTGAGTGGAAAGCTCTCCCATGGTTGCTCCGACGCTTCGTCCTCCAATAGCGCGTGAACCGGCTGTTCCTACATAACCTCGAAGTACGAGAGTTCCATTTGTGGCTAGAGTAACACCGGTGCCTATGCCCCAAGAATCGTCAATAACCGGTGGTGGCGATGAACTTGGTGCTTGAAAATTGGGACCGAACCCGAGAGATTCTGCAAGCTTCTGGCAAGAGGTCTGCGTCCTTTGCGCCGTAACGACAATTTCTGGAAGTAGACCAGGCTGGTGCTCAGGCTGGGCGCCACCACCAGGACCTCCTCCCGGAGGGCTCCGCGGCTCTTGAGCAGGACCTCCGCCAGTACCGTTGTTGTAGTGGCCAGTCACAGTGATTTCCACACAGCCGCCCGCCTCGTCCGCGACACAATCGGCGAACCCCGTCGGATCGATGTAGGTAAGCGGATTATTATTGACGTAGCTATAGCGATTATAGCTCTGCGTATTCCCGGGATCGGGGATGGTAGGATCGGGAGACAGAAACGTGCTTCCACTCGGGACGTAAATACGTCCGTTCATATTCACCATCCAAAGACCCGCATTGTCGAGCCCTTCGTGGCCGGTAAATTCATGACGCGTGACAGTGGCCATGGTGGCCTCTTCCGCCGACGTATTTTCATTCCACCCCAACGCCGAGAACTTCTCTTTGACAAGCGAGTTGCCTGTCGAATCTGAAATGACGGCCGTACTGCCGAGGTGATCCTTCGTGAGGTAGTAAATCGAGTTCGTACCGGTGCTCAACCGCGTGTACACGACGGTATTGTTGCCGGCCGGAATGTAGTGACGGTACGCCGTGCCACTCGAGTTGATCATCTTCTCGAGCAATCCGCCCACATAAAACGTGGTTTCAGGGGATCCGCTATAGCTGGCAATCTGCTTGTAGCGCTGATGATTCTGATCGTAAAAGAACTGGCTCGTGCTCGTACCGGACGCAATCGTGGGCCAGCCTCCCGTGATAAGGTTCGGTTGGTTGTAGCTCGTCCAGGTTGCCGTCACGACAGTGGATCCGCGCCAGGTCGACAGAGTCATATTCCCGTTGGGATCATAGCAGTTCGAGGCGACCCCGGTTCCCTGTGTCCCCTGGCGCACCGCATGGATCTGTGAATTGGCGTAGTAAGTACACGCGGACTGGGCCGTCGTGTAGTCGTTAACGTTGGTCGCGCCACCATACGCCGCCCATGTCGCGATGCGGCCCATCGCATCGTAAGTCATTTGCGTATTAGTGTCCCCGACGGTATGGTCGAGGCGATAGAGGTTGTCGTAATAGACGTTCTCAGTCACCCCAAGATTGCTGTCCTGACGCTGCGTCAGATTTCCGACTTCGTCGAAGAGGTAGGAATTGTTCTGCAGGGCGGCTCCGCCGCCAACGCCCGCTTGGATGCTACTGACCCATCCGGTCACTGCATCGAGGGCACGATTGACTACGACCCCGTTGCCGAGTGTCTCCTGGTTATATTGGCCCCGCGGATTGATTGTGTTGGCTGTCCAATAGTGCGTCCCCGTGGCCACATCCGAGATTTGCTGCAAAATGCCGTTTTGGTAGGAATATTGGAGCTTCAATTGATAGCCGGAGGTGCTCACCGGGTATTGCTGCGTGTCGAGCAAACCGGTTGTCGCGTTGTAAGTTAACGTGTAGGTATACGCCGCGTCGCCAGGAATGGTGATTTGTTTGGTCGATAGCCGCGTTTTACTGTCGTAGCCATACACTTCCGAATAGGTCCCCACAGAGCTTGCTGCGGCTACGCTTTGAAGTTTGCCGATGTTAAAACTGGCGGCCGTGTTTCCCCACGTCCATGTCGTAGTCAGATCCGGTTCCGTACGACGGGTGGGCCGCGAGAGGGCATCATAAATGACTGAAAAATTCTGTCCCTTCGCGTCAGAGTACGCGGTTAGCTCCCCAAGCGCATCGTACGTCGAAGAACGCGACCCTAAATCCGCGTCGCTTGACGTACGCTGAAAGGCCCGAAGACCATAATCGTATGTCATGGTGTTGAGTGTGTTCGACAGACTGTCGGTTACTGAAAGTAATGATCCGAAAGCGTCATATTTAAAATTAATGTAGTAGCCAGTGTGGTCTTGCGTGCGTGCTAGGCTACCCGTCACTAAGTTTATTTTAGTTGTGTTTTTTCCTTGTGGATCGGTGACGGTCGTCGTGCGGCCCGCATATTGAATCGTCGTCGTCTGCAAGGTGCTATTGGTGGCGCTGATAGGTCGTTGCGATTGCTTGAGTCGACTGATCGCATCATAGCTAGAGGTACTCCAGTACGGGCAGGCCGTTGTCACCGCCGAATAAACGCAAGGCATGGCCTGTTGCGTAACGCGCCCAAGACTGTCATAGCGCACTTCGTTACGGTCGTACCCCCCGGAGAGGCTCATTGTGTTGGCCATCAGCGGTCGATCGACTTGATCGAACCAAGTCGTCCCGTCATTCTGAATCGAACCGTTGGTGTTATAGATGTAGTGGGCCAACGCTAAGGTGTGCGAACCAATGAGGCACCCTCCCCAACTGGCGCAGTCGTTGTACGTCCACACCGTATAGGTCCCATCCGGTCGGTTTTCTTGGACCTTTCGTGCAAAATTGTCGTATTGCCACGTCGTCTTCAGCGGATTGGCTGTCGTGTAGTTCGGATCGGTCTGGCTTGTCTTCATTCCAGTATTGGGATCGAAGCCGAGGGTGATGGATTGCGGGAGCGGGTTCGTAATCGTTTGAGGAAACTGCCCGTTGGCGGTCCAGGCTGTGATTGTCGTGCGCGGCGACATGCCCACTCCTGTTACCGTAACGGAGCGCAGGTTGCCAAAGTTTCCGAATGCAGTGTCGTAACCGTAGTCCTCAACCACTTTATACGTCGCACTGTTGGGTTCGGTTACTTTTTCCGTCTCGCGGCAATTCGTGTAGTCCGGGTTGTTGTAGGCGACAGTGCGTGTAATGGAAGCACCGCCAGGCGCGGTGCTGGAATTCGTGATCGTCGTCTGGGTGGGCAAGCTGAGGCACCAAGTGCTCGTATCGGGAGTAATGGTGTTGACCGTGGTTGACGTCCACGTATCATTGAGGTACGGAGATCCAGGATCATTGTCCGTTACTGTGGTCGAAACAGTCGTGGCGTTGCCGTAATTGTCGTAGGTATAGTTGGTCGTCGTCGTTGAAGTCAGATCCAGGTTCTCCGCGCCCCCCAGCTCGTAGATAGATAGACTCGTCGATGAGCAGATCGGAAAATATCGCTGATTGTTCGCTGTGCTATCGAGAGTGATGAGACCCTGGCCGCAGTCCCACTGCTTAACAAGCTTGTTGGGCCATGGGGGCCAGGCCGCTTGACCCAACCCATCCCCCGTAACGATTCCATTATAGGGAAACGTGAAGCCATAGTTCACATTCTCATAGAGCGCGGTGCGCGAATCAAATGTCTGGATCTGGGAGAAGTTGCTAAAGCCGCGGCCTTGCAAATTGACCCAGGCGGCGGAGTACAAGAAGGTTTGATAGTAGGTGCCTCCCGAGGCACTCGGGTCGCTAAAAGTCGCTTTGCTGACGACATACAACGGGACGAGATAATTCGCGTATGGATAAACTGGGTTAGCATATTGATCGGGTAGATAGTTGCTCTGCGTGATCGGCACGTAGGCCGGGCTGGCGGAATTCCCGAAGCCGTCATTAAACGATGTCGCGAGATCGGGAGGCGATCCGTTCCCGTTATGTGAGCCGTAATAAATAGCGTTGCTCGCCGCGGAATTGGCAAGCACCAGATCATCTAATCCATCGCCATTTTGGTCCGTGACAATATACTTGCCACTACCGACACTAATGCCGGTAGAAACAGCGGGCGCAAATGTAGTGCCTTCGGATCGATATACCTGCCACGTACCACCGACACTCGCGAGCGCGTCGCTTCGGCCATCTCCATCCCAGTCCAGCGCCATCGCCGCGGCATAAGGCAGCGTGAACGCCGTAAACGGGCCCCCATTGCACGGCGAAATCGTGACTTGATTGTCAGCAACTATATCCGTGCATTTATCATCATTCCAATTGGCAACAAAATAATTTTGAATCGGGTTCCCGTTACTCTGTGTGACAATGCCCGCAAGAGGGGCATTGGTGCCTCTTGAAAGCAGAGCTTGAACGTTATAGGTCAAATTGCTTCGAAGGGTATTCGAATAATAAACGAGCAGATCTTGTCGACCATCACCGTCGAAGTCAAAGTGCTTTATCGACGAATTAGATAACTGATTGTTCCCGTATGATGCCAGAAGCGTTGTCGAACCCGGTGCCAGGTGAACGTATTGAACGATTGGCGTTGCTACGAACGAAATAGCACCCGCCTTGGTTGTGTTCAACTGAATACTTACGTTCACTCCATTACCGGCATTTGTGATGTTCACCAAGTCTGGCAAGCCGTCACCATCGACATCGGCGCTGCTGTAATTTGCGCCCGCCGTGACGGTAATTCCAGTTGATGTGGCCGCGAAGGATGTGCCGTTCCATTTGTACGCGTACCAGGTACCGCCTACCGGCGCGAGAATCTCACCTCCGCCTGCGCCATCAAAATCGTCCACTAAAAAGTTAGTAGTGCCTGAGGTGACTGCGCCAGTATTGATGGGACTGCGGTATCCGCTGGCCGTGGCGAATTGCACCCACCATTGGGTGTTAGAACCACTGGCGACCCCGAACACCAAGTCCTGTCTCCCGTCTCCATCGACATCGACGGAATAGACAAACCCGTTAGTTGCACCGCTACTGGTCGCGGTGGTTGGACTCGCGACTCCCGCCGTACCATATTGGTACCCGACGCTGGTCGCAGCCAAACAATCGCTACCGCCCGCACCACCGCATTCCTGAATCGATGTCAGCGTTGCCCGCAGTGTCGCCGATGAAGTCGTGTACAACAGTTTATATTCCCGGACGGTGGTGCCCGAATACTTGACGGTGATTGTCGATAACTGACTTGTCTGCTGAATCTGAGAGCCTGCAATAAATTTGGAAATCGTGTCGTTCGCCGATTTTGTGGTGTACGCAAAACTGACTTGATACGGAAAAGTTGTAGAGCCGCTCGGGGCGGTATATTGAATGCTCAACGGCGCATAGGCGCCGCCCTGCTGGTAGTAGGTGAAAGTCATGTAGTTGCCAGCACGGTCAGTTACCTTATCCAAGGCCCAAATGTATGGCGTCGCACTCCCGGTAGGAAGAATTTTCGAGTCTGTCGTATAGCCGTATTCATAGGTAAGGCCATCCTTTCCTTGCACGGTAAAATACGAAGGCCCGTTGCCCGCAGTTCCGTTCGCAGTCACGTTCGAGAAATTGGCGATTTCGGTTTGATAAGTTGTGCCTGGCTGTCCATAAGTTGACAAATTCTCGCTGCTGGTCAGTCTCAAGCGATTTCCATCGAGGCAGAAGGCGTCGGCCATCGTCAGCGCGATTGGTCCGGGCGTGCCGTCCTGAGCATAGGTTCGATTGCAGCGTGATATAGCGGACAGACCCTTGATGGTCCACCCGGGTCCCATCAGACCATACGACAAGTGACTATCGTAGATGAGAGCCAAGTTCGGTTGCACACCACGAATCCCAGGCGGCGTCCAAATGGAGATTGAATACTGCGCGCCTCCCGACGGCGACACTGCGAACTGGCCCGGCGTGCGACCAACGGCAGCAAAGGCATTCGTAGAAGACAGCGATGATATTAGCGTCAAAATGACGACAGTTATACGGCTCAACATGTGCGATGTTCCTTATCGACGCAGTGCATTAATGAGGACGTGTTTTCCAACACACGAATTGCAGAACAGGAGGCAAGCGTCGACCCTGGCTAGGCGTTGACTGCGCGGGATTCACTCCTGGATTCGATACTGAGTGCGGCTCAGCTTCCGGGATTGCGCGAGCGAGACGAAGTGAATGGTCGGGGTTTGTGGCCAATCGGTGGCGACGAAGATGCTGTGAGCAATCTCGCAATGATGTATACAACGCCATCCACTGGCGGAAACGGTCATTTGCTTTTGTGAATCCCTTCAAGGGCTGGTCTCCCTACCCCTGCCCGCGCAGATAGGATCAAACGCTATTCAATCAGAGTGCGCTGACTAAAATATTCCGTGCGAAGCGCGAACTTACTTGCCTTTTGAAGCGTCGTCAACTGCGGCAGTGCTGCCGTTCTCAATTGGCGATTAGAGGGTGCTGTGCGCCGGCAAAGGTGCCGGTGTGATACTCCTTGTCTTGGGATCTACGGTCGCGCTCATAGTCGGGTCGGCCTTGGTGTCGTACCCTTCCTCTGAGCCACCACGGATGTACGAAAACCCGATGAAATTCAGCGCCAGCGTGCGAGTGAATACCGTGGGACTGGGCGGTGCCGGCAGCGGTGAGGCCTGTTGGATAGCGATGACTAGAGACCGCTGCCAGGCCACGGAACCATTACAATTGGGTAACAGAATCTCTTGTACGTTCCCGATGGAGTCTTGAACGATCTGCACCCGGCATCGGAAATATTCGACGGCATTAGTAGTCTTCGTGGAGTCGCTGTCGTCATTCACCGGTGTTCGGGGTCGTCGCCAGACACGTTCGACGCGTGCCTGAATTTGGCCGGTATAGATTCCGAACAGCCGAGCGCGTTCTGCTCCGTCTCCGCTGTCGACGGATGATGCTGAGTCCTTCTCCTCGCTCAGGGCAAGCGTCTCGACGTCTTTCGGCGTCGATGGATCTGGGTGGGTTACAGGAATAGGACTGTCCTTGATAGCCGCGCGGACCGATGCGGGTGCGTCGTCAACCTCGTCAGTGGTCTTTCCGATCTTCGGAAGATCGATGAATACCAAAGCGTCCCCGGATTTCGCTGCGGATTGGTTAAGCGATGATCTGGGATCCTGAACCTCCGGTGGGCGAATCTTCTGCGCTCGACTCCCCAAAACTACGGTCTGAAGGACGAGGCCGTGCACAAGCAACGTGCCGGCTAAGCCGATGACGCTAGGGGGCCAGAATCGTCGAGCTCGCTTTTCAGAGATGATCGGGTCTTTCGATTCGCTCCAGGCAGTAACCGTCATTTTGCGATGGGTGGTCACTTGTTCAGAGTTCCGTTCACCGACTGTATTCCCCTGAGCCCGCTCCGTTGGGCCGGCGCCCTCCCTCTATAAGTTTGCACTTGGTGACCGTGAGTGGTCAAAAATTAGTCAGCTGAGTGCAACCGATTGAATCAGGGTGACGTTTGGGTGACAGGTCGCAGGTTATGCACCGGGTTATCCCCTGGGATGGGGGATAGTGGAAGTCAACGGGATTTTGCGTTGGAAACGGAGAGAAGGCACGCGTTCACCAAGAATTTCGCAAGACATCCTCACTGCTGCAACTTTCGGTCGGCGTTTACGCGCTCTGAAAGTTCCTGTGACGTCTTAAAGTCTGCAGGATTGTCAAATACGATGCGCCCATCGGTGAAATGTATTCGCGCGGCATGGGAATCGATAAAGATTAGGTATTCCTCAGCCGAACGGCGTCGCGAGGTGGGTGATGCTTGTGTGCGCCGGTACAGCGCCGTGAGGGTGCTGTGTGCAGCGCGCGTGCGGCATGGGCGCGCACGGGGTTCTGCCGGGTTGTTCAACACGCAGCGCATCCATGCTGGAAATCAAGTTATTTGAACAGTTCTGCCGCTGCGACTGGCGGTGCGCGCGCTGGCGGCGGGCTGTGCGCCGCGCCGGTGCGTTCGAGGTGCTCGAGAATCTTGCCGATCAGCTG
>WNFI01418426.1_pt1 | contig 13778 bp, 11 predicted proteins | sample 5400471 | NCBI WGS metagenome assembly WNFI01 (sample SAMN13153348, study PRJNA577476) | soil metagenome | isolation source: 100 cm saprolite on Douglas fir-dominated hillslope | place: USA:California | collected 2013-09-17 | reverse complement strand
GAGACAGTTTGCATCCGATTCTCAAAAAGATGGGACGCGAGTCGGCGGGCTTTCACACATTTCGCCGATTCCGTGAGTCCATCCTGCAAATGAGTGAAGCGCGCACCTTGCTCATCGATTTTTGGATGGGGCACGCGAACCGGGACATGTCGGGGCGTTACGGCAAGCAGTTGCTCGATAACATCCAGTGGCGGCGAGATTGTGCGGCCAAGGTAGGTCTTGGTTTCACACTTCCGACTGAGGAAGAACAGCCGTTAATGGACAAGTCGGGACAAGTTTTGAAAGATGAAAAGCAAGAAGCAGTTGCGGCGTAAGTCTATATGAGAGCGGGAAATAAAGTGGTCGGGGCGAAAGGATTTGAACCTTCGACCTCCTGGTCCCGAACCAGGCGCGCTAGCCAGGCTGCGCTACGCCCCGACGATCCGCTTAGACTTCAATCTAAGCGGGAGTTACAGCTTAGCATAGAGATTGTTACTGCGGAACGGCGATTCGCGCGCGAGAAAAGCATCCGAGGAGAAACAGCGACCGCCTCCAGCCGAAAAGCACGCCAGCGCGCCAAAGGGAAACCGCCGAGGGAAGATTCTCGACGGAAATAACAGCGGGTGAGTTTTAGCTAGCGCCGAGGTGGAGGAGGCGGGCTTCGGTGATGGCGCGGATTTGCCTTATCGGCTCAAGAATGGACGGGGATACATCTCCGTCCAGGCGGACGAGGGACACCGCCTCCGCTCCCCGCGAGGCTTCTCGCCGCCCTAGGGCGAACGTCGCTATGTTGACCCCAAGCTGGCCCAGGGTCGAGCCTACTTGTCCGATAACGCCGGGTTCATCGCGGTTGCGGAGGTACAGAATTGTGCCTTCGAGCTGCGATTCCGCAGCCACTTGCGGGGCGTTGACTACGTTCACTTTTTCGTCCAGCACGGCGTTCAGCAAACCGGTAAGCACCGCGCTGCGAAGAAGATGAGTGCCCACCTCAGCAACTTCGCCTGCGTAGCGAATGCGAATGCGCGCCGGACGCGATGGCGCGGCTTGCGCGACGAAGGAGCCGAGACACTCCGCCAGCGCGACGTAGGGCCGACCGCGGCGGTACTGGTCGGCGGAGAGTGCCGGAAGGTTTACAGCGTTGCGGATAATGCCTTCAGCAAGGTAATCGCGGACTTGTACAGCGACTTGCGTGCCGACCTCTTCCTGCGCTTCAGTGGTCGAACCGGCGACGTGAGGGGTCGCGATCACGTTGGGGAGACCTGTTAGGGGCGAATTTTTGGGAGGCTCTTCGACAAAGACGTCGAGGGCGGCTCCGGCGAGTTTGCCGCTTTTCAGGGCTTCGGCCAGGGCGGCTTCGTCGATTAGTTCGCCGCGAGCGGCGTTGATCAATCGCGCACCCGTTTTCATTTGCGCCAAGGTGGATGCGTTGATCAGATTTTGCGTGGCCGGGCTCAGCGCCGTGTGCAGAGAGACGAAATCGCTCTCGGCAAGCAGCCTCTCGAGCGGGACCAGCTCGACTTGCACTTCGCGGGCGGCGGCTTCGCTGATGTACGGGTCATAGCCAAGCACGCGCATGTCGAAAGCTTCGGCGCGCACGGCGACTTCGCTGCCGATACGTCCGAGCCCGATGAGGCCCAGCGTTTTGCCGCGTACTTCGGTGCCTGCAGCGCTGGATTTTTCCCAACGGCCTTCGTGAATAGCTTTGTCGTGTCGCGGCACTTGCCGGGCCAGCGCGAGCAACAGGGCGAAGGTGTGTTCCGCGACGCTGACGGCGTTTCCGCCGGGCGTGCTCATGACCAGGACGCCGCGGCGCGTGGCCTCCTCAAGGTCGATGTTGTCGACGCCGACCCCGGCGCGGCCAACCACGCGGAGACGCAGCGCTTTTTCCAGCAGGTCGGGAGTTACCTTGGTTGCGCTGCGCACGATGAGCGCGTCCGCGTCGGCGATTTCCGTGTTGAGCGTGTCCTTTGTGGTCAGGACGATGTTCCAGCCGGCGCTGCGCAGGAGTTCTACGCCGCGTTCACTGATTTTATCTGCAACAATGACTTTCATCGGGCCTCGCGTATTTGTTTGCAGGTGCTGCGTTGCTAGCGCGCGGAAAGCGGTGCAAGCAAGAGAATAACGGTAGCGACGTCATCGCGCGGTGTCAAATCGTCTTCGTGCGCTGCTGGTTGGTGCGCGACGTCGCCGTAGAGAGCACAGGCTAAAGCCTGTGCTACTGAAGATTGTTTACTTAGCGGACTGCTCGATGGGTACGGCCCAGTGCGAGAGGTGATTCAGGGACTTGGTGTCGGTGGGATCGAGGTGGAGCGGAGTGATGGAGACGGCGCCGGAAAAAATCGCGGCGTAGTCGGTATCCGGTGCGACGTCTTTATCGATGCGCTGCTCGAAAAGCCAATAGTAGGTGCGGCCGCGGGGATCTTTTCCTTCGCTCAGTTGATTGCGGGTGATTTTTTTGGACTGGCGCGTGAATTTTACGCCGCCGGTCCACGGCTCGGGGACGTTTACGTTGAGCAAGACCTGATCCGGCAAACCTTCTCTCAGGATTAACTCCGCCGTGGAACGGGCGATACGCGCTGCGGTGTCAAACTTCACACCGGGGCCTTTCGAGCATAAGGACATGGCCAGGGCGGGGATGTGGTGAAGCGCGGCCTCGCGCGCGGCGCCAACGGTACCCGAGTAGTAGACGTTCTCGCCGAGATTTGCGCCGAAATTGATTCCGGAAATCACTAGGTCGGGCGGCTCGGGCAAAAGCCGGTGAAGGGCGACGATCACTGCGTCCGCATCCTTCGAGCCCCGCCGCGAGCGCTTTCAGCCCGGCGGCGTGAATTCCGTCGTCATTGGTCAACAAAATGTGCGGCATTGGCAAAATGTAGTCTCAAAAATCGCGCGCGTGCTGCACCGAAAATTGCGCAAATCGTCGCGAGGGAAGGAAGAAGTGGTCGGGACGACTGGATTTGAACCAGCGACCTCACGCACCCCAAGCGTGCGCGCTACCAGGCTGCGCTACGTCCCGACCGCGGCGGCTCGGGCAGAGCCGCCGCCGAAGGCGACCCGATAAGGGCCGCATTCGAAAACAACGAGCGTATCACCGGCGTTCGAGAAGCGTCAAGAAAGCGCGCAGGGTGTCGCGCAAATCGAGCAGCATTTTGCGGCTCAAAAGTTCGGCGTCGTTTTCGTTGTGCGGCCCCGAAGAAATGGCCTCGGAACCGGTGGATCCATTTTCGCGGAGATGGCGGCGTGCGCCTGCAATCGTAAATCCTTCGTCGTAGAGCAAGCGCTTGATTTTGAAAACCAAGTCGACGTCTTCCTGGCGATACATGCGGTGGCCGTGGGGACTCTTCACCGGCTCGAGCATTGGAAATTCAGTTTCCCAATAGCGAAGCACGAAAGGTTTCAGTTCGGTGAGGCGGCTGACTTCGCCGATGCGATAGAGCTTCTGCTCGGCGGCGGTTTGCGTTGCGGTGCCGTTATGCGCCATGCGTGATCCGGCTTGCGTGCCACAATCCTAGCAGTTTGGCGGGCATCGCAGTAGAGGGTTTGTGGTAACGATTTTTTTGGGAGTGCGGGAGTCTTGCTCCCGCTTTGCGGGTTTCACGGGATGCCACACTGCCAGGCGGGTTGAAGGCGTGAAAGCGGCGGCGAGACCGCCGCACTCCACAAAAGGCTGCGCCGTTCGCCGGGGCGAGCCGGTGAAATCGAATTTTTTGCGCAGTTGGTTCTCCAGGAAGCGCTCGAAGCTGAAGTGCAGGGGCGTCTTCTGGTTGGTGAAGAGAAGAAATGTGGGTGGTGACGCTTTTGCTTGCGTGATGTAGTAGATACGGACAGGGCGCGCCTTCGGCGTGCTGCCGCGCTGCAGGTCCACGTCTTCCTTGAGCCAGCGATTAAGCTCCGGCGTGGAGATGCGGTGCTTTCGAGCAATGGCCACCTGATCGATCAGCGGAAATAGCTTTTGCGCGCGCTCGCCTGTTTTGGCGGAGAGAAAGACGATGGGAGCGTAGCTGAGGAATTTCAGTTTGCCTCGGACCATTTTCTCGTAATCGAATAGCAGTTTGCTCTTATCCAGGTCATCGAATTTGTGTTTTTCGTGCGGGCCGCGCTTCGCTCTGCCCTTGGTGGTGTCTGCATCGCGCGCGGCAGATTGGCGCGCAGCTTCGGCGGCCAAGTCCCATTTGTTCATGACGATAACGACGGAGCAGCCGGACTCTTCGGCGTAGCTGGCGATTTGTGCATCGCCTTGCGTTACGCCCTGCTCGCTGTCGACCACGAGCAGCGCGACGTCGGCGCGCTCGAGCCCGCGTCGCGCCATTACCACGCTGAGTTTTTCCGCGACTAGGTTGGTCTTGCCCTTGCGGCGAATGCCTGCGGTGTCCACGAAGCGGTAAAGACGGCCGTCGCGAGTGACCTCAGTGTCTACAGTGTCCATGGTTGTCCCCGGGACGGGAGAGACGATGGCGCGTTCTTCGCCGACCATGCGATTGAGCAGAGTGGATTTGCCGACGTTGGGCCGGCCGATAATAGCAACTTCTACGGGTCCGCTCTCTTCATTTGCGGTTGCCAACGGCGCATCTTCCGGCTCTAGGCTAGAGGCGCCCGAGGCCCGCGCAATAGCGGCATCGAGGAGATCGTCCACGCCCGTACCGCGCTCGGCGGTGATGGGGAACACGGGTACACCGAGGCGGTGGAAAGTGGCCGCATTAGATTCTTGCAGCGGCGAATCGACCTTGTTTACCGCGACAAAAAAAGGTTTGCCGGTGCTGCGTAGAAGGCGGGCTAGCTCTTCGTCCAGCGGGGTGATTCCGGCCTGGCTGTCGACCACGAGCAAAAGCAGCGCAGCCTTGTCGATGGCCACATGGGCTTGCCGCAGAATCTCCTGGGGAATGAGCGCCTTGTCGTCAGGAATAATGCCACCCGTATCTACAATCTCAAACGAGTGGCCGCGCCATTCCGCTTTGCCATAGATGCGATCGCGAGTGATGCCCGGCTCGTTGGTCACAATGGAGCGGCGCGTCCCGGTCAGACGGTTGAAAAGCGTAGACTTGCCGACGTTGGGGCGGCCCACTATTACCAGAGATGGCGGGGGTAGGTTTTTGGTCATGGATGCGAGCCGCGGGACACACCGCGAGACTCCGGCGGCAATGCGAGATTCCACTGTAGCGCATTAGAAGAGAAGTCGGAAAGAACTCCTGTTGGCGAGAACTAGGCTTTTAATTTGACCTTGGCCTTAGGGGCGGGCAAAGGCTTCTTGGCACCGCGTTTGCTGGTGTACAAAGCTTGGTCGGCGCGAGCTAGCATTTCTTCCGGCTGGTCTCCCATTTCGTAATCCTTCCAGCCAGCGGAGAACGTCACGGGAATCTTCTGACCTTGCCAGTCGAGTTCGAAGGAGCTGAGACGCTCCATGACAAGTTTGAGTTGGTCGAGCGTGCACTCGGGCAACACGACGAGAAACTCGTCGCCCCCCAGACGGACCGCCAGGTCTGATCCGCGGATGACTTTGTTCAAGCGCGAAGCAAATTCCTGGAGCACTAGATCGCCGGCAGGATGGCCGTACGTGTCGTTGATCTCCTTAAAATTGTTCAGGTCCAGAGTAAGTACGGTTAGGGGATGGCCGCGGCGCTCGGAGCGAGCGACCTCAGAGGCGAGGCGCTGCTCCGCAAAACGGCGGTTGTAGAGGCCGGTCAGAGGATCAATCATCGCGAGGTTGCGGAGGATGTAGGAATGGTCCTGTCTTTCGAGGAGCTGTCGACGCAGACGTTTGATGAGTATTTCCTGATAGATCGTGTAGATGTTGAAAAGCACGACCAGAGTGATCAGACCGAAGACAGCTTCGGTCAGCTTGATTTTGAAGAATGTCTCCGCATCGGCGAGGACGGCCGGCAGCGTGAGAGAGATCACGGCAAAGGTAAGAAGAAGAATGACGAAAATGGAATAGCCGCGCACCCACCAGTCGCGCCTGTCGATGCGCCGGCGTTCCTCCGCTAGTTCCTTGGCACCTGTCTCCGCTGGAGGAGGCAGGGGGCGGACCTGAGTGGTGTCGTTCATTGCATCTGTAAGGGGAAGGACCAATCTCAATCTATCCAACTTAGGGGGTGTCGCTGCGGGGGTCAAGGCAGATTCCACGTAACACTACACGGTAGTTACTGCCCTCGCGCGGAGCGGATTGCAATCATGTGTTCAGAGGCCAAACTCGTAAGCCGTTTATCTTCAAACATTTAGAATTTCGGCCAGCTGTACAGACGCCCGGGTGGGACGGTACGGTTGGACCATTGGCAGGAACAGGGAGTCGCTGGAAAATGTCAGTGTCAGGAAAGGCAAGAAATGGTCTCTCTCTGCATCCTCGTGCTCTCGGGCTTGGCGCTGATACGGTTCGCCGTATCGCAGTGGCGAGCTATTTGGATAAGCTCCGCGAACCAGCCGGTGTCGGATTCGCTGCAGTTCACCGCCGGAATTGACGCCGCTGCTATTGGCGCCGGGGACTTTGGGCGGCTGATGAATTTGTGCGACCAGCTGTCGCCCGAACTGAAACAGAGCAGCCCCTGGCTCAACGAAGTCTCCATCTACTATCGCGCGATAGCGAGGCTTGAGCAGGTTAGCAAGGCTAAGATTCCAAGTATCTCGGCCTGGGCCGCGCGCGAGATGCAGACTTGCGCTCGCTATGTCGCAGTTGTTCTGGATCAAAACCTCGCCATGAGCCTCGACCGGCGGCTGGCTGCACGAGCGAATTAACCCCAAATAGTCCCGCACTCTTCAGATCTTAACGCACTCCTGAATTCCCTGATCTCAAGCTAGAGCTGTTCCGGCGCCTAGCGCGGGCAAATGCCCTTAACGTCAGCGCTCGCTGCTTTTCTGGTAGAGTGCTGGACCAGTACGCCGCGGGCGGCGTGTCGGCAGCGAGTAGGACACCCTTACACGCTCCAGTGCTGCGCGGTAGCTTCTAGGCCAGCCTGCGGCATTGCAATGTGTAATTTTTGCGGTGTCTGCTGCGTACTAGTCTATGGATGCGCCGAGACCAGAGCGGATGAGCGCGCCGGGAAAGACCGAGCCTACGGAAGCAATCGCTCGGGCACGGACAGGGGATGCCGATGCCTGGGGGGTGCTGTACCGGGAATATGCATCCGCGATTTTCCGCTTTTGCCGGCGGGCTCTGCCGACCCGGGAAGACGCCGAAGACGCCACCATGGATATTTTTGCGAAGTTGATGCGCGATAACAAACTGCTGCAATACGACCAGAGCCGGTCGTTCACGGGATGGCTTTACAAAGTCGCGGCTAATCATTGCTGGGACGTGCTGCGGCGCCGCAAGACGCGCCAGGACAAAGAAACCGACGACCTGGAGAACGTGCCGCTGGAGCATCCGGACCCGAATCAATTGGACAAACTGATTGAGCAGAGGACCAGCGAAGAGGTCCGGCGAGCGCTGGATAAGCTGGGAGCTCGCGCGCGCATGGCACTGGTGATGCGCTACTACTCGGATATGAGCTACGACGAAATTGCCGATGCGCTGGGAGTGCGGCGCGCCTTCGTGGGCGTGGTCCTGCTGCGCGCGCGGCATGAACTGCGGCAGGCGCTGGGGCAAGGCGGCGCGCTGGCCGCGGGAGGGACCTCGTGAAAGAAGCCGATAATTTGTCGGGTGACGCAGCCATGCAGCACCTCGACGAAATGACCTGCTTGATGTATATCGAGCGGCAACTGGACCGCGCACGTGCGCAGGATGTTTCCGCGCATACCCAGGACTGCGCGGCATGCCGCACGTTGCTGCGCGCCCTGGAGCGCGAATCGCGTTTGTTGACGCGCGCGATGCTGGAGGAAGAGGAGGCGCTGCCCGCTCGGCTGGCGCAGTTTCAAGAGCGGGCGCGGAGGTCCATGCAATGGATTTGGACCGTAGCGTTTGGCCTGGCGGCAACCGGCGTGTACGCGTTGTATACCGGTTACATTGAGCCCTGGCAGCAGCAGTTGGAGCAGGCGGGATTTGGCGGGTCGAACCTTTTGAGTTTGCTCATTTTTCAAGGCGCCTTGTGGAAAGGATGGCGATCGATGATCACATTGTTGGAGGTGCTGGCGCTGGTGACCCTGTCGGGATTCGCCGTGGCGTTTTTCCGCAAGCGGGTGCGCCGGGGTTCGGCGTTGGCACTGATGCTTGCCGGATTCTGCGCGGCGATATTGCTGCAGCCTGCGTCGGCCATGGCTTCGGAGACGCGCAGGGGCGACTCCGTCGGAGTGGCTCCGGATGAAACGATCAAGGGAGATATCTTCCTGTTCGGCGATCGTGTGCGAATCGAGGGCACGGTAGATGGCGACGTCTTTGCCTTCGGGCACAACGTCAACGTAACCGGGCATGTAAAGGGTGATGTAATTGTCTGTGCACAAATTCTTGAGATCACTGGGCAGATAGACGGGAATGTCCGAGCGGCCGGGAACACACTGACGATTCGGGGAACGGTCGCGAAGAACGTTTTGACGTTCCAAGAAACGGCCGATGTCGATTCCGGCGGCAAGATAGGCGGCAGCTTGACCATATTTGTGGAGCACCTCAACCTTGAGGGGAGCTTGGGTCGAGACCTGTTGATCTTTGCGAAGCATCTGACGTTGGCGGGCAAGGTCGACGGCGCGATCAAAATGAAGGGAGATATGCTTACGATCAATTCTTCCGCGCAAGTCACCGGTCCTATTCGTTATGAGGGAAACAAAGAACCGGAGGTCTCGCCGCAGGCAAAGCTTGCCTCGCCGGTCGACTATCGCAAACTGGAGCACAGACCACGGTACATGGAGGGACACTATTACGTCTGGCAGGTGATCTGGCTGGCGGCTTTCGTATTGTTCGGGTTGGTCCTATTCCAGCTGATGCCGAAATTTGCGGCAGAAGCGGTGGGAAACGCGGAGCGCTACGGCGCATCGTTTGGCTTGGGCGTGCTGGTTTTGTTCGGTGTTCCGATTGCGGCATTGATCGCGTGCGTAACTGTGGTGGGTTTGTTCGTAGGGATTTCGACATTTTTCGTTTGGTACGCGGCTATATACTTTGCCCAAGTCATCGTTGGGGCCGTTGTGGGGCAGTGGCTGATGGGGCGCACGAGCGAGACGTGGCCTCTAATCGGAAGGATGGCCGTGGGATTGGTAATCGTCCGTTTAGCCACCGTGATTCCAGGCGTGGGAGGATGGATTAAGTTCGGCGTTATCTTGTGGGGTTTGGGTGCAATTTCGCTGGCCCTGTATGATCGCTTCCAACCTACTCTTGCGGCTAACACCCCGTCTGCGCCGTACACGCCGCCGCTGCCGCCGAATACGACCGTCGGTGGGATGCAGCCGGCTTGAAGAACAAAGGGCAGTAGCCACGACTAAGAGCCAGGAACGGATTTAGAAAAGGAGCGGCCGGTCCGATTCAACTCGGGCCGGCCCGTTCCGCCTTTGCGGAGGCGGTGAAATCCGTTAAGGGACGCGGACCTTGGCGGCGCTGAAGGGCGTCGCCGTTCCCCGCCCGAAGTAAAGCGCCCTGATGGAAACAGTCTGGGGATTGCTGAGAGCGGTCCCAGAACTGACACCATCGAAGTTGGTCGTTGGGGTTGATGGGGGTGCGCCCGGCGTGAGTTGCACCGACTGTTGGGTCGGCAGGCCGAAGAATGAAGGCAGGTTCTGGATGTTGAAGCTGGCTTGCGTTCCCGTTGCAGCCACAGTCCCGGAAACACGGGTAAACCGCAGGTATACCCGGTCGATGCTGGCGGCGGCGGGAGTGCTGCCGGAAGCCGGGGTGAAAGCTGTCACATGCACGGACAAAGTTTGCCCTGGTAGAAGGATGGAAGCATCCGTGCCCGTAAAAAGATTCACCGGGATGGTGAGTCCCTTGCTATCGACCAGGAAAGGCTTGGGATTCAGCAGCGTGGCGTTCACGGAAGTGCCAAAAGATAGCTTGGGGCTGATGATGCTGCCCGAAGTCGCAAACACCGCGTCGTTCGTGACCAGCGAGAACTGCGTCGACGAGGTTGGGGCAGCGGGCACGACGCCTTCGATCCAATCGCCTGCGGTGGTTGCCAGAGGGTCATACTCAAGCAGAGTAAGCGTGCCATCGGGTTTCAGAACCATATCCAAGCTGGCGACGTGTCCCTGCACAACGCAGGATGCAAACGTGAGGCCCAGGTTAAAAGCCGTGCAGTTGGGCGAAAAGACCGTCGAGGAGTTCGCAACGGCGGTGAGGGAGCCGCGCGTCGCGGTATGCACCGTGACCGACTGAGTCGTAGTGTTGACGGCCGTCACTACTCCTGTGACGTCTTCCACGAAATCAAGTTGTCCTGCGGCGAGGCTGGTGGATGTCGGCGGAAGACTGTTGACGCTTAACACGTTAGCGCCGCCGAGGCTCACTGCCGTTACGACTTGAGAGGTGTTTACGGTCAACGCGTTCCCCAGATTGAAGGTGAGCGCCAGTCCGGTTTGCTGGTTTGAAGTCAACGTCAGAGGGAATGGCGCGGAGCTAATTTTCGGAGCTGCGGCTGCCCCTCCGGAGATGGTTGCGATGCTGCCCGCGGCGCAGCCGGTATTCCCCAGCGTTTGGGTACAGAAAGTAACCACGGGATTTGAAAGGCTAACGGTCATGCTGGTGTAGGAGCCCGCGGGCACCGTTGTCGACGTGCCAAGAAAAATGGAGTCGCTCTGCAACTTGGTGAGATCGACGCTGAGGTTGGTGCTGTTCAGTGGAAGATTTACGTTGGTCCCGGTGGTCGAAGTGAGCGTGATGGTGTTTACGTCGACGATGAAGGAGAGAAGGTTGGTGTTGGGTGGCGGTGAGAGCGGAGTTGCCTTCCATGTCATGCTGAGCGTCGCAGTGCCACCGCCTCCGCAATTCACGGTGCACGGCTTCGGCGAACCGCTGCACGAGATCAAGGCAACGGTGGACAGTAAGACCAAAGCGACGAAACCCTTTCGGAAGGTCATTGAGCCCCCACGGCAGATTGAGCGCCGAGCCTAAGCCGGGCCAGGCACCAACGTCTCGAGTACAACTTTATCGCCTGCCTGTTAAGAATAGATGCAAAAGCAGAGCAGTTTGTTCAACTGCTAAATGCGGCAGCGCAGTTCGATCATACAGAAGCGCAGGGTTGCGCTCGTGTCATGATTATGTCAATCCGTATGCTATCGTTGCGAGACAGAACCTGTGCGTTCGGACAGTCAGAGGGCATCGATTCTTTGGCAAAACGCGAAGGAACAGCAGTAGGGCGGCAGGCGTCTGCGGCGCAGAGGGAGAAGAGTCCTGCCGCCGAGAGACGCTATGTTCCGCTTGATGAAGAGCCTGCGCGCCTCGAGAAAAGCGAAGTCTTCGCGGAAGCGTCCGTAACGGACAAGAAAAATCAGCCAAGCATGCTGGACGTGTTTGGGCCGGGCGGACTGCTGGAACGCTGCATGATTGGCGGCTACGAGCACCGCCGCGCGCAGCTCCTGATGGCCGAGTTGGTGCAGGACGCGTTCGAATCCCGCCATCACGTGGTGGTCGAAGCCGGAACCGGAACAGGGAAGACGCTGGCGTATTTATTGCCCGCGATTTGCAGCGGGCGCCGCGTGGTGATCTCCACTGCCACGAAGTCCTTGCAGGAGCAGCTCTACCAGAAAGACATTCCGTTTTTGCAAAAGCACTTTGCCCCGGAACTAAAAGTAGCGGTCATGAAGGGGCGCTCGAATTTTTTGTGCCGCGCGAAGCTGCATCAGATCGCCGACCAGCCGATTCTTAAGGGTATTGAAGAGACGGATGCCTTGCGGCAGATTCAGGATTGGTCCAAGCTGACGGAAACCGGCGATCGCGCCGAGCTCACTTTTCTGCCCGACGATTCGGAATTGTGGACGCGAATCGACGCGCGACGCGATACCTGCACGGGACAGAAATGTCCGGAGTTTAAGCAATGCTTCATCACCGCCATGCAGCAGCGCGCCAAGGAAGCGGATCTGATCATCGTAAATCATCATTTGTTTTTCGCGGACCTCGCCCTGAAGCAAGACGACTTCGGCAGCATTCTGCCGGAATATTCGGCGGTGGTATTTGATGAAGCGCACGAGTTGGAGGACGTAGCCAGCGACTACTTCGGCCGGCAGATTTCGAACTATCGTTTCGAGGAACTGGCGCGTGACGCCGACATAGGAATGCGGTTACTGCACCTCGGCACGCCGGCGCTGTTGCGGCGCACGCAGCGGATTCGTGAGCGTAGCCGGGCCTTTTTTGACGCGTTCCCCGCGCGTGATGGGCGTTATCCCTTCGAAAGAAATGAACGCGCGGCGTTCCTGGAGCAGCATCGGGAAACCTACGACGCTTTGGTGAGCGCCTTGAAGGGGCTGGAAACCGAGTTTGCGGCAATGACGCAGAAGCCGGAGGAGTTGTTGCGCATCTCGCGCAGGAGTTTCGAGATCCGCCAGGAGCTGTCGTTTCTTTTGGAATCGCACGAACGCAATTTCGTCTACTGGTACGAGCGCCGAAACAAAGGTATTTTTCTGACCGCTACGCCGATTGACGTGAGCCAAGTGCTCCGCGCCCGGCTGTTCGAGCAGTTCGATTCCATCGTGCTGACATCCGCCACACTCACGGTCGCCGGGCGCTTCGAGTTCATCCGGCAACGGCTGGGACTCGATCACGCAAAAGAAGGAGCGCTGCCACCCGAGTTTGATTGGGCGAAGCAGGCGCTTCTGTATATGCCCCGTGCCATTCCGGACGTGCGCCATCCGGCGTTTTCGCAGGCGGCGGCTGATGAAATCGTGAAATTGCTGGAGATCAGCCGGGGGCGCGCTTTTTGTTTGTTCACCAGCTATTCGCAGATGAATGATCTGTTCGAGCGCGTACGCGGCCGCGTGCCGTTTCCGTTGCTCCTGCAAGGCACGGCGCCGCGATCGGCGCTGCTCGAGCGATTCAAGAACACACAAGGTGCAGTGCTGTTTGCCACATCGAGCTTTTGGCAAGGCGTCGACGTCCCGGGGGAGCAACTCTCTTGCGTCATTGTGGATCGGTTGCCCTTCGCGGTACCCAGCGACCCGATTGTCGCGGCGCGGGTGAAGGCTTTGCAGGAGGATGGGCGCAACGCGTTTTCGGAGTTCCAGGTTCCCCAAGCGGTGCTCGCGCTGAAGCAAGGGTTTGGACGCCTCGTTCGGACAAAGACCGATCGCGGCGTGCTAGCGCTGCTCGATAGCCGGATTCAGCGCATGGCGTATGGTAAAATTTTCTTGGAGTCTCTGCCGGGATATTCGACAACGCAGGATCTGAGAGACGTCGCAAAGTTTCTGGATGCGCAGTAAAAGGAAAGGACCAGCAGCGGGCGAAGAAAAGAACAAACTATGTTTCAAGTTAGTGTGGAAGAGACATTTTCGGCCGGGCACGCCCTTCGCGGTTACCGCGGTAAATGCGAGAACGTGCATGGCCACAACTACCGCGTGCGAGTGACCGTCGAAGGCCCGCAACTCGATTCCATCGGCTTGCTCTGCGACTTTACGGAATTGAAGAGAGTGATTCGCGAGATCATCGGCGGTCTCGACCACCAGTTCATCAACGATCTGGAGCCGTTTCGCAGCTTGAATCCTTCGGCCGAAAATCTTGCGAAATATTTTTACGACGAGGTCACCGGCCATGTTAAGGCGTTGCCCGCCGGAGCCCGGGTTACTGACATCGTGATCTGGGAGACGGACACCGCCAGCGCGCAATATCGTCCCGGGACGTAGGAGAGCGGCACAAAGCGGGAGCTCTGACTCAGGCCCGCAGCAGGCGCCCAGCCGGTACATTTCATGTTCATCACCGAAATTTTCAAGTCGATTCAGGGAGAAGGCACGCGTGCCGGCCTGCCGTG
>WNFI01685226.1_pt1 | contig 13781 bp, 12 predicted proteins | sample 5400471 | NCBI WGS metagenome assembly WNFI01 (sample SAMN13153348, study PRJNA577476) | soil metagenome | isolation source: 100 cm saprolite on Douglas fir-dominated hillslope | place: USA:California | collected 2013-09-17 | reverse complement strand
GGCCGAATCGCAAACTGTAAAGACAAAATCCATCCGCGGCGCTCCCGGCCGGCTGAACTCCTCCCAGCCTTTGCTGCGGAGTCCATCGGTTGAAAGACGCGATATCTCCAACTGCTTCACCGCTTCCGGACGGACAACGCCCGATGGATGGCTGCCCGCGCTGTAAGCCGCAAATTGCGGAAATCCTTTGTGCCGCAAAATGGCCTCGGCCATGATGGACCGCGCAGAGTTGCCGGTACAGAGAAAGAGAACGTTATAGCGGAGCATAGTGACTTGCCTTTCAATAAAAGATCGCCAGAATTGCCAAAATTGGTCTGCTGCTGCGCCTTTCAAATTTCGGCGATTTTGGCAATTACCAATTTTGGCAATCTATTGACCGTCAGGTTTTTGTGCGCGTACAAAAGCGCTCATGAATCTTCCGTCCACCTGGGGAGCCATGGCGTCTACGTCGGTTCCCTCAGCGACGAGAAAAGCGCGTGCATCTTCGATCGTGTATACGCGCGTAGATTCGATCTCAATGGACTTAAACCCAGCCGCAGTTAGCTTGGCCCTATAATCCGACTCTTCCAAAGCACCGGCAATGCAGCCCACCCAGAGCAGCATGTTCTTGCGGACTTCGTCGGGGACTTCACCACGCACCACTACGTCTGAGACCGCCAGACGTCCGCCCGGTTTCAGCACGCGAAAGGCCTCGCGCAGCACGCGGTCCTTGTCGGCGGAAAGATTGATGACGCAGTTCGAAATAATGACGTCCACAGTACAGTCAGGAAGCGGAATATTTTCAATTTCACCCTTCAGGAATTCAACGTTGTCGATTCCTGCCTTGCGCTGGTTCTCGCGGGCCAGCGCCAGCATGTCGTCGGTCATGTCCAGGCCGTAGGCCTTGCCGGTTGGCCCTACGCGTTTGGCAGACAACAAAACGTCAATCCCGCCACCTGAGCCAAGATCCAGCACCGTCTCACCGGGATGCAGATGGGCCAGCGCGGTAGGATTTCCGCAACCGAGCGACGCTCGGACTGCTTTTTCCGGAAGACCGGTCAATTGCGAAGCATCATAGAGGTCGCGGGTAACCGGACCGCGGTCTGTACCGCAGCAAGATGAAGGCCCGCAGAAGGAAGCAGAATCCGAAGCGCCCTGGGCAACGCGTCGAGCCGCTTCGCCGTACTTCTCTTTGACTGTGTCAGCGACGGTGTTTGTGGTTTGGCTTGCGTCCCGTGTACTCATGGGTAATCCTCAATTCTCAGCGGCAGCAAAGCACTTTTTTCGGTTCAACTGCTTTGCTTCGGGTGCAGCATTCGGCGTAAAGAAATCCCAGCAATTCTTCCAGTGCTGATGTGTTGGCCGTGTAGCGCAGAAATGTGCCCTCGCGCTGCATGCAGATCAGGTCTTCATTTTTGAGTTTGTCCAAATGATGCGAGAGAGTGGAATTGGGGATATCAAGTTCTTCGCCGATCTCACCGGCCACGAGGCCATCCGGGTGCGCGGTGAGCAGCAGCCGGACAATGCGCAGCCGGGGTTCGGCGCCCATGGCGGAAAACATATCAGCGTAGCGGGCAATCTGAGCAGAGTCGAGCTTGGCCATTTCTCATCCTCCAGTATTTCCAGAATAATCGAAATACTAAAGCCGCGTCAAGAGCACAGCGCGGCTTTATAATGGCGAATCGCGATGCAGACCCTTTTTACATACCTGATCACGCTGCAGTTTGTGCTGGTAACGTCGCACGACTGGGTCAATATTCCAGGCTGGGCGAACGGCGCCCAGGTGCAGGCAACGATTGGACGGCGCAAATTGCTGCTGGCAACTCTGATCAACGCCCTCTTCCCCGGCGTGGCGGTCGCCTTCGCTTTCTACTTCTGGAATAGGCCGAAACCAGGATTTGTTGCCGACTACTGGGTCATTTATTGCGCTGTGACCCTGGTTTCAGCGATTGCCATGTGGTACGTTCCGTACCTTTTTGGCACGAGCGAGGGACGCAGGCAAGAGTTCTCCAGAATGTACGCCGGCACGCGGCAGGTCCTTCCGGCCCGGGGCGACAATCCCCGCCCCAATCTGCTCCACATCTGTTTTCACGTTTTATTTGTGATCACTCTCGGGCTCGCCGCGGTCCTGCGCTTGCGCGGCGCGTGAACGTGCGCGCTCGATGGTCCGTACAGTGTGGTGGGCCCGGTAGGATTCGAACCTACAACCAACAGATTATGAGTCTGCTGCTCTAACCGTTGAGCTACAGGCCCCGCCTTGCGGATCGTTGCAGCCGGTGACGTTTGCGTTCACGCCAGTGCCAGTTTCGCATACGCCGCGCGACATTGCCAATTGGAACAGCGCTCGCACTTTTTCAGCTCCTGGAGATTTCTTGCTTCGCTCGAGACAGGGGAAAGAAAAAGTCGCAACTAAGAAAATAAAAAACCAAAGGCCGTCCGGCAACAGGACGGCCTTTTTTTCAAGGGAGAATAGCTCTAACGGAAGGTTCGAAAATCCATCAGAACTTTCTGGCAAAATCTTATTTACCCTTGAAAGGTAGTGTCAAGGGATTTTTCAATAATAAATACCTTTGTTTTCAATGATATAGCTAGTTTGTCAACATATCCTCAAAAGTGACAAATTATGTCACTTTTGGTGCTATAGCTGGCTGCAAACAATTGATTCGCTGGCATTTAAGGTGTCTTACTTGAGGTCAAGGCGGATGAAATCGATCTCGTCGCTGCGGCCAAATGCGTGTTTTGGGAAGAATTTTTTGACCAGCATCCTGGCGCCTCCAAAACCTAATCCGAGCACTAAAGCCACCAAAAGGAACATCACAGTCAGGATGATCAGCGCAACAATAAACCCGGCCACGTTTTCTCGCGGCACGGGCTTGGTGGCCTGGTTCAGCGTGACGTCCGCGTCGTAATTCACGGAAGCCAGCAACGACTGCGCTTCACTCGCGGAGACCTGGCCATTCACCGCGGCCACGATCGGTCCTGTACGTTTGAAATAAAACGGCCCGCCGGGAAGCGTTGCAGACTGAAAAGCCTGCAGGCGCTCGGCGGCAATCTTCGGCGTAGGATAGCCGACCAGCGTGAGCCGCGCTTCACCCAGCGAACTCTGGTATTTTGCGTCCGCGACTTCAGCGCCTTTTGTGAAATCCACCAGCGTTGCCGGCAAAGGAACGCCGAGGCGTTCGATGGCTGCCGGCCCGGCGATGTAATGTACGGTGTGCGGGACCAGCGACTGGAGCGGCAGATTCCCAGGCAGAGTCAGCAGCGACGCAATGTCGGTGCGGGGCTTGGGCAACTCATCAGCCAGCGCGCGCAGATCGCTGGCCGACATGGCGGTGACTCGGTCGAGAGTGGCGTCTACAAGAATGCTGCCGCGATAAAACAGCACACGCGTGTTGTCAGAGAGAGCCGCATCGCCAATCTTCTCAACCTGCATCCGGGGCTGCGCATAGAACGTTAGGCTGCCGTAGGCGCCGCTGGCGTCGGAAAATCGCATGGCCTTGATGATGATCTTGCGGTCGTCGCGCTTGTACATGGCGATTTCCGTGTCGGAAAGGCCGTACTCTTTGAGCACCGCGGCATTGGCCGGATCGGCGGTTACCGGGTCCGTACTGGTCTTGGCGTCGGCTTTTTGCCATCCATGAAATGATTGCGGCAGAATCGGCGCATCTTTGTCTTTGCTGTCTTTGCTCCACGCCAGCGGCATCAGAAGCAGAATAAAAACGAATATGGACAGGAATTTCTTCATCATTGGGGCGACAAATTCTTCCTCTAATTAGACACCAAAAACCGGCGGAACGGTTCTTGCTTCTAGTGTCCCATAACGCGATGAATCAGCTTACGCGTTCCCTTGAGCGGAGCAGTGCCAATGCTGTAGCTCGAGGAAATCAGGCTGCGCGCTTCTTCGAGCCGATCACTGCCGTTGTAATGCAAAGTGCACAAGGCCTCGCCCTTGGCTACTTTGTCGCCGACCTTTTTGTGCAGCACGATTCCCACGGCATGATCGACATCGTCTTCCTTCCGCTCGCGGCCGCCGCCCAGGACGAGACTCGCAATGCCAACTTTCTCGCAGTCCATTCCGGTAACGTGGCCGGCTTCCGTGCTCGCGATGTCCACGCGATTTTGGGCCTGAGGCAGCAAGGAAAGATCGTCCAGCGCCTTTTCATTACCGCCTTGCAGCCGGACGATCTCGCCAAACTTCCTGAACGCCGCACCACTGGCAATCAGTTTGGCGGACAATTCTTTGGCTTCTTCCAGGCTGGCAGCAGCGCCGCCCAGATAGATCATCCAGGCCGCCAGTTCCAGACTCAGGTCCATCAGGTCAGCCGGGCCTGCGCCTTTGAGCGCTTCCACACACTCGACAACCTCCAGCGCGTTGCCCACGTAGCGGCCCAGCGGCTGGTCCATGTCGGTGATCAGCGCCACAACTTTTTTGCCCATGCGTTCGCCGGTCTCCACCATCAACTCGGCGAGATGCACGGCGTCATCTTCCTTCTTCATGAACGCGCCTGATCCGGTCTTTACGTCCAGAACCAGCGCGTCAATTCCTTCCGCTAGTTTCTTGCTCATGATGGAAGCGCAGATCAGCGCCGGGCTTTCCACCGTGCCGGTAACGTCGCGCAGCGCATACATTTTTTTGTCCGCGGGAACAATGCTGGCGGACTGCCCAATCAGGCAACAGTGGCATGCCGACAGGACTTCTTCCATGCGCTTTGCGTCCAGGTCCACGCGGAATCCGGGGATGGCTTCCAGTTTATCCAGCGTTCCCCCGGTGTGGCCCAGGCCGCGTCCGGAGATCATGGGCACATAAACGCCGGCAGCCGCTACGATAGGCGCGATGATCAAAGAAGTTTTATCGCCCACCCCGCCGGTGGAATGCTTGTCTACCTTCTTGCCGGGAAGCCGGCTCCAATCCAGCACCTCACCGGACCGCAGCATGGCGGTGGTCAAGGCAGCGATTTCGGCGCGCGTCATGCCCTTAAGCAGCACCGCCATGAGCCAGGCAGCCATCTGGTAGGCAGGAAAATCCCCGGCCGGGTAGCCGTTGACGACTTGCTCAATCTCAGGCGCAGTCAGCTCGTGCCCATCGCGTTTTTTGCGGATGATGTCAACCAGGCGCATGGATGGAGATTATAAGTCTTTTTCTGAAGTATCGAGCCTTTCTCGGTAGTCCCGATCTTTTCTCCGAAGTCCCGAGCGCAAGCGAGGGATCTCTATTGCTACGGAGGAATTCACGGTGTGTGCAGGTCAACCTGTAGTGTCTTGATGAGTATAGAGACCCCTCGCTTTGCTCGGGGCTTCGGAAAAATCAAAGACTAAAACTATCCGGCAGCAACCCTTCCAGCGTGGATTCCTTAATACCGTCGCGGCCCTGATACCAGATGACAGCTTTGCGACCGAACTCCGCGATGACCTGGCGACAGGCGCCGCATGGCGAGCAGGGAACATTGTGATCATTCGTCACCGCAACAGCTGCAATCTTCACATTAGCCCCGCCCAGTTTGGATACGGCGGCAAATATCGCCGACCGCTCGGCGCAGTTGGTGAGTCCGTAGGAGGCATTTTCCACGTTGCAGCCGGTGAAGATTTCGCCATTTTCCAGCAACACGGCCGCTCCCACATGAAAGTTGGAATACGGTGCATGCGCGTTTTTCTGAGCAGCGCGGGCAAGCTGTAACAGATGTTCTTTCTGTTCAGTGGGCATCGGTTTCCTCGGAGGAGATTATAAGAGAAAGCAATTAGCAAATAGCAATTGGCAGTTGGTATTTGGCGCCTAGAACGGTTCCACAGAGCGTAGACCAAACACGAGTTCGGCAGGGCTCAGGGTCGGAATGACAAGATCATGAAAGACACCGGCTACTTTGGCTAATTGCCAATTGCTCTACTTCGACGCCACTGAAACCGCGGAGCCGCGGCTGGGCCTGGACGCCACTTTTACTCCGCTCAAGCCGCTGGCGTATTTGGCAATACCCTTGTAGAGCGATTCAGCGATGCGCTGGCGATATTCCGGGGTCTTCAGTTTTTTCTCGTCGCCGGGATTGCTGACGAAGGAGATTTCCGCCAGAATCGACGGCATGTTCGCGCCAATCAGCACGATAAACGGCGCTTTTTTCACGCCGCGATTGCGCAGTCCCGGACTCTTGGCGCTCAAATTGGTGTAGAGCGATTTCTGCACGTCGGCGGCGAATTCCCGCGACTCCTGGATCTTTTCTTTCAGGGCAATTTTCTTCACCAGGTCTTGCAGTTCGTGGATGGACTTCTCAGAAACCGCATTTTCACGCGCAGCAACTTCCAGCGCGTCCGACGATGACGTGAAATTCAGGTAATAGGTTTCCACGCCGCGGGCCGAGGCATCGCGGCTGGAGTTGGCGTGGATGGAGATGAACAGATCGGCCTGCTCCTTGTTGGCAATGGCGGTGCGCGTCTCGAGCGGAACAAAAGTGTCGTCATCGCGTGTGTAGACCACTTCGGCGCCCAGCCGGTCTTCCAGCAACTTGCCCAGTTTCAGCGCTACGTCCAGGACCAGGTCTTTTTCGCGGAGGCCGTCAGGGCCAACCGTGCCGCCGTCATGTCCGCCGTGGCCGGCGTCGACTACGATTCTGCCGATCTTTAATCCTAAAGCGCGAATCAACGACCGCTGGCCGGAAGAAGTAGGCGAGGCCGTGCGACTGGACGAGGCAACCGCGCGGCTTTCCTGATCTGGAGTTTTCTTGCGCCGATTGTCTTGCCTGGTTTCCTGAGGAGCAACCTCTTTGAACGTGGGTCCGGTTGTGGGCTTGGACGTTGCTTTGTCGGCCACGTCGATGCTGGCGTCTTCAATTTTTACCGATTCAATTTTTGCCGAGTCGGTGCGGGCTACCTCAACGGTCTTCGCGTCCGGCCTGGGGTCCTGCCTGGATTGATCTGCGCTGGCGCGAACATTCGAAGCGCCGCGGTGGTCCGGCAGTGTGTTCACCGGATTGCTTGAAGAAGCTTCACTGGAGTTCGATGGCCGCGCAGCCGTGTCAGTTCCGGAGGTCTTGGGCGGTGGCTTCGTTGCATTCTTGGCGACGCTGGGCTCGGGCGGCCGCTTGCCGTGAATATCGATGATGAGCCGGTAGGGATTAGGCAGCAGAAAAGCCGAATACTCGGCCACTTCGTCCACTTCCAGCACCACGCGCGCCAGATTGGGCTTGAACTGCGCTACGCGGATCCTGTGCAGGAACCCGCCTTCCACTTCAAATGACTTGCCGACCAGGTCCGGCGCGAGCTTCGCGCCATGCAGATCGAAAAAGATGCGGTCGGGATGCGGCACGCGTCCGGCTTCATATTTGACTTCCTGTTCCAGGTCAATCGCCACCCGCGTGTAGTCCGGTGTGGACCAATGCCGGACTTTGGTCAGCAAAGGCATGCCGCGGTGGTCATTGGTATTGCTATTGCGCGCGGCATCTGCTGGCGGAGCATCTTTAGCGTCTTTCTCTTTGTCTCTGTCAGTCTTTGTGGTTTTGATGTCGGTGGCGCTCTTGCTGTCCATTTTGGCCTTTACCGGCGTGGCGTCTTTGGCTGATTTAGTCTTGGACGAATTGCCGCCTTTTGCTTCGGCGTCCATGTCTGCCAGTGCGGCGCGCGCTTTTTCCGCGCTACTGCCGCGCGGATAGTGCTTCAGGAAATCCTGGTAAGCGGCCCGGGCTTGCGTGCTGTCGTCCAGGTCATCGCGGTAGATCTGGGCGATGGTGAACAATGCCTCCACGCGGTACCTGCTGCCGGGATATTCGCGCAGCAGGAATCCCAGTTGCCCAATCGCGTCTTTGAAACTCCTGGGGTCGTTCAGAATGCGGCCTTGTTCCTCGAGAAGCTCGGCCACCGCCAGCGCAAACTGCGCGGCTGCGGCCTGTTTTTTTTGCTGCAGCGTGCTGGCGCCGGCCGCGCCAAACGCCAGAAGCACGCCCGCCATCACGGCGGCGATTGCAGTTCGGGTTAATGTCCGGTCGCTGGCTCTCATTGAATCTTGAATCGCAATCGTTAGTCGCTAATCGCTAATCGTTGGAAATGACCATGTGGCCCTGATCATCGCGTGAAACATGGAACTTTCGGGCGGGTACAATGCCGCCGGTGTAGAGGTTGGTGATTTTTCTCACGTAGTCCTGTGTCTCGCGGAAAGGCGGGATGCCGTTGTTGCGTTTCACCGCTCCGCTGCCCGCGTTGTATGCCGCCAGAGTCAGGGGCACGTTGCCGTTGTAATTGTCGAGCAATGATTTCAGGTGACGAACACCGGCGTCCACGTTCTGGTTGGGATCAAACGCGTTGTTCACATTCAAGGACTGCGCGGTGGCCGGCATGAGTTGCATCAGGCCCATCGCGCCCTTGCGCGACACGGCCCGGGGATTAAAGTTCGATTCCACGCGCACAATCGCCCGCACCAGGTTCGGGTCCACGCCATGGCGCACGGCCGCTGCTTCGATCACGCTGTCCATTGCCGCCGGCGCCGTGCTCGCAACGCCGCCTTTGCTTACAACCGCCGTATTGGCGGAGTAGCCGGTAACTTCCTGCGCCGCCTGGCGCGCGGCCTTCATGGTCGGAGAAGAAAGGCGCGGCACAGGCACCCAGCGATGTTGTTTGCTGCTCCAATACCCCAGGCCGGCCTCCTTCCGTGACCGGCGCGAGGTTCTGTGCCCGGACTTGGTGGAGTAATACCATGACCGCGATAATCGTCACGACGGAGAGGCGCTTTTTCATTTGTGGTATAGCTTCTCAATACCAGTTTTCGGCAGCCAAAACCAGCTAACCGAAGGCCAGATACCTTTCTCCGACCTGAGCCGGAGAGAAACTTAGCCAGAGTAGGCCGATTATATGCCGGTCGTCCACCCAGAGCAATCGGCGAAAAGGACACGAATCTAAGAGGTGAATACCGGGAAAATGAGGTAAAAGACGGAGATTCACCCCCGTTCGCGGAGGTTACGAGGATGGCACCGACGGGAAGCTGGATTGTCGCGTTTTATCTCACAACCGCAGAGTCAGCCATTGTCTTCTTGAACGTCAGAGTCCCCGGACCTGGAGTCAGATTGCCGGTGATTTCCGAGCCGTCCTGGCTGATCGTTCCCTGGAAGAATGCTTTCCGCGCGCCTGCTCCAGAGTCCGGAACACTTCCCCATAGAAATCATACGCCCAGCGCCCTATTTCAGAAGCCTCATCGCGCTCGTGATGGCGATTTGGGTTCTAAGACTGATTTATGCAAATATTGCCCGGGCACGGATCTTGAGGCGGGGGTAGGAGTGGAGGAACTACTCGAACACTAGTTACACCAAGCACGTCATAATCCCCGCTTGCGTTCGCATTGTTGAGGAAACCAACATATGTTCCGACTGGTAATTGTGAAATATCTGGTATCGGCGAAGACATCCAGCTACCATCGGCAGCAACAGCATCTGCGGAAGTCTGGGCCACTAGATTCCCATTAAGGTCAAAATATTGAAGGAGCGGCATCCCAAACTGCGTGCTGAACCCCGGTCCCACGATGACTGCTTCGGTGCCAGACGAGCCGTCCGTAGCTACAGGGCTCGGAGAGAATACATAATCCGCCATCGCGTTTACACTGGCGCTCTGCGGAACGCCCCCAACGGTTATAACGCTGCATAACAGGCCTACGTCATCATCGATGAAGTGGGCAACAGCATCTACAGTTTGGCCGTCACAGAGTGCCGTGGGGCTGAATATCCATTTGAATCTCCATTCCGCAGGTGCTCTTCTGTTGTCGGCAATACCCAGGCCAAAGGGGTTTGTCGTTATGTTGAACACACTTGCATTCCCCTGAGCACCGGGTAGATCCTTCAACCAGGTTCCCTGTACTTGAGTGACAGGCGCTATCACCGGGGGTCCCAGGTTAAATGACGTAAAAGTGCTTACAAAGAATCCTCCTCCCGCTGTAGAAGGGGGGGAGTGTTGGAGGGCTACTAGGGCAACCAACAAGTGCAATCACGGAAAGCACAAGCAGCAATGACAAAACTGGTCGCATGTTTACTTCTCCTCTTTCTAACGCTCTATCTTTAATGTCGCCAACGCTTGATCGATCAACTCCATTGTGTCCACAAGGCTGAGCGCCGTGCCTGTCCGCAAAAGTGCGTCGTGGAGATCTCGCTTTCTGTGGTGTATGCTAATTTCCGCTTTCTGAGGCTGGTTTTCGCGCGCGCCCGAAGATTGTAGCCGCTGCATCTTGCGAATTGTTTCCATGGCAGAAGCGGCGTGGGCTTGCTCCCATTCTTCTGGCTCAACCTGAAACTCTGGATTGATGAGCTTTTGATCGACTAAAGAGTTAATGAGATGAACCGCTTGCAGCGGGGACATGGTTTGAGTCACCGAGTCCCCAACTCCCATGTTCTGACGTGTTAGCCCTTCTGCCATGAAAACCGGCGACGAAAGAGCGAGTTGCATACGGAGAACTCGAATCTGGCGAGAAGTCGTTTTCGCGTAGGAGGGAACTCGAAGCCTGTCAGCCACAGAGTTGACTAATTTCACTATATCGTCTTCACGGACCTCTTCTTTGGCGCCATGGCGATATGCAAACTCCGCGCTGACGAGTCGGTCCTTGATAGGGTTCTCAATCATTTCTGGCATCCGCGGGAGCATGCGTGGGAAACTAAATACCGCGTCAGCAAGCGCACGAATGGATCTATCGTCGTCCTTATTGAGAAGACGAGCGGCATTGTCGAGCGTTTTGTAAGGATTACTCTCGTTGTGAGTTGTATTCACTTGCGCCCTCGCACTCCAGACAAATGATCCAATCGAACAAATCATAGCGCACGCAATGATTGAAAGCGCCACTCTCCGTCGCCATTTTGCGGCGGCAGCTCGTAGCTTACGGGGAAGTTGCCACGATGTCTTGTTGGACCTCGGAGGATCAAATGAGTGAGTTCTTCAAGCACCGGGGGTCATTATCCCTCGGGGCGAATTTTGCGGTGATTCGGAAAGAACCCGTCACGTACGAGGTACTCTCTTGATTAACTTGCGCGTACGCGGCGCTGTTCAAGTCGCCCAGATTGCTCAGGTTACAAAGACGACTTTTTGCGTTTCAGGAATGCCCGGACCAAAAAAATCGACACCGCAAGAATCGACACCGCAAAACCGACATGCTCAATTGTGCTGAGAACTTTTCCCATGAAACTTCCTATCTGACCGACATTGAGACAGACGTAATAACCGAAATATTAGTGGAAAACTCGCGCCGTCGTCGCGGCGCAGATGCCGAGGTTGGGTTCGCATTCGTTTGCATGTTGTTCCGGGACTAGGCTGTTCCTTTTTTCGTTTGAAAGAATATCTCACCGCCCTTATGTAGAACCAGGCCGTCGCATTGTGGCAGCTTTGGCGGCAGCCTCGTCCGCTTCTTTTTGCATACCTTTAGCGCGGTAAGCTTTTGCCAGCCCTACTTGAGCGCGATAATTATCAGGCTTTTCGCGAAGCGCGCGGTTGTAGAAACCGATGGCCCAGTCGGGGTGGCCTTCCGAAAAGAACCGATCTCCGTACCCAGTGAGATCACATTGAGCTATCGAGAGTGAATGCGCTTCGTGCTTATCGTTGCTATTGCTATACAGCGACAGCGTGTTGCCGATCTCATGGGCTTCTTCGCAGTATCCAGTGTGCAGCTTCACCAATCCCAGATCATAGGTGGCATGATCATAATCGCGACCCAAACCCTCAGCACTGGCTAGGGCACGGCGCGCAGCGGCTTCTGCGTCCGGGAAATCGTCCTTCGCCAGGTAAGCGTCAGCAGCCAACACATTAGCGTGCACGCTGCCCGGTTTCTTATGCAAAGAAATGCCAACGTATCGCAAAGTACAGCACCAAGAGCTAAGCCCGCCAGCAGCCCCCCAATGTGGGCGGCATTGTTGACTCCCTGTACGGACTTGTCCGGGTACACGCTGTACGCGGTCCACAGAATGAGCAGCACGAGTTTCCACACTGCGTGTTTCGAAAGACGCACACCCCTCATGACGTACACGCTTATCAGGCCTCCGGCTAAACCGAAAATGCCTGGTGAGGCCCCACAAGATACAAACTCGGGATGGAATGCAAGGGAGCTGAGGCTGCCAACCACGCTGCAACTTAGATAGAAAAGCAGAAAGGCCCAGCTTCCGAAGATGCGCTCCATGCGCTTCCCCAAAAACCACAAGAACAAGACATTTCCGAGGAGATGTCCGTCGCTGTTGTGGACGAACGTTGAGGTTAGCAGCCGCCACCATTGGCCATTGAGAGATAGAGGCCCCCAATCCCATCCCCATTGCAGCGGATCCAGGTCACCCCGAATCGAGTGATAAACCATCATCAAAAGGAAGACGGATCCGTTGATGACAAGCAAGGCGTCTGTAGCGGGAAACTCGCGCCGTCGTTGCGGCGCAGATCTCGAGGTTTGGTTGTCACTCGCTTGCATAACCCTCTCGCCCTGTAAAAAGGAGTTCACCAATCTCCCGTGAGCTACCAATAACACTGTCGTAAAATGCACAATGAATCATTCTCATAATTTCGGCATTGGATCGTATCACTACGGGCAATTCCGATTTCCCGGTGCGTTGACCTTCGGGTCAAGGCTAACCGAACCCAAAAGCGCCAGCTCCCAGCTATTTCGGAATCTGCATAGGGCTTTCACCCTCCTGCATCGTTTGGCCCCATGCGGCCATAGTTTGCCACGTAACCTTGAAATAATTGAGGACTGCCCCTGCGGTCCCTACTACTACGCCGGTCGTGGCCGCGGGTACTCCCGCTGGGCCGGCCACTTTACCAGCGACGCCCAAAGCTGCTCCAACGTATATCAAAGGGGTCCCGGGCTTGTTGTTCCACCAGTTGTGTGCAGCGGTTTGAAGACCTTTAAAAGCGTCGCTATCTTTACGGTCGCTGTTAGCTACCGCACCATTGCTCATTGACTGCTTGGGTCCCTTGACGGGATCTGTCGGCTTTCCCACTGCTTGCCCATTCTTGTCATACTGTTGCTGGCTATAGGTTGACTGCTTGCTAGCCGACCCGTCGATGAGTTGGTTGGCCGAATCGTAGGTCCCCACATATGTTGTTGTGGTCGTGTTATCTTGGGTTCCCTGCTGCCCGTTAGCCAAGGTAACCTGGGTCTCGGCTGTCGTTTGGACGATCTGTGTAGACGTATAAGTATGGTCGCCGTTGTCAACGACTACAGGCGGGCCGTTCACCTCCGGCTTGTCGCCCTGATGGCCGTCCGGATCAACTAGCTTTGTGGGACGGTTACGGACATAACTGTACAAGTTCAGGCTTTGCGGGTCAGCTAACTCAGCGTAAGGCACCGCCATTGCATTTGCAGCCCAGTCCGGCGTAGTGAATCGCCCCAGCGCGTTGGAGTAATATCGAGCTCCAAAATAATCCAGGGCCGATTCGTCGTCGCGTTCTTTGCCGGTAAACTTGTAATGGTTTGTGCCGATCTGGGCGTTATATTCCTCGCCGTACGGAAGGAAGGTGCCTTGCCACACCGGCCAGCCGCTGCCCGAGGTCATGAGCCGCGAGCTGCCGATCTGGTCGCCGTGGTAGTAGTACGTGGTCTGCGCGGGGTTGTTTACATCCGCTGAGGCCGTGGAAATATCCACCGTGGCTGTGGGATTGGTTTGTCCGGTGCCGTATTGGCTGGTGGAAAGGCTGCTTTCCCGCGTGTACAGCGGATGCACGGTGCCGTCGGCCCATTGCACCACGACGTCATCGTAATACACGTGCCACGTTGAGCCATCGGCCTGGGCGATGATCTCCATGTACGCGTTGTTGATGGTCAATCCCTGGACCGGGGTGAGATCAATGCGGCGGTAGTTCCAGCTTCCTGTCCC
>WNFI01184642.1_pt1 | contig 13782 bp, 11 predicted proteins | sample 5400471 | NCBI WGS metagenome assembly WNFI01 (sample SAMN13153348, study PRJNA577476) | soil metagenome | isolation source: 100 cm saprolite on Douglas fir-dominated hillslope | place: USA:California | collected 2013-09-17 | reverse complement strand
GTAGGCCTTCTTGTTGGACTTCTCCATCGCTTGCCGCACCTGATCCGCCATTCCCAACTGGTAGTGCCGCTTGGTTTCCGGACTTGTGTGCCGCATCGCGCGCTGCACGACGGCGTCCGGTGCGACTCCGCTCAAACGGGTGCAGAAAACATGCCGCAGGTTGTAAATCGGAAAGTGCGGTACGCCTGCGCGCTTGAGGGTTGCCTTCCAAGCGGTCTTAACCGTGGAGATCGGCTGGTTTGGTCGATGCGGGCTCGGGAAGAGAAAAGGACTCTTCGATGCTTGTTCCTTGTTCCACGCCCGCAAAACATCACAAGCGTATTCGGAAAGCGGAACAGGTTCGGATGAGCCTGGAGTCTTCACGTCGTTGCCCAAGCGGATTAGCTTGTTTTCTAGGTCCACTTGGTCCCAACGCAGTGAGAACCCCTCACTATATGTCCGCCCGCCCGTCTGAGAGAGCAGGATGATGGCCACGCGAAGATGGGGTGGCGCAGCTTCCAAGATCAGTTGCTCCTCTTTGACGGTAAGCATTCTTCGAATCGGTCGCTCGCGGAGTTCGTTGAAGTGCTTCACCATAGAAGCGGGATTTTCCGGTACGTATTTCCGCTTAACGGCGAGATCCAAGACGCACTTCAAACATTCCAGCTCTCGATTTACCGTTGCTCCTTTGACCGTCCGTTTTTGGTTGAGTTTTGTTGGTTGCCGGCGACGCTGATCGCGATACTCCTCGATCATTTCGACGGTTATTCTGTCCAGCTTGCTCTCTTGAACAGTCCAAGCACGATCTCGCTCTCGCGTTTCTTCCATACCTTGGAAGCGAGTTCCTTGCTGGTTGCCTTGGTCGATTCGCAATACTGCTCACCGCTTCGCACGGCTGTCGTAGTTGCGGTGCGAAGAGTATTGGGAGTCGATGTGCAGTTTGAAATCGCGAGGATGGCAGGTGTCCGTAGATTCCCTGCGAGCCTCGACATAAAAGTCTGTTTCGTATTTCTTGTTCGCAAAACCGGGCAGGCGCAAAACCCGCGTCGCATCAGTGGCGGCGGGATCTCCGCCGAATTCGCGTGCCATGGCGTGCAGAAGTCCTTCCGCCTCGTCGAGACTCAGGCCCTCCACCTTCCAGACGACCTGGAATTTCCCAGGCGAACTGGTCAAGACATAATTTGGTTTCGGGACAGAGCTGGAGTTTTCAACGGATGCGATGGCTTCCGGCCCGCCGTGATCTAGGTCGAGATAGACGTGGCGGATGGATTCGATGTTCCAGCAAGCCGACGAGTTGAGCGACAAATTCGGAATATGTCGAGTGGAACAAAACTGTCTTCTTGCGTGTCACGAATTGTGTCCGATCCCTTAGAGAAAGACGTCGGCCGTCATGTTTATAGTCACGTCCGCGGCGAGAGCGATTGTTTCACGCGCAGACGATTCCCAATTCCGCGTAATGGAGGATAAGCGGCGTGATCGGTTTGTTGAGGAATGCCGGAATGGCGTCCGGAATTGAGGACAATCGTAGAAGTGCAATCTGTATTCCATAACGGCGCACGGAAGCTTGGCATCGACGATGGAGATGATTTCTACCGCTCACGCATCCGTGAGCGCGGTGAGCATCTGCGAGGCAGCCAGCCGTACGTGGCCAAGGCTCTCGGTAAGGAGCTGGGCATCTCCATTCCACAACTGGATGTAGTCGCATGCGGCCGAGCCCGTTTCGAGCCCGATGGCGTGGCAAACGACGAAGGCGCTTTGAAACGAGAGGATTAATTCCCCGATCCGGGAGCCAATTTGGGCGATGAATCCGGCAAAACAGGCGCGCCCATCAAGGAAAAAAAGAGCGTGTGAATTTCACGGCAAAGCGGGTTTCACGGATTTGCGGCGGATTCGCAGGGGCAATGCTGGCGAATTGCGTCCCAACGTTGTAGATGATGTAGAGATCGCTGTCAGGGCGGTAGTTGTACCTCAAGCGCAAATTGGCGCTGACTGCTTGCGTATTCGACGTGTCCACCTGAATGAGACTGGTGAACGTCAAAAAGCGGGTAAAGGAGTAGTTTGCCTGCAAGCTTGCCAGCACGACCGAGAAATTCCCATTGGGCAACGGCAATCGAAATCGATCCCAAGTCTCGGAAACGGAAATCGAGAACTTTGCTGTGGGCCGATAATTGGCCCGCACGCGGAATTCATTCAAGGAGCCGCCGTAGTATCCGCCGAAGCGCTCGAAGAAATTGTAAGTAAACCTCCGATCCTGCCCCGACCCGTAAGTCAGTTGATGACGGGCGTAGTGATACAAGCCGTTCGGAATGAACACGTTTTTGTAAATATGAAAGGGTGTTGTAATCAACTGCGTAAACGCGTCCGCGATATCGTCATCGGTGTAGGCCCCGTTGTTGAAGTCAGCGCGGAACGTGCCCTGCCATTCTTGCGTCGAGACCACGTCACGTGTATCGGGCGCGTGGAGAATGAATCCCTCGAATTGCAATTCGCGAATGCCAGTAATCTTGGGTCTGACTTTGAAGGTCAGATCCCCGTATGTTTCGTTTGAATCGGTCCTTTCAATAAAGCCCACTTCCGGGTTGAAGTTTGGGCCGATTTTTCTTCGCTCGACGATTCCGTCCAGCCAGTTCGATCGGTACGACAGCGAAGCGCCGACATCACTGGCACCGCTCGGGTCTCCGGGTGATCGCGTTCCGGCCACATGGGCGTCCACGAACCAGTCTTTGAAGAAGATGAGACGCGTATCGACGCCGCCAGTTTGATTGAAACTGTCCAGTATATTTCCCGATCGCTTATCGATGCCCATCACTCCGATGTAGGAACCCGCCCACAGCGACTCTTTCAAACGCGCGACGGCATAGTTTGCGTAGGGATTGGGGCCACTGGAGCGGGTATCTACCTCCATAATGCCCAATTCCGTTCGACCAATCGTTCCCGTCAGCCTGGCTCCGCCGTTGATGGGTACCTGTTGTCCAGTCACCGAATCGATCCCGATCTGCCGGCTAAAGAATAATTGGTCCTGGTCGCCGATATCGAAATTGAAGACCCCTGCGTTTTCGAGGAAGAACTGGCGCTTCTCCGGAATGAAGACTTTGAAAGGTGTCAGATTGAACGGCTCAAGGTCGACCTCGGTATCGGCAAAATCCGTGTTTCCTGTGAGATTTAAGACGAGGTTTGAGGTAAGGCCGTACTTAATGTCGACTCCGCCCGTCAGCGGAAATTTGGGGTCCTGTCCTGTCTGCTTGTCATACCTGGCAAGACCGTACGGCTTCACCGTGAAGAGTCGTCCACTTCCGATGTCCTGGATGCCCCGCAGATCTCCTGCCTCAGAGACCTTGGTGATGCCAAAAATTCGCCGGTAAGCGCTCCAGAGGTCTTCTTCGTTCTTTCTGCGAATGAAGCGTTTAAAATTCAGCCCCCAGACCACATCGCTGGAGTGAGTGAAATTGAGGGTTGTGAATGGAATTTCTATTGTCGCGGTCCATCCAGCAGGAGTAATGCGCGCTTCCGAGGTCCATACTCCGTCCCACCCCCGGTCAAAGTCGCCTCCATTTGTGTCTCCTTGCTCCTCCACGATGAGGCCATCGTTCTCGGTGCCAAGCGGATTGACCTCGAATACGTATGCTCCACGGCGGTCGTGGTTCGAATCGATCAGGATTTCGAAGTGGTCGTCCAAGTCTTGGCTTACGTCCCGGCGGAGTTCCGTCGCGATGATCCGCGAGGGCTCGGAGTCATAGCAATGAATCCCAAAGTACACGGCATGCCGGGTGTAGAGAATGCGTACTTCCGTCTTCTCGGTTGGTGCCTCACCTTCGTTGGGCTCTCGCTGGTGAAAATCAGTGATGGGTTTCGCCGATTGCCAAAGCGGGTCGTTCAGGGTTCCGTCCAGCTTTGGGGCCTGGTTAACGCGGGTTGCTTCCGCACTGAGCGGAACGGTTTCACCTTTTGAGTTACGCGCGGCCGATGGATTTGCAGCTTGTCCAGCAGGCGGTTGAAGAAACAGAAGAAACAAAGCGAAAAGTTGCCAACCAAAGCCAGAACGGCTGCGGAAGAAGTTGCTCAAGGCAGTTTCCGATCCGAGTTCACGTTCGTCGCCAGTTAGTCTTCCGCCTCATAGGTCCAGACCTGGGCAGGTTCGCTGCTCTTGGCTGGAACACCCACGTAAAAGCGGTCTCGCTTAGTGAAGTAATAACCGGTGCGAATGCCAATCCCGGACGGAACATTGGTAATCAATTCATAGTGGTCGGGATCATTCTGCTGGAACACGCTGATGAATCCTTCGGCACCAATGACGTAGATGCGCTTCCTCGATGCGTCAAAGAAAACGTCGTCGCACTCTCCGGCGGCACGCAGTCTAGCGACCTCATTACCTGTTTCGGTATTCAGGACAACCATCATCGGGGTCTTGCGGGTGATGGTAAAAAGCCGGTGATCCTCTTCATTCAGGGCCATTGCATAATTGGAACGCAATCCCTTGAGTTGCCACTTCGTCACCGCACCGGTCTTGCGGTCAATCGACTCGACCACGTTGCCGGCGTCCGGCACGTTTACAAAAACGTGACCTCCGGAAACTTCTACCTGGAATGACTCCGGATGTCCTTCCGTCTTGTAAACTTGGCCTACGCGGTCATCCGTTTTAGGATCGATCATCGCGATTCCGCCATCTTCTTGTCCAAATCCAACAAACACCGTCTTTGAAGCTTCGTCGTACCGCATGTTATCGGGATCTGTGCCAAAGTCGATGGTCTTGCGAAGCGTGTAGGTCGCGCCGTCGTACACTCTCACTTTGCCGTCTTCTGCATTCGCCACGTAGAGCTTGTCGACACCGGGAACGTACAGCGGGCCTTGCGGCTGGGCGAGTCCCTTGATGCTGTGAATGACTCTTCCGGCGAAAACGTCAATCACTTCCAGCGTGTTATTGCCGAGGGCAGATACAAATAGCCGCCTCCGCTTTGCGTCGGCCGAAAAATGATCGAGCCGGCCAGCCACGCCGGGCACTGGGATTTGTTCTTCCAGCTGCAAAGGAAGAATTTCCCGCGCCGGTGTTTGGGCTACGACAGTTTTCGAACTACGGCTGGCCAGAAACCCAGCCGCAGCGAGTACCAAACCTCCCACGACGAACAACTTCTTCATTGTCCCTCCTCGCCGTTTTCTAGTTTTTCTTAACTCTTGGAAAAACTTCCACGCGCGCCCCAAGGCTGGTTTCAAGGGCCTGGCTCAAATACGAGAATCGCAGCCTCTTTATTGTCGTGTGCGGGAGCTGCGACGTAATACCGATTCAGTTCCGGCGACCAAAAGGAGGTACCGGCGCCCGGTCTTGTGGATATTTTCCCGATAGTTTCGTAGTGATCCGCGTCTTTTTGCTGATACGCGAAAACATATCCGACGTCATAATCGCGGCCCCCGGAAACGTAGACTCGTTTGTGCGCAGCATCGAAATAGACGCCATCCATGCCGTCCACGGTGGGGAGATTTGCGATCTCCTTGCCGGTCTGAGAATCCATAACAATCATTTGTGGAGGCGTACGCGTTCCGATAAACAAACGGTGCGTTTTTTCGTCAAACGCCCCGTCACCATTCCGCTGGCTGCTCACCTGGCACGTGGACACCACTTCGCGTTTGTTCGCATCTATGACTTGAACTTTGCTTGCAACTGAAACGAAGACGAACAATGTTTTACCGGATTGGTCCAACAGAAGCTCCGAAGGGTGCGCCTCGACTTTGATATCGCCGAGGTGCTTATCCGTCTTGGCGTCGATTATCCCGACTTCGCCGTAGTCCTTACCAGCATCCTTACCGCCGTATCCTACATAGAGGAGTTTGGTATGGGGATCGTAAGCGACACGGTTGGGACCAAGATCCAGCTTGATCGCATCCAGCAGGTCGAGAGTGTCGCCGCGGAATACCCGGAGCATCCCGTCATCTCCACTAGCGACGAACACTTTATTGAGGGATGGAACGTAGGCAATACCTTGTGTTTTTTTGAAACCGGGTATGCTTTTCAACCATTTGGCAGCCTGAAGATCGACGACTTCGAGCGAGCCATTCTCGAGGCCGGCCACAAAGAGCCGCTTGCCTTTGACATCCACATCCATGTGGTCAATGCGGCCTTTGACGTTCGGCATGGAAATGGTCTGGACGAGTCGAAGGGGAGCATGGTCTTGCGCATGGGCTTGGGCACTCAATGACGCGAGTACAGCCAGACCGATTAAAGACAACTTCTTCATGGAGTTTCTCCTCCTTGCACTTCGGCAGCACCGTCTCCCGGGCGCCGCGGGTTTCCAAGCTGCGCGCCTACGGACACGCGAATGGCTATGAATGCGTCCTGCAGGTGTGGACCTAGTTCAGTAGTCTCGTACACCGGCTAGCCCTACAAAGCTACTGAAGATTTGCTGAACAAATCGTAAGGATAGCGGCGGAACGAGAACCAAGCTAACGACGAAAGACTCCAGTACCCTCCTATACTTGCGTATCCCGGTTACCGTTCCTCGGGCGGCTGAATTGCCACGAATGCTTTGTAGAGCAACAGATCGTAGATGATTTTCAGTGTGCCGGCGATGAAGAATGGCACATTGATCCAGGAAGGCCGTCCAAACATAAATCCCACGAACAAAGGGCTGATGGCTGCGCCGTCGTTCGCGCGACCCCAGTGATTCCAGCGGCCGCCGAGCGTTCTTCCGCGCGCACCACGGCCATGGTGTAGGACTGCCTCGTCGGAACATCCATCTGGCTGATACTAAATCGCAACAGAAGAACCAAAACCGCCAGCGAAAGGTTGGGCATCAGCGGCACAAGAATGAGCAAAATGTTTGAAGGGAGATGCGTGACCACCATCGTTTTGATGAGGCCCAAACGCGAAGCCAGGCGGGAGGCCAATAATGCCGAAATTCCTGCAAAGATATTTGCCCAAAAGAAAATGACACCGAGTGTTCCTGGGTTTACACCGAATCGCAGGTAGAACCAATACGCCGCCAAGCTCTGTACAACAAAACCACCGGCAAACGAGTCCAGCGCGAACAAGCTCGAAAGTTTCATAACTACCCGCTGGGAACGGCCGATGCCGAAGAAGCTCCCGATCGTTCGGGGCAAGGCCGACCCTTCTTGCGGCGAACTCACTTCCGCTGCGGGCGAGAGACGAGTAAAGGAGTACGCCAACACGACACCCAGTGCTGCGTACAGAACGACGACTACGCGGTAGGTTTCCACTGGCGTCATGGTGGTTTTTTGCAGCGCGTGCGTGACCGTCCCGCCGAAGAGTGCTCCCATCGCGGTCGCCACCGAGCCAGTTAGCGTGTACCAAGCGAATACCTCCGTCCTGGTCTGCTGGGAAACCACATGGGAAAGCGCGGCCTGCTCAATCGAGAGAAACGGGCCCACTTCGTTACCGCTTGGGCTGATGACGCCAATCGTGCCGGCGATAACCAGGAGTAAAAGATTTTTAGTACACGCAAAGGCTAGGCCCGCAGCCGCCATGAGAATGGCTCCGACAATAAGCATGCGCCGCCGGCCAAACCGATCCGCCCGAGTCGTGAGAAAGAGGGAAACTACAACATCACCGAGGAGCGTTAGGGTGAGAAGTATGCCCGTCTGGGATTCGCTGAGCCCCAGGGCGATCAGGTAAAAGACCAGCACTACAGATAGCGACCCATACGTAAATAGGCGCATGAATCGAGTAAAGAACAAAAGCCACCCATCACGCGTCAGTCCTTTGAGTACGGCGGGTACTGCGTCGATGGTCAGCATCGTAGTTCTCTGGCATCCACTGTGGGCGATCGAAGAATCGGTATGGGCCTCATCGAGAGATGCGTTCAGTCTACGGATTGATTACGGCGTCATACACGACCATGCGGGCAACGCTTTTGCCGTCCGCCTCCTGCTCGGGCGCGTAGATACGGTGAGTGTCAGGGTCCACTGCCAAGCTGTGCACCTTTTTCTGAACCGGAAAGTCTTCCAGCTTGCGGTAGTGGTCGGGGTCGTCCATCTGGAATACAGAGATGGCTCCGCTCGAACAGGCCACGTAGATGCGCTTCAATCCGGGGTCGAACTTGATCACGTCGGGACCGGTTGCCATCGGCAGAAAGGCGATGGGCAGGTGAGTGTCGAGATTGAAGACGGTCATGAGGTCGTTCCCTTCGCAAGAGAGGAAGGCGCGACGATGTTCTGGGTCGAGAGTCATCCCATGATTCCCTTCGCAGCGTCCCACCGGATAGCGCACTACCACTTCATCCGTGGCCGGATCGATGACCGCGAAAATATTCTTGTCTTGGAGGTTTACGTACACTTTCTGGGCGACGGGATCGTATTGCGGCATTCCGGCTTCACTGTCGAAGTGTAACGTCTTCACGATATTGTCCGTGCGGACATCTACGATGGCTTCCGCTTTGCCTCGTTCATCAGAAACGTAGAGCTTGTGGAATGGCGCAGCGTGCCAATGGTGTTGTCGCCAGCGTTTGATGTGTATGCCTTCTTCAATTCGGGCACGTACTCAACGCCTTCTGCACCTGGAGTATCCAAAACAGTGGCTACAATTTTGTTTGTGCGCAGATCGATGACGTACATCTGCCCTGCGGCGAGATGAGCGGAGAGCAAATAGTGATCGTCGAGCGTAATGGTGAGATAGTCGAACCGCTTGCCCAGCGGTCCTGGTAAATCGAACTCAGTCACCTTCTTGAGAGTGAGGCCACTAGGACTGGCCACGAGTGCCAGAGCTCCCGACGACGCGATAAATCCGACCATCAGTATTCGTTTGTTCCGCATACAAAGTCTCCAGTGATCTCTCGAGAATTTGGTTACTAGTGTGCCATCCCATGCGACGCTGTGCCCTTACCGAGTTCGTCGAGAGCCGCTTTGAAACCGGTGGCTAGCTTTTCGGCCGGGCCTCTGCCCCAATAGTGGAGAAAGATCACGACGGGCCGCTCCTCGGTCATGTGGTGATGAATTGCGACGACGTCGAGACCGTTCTTGCGCAGCGCCTTCAGCACTGGCGTGACTTCGTTTTCGAGCATAGCGATGTCGCCGGCAATTGCGGCATCCTCTTGCGTGCCGACAAACGCGGCCCACGTGTTCAGCCCCATGCGGGCATTGATCGCTGCGCCGTGGTCTTTCATGGCAATGTCGTCACGTCCGACAGTGATTTTGTAGACAGCGCCCGATTGCTCGCCAGGATGGCCAATGAGCTTGGCCAGTTTTTCTGTGTCGAGTGGAGTACCCGTGCCAGAGCCCGGCGCGGGAGCCAGCGGGGCGACATGGCCGATTAGATCCAATCCCGGCTTCACGCGGCGAGCCAGGTCGGCCGCTTTGCCGAAACCGTGCACGTGCATGAAATAGACGTGCGGGTCGTCCCAAAAGAAATGGTTGTGCAGTGCGGTGACATCGATTCCGTTATCCAACAGAGCGGTCATGACGGGGTTTACCTCTTCCTGCAAGAGCACCAGATCGCCCATCATCACGTCCGAACCGTCGGCACCCTTGGTCAGCGCAATCCAACCGCCGGACCCAAAAGGCGTCGGTGTCGAGAAACCCTGAATGGAGATCTTCAAGTCACCACGGGGGATGTTGACCTTGAGAACGCCCGCCTTGAAATCACCCTTCCGGTCGAGAAATTTTAGAACGTCCTGATAATCGCTTGGCACGTCCTGGGCGAAAGCACTCAGGCCGCAAAACAGGAAACAAATACTCGCGAATAAGACCACCATTCTTTTTTGGATGAAACGAAGCATGTGACGAACCTCCTAGTGTTTGATTTTGAAAATTGGGAAAGCAGACTCGCTACCGCCTGTTCGGCGCCTGACGGACGTATTCATACAGCGCGTCATAGAGCGGGAATTCCCTCGCGAGAAGCTCTTCGTCGCTCACTCCGGAAAGCGCGAAGCCCTGAGCAATGGCGCGCAATCCGAGGCTTTCGGGACAGACATGCTCCTGTCCTTGCACGTCGGCCCCGCGGACGATCAGCGCGAGACGGTGAAGCGCTGGATCACTGAGTCTGTAGTCCTCAAGAAGGGCTTCGAACGTACAGCGCTCTCCCCGATGATTCAGCTTCACTTCGGGAAACCGAGTTGCGTCAAACGGGATCGCCCCTTCTCTGCGGGCGGTTTCGAGAAGCTGGTCTTCTGGCACGAAGAGGAACTCGGCCTGCGCGTCAATGAAGCGAAGAATGAGCCACGGGCAGGCGACGCGGTCCACTTTAACGTTTGTTCTAGTTACCCATTTCATCGAGACCCTCCTCGAATGGCCCGCATTTAGACCAAGCCGACGCCGAACGAGACACCTCGCAGCAGGTTACTTCCCTGAGCCTTTCGAGTCCGCAGAGCTCGGTCGTGTTGTGACATGAGTTCCAGGGCGCAATTCGTCGGTGCCTCGAACGGCCACGTCATCTCCGTTCCGCAAATCCCCGAAAACCTCGGTCTGCTTTCCGTCGACTTCGCCCGATTGGACATTGATCCATTCCGTATTCCCATCCCGAATGCGAACGACAAACGTCGCTTCTGTGGTTCGAGCCACGGCGGATGTGGGGACAAAAAGGGTGGGTTGCGACCGGCTGACAGGCCAAACCACCTCCGGAAACATTCCGGAGGCTAAACGTCCATCACTGTTCGTGACATCAAGCTCGACGGGCATCGTTCGCGTTCTTACGTCGAGGGAGTGAGCAATCCGCGCAACTTTTCCGGAGAAAGTTTGATTCGGAAAAGCCGGGACACTGAATTGGACATTAGCTCCTTCCTTCATACCGGCCACATACTTTTCGGGGACAGGAACAAGGAGCCGCAAACGTGAAGTCTTTTCCACGCGCACGATGGGGACTCCCATGCCCGAACCGCTGGCCGGTCCCACGAGTGCTCCTGGATGAACGTTTCTTTCCGTCACAACACCATCGAAGGGCGCTCGGAGTTGCAGATACCCTTCCATTTCGCTGAGTGATTTCAATGCTGACCTAGCCGCCTGGGCACCTTCGCGGACGGATTCGAGACGTGCACGGTCTGCCTCGACTGCCTTTTGAGCCACCTCCAAGTCATTTCCGGCAACAACGCCTGGAGTCGCGGAAGCGGACTTAAGTCTTTGGTAGGTGCTATCGTCCGAGGCGAGCTTGGCTTCTGCTTCTCCTCGTTGGGCCTCGGCTCCTTGGAGTTTCGATTGCGCCTCGGCGCGCTGGGCGGCAATTTCAGGAGCCACAAGGTGCGCCATGAGTTGCCCCGTTTTCACAGCCGATCCGCGATCGACATTGATCGAATCAACGAATGCGGTAACTTTGGGATAGACGGCGACAACCTCATACGGCTGCAGTTCTCCCGGCAAGCGCACGGTGATGGCAAGCTTCTTGGACACGACCTTCGCAACTTCGACGGTGGGAGTGGACGCCGCAGTCCCTTGTGAGTTTGCTGCGTTGGCGGAGGCGCCTGAGTTCGAGCCGCACGAGCTGCATAAACAAACGCTACCGGCGAGGACTAAGCTAGATAGAACCCCAATTCGACTCATAGAGCTTCTCCCTGCACAGGATTGTGATTCCCCGGCTGCTGGATGGCGAAAGCGCTTTGCGAATCCTCAGGATCGAGCGACGGCGATTTCACTCCAGCTCGCTCCTGGACCATGGAAAACACCAGAGGCAGGATCAGTAGAGTCGCTGCGGTAGCAAACAACAATCCGCCGATCACAGCCCGTCCGAGAGGTGCCGTCTGTTGGGCCCCCTCCCCAATACCCAGCGCCATGGGAATCATTCCCGCGACCATGGCCATACTGGTCATCAAGATTGGCCTCATGCGAGTTTGAGCGCTGTGGATCGCGGCGACACTTGAGGTGTTCCCTGCCCGGCGGTGCTCCTCGGCGAAAATGATCAGCAGAATGGCGTTCGCGACGGCGACCCCGATGGCCATGATGGCTCCCATGAAGGACTGCACGTTCAGCGTTGTCCGTGTGATCAGAAGAATGAAAATCACTCCGCAAACGACGGCGGGAATGGTCGATAAGACGACGAATGCGAGCTTCATAGACTGGAAATTGGCAGCCAGTAGGAGAAAGATGACCAGGACTGCGAGAAGTAACCCGACTCCCAGGCTCGACAAGGTTTGCTTCATCGGGCCGATCTGACCTCGCACGTTGACCTTCACGCCACGAGGTGGAACTCCCGCGCGTTTTATTGCTTCATCCAACTGTTTCGATACCCGGCCAAGGTCCTGGCCGGACACGTTCGCGGTAAGAGTCACTATCCTTTGTCCGTTTAGGCGGTGATATTCCCCGACGACATTGCCGTAGTTCACCTGAGCCACGTCGCCCAACAAAGGATGAGAAGCGGTGCCCGGTGTGACGGGAATGTGCTCAACGTCCTGGATCGAAGCCATCTCCGATTGGGGAACTTGCACCTGGACCTGATATCCGACACCGGATTTCGGGTCGGCCCAGTAGTTCGGAATGACAAACCGGCTCGACGACGTTGCGGCCAGGAAAGAGCGGCCAACGCTAGCCGCGGTAACTCCGAGTTGCCCGGCACGTTCCCGGTCGATGTCGACGTCCACGCTCGGATAGTCCAACGGTTCGTCGTACTGCAGATCGCGGAGTGCGTGAACCTGGGCGAGCTCGCCACGAACTTTTTCAGCGAACGCCCGGCTTGCCCCAAGGTCCGGTCCACTCACGTTGATTTCCACCGGCGTGGGAGCGCCGAAATTCATGATCTGGGTCACGATGTCCGCCGCTTCGAATGAAAACTGGCACCCTGGAAATTGTGACGGAAGCGTTTTTCGCAATTGATTCTCGAATTCGTCCACACGAATCTTTGAGTCCGGATTCAGCGCAACTCGCAGGACAGCTTCGTGCTGGCCGCTCGTCCATAGATAAATCGTATTGATGGGGTAATTCGGCGGCGGTGCGCCGACATAACCCAAAGTGATCGTCACAATCCCAGGCCCAGCGGCCTTTTCGATGGAGCGGAGCACGTCGAGAGATAATCTCTCGGTTGCTTCGACACGGCTGCCAATGGGGGCCCGAAAGCGCAACAAAAGTTGGCCGGAGGAGACCTGCGGAAAGATTTCTCTTCCAAGATACGGCCCTACAAGGGCGATGACCAGCAGCGCCGTAGCCACATACAGCGAAACAACGATCCGGCGGTTTCGCGTCAACTTCTCCAGAATCCTTCCGAGGTTTTCGCGAAACCTGGCGAGGAGTGAGGGTGCACCTTTATCGTCGGCAGGGGCGTGGGCGCGGAGAATCCACATCGAAAGAACGGGGACCAGCGAGCTGGACAATAGGTACGAGGCGGCCATCGCGAATCCTACCGCCACAGAGAGCGGAATAAAGAGGGAGCGGGAGACGCCGACCATAAAGAAGGACGGCACGAACACGGCGAGGACGCACAGCATGGCGAGTAAGCGCGGAATCTGGACCTCCCTGCTTGCCTCCAGAACTGCGATCGCCCGCCCTTGTCCCTGGCCCAGATGGCTGTGAATGTTTTCCATGACCACTGTGGATTCATCAACGAGAATCCCGACAGCCAGTGCCAATCCACCAAGCGTCATGATGTTGATGGTCTGTCCCGCGCCCCACAGAGCCACGACGGCTGTGAGCAACGCAAAAGGGATGGTGATAACCACGATTAGCGCGCTGCGCCAATCGCGCAGGAAGAGCAGGACCATGAGGCCAGTCAGCAACGCGCCGAGCAAGCCTTCACGCACAACCGACAGCAAGGAGTTTCGGACATACGAAGACTGGTCAAATTCGTAGTCGATCTTGATCTCCGGCGGAACGGCGGATTGGAACTGCGCGAGATTCGCCTTGACCTCGTTTACGACACTTAGGGTCGAGGCATCGGCGCGCTTT
>WNFI01090240.1_pt1 | contig 13784 bp, 14 predicted proteins | sample 5400471 | NCBI WGS metagenome assembly WNFI01 (sample SAMN13153348, study PRJNA577476) | soil metagenome | isolation source: 100 cm saprolite on Douglas fir-dominated hillslope | place: USA:California | collected 2013-09-17 | reverse complement strand
GACCTGGAATTGATCGAGGTCACGCTCCCGGCCGAATTCGAGACCCTCGAAGTCGCCGCTCCGGCCGCGGCGGCGGATTGAACTCACCTGCCACGGTGCGGAAGACAAGGGTCGCTTTACGCGGGCGAGCGGGATAACATCGCCCCGTCATGGCCGCTTCGGCGCCGTCACGGCGCATCAATCCCTGGCTTGTCCTATCGCTCGCCGTCGTGCTCGCGGCGCTGGCGGCCAATTTCGAGCGCATCTCCGGCGCGGTCAGCAATCTGCTCGCGCCGACGCCCGCCAACATGATCATCGTCGCTCCGACCGGCTCCGAGACGGTGTGAGGGCAACGGGCAGTCGCCGAGCTCAAACCTCACGTCTTGATGCGAGGCGGCGTCAGCGGGTTGGGCGGCGGCGATTTCAGGAGCAGGACCAACACCAGGCTCGCGAGCACAACCCACGAGATGATCCACATCGCGTCGATATAGGCGAGCACGTAGGCTTCGCGCCGCACCAGGCTGCCGAGCGTGCTGAGGCCTTGGCCGGTAGCGTCGCCGAGGCCCGTCGGGCGGTCGGTGAAGGTACCCGAGATCTGCGTCGTCACGCGTTCGGCGATGTCCGAGCCGGCGACCAGGTGCAGCCCGATCAGATTCGAATAGACCTGCTCCCGCACCCGCACGAATGTCTGCGTGAACGCGGTCCCGACCTCGCTGCCGAGCAGCCGCGCAATCTGGATGGTCGCCGCGATGGCCGCCGCTTGCGGCGGCGTCACGTTGGCGATGGTGAAGGTGATCAACGCCGTGATCGACAGGGCAAGCCCGACCGCCTCGATGAGCTGCGAGATCAGGAAATCGCCGCCGGCCCAATCATGGGTGAGCCCGGTGTCGATCCAGCTTCCAACCGCAATCAGGGCGAAGCCGATTGCCAGCAGCAGCCGCGCGTCGATCCAGCGCAGCACCAGCGCGACGAGCGGAACGATGACGAATTGCGGCAGGGCGATCCAGTTCAACACGTCGCCGATCTGCAACGCCCGCAATCCCTGTACGCGGGTCAGATAATCCGGCAGGACGAAGGCGGTCGCCGTCGAGCCGAACCCATAGATCGCGATCAGCAAGGCGGGCAGGAAAACGTTGCGCTGAACCACGACCCTGAGATGGATGAGCGGCCGCTCGACGACGCACTCGTTGACGATCCCCGCAACGACCAGCAAACCGCCGCCGGCGAGCAACCCGACGACGATCCCGGAATTGAGCCAGTCGAGGCGGTTGCCCTGATCGAGGGCGGCATAGATCAGCCCGAACCCCAGCCCGGCGAAGACGATGGCGCCCCAATCGGTCTGACGCAGCAGGTCGCGATTGATCGTCTCGCGCGGCATGCCGAGGCAGATCAGCGCCGTCATCACCGGCGTCAGCGCAGTGTTCTGCCAGAAGATCCACTCCCAGCGTCCGGCCTCCGAATACCACCCCTCGATCGCAGCGCCGATATTCTGCGAGAACACGAAGCGGAACGAATACGCCGCCAGGCCCCAGATCCACCAGCGTGGCGCCAGGCTGCGAAGGATGAACCCCAACGCGGCCGGAATGAACGTGCCGACCGTAAGCCCGCGCACGAACTGCAGCGCGATGACGGTGTCGTAGTCCCTGGCGAAGGGCGGCAAGAGCGAGGACAGGGCGAAGATGATGCTTGCCCAGAGCAGGAAGCGCCTCGCGCCAAATACCATGCCTAACCAGGCCGCACCGGGCGCCACCATCATTTGTGCCGCGGAAAACACCGTCGTTACCCAGGAGCCTTCATCGAAGCCGTAGCCCAAGGCGCCGCGGATATCGGCGAGCCCGATGGTGGTGATCCGCGTGTTCACGGTCGAGATGAAGGCGCCGACCATGACCGCCGCGGCCCCGACCATCGGACGGTTGCAGCGTATCGCCGCGGCCGGGGCGGCTTGGATCGGGGTGGCCCCGGCCGCCACCAGCGACACGCTCGCCATCGATCAGCGCTCCGCGCGCGGCTGCGGCGTCACTGGCCGATCGACGCGGCGCCGGTCACAACCGTCGCCGTGACCGACATGCCGGGACGCAGCTTCCCGGCGAGCGGATGGCCGGGATCGAGCAGGAGCTTCACCGGAATCCGCTGGACGACCTTGGTGAAGTTGCCGGTCGCATTGTCGGGCGGCAGCAAGCTGAATTGCGACCCGCTCGCCGGGGCGATGCTGTCGACATGACCGCCGATCACGGTTCCCGGGAAACTGTCGACCGTGATCTCCGCCTTCTGCCCGATCGCGACATTGGTCAACTGGGTCTCCTTGTAGTTCGCGAGGACCCACACGTTAAGCAACGGCACGACAGAGAGCACCTGCGTGCCGGCGCGGAGATATTGTCCATCGCGCACGCCGCGCTCTCCGACCATGCCGTCCACCGGCGCGAGGATTCGGGTGTAGCCAAGATTGATCTTCGCCAGATCGAGCTGGGCCCTCTTGGCCTTGGCATCGGCGCGAAGCTGCGCCTCTTGCGTATCGAGCACCGCCATTTCCCGGCGCTGGCCGTCGAACTCGGCGCGATTGCGCGCGAGGGTCGCCTGCAAGCGCTTCTCATCGGCAACCGCCTGCTCGACCCTCTGCGGCGTCCCGTAGCTCGTCGCCAGCAGCGCGCGCTGACGCGCCGCTTCCTGCTTGGTACGCTCCACATCGGCCTCGGTTGCCGTAATCACGCTTTCGGCCTGGGTGATTTGGGCGTGCTGCAGTGCCTTGCGCGACTTGAGGTTCTCGATCGCGGCCTCGGCGCCGAGCAAATCCGCTTCCGCCTGCGCGACTCGTGCCTGATAGTCCTCGTCGTCGATCTCGACCACGAGGTCGCCCTTTTTGACGATCTGGAAGTCGACGACCGCCACCTGACGTACATAGCCCTCGACCTTGGCGCTCAGCGGCGTGATGTCGCCGCGAACATAGGCATCATCGGTGACTTGCCGCGTGCTGGATCCGACCCAGAAATCCCATCGCGTGGCGAACAGGATGGAAACCGCGCCGGCGATGATGAGAACGGCAAGCCTGACCAGCATGCCGCCACCCGGACGCCGCAGCACCGGAACACGTTCAGCGACGATGCCGAGGGGAGGAGTGGCCGGTGTTGCCGGACCGGCCGCGATATCGGAGAGTGATTGCTGCTCCGCCATGCTCCTCATTCCTCTTGGACTGGCACCCGCCGCCTAAGTGGGGCTCGGTTGGCGTGCCCGACCGCTCTCTTCGAACCCAAGAGAGCTAACGAGGCCTTCTCCTCCTCGTGATGGTCATAGGCTATTGAAGCCATTGGCTGGGGCGCCAGGAATCGAACCTGGGAATGGCGGAATCAAAATCCGCTGCCTTACCGCTTGGCTACGCCCCACCAGCGATGGCGCGAACCTTAGCGACAAAGCCTCGGTGCCGCAACCGCGCGGCGGCGGACGGTTCAGGCGGCCGGCACGGCTTCGTCGACGTGCTCGACATACCATTGATAGGCGCGCTCGAGCCCCTCGCGCAGAGGCGTCGGCGCCACCCAGCCGAGTGCGTTGATGCGGCTGACGTCGAGCAGCTTCTGCGGCGTCCCGTCCGGCTTGTCGGCGGCATAGGTGAAGTCGCCGCGAAAGCCGACGATTTCGGCGATGAGGGCGGCGAATTCCTTGATGCTGATGTCGCTGCCGCAGCCGATATTGACATGCGGTTCCGCCGAATAATGCTTCATCAGGAAAACGATCGCATCGGCGAGATCGTCGACATAGAGGAACTCGCGGCGCGGCTTCCCGGTGCCCCAGATCTCGACCGTCGGCGCGCCTTGTTGCTTGGCACGGTGGATCTTGGCGATCAGCGCCGCGACCACATGGCTGTGCGTCGGGTGGAAATTATCGCCCGGGCCATAGACATTCGTCGGCATCGCCGAGATGTAATCGCAGCCATATTGCCGGCGATAGGCCGCGCACATCATAAGCCCGGCGATCTTGGCGATGGCATACCACTGGTTCGTCGGCTCGAGCGGCCCGGTGAGCAGCGCATCCTCCGCCATCGGCTGCGGCGCCAGGCGGGGATAGATGCAGGACGAGCCGAGAAACATCAGCTTGTCGACGCCGATGCGGCGCGCCCCCTCGACGACGTGGTTCTGGATGGCGAGGTTGTCGTAGATGAACTCCGCCGGCCGCGTGTCGTTGGCGACGATGCCGCCGACTTTGGCCGCGGCAAGGAAGACGGCCGAGGGCCGCTTGTCGGCGAGCCACGCCTCGACATCGGCCTGGCGCTCCAGGTCGAGCTCAGCGCGCGAGGCGGTGAGGATCTCGCAATCCTCGCGGGCGAGCCGGCGCACCAGGGCCGAGCCCACCATGCCGCGATGGCCGGCGACGAAGACGCGTCGACCAGCAAGGTTGAAGCTCGGTTTAGCCGCCACGCTCATTCTTCGCCATCCCATCCGTTCGGACCAAGCGATACCAAGCACGCTCTGCCTGGGTCAATCTCGCACAGTGAGCGGACGTTTGAAGATGCCCGGTTGTTCCAAAATAACCGCTTGGTTGCAAGAACGGACCGGGTGCGGACGATGGCAAGACCCACTTTGGTTGTGCGTCATTGGGCGATGCAGGAGAAATGCGGGCTCGACAGAGCCGATCCGGGTATTTATTGTCCTATCTGGGTATTTTATATCCGAATACGACTGGGAGTGCAAGGGGCTGCCACTAGGATTACCGGCATTTTCAGGGGTTGCGCTGACAAACGGCCCTCGATCGGCTACATTAGCCGGATGGCTGAGAAAGCGTCGGTGCGATGCGCGCAAGGATTGCGCGGCAGTGGAATTCTGCGGATGGGCGTCGGACAGCAATTCCCAGCGGTGCCGGGCGTTCTGCGCGCCAGCGCGCCGTTCGACCTCGCCGCCGCGATTGCCGGCCGCGGGCCCTCATGGGCGGTCGTCGGCGCGCTGGCGACCGTTGCCGCGCTGATCGCCGCCACCCTCGTCCTTGTGCTCCGCCTAAGCGGTGCCCCGCGCGAGAGCGGCCGTGCGACCGCCGTCTCGCTTCCCTTGCCCACCGAGGAGGCCCTTCCCGCCAATTCTGCGGCGAGCTCCGAGGTCGCCGTGCCGGCCGCCAATGCGCCGCCGCAGAACCCGCGTGCGGCGGCCGAACGCCGCGCAATACGATCTCGGCATTCTTTACGACAAGGGGCTCGGCCTGGCGCGCGATCCGATCGAGGCGGTGATCTGGTACCAGAGCGCCGCCGATCAAAACCAGCCAATCGCGCAGTCCAGGCTCGGCATGGTCTATCTCGCCGGCGGGCCCGTGCCGCGAAATCCGGGGGAGGCCGTCCGCTGGCTCCGCCGTGCCGCCGAGCAAGGCGTTCCCGATGCCCAGGCGGCGCTCGCCTCTCTATATGAAAGGGGGGAGGGTATCGCGCGCTCGAATAAGAGCGCCTATGGCTGGTACAGCCTCGCCGGCAATGCGGGCATCGCCGAGGCGCACGAGGCGCAGAGCCGGCTTGCCGAGAGCCTGTCGTCGCCGGAGCTCGACGAGGCCGAGGCCTGGACCGCCAAGCTGGCGGTGCAGATTGCCGCACTCGCGAGCGCCTGCTCGCCGCCGCCGGCTATGGCGCGGGCCAGGTGGACGGGCTTGTCGGCGAGCAAACGGCCGAGGCGATCCGCCGCTATGAGCAGGATGTCGGAATGCCGGTCGATGGCGCTCCCAGCCGTGCCCTGCTCAACCGGCTGCGCGCCGCGGCCGCCGGACCGCCGCCCGCGGCGAAACCATGACGGCGGGATCGGCTATTCGCCGCCCCGCTCGGAACCCTAACCGAGGCGCCCCGCCGCCACCCACCAGCCCGGTCGCTCGCCGCTGAGGCGAGTCGCGGCGGCGCGCGCCGCCCCGGTCTCCGCGAAGAGGGCAAAGCAGGTGGCGCCGCTGCCGCTCATGCGGGCGAGGAGGACGCCCTCGCACGCGGCGAGGCGGGCGAGAACATCCGCGATCGCGGGGACGATGCCGACCGCCGCCTCGGTCAGGTCGTTGCGCCGACGCGACAGCATGGCAGCCAACCCGGCCGCGTCGGCGACCGGTTCAGCGAAACGGGAGGGCGCGGAAAACCGGCCGCGCGACGGGCACATCGGCGCCGAGCCGCGCCGCCAAGCCGGCGATTTCATCGCCGGTCGCCTCAATCTTCCACAGCGACTGCAGCGCGCGCAGCGCCGCGGCCGCGTCGGACGAGCCGCCGCCGATGCCGCTGGCGACCGGCAGGTTCTTGGTCAGGCGGAACGCGGCGCCGTCCGCGACGCCGCGGTGCGCGGCAAGCAAGCGGGCGGCGCGCAGGACAAGGTTGTCGGGCGCGCCGGCAAGCGCGGCGGCGAACGGCCCGTCGACCGCGAGGGACAGATCCGCGGCGGGCTGGGCGGTGACGACGTCGCCGATGTCGGCGAAGGCAACGAGGCTGTCGAGCTCATGATAGCCGTCACCCCGACGTCCAACGACGTGGAGGTAGAGATTGATCTTCGCCGGCGCCGCGACCCGTATCGCTGCCGCGTCGTGCGGGTCTTCGGCAGTCATCGCGCAGGACGAGCTTAGCCGCCTTGCGTCGTCGATCCGGCCGTTCCCGCCGGTTTCGGCTTGTCGATGCCCTTGTCGAGTTTTGTTTCGATCGTCTTGATCTCGGCGGCCTCTGGACCGAATTGCAGGGCGCGGCGCCACTGCGTGCGCGCCTCGGCGACCCGGCCGGTTTGCCAATACGCATCGCCGAGATGATCGTTGATCGTCGGATCCTCCGGGCGCAATTCGGCCGCATGCTCGAGATGCTGGCTCGCTTGCGAGAAGTTGCCGAGGCGGTAGAACGCCCAGCCCAGGCTATCGATGATAAAGCCGTCATTGGGCCGCAGCTGGACGGCCCGCTCGATCATCTTCATCGCCTCGGCGAGGTGCAGGCCCTTCTCGACCCAGGAATAGCCTAGGTAGTTAAGCACCAGCGGTTGTTCGGGCTGGAGCTCGAGCGCGTGCATCAGATCGGCCTCGGCGCGCGGCCACTGGCCGGCGCGCTCGAGGGCAATGCCGCGGCTGTAGAAGAGAACCCAATGTCGTGCGTCGGACTGGGCAATCCGCGCAATCGCCTGGTCATAGGCGGCAACCGCCTCGGGGAAGCGGTTCTTGAGGCGCATGATGTCGCCGAGCTGCACGAGTGGTTGCGTGCGATCCGGCCGTGCCGCCGCCATTGCCTGCAGTTCGGCGATCGCTTCATCGCTCCTCCCGAGCACCTCGAGGTTGGAGGCAGCGCGGAGGCGGGCCGCCCAGGCATAGGGGGATTGCGCGGCGATCCCGTGGTCGATGGCGAGCGCCTCGGCGGCGCGATGCTGCATCTCCAAGATATCGCCGACGAGCAACTGGGCGAGCGGGAAATCCGGCTTGAGCTCGACCGCGAGACGACCATAGATCAGCGACAGGTCGGCAGTTTCGCTCTGATTGAGAACGCTGGCGATATCGAAGAGCGCCTCGGCCGTCCCATCCGCCGCGTTGGCGATGCGCGGCGCCGGCTTCTCGCCGGAGGACAGCCGGGCCAGCGCGACGACGACCATGTCGCTGTCCGGATTCTCGCTGATGAAGCGCTGGTAGAGCGCGCGCGCCTCATCGGCACGCGCGGTGCGTTCATAGAGGTTCCCCAGCGTCTCGACGGTGCGCCAGTTGCTGCGTGCGGCGGATTGCAGGACGCGCTGATACGCCGCCTCGGCGTCGGCGGCGTGGCCCTCATAATCGGCGATCAGCCCCTCGTGAAAATCGACGAGCGGTGCGAAGCCCTGGATTTCTTTCAACTTGGCGAGCGGCGCCGGCGCGGCCTCCGGCTGCCCCTGGCCGACCTTCGTCCACGCGACAATGAGGGGGGTGATGAAGCGATGGACCCCGTCCGTCGGCAGGGTGTCGGCAATTGCCGCGGCCCCGGCATAGTCGCCGGCCTTGAGCTTGGCGACGACGAGGGTGAGAGCGGGCAACGGAGCACCGGGGTCGATCCGGTTGATTCGCGTGGCCAGGCTCGTCGCCTCGGCGATCCGCCCCTCGCTGGTAGCGAACAGGAAGGTCTTGTTGATCAGCTCGTAATCGTTCGGATCCTGCACGAGCGCGCGGCCGAAATACTCGGTTGCGGCGCCGTAATCGTGCTCATGCTGGGCATGCCGCCCGGCAAGATAGCTGCCGAGCGCGTTGGTGATCTCGCCTGGCTCGCCCGGCGCGGCGGCAGCCGGCGCCGGCAACTCGCCGCACGCGGCACAGACCGCCACAGCCGCGGTGACCAGCGCCAGACCGATCCACGAGACCTGACGCTCGCCAGTCCTTCCCTTCTGCATCTCGTTCCTTTCCGTTGCGCCACCGCGGATCGGCGGCACTCACATATTCGGGTAGTTCGGGCCACCGCCGCCTTCGGGGACCACCCAATTGATGTTCTGCAGCGGGTCCTTGATGTCACAGGTCTTGCAGTGGACGCAATTCTGCGCGTTGATCTGCAGTCGCGGTTTGCCGCTATCCGCCTCGCTCACGATCTCGTAAACCCCCGCGGGACAATAACGCTGCTCCGGCGAATCGTAGAGCGCATAATTGACAGCGATAGCCAGCGACGGATCTTTCAACTGCAGATGCGGCGGCTGGTTCTCCTCGTGGTTGGTATTGGAGATGAAGACCGAGGACAGCCGGTCGAAGGTGATCTTGCCATCGGGCTTCGGATACGCGATCGGCGTCGAACCGGCGGCCTTGTCGAGCTGCAGGTTATCGGCATGATGATGCATCGTCCACGGCGCGTTGCCGCGAAAGACGTAGGTGTCGAGCGCGGAATAGGCGAGCCCGCCCCACAGGCCCCAGCGGAAGGACGGCCGGATGTTGCGCACGCGGCGCAACTCATCCCACACCCAGCTCGCCGCCATTGCGCTTCGGTAGTCGGCGGCCGCACCGCCGAGCCGCGCGAAAACGGTCTCCGCCGCGACCATGCCCGACTTCATCGCCGTGTGGCTGCCCTTGATCTTGGCGACGTTGAGGAACCCGGCAGCGCAGCCGATGATCGAGCCGCCGGGGAAGTCGAGTTGCGGGATCGCCTGGAAACCGCCTTCGTTGAGCGCGCGCGCCCCATAGGAGATGCGTCGGCCGCCCTCGAAGATCGGGCGAATCGCCGGATGGGTCTTGAAGCGCTGGAACTCCTCGAACGGGCTGAGGAAGGGGTTGCGGTAATCGAGCCCGATGACGAAGCCGACGGCGACCTGATTGTTCTCGAGATGGTAGAGGAACGAGCCGCCATAGGTCGATTTGTCCAACGGCCAGCCGATCGTGTGCGTGACCAGCCCCGGCTGATGCTTCGCCGGCTCGACCTCCCACAGCTCCTTGATGCCGATGCCGTAAGTCTGCGGGTCGATCCCGGCGCGCAGGTCGAAGCGCTCAAACAGCGTCTTGGTCAGCGAGCCGCGGCAGCCTTCGGCGAACAGCGTCTCCTTGCCGATCAGCTCGACGCCGGGCTGGACGTGGTCGGTCGGCTTGCCATCCTTGCCGATCCCCATCGCGCCGGTGGCGACGCCGCGCACCCGCCCGGCCTCGTCGTAGAGCACCTCGGCGCCGGCGAAGCCGGGATAGATCTCGACGCCGAGCTCCTCGGCCTGTCCGGCGAGCCAACGGCAGAGATTGCCGAGGCTGATGATGTAATTTCCGTGATTGCTCATCTGCGGCGGCGTCGGCAGCCGGATCGCCTTCGTCGCGGTCAGCAGGACAAAGCGGTCTTCGGCCGCCGGCGTGATGAGCGGCGCGCCGCGCTCCTTCCAGTCGGGAAGCAGCTCGTCGAGGGCGCGCGGCTCGAACACGGCACCGGAGAGGATGTGGGCGCCGACTTCGGAACCCTTTTCGATGACGCAGACCGCGATCTCGCGCGCGGACGCCGCCGCCAGCTGCTTCAGCCGGATCGCAGCGGCCAGACCCGAGGGGCCGGCGCCGACGATCACGACATCGTATTCCATTGTCTCGCGCTGCATTCGTGCTGTCCTGACGTCGGCGCTGCGGATTGCGGATCCCGGCCTCTTTTATAAGGGATGGGACGGCAAGCCAACAGAGGGCGCTTGGAGAGAAGGCTTGCCTGCGCCGGTCTCGCCGCTCTTAATCCCGATCATGACCGATGCGCAGCGTTCGGCGGCGTTGCTCCGCTGGTATGTCGAGATGGGCGCCGACGAGGCGATCGGCGAAATCCCGGTCGATCGTACGCGGCCCCCGCCACCCCGTCCTGCGCCACCTCCAGTCGCCTCCCGACCCGGCGCCGCTCCAGAGCGCCACACTGCACCGCCCCTCCCGGTCCGCGCGGCGGCGCCCGGCCCGCTGGTCGCGAGCGCAGCCGCGATCGCCGAAGCCGCGACCAGCCTTGCCGAGCTCGAGCGCGCGGTCGCAGCCTTCGAAGGCTGCGCGCTGCGCCAGACGGCGACCAACACCGTGTTCGCCGACGGCAACCCGGCGGCCTCGCTGATGCTCATCGGCGAGGCGCCGGGCGGCGAGGAGGACCGGCTTGGCAAGCCCTTCGTCGGCCGCAGCGGCCAGCTCCTCGACCGCATGCTGGCGACGATCGGGATCGACCGCTCCACCGCCTACATCACCAACGTTCTCTATTGGCGGCCGCCCGGCAACCGCAAGCCGACCCCGGCGGAGATCGCTGCCTGCCTGCCCTTCGTGCTGCGTCACATCGCGCTGGTGCGCCCGGCTGTGCTGGTGCTGTGCGGGGGCACGGCCGCGAGCACCCTGCTGGCGACCAATGAGGGCATCACCAAGCTGCGCGGCCGCTGGTTCGACCTCGCCATCCCCGGTTTCGAAGCACCGGTCAAAACAATCGCGACGTATCATCCGTCCTATCTCTTGCGGACTCCTGAGCGCAAAAGAGAATCGTGGCGCGATCTATTAACCATACAAGAAGAACTAAGAAATCCACATAACGCTTCTGAAATAAACAAGAAATCCTGAACTAACCATAAAGAGGTGCGAACCGGCGGCGAGAATCTTCTTGCGCCTTGCTGTTTGGTGCCCTACTGAATCCAGCATGATCGGTAGAAACACCTCGACCTATTCTGCAAAGACTTGGTTAAGTAATCAGCGCTTAACGAAGTTCGGCGCGCTATTGTTGGCGGCAATCGCCGCCAACGCGCCTATCGGTGCGACTGCGCAGAACGTGCAGACGGCGGCGCTGACTCCCGGCAGCGAGAGGGTCCGGGAGAGCGAACTGCCGGCAATCCTCTCTACTCGCGACGCCGCCCGCTACCGCACCATCCTCGCGCTCCAAGACGAGGCGCAATGGAGGGCCGCCGACGACGAGATCGGCGCCCTTAACGACCCCCTGCTCCTCGGCCATGTCCTCGCGCAGCGCTATCTTCATCGCGCCTATCCCGCCAAATTCGGCGAATTGCGGGACTGGCTGGCGCGCTATGCCGATCACCCGCAGGCGCAGGCAGTCCACGCCCTGGCGCTACACCGCCGGCCGGCGGCGACCGCCGCCCCGGCCAAACCCGAAGGCGCGCCGGTCGCGCTGCGCGGCATCGTCGACGATCCGGCCGACCTCCGGCCGCCGGCACGCGGCGCGCAGTCCGACGCCGCGGCGCGCACCAAGCTCGAGATCCGCCACTTGTCGCGCAGCGATCCCGCCCAGGCCGAGGATGTGCTGCGCGCGGCCGACGCCGAGCGCACCCTCGGCGATGCCGATTACGACGAAGCGCGCGCCGACGTCGCTGAGCCTCGGTCGGCTGGGCGATGCAAGGACGCATTTCGAGACGTTGGCGCGGATGCCCGGCCTCTCGCGCTGGAACCTCAGCGCGGCGGCGTTCTGGGCGGCGCGCATCCATGCGCGCAGCCATCGCGCCGATCTCGTCAACTATTGGCTCGGCCTCGCCGCCGAGAACCCGCGCACCTTCTACGGCCTGCTCGCCCGCCGCATGCTCGGGGTCGAGACCTATTTCAATTTCGAGCCCGAGATCTTCACCGACATCAATCTCAACGCGCTGACCGGGATCCCGGCGGCACGGCGGGCCTTCGCCCTGCTGCAGCTCGGCGGGACGCCAGCCGCCGAACTCGAGCTGCGGATGCTGGCCAACGCGGCGCCCTTTACGGTCTATCCGGCACTAGTGGCGCTCGCCGACCGCGGCAACATGCCGGCGCTCAGCGTCCAGCTCTCGGCCATGCTCTCGGACGCCGATGGCAGGCGCCACGACCATGCGCTCGGCGCGCACCGGCATCAAATTGACCGCCCGCGTCAAGAGCGGCGCCGCACTGCACGACCCGACGGTCAATTTGGCGCTCGGCCAGGAATATCTCGGCGAACTCCGCGGCCACGAGCAGATCAAGGACAATCTGATCCTGCTCGCCGCCGCTTATAACAGCGGGCCCGGCGCGATGCTGCGCTGGCGGGCGCGACCTGAGTACCGCGACGATCCGCTGCTCTTCCTGGAGAGCCTGCCGTCGCGCGAAACCCGGGTCTTCGTCGAGCGCGTGCTGACCAATTACTGGGTCTACCGTCTGCGCCTTGGGCAAGCGACGCCCGATCTCGACAGGCTTGCAGGTGGTCTGTGGCCGGTCTATGTGGCTATGGACGCCCAACCAAATCCGGTGGCGCCTAAAGAGGGTGTTCGCCATGTCGCGACTCGATGAATCCCGCCCCTTTCTCGCCGTCAACATCGCCGTCCTGACCGTCTCCGACACGCGCAGCGAGGCCGACGACAAATCGGGCAACACGCTCGCCGAGCTGATTGCCGCGGCCGGGCATCGCGTCGCGGCGCGCCGCATCGTGCGCGACGACCAGGCCGGCATCACCAGCCAGCTGCGCGCGTGGATCACCGATCCGGCAATCGACGTCGTGATCGCGACCGGCGGCACCGGGGTGACCGGACGCGACGTGACGCCGGAGGCCTTCCACGCGGTCTACGAGAAGGAAATCGCCGGGTTCGGCGAGATTTTCCGCATGCTGAGCTATCAAAAGGTCGGGACATCGACGATCCAGAGCCGGGCGACCGGCGGCGTCGCCGGCGGCACCTATCTCTTCGCCCTGCCTGGCTCGCCGAGCGCCTGCCGCGATGCCTGGGACGGCATTCTCGTGCACCAGCTCGACAACCGTTTTCGCCCCTGCAACCTGGTCGAGCTCATGCCTCGGCTCCAGGAGCATCTGAAGGCCGGCTAGCCGAACGCCGGACGAAACGGCGATACGCACGCTCGTCATCGACATCGTCAAGCGTCGCGGCGACGCCGACGCGCAGCCGCCGCGGCACATTGGCGAGCGTGTCCGCCAGCGCATGCGCGGTCGACCAGCGGACCGCCTCAAAGAGGCCTCGCGGCAGCGGACGTCGGCGAGCGCCGATTAGCCAATAACCGCCGTCATTTGCGGGACCGAACACCAGATCGTGGTCGCCAAGCAGGCGGAACGCGGCGGCGATATGGTGTCGCGCGATCGCCGGGATGTCAGAGCCCAGGACGATGACGGGTCCGGCGGGCAGGCGGGCAAACGGCCGCGCCATCCGCCGGCCGAGATCGCCGCCGCCTTGCGCGATCCGCCGACATGGAACGCGCCAGAACCGTGGTGCCGCGGCGTAGCGGTCGGGCGTCAGCGCCAGCCAACAGCGCCAGCGGCGATCCGAGGCGACGCGGCGCAACAACCGCGCCGTGTTGTAGCGCTGGAAGCGCAGCGCCGCCAGCGCGCCGATCCCGGCCGCGAGACGCCGCTTGACGCGGCCCAGCGCGGGCGCCTTGGCGAATATCACGAGATTCCGGCGCGGCCTCATGCGTAGAGACGCCGGATCAGCCGCGGCGGCAGGCCGATATAATAAAGCGCGAGGCAGGCGAGG
>WNFI01147138.1_pt1 | contig 13785 bp, 9 predicted proteins | sample 5400471 | NCBI WGS metagenome assembly WNFI01 (sample SAMN13153348, study PRJNA577476) | soil metagenome | isolation source: 100 cm saprolite on Douglas fir-dominated hillslope | place: USA:California | collected 2013-09-17 | reverse complement strand
CAGATCCTTGGTATCGTGAATGTCGATGATGGTGTGCTTACGCCCCGTGTAATACAGGATGCGCTCGGTCGTCGTCGTCTTGCCGGCGTCGACGTGGGCAATGATGCCGATATTGCGAATATCGGAAAGGGGCGTTGTGCGGGGCATAGCGAAGTTCCGTAAAAGTGTGATTAGGGCCGCGGTAGGCCGGCGTCAAAACCACGTAGTTTGACACGCGATTCTGGGTATGTCGAGAATCCGGACTCGACACGCCATTTGGGCCCAAGCGAGGCCCCAACGGGCCGCCGGCGACGCCGCCATCGCTCGGGGCCGGGTACGCCCTCGCCGGCTACTTGACGGTGTATCCGCGGCCCTCGAGGCAGGCCGCTTGCGCCCGAAAGTAATCCGAACGCTTGCCGGGCGCCGTCGCGCCTGTCACCTGCGTCGGATCGAACCCCGTCTGGCCGGCGGCCCAGCGATGGCACTCGAACTTGTCCTTCCCCAGCTGCTCCTCGGTCTGGCCGTTCTTCGGGTACACGATCAGCGTCCCCGATACCCCGGGCGATGGTGCCGCAGCCTCGCCTTGAATCTCGGGCGGTGGACTCACCGTTTCGTATTGGCTGACCACGGGATCCCACCGATAGTAGACGCGGTCCGCATAGTAGTAGGGAATGCCGTCCCACCAGACGGTCGAGTAATACAACGGCAGAGTCGCAAAATACAACCCTACCCCGACGCCACCCCAGCCCCACGGCCCGTACCAGCCGCCGTAGCCGCCTCGCCAGCCATAATAGCCGCCCCGCCACCCGTAGCCGTAGCTGCCTCCCCAGCCGTAGCCGCCGCGGTACCCACCATAGCCGCCGCCATATCCACCGCGATAGCCGCCATATCCGCCGCCGTAACCGCCGTGGCCGACCGCAGCGCCTACATGACCGCCGCCGCCCGCATGCTGCGCGAACGTGGGCGCACTCATCGCCAGCGCGGCGAGGCCGCCGCAGACGAAGAGAGACAGCGCACGGAGCGCCGAGGGCTTTTTCATAACGTCCACCAATGGCCTGCAGGCCCAAGTTCAATGAGCACCATTATAAAGACTTCGGTTATTCGACTTCGCAATTTCCGCGCAGTTCAACGCAAATCCCGCGGCCAAGCGCGTGCACGAGTCATGGGGAGTGTCAAACCCGCTCGGCTCATTCGGGTACTAACTCTCGGTAGACTGCGTTCTTGGGGAAGTCACTCCGGAGGTTGGTATGCGAGTCAGTCGCGGTATCCTAAGTTTGACGGTTGCGTTGGCGGTGGCGCCTGTCGGAATCGGCTTTGCCCACGGCGGCGGGTCCATGAGCGGAGGCGGCGCCACGGGATCCGCGGCAGGTTCGCGGTCGAGTTCGCCAGAGGACATGGCGAAGGCCGCATACAATTCCGGTGTGCGCTCCATCAAGAAAGCTGAGGAGTGTGAATCCGACGCCGCGAAGGCATCCAATCCGCAGAAGAGCGCCAAAGCGCTGGATAAGGCGCATCAATATTATTCCAAGGCGCTGGAACAGTTCATCGATGCAGTCTCGCAGCAGCCCAAGATGTATCAGGCGTGGAATTACATCGGTTTTGCCAACCGTCACCTTGGCAGCTATGACGCGGCGTTATCGGCCTACGCCAAGGCGCTCGAGCTCAATCCCTCCTATCCGGAAGCCATCGAGTACCGCGGAGAAGCCTATCTCGGTCTGAATAAGATCGACGAAGCGAAGGAAGCGTACATGACGTTGTTTCGAGAGTCCCGCGGCCTCGCCGACGAACTCATGACGGCGATGCGCCGGTGGACCGAAGCCCGCCGCACGGATGCTCAAGGTCTGGCTCCCGAAGTGGTCGAGGCATTCTCCAAATGGGTGGACGAGCGGGCCGGAATCGCCGCGCAAACCGCCTCACTCGCCGTCGGTGCGCGGGCCGCGTGGAAATAGCCGGCGTCGTCGCTGCCTAATATTCACAAGCGCTTCATCATCGTAGTGGCATGCGCGGCGGCGGTTGCCGCGCATGCTGCGGATACGTCGCCGAGTCCGGCCTATGAATGGCGCTTGCCGCCCGGTTTCCCTCGTCCGGTGGTGCCGGCCGACAATCCAATGTCTTCCGCCAAAGTAGAATTGGGGCACCGGCTATTTGACGAGGCGCGTCTGTCGTCGACCGGCCGGTACGCCTGCGCGAGTTGTCATCGACCCGAGCTTGCTTTCACCGACGGCAGGCCACGCGCCCTGGGCGCCACCGGCGAATCCGTGAAGCACAGCGCCATGAGTCTCGCCAACGTGGCTTACAACCCGGCCTTCACCTGGAGCGATCCGAGAGTCCATTCGCTGGAAGCGCAAATGCGGCAGCCGCTGTTCAATCGGCATCCGGTGGAGATGGGCGTCACGGGCGGCGGACGCGCAGCCGTCAAGGCCTTGTCCGCCGAGGCCGCTTATCGTGACCAGTTCGCCGCGGCATTTCCGGACGACGCCGCGCCGATTTCCATGACCAACATCATCAAGGCGATAGCCGCCTTCGAGCGCACTTTGATCTCGGGCCGCTCGCCGTTCGATCGTTATGTGTACGACGATGATCAAACGGCGCTGTCGGACTCGGAAAAGCGCGGCATGGCGCTCTTTTTCTCGCCACGGGCGGGCTGCGCGCAATGTCATTCCGGAATCAATTTTTCCGGACCCTTGATTTACGAAGGGCACGAGACGCAAGCCGCCTTGCTCGCCAACACCGGCCTGTACGATACGGACGGACGGGGAAGCTATCCGTTGAACGACCAGGGGCTGATCGAGGTCACCCATCGGGCGGCGGACATGGGAAAATTTCGCGTGCCCACATTGCGCAATGTGGCGCTGACCGCGCCGTACATGCATGACGGAAGTGTGGCGAGCCTGGAACAGGTGATCGATCACTATGCGCGCGGTGGGCACAAGAATCCGCGCCAGAATTCGCGGATCCGGCCGCTATTCCTATCGCAACCCGAACGCGCCGATTTGGCTGCTTTTCTGCGGAGCCTGACCGACCGCGAATTCGTCGCCGACCCGCGGTTTCAATAGTCCCGATGCCGAGCCTCACCATGAGCGCCAAGCGCTGCGGTGCGGGCGCCGGCGTTCCGGACGTGCGCGGGTTGTCGCACGCCTTTGTATATCAGGCGATCGCGGATTGATTCTTCAACTGCGCCGCTAATCTGTCGCTCTCTACCGGCGAATCGGGATTTCGATATAGCTGTCATTATGCCAGCGGATCTTGACGGGAATCTTGCCGTCGGCGATGGTTTCCTCACTCACGTCGTTTCCCGTGCCGTAGTTGATCTCGCGATCCGGCCGCTTGTTGACGCCGAGAACCATCACCAGCCGACTGCCCTGCTGAAGCTGCCGGCTCGTCATCCGCTCGCTCCTGAACGAGAGTTCCTGGCGCTCGCCCGCCTTGAGCAGGTGACGATGAACGCGGTCGCGCGCATAGCTGGCGCGGAATTCATAGGTGGGACTGAACAAGCGGATATAATCGCCGCCGGCCAGGCGCTCGAAAAGAATGATGTTCAGATCCACGTCCATCTTGTTCACGGTAAAATCCAGCCGGCCGGAGAACAGACCGCTGAACTCCGTCGGCTTCGCCAGCGGCTCGCTCACGAACATCACGTCGTTGTGGGTTGCGAGACTCCTGCTGATGAGATCGGTCGAGGGCGTCCAGGCCGCGTCCTTGCGATCGGCCAAATTCACCGTCTGCGGGATGAATGCAGCCTTCGGATTCCTGTGCTGGGCGAGCCGGTGGCCGTCACCGGCCACGGTTGCGTCCAGGTAGAACTTCAGCGACCCCTTGGACATGGCTTCGAGCGACGGCACGTGGCGCCACGCGTTGGCGCCCATGACTTCGTAGTTGACCCGGTTCTTGAGTAGAGGCGGCATCCTTCCGCCCTTGAAGACGTGGTTGAACCACTGATAACGCAGCTCATGAAGGTCGACGAGCGCGGCCGAATCCAGTTGATAGCCCTGCAGGGTGCCCAACGCCCCTTTCTGCATCACGGCGTCATCATAGGGACCGATAACCAGCGTATGGTCGGCATGGGCGTTGTATCGATGATGCTGCGTGAAATAATACAGGGCGCCCAGTTCGCTTCCGGAATAGTAGCCGGTCATCGTCAGCACCGGAATATTGATGTGTGCGAATTGCTCCCGGTAGGGGACCATCTCCTGCCAGTACCGGTCGTAGCTCGGGTGGTTCAGCCAGCGGATGAATATCGGATTGGGTTTTCCGTGCAGGCGGCCCATGTCTCGGTATCGGCTTCCGCTGACGTACCACTTTTGATCGAGGGCGCGCCATAGGGCATCGTCGTAATAGGTGCTTTCGTCGGACGTCTTGGTGTTGGTCACGTAGGAAGACCACCGGTACGCGGAGTTCTGGAAGATGCTGCCTCCCATGGGAACATCGATTCCGGGAGCGGTGGTTGCCGATGTCGCGATGGCCTTGAGCGCGGGGGGTAGGCGCTTGGCGGCCGCCCACGAGGTGAAGCCGCTGTAGGCATCGCCGTACATGCCCACGCGGCCGTCACTCCAGGGTTGCTTGGCGATCCAATCGATGACTGCCCGCGCATCGTCACCATCGTGTTGATAGGGAAGGACCTGGCGCGGACTGTCATGCGTTCCTCGGGTGTAGGCCACGACACCCACATAGCCGTGCGCCGCGCACTCCTTGGCGTAGTTCCGTGAATCGTAGATCGTGAACTCCAGCAGCGTGGGAAGCGGTTTGGAGAGGCTTTTGGGACGAACCAGGAACGCGGCAATGCTCGCGCCGTCCGGAGTCTTGATCAGGACCTGGTCGTCGACCGCGTAGCGCCGTCGATCGTCCTCCTCATTGAGCGGGACGACCAGGGGACCGAAGCTCCGATAGGCATCAAAGGACAGGTACGCCCGAATCAGCGCGACCGCTTCCGATTCTCCAATACTGTCGTCGGCCCGCTGCTGATCGAACAACTTTTGCAGAGCGTAGCGAAACACCGCCGGAGATGTCCCGAGCCATTGGGTGACCGCGTAGGCGTCCTGGTCATTGAGCCGGGGAACCACGACTTCATACGCCTGCGTGAATCCTTGCGCGAAGGGCACCTGACTCTCCGCTTCCATTGCCTTCGCACGCGCGTACATGTCGAAAATCACGTCGCGGCCGACCGGCCGGCCGGCGTCCAAGCGTCGCCGCCGATCGCGCAGCGTTTGCCGCGATTCGTAGGCAGCCGAATAGTTGCCCGCCATCAACTGAAGCGCGGATAAATTCGCGAGATAGCGGTCAGGATCGGGGTCCTGATAGACCGGAACCAGCCGCGCAGCCAAATCGCGCATCGCCGCGCCGGCAGCGGCATCGTCCACGGAAGCAGGCGTATGAAATTCGAATACCGGCCCGACGGCCCAGACCCTTGTGGAAGCAATGACCAAAAGCACGAAAAGACAGTTCGCCGTCCACTGGGCAGCCCCTTTTCCGGTTGGCTTTGACGCTCCTTTCATCAGTGACTTCCAGTCAAGGTCGTTGCACTTTTCCGAGCCCGAGGGGACTTGACGAGATGCAGGACGCGCGTGAACAGGGGGTGCGCTTGAGCAGGTCCGCCGATGTGGATGACCCCGGTGTGCTGAAGTTCGTTGGTGAAGACGTCGATGACCAGTTCGAGCACGTCGTCGGCGAGCAGACCGAATGTGCCGTCGATGAGTACCCAGGGCGGCCTTTGCAGCAGGATGCGTGCGACGGCGAGGCAAAGCTGCTCGTCTTGACTCAACTCCCGATCCCAACGCTGGGTCTTGTCGAGCAGCGGCGCGAGGCGTTCAAGGCCGAGCCGGTAGAGCGCGCGGGTGAAATCGCTCGCGGCAAAACTCTCGGTCTTCAAAGGATAGGCGAGGACTTCGTGCAAGGTTCCACGGGGCATGTAGGGCGTGCCGCCCGGCAGGTAAAATATCTGTTCGCCCGCCGGGCGCGTGACGCGCCCGGCCCCCCAGGGCCACAGCCCCGCCAATGCGCGAAACAGTTGCGTTTTACCCGTTCCCGGCGCGCCCAGAATGAGAACGCGTTCCCCGGCCTTCACGACCACTTTCGTTTCTTTGAGCATGTCGGCGTTCGCTGCGGATACGATCTCGAGGCCCTCCATTGAAATCTCGCCGGGATCGCCCTCGGTGTAGACGATGCGGCTTCCGAATCCGCTCGGCTCTCGAGTTGTGATCAGCGCATGGCGGAAATTCGCGACTCGAAGCAACGTGGCGCGCCAGTCGGCAATGGCACTGAAATTGTCTATGAACCACCGCAGCGACGACTGCGCCTGGCTGAACGCGCCCGCCGCCATCATGAGACCGCCGAAAGAAACCTTGCCGCTGAAATACAGAGGCGCCGCAACGAGTATGGGAGCCACTAACGTGACCCAACCAAAGCCTGCGGTGACCCAGGTGAGATTGGCGTGACCCCTGACGATCCGGCGCGTCGCAGCGAGCACATTGCCAAGATGAAGTTCGATGCGGCGTTTCTCGTCCGCCTCACCCTCCGCCAGCGAAATGTCATCGACGTGCTCGTTGACTCGCACCAGCGAAAAACGCAGATCGGCCTCGCGCGCGTAGCGCTCCGCGTTGCGGCTGATGAGGCCCCGACCGACCCAGTAGCTGAGAAGCGAGCCCGCGCTCGCATAGGCGATCGCCGCCCACACCATGAAGCCCGGGACCGTATAGTCCCGGTCGTTGACACGGAATATGAAGTCGTTCGAAAGAACCCAGAGCACGCCCGCGAAAGTAAAGAACAATATCGAGGCCTGGAGCAATCCGACGCCGAGATCGGCCGACAGCTCGCAGAGCTTGCGCGCGTCTTCATGGATGCGTTGGTCCGGATTGACGCCCATCGCTCCCGCATTGGCGAGCCAAAACGCGCGGCGCGGCAGCATCCAGTCGCGAAGGAGGCCGAGTACGAGCCCCTCACGCAGCTTGAGTTCCAAGGTTTCGACCAGCCATCGCTGCGCCACATTGAGGGCAAGGAGAAATCCTGCGATCAGGAAGAAGACGCCGAGCTGGAAGAGAAAGTCCCTGAGGTCACGCCGCGATAAGGCATCGTAGAACGGCTTGTTCCAGCCGTTGAGGCGAATTTGTCCGTAGGCGGTGGCCGCGACCACGATAATCAATGCGGCCAACACAAATACGAGCATCTTGCGCACCGGCGAGCCGAAGATCGTGCGGGTGACGAGTCCCATCTGCCGCGCAAGGCCCAAATGGGCGCTCTCGCCTTCAGGAGAGGTGCCGGGGATTTCTGTGGAGTGTTCCATTACCGTGCCGAGCACTCTGCCACGCTTTGACCTCAGGATACCACCCACCGTGCCGCAGATCCCAACCTCGGGGGGGCTTTCAGAATGTGGTGCAGATGACTTCCGCGGGCGTACGAAGCACGGTCACGGAATGCTCGTCGAAGCTCGCAGATGCACTGCCATCGACGATCACACTGCGCAGCGGAGTCGCCAGCGGCGGGCATAGAACGATCTTGGCCGTAATTCCGCTGTCGATGTCAAATCGCAGCGTGGCCGAATCGATCCTTCGCAGCGAATAACTCAAGGTGCCGTACAGAGTCGGCATCCGGTTCACCCGCACGCCGGCACCTTCGATCCACTCGGGCGCCACACCCGCCGCCAGCACCAGGGATTTATCGGCTTCGCGTTCGTAGGCAAGGAGGCTCCGCACCGCAAGCACATATTCGCCGGCAATCCAGGTGTGCGGCAGATCGCCCACGTGGGCGGGAGCCTTGTGGTCCCGCCACGCAATCTCCGGCCACTGATTCCAGGGCTGCGGGCGACGATCCGACAAGAAGAAACGCAACAGCTCCAGCGCCGCATCGCGCCGTCCCAATCGCACCAAGGCGCCGATGATGCGAATTTCATAGGGTGTGTAGCTCGTCGAGGGCACGGCGCCGCTGCGCTTTGCGCGCCAGTCGGCGAGATACTTGTCGAAAGTCTGATCGACCGCCTTGCGGTTGAGGCCGTCGGGCACATCGAACAAGTAAATGGCGTTTGCGGTGGCAGTGGGATCGAAATCGGCCCATTCGATGCTGCCCGGAATGAAGTCCAGCTTGCGCTGCGCGCGGGTTGCCTCGATGGAAGCGAACAGCGAAGCGGCAAAGCGCTCGCTCAAGCTGCGCCACCTTTGCGCTGAAGTCTCGCGGCCGGCCGCGCCCGCCAGGTCGACCGCATCGCGCAGTCCTCGCAGCGCCCAGAAATCGTCCCAATAGGAATGCACGGGCTGCGCCAGATAACCCTCATGGCTCACCGATATCGGCAGCAGTCCGTCCTCGCCCAGCAGTGTCTCGATGCACCCGACCGCCCTGTCGATGAATGCCCATGATTCCGCGAGGAGAGCATCATCCGACGTGAATCGATGGTAATCGGCGATCAGCGCCAGCAGTTCTCCATGACTATCGTGTTCGACCAGCCAATCGGTCCCCTCACGGTCGACGCAACAAGGCACGAAACCGTCGGCGCGCTGATGCGGCGCGTACCAGCGGATGAACTCCCGCACTTCCTGCGCGTGCCCCATGCGCAGCAAGGCCGCGCTCATCATGGCGCCGTCACGAATCCAGGAACGCGTGTAGCGCCGGGGACCCGGCTGCAGTGCCGGACCGGAGCGGGTCACCAGAATGTGCGCCGTCGCCGTGAGCGCCGCGTGTACGGCGTCCGTCATCCAACCGTTGCCGGTCCATTGCGTCGAGGGAAGCCTCGTGCCCCACTCGAATGCCGGCGAAGGCGTAGAGCGCACCGCCGCGGCCGGCTGGCAGCTCACGGCGATTTCGGCCATTTCGTGAGCCCGGGCCGACAACTCAAAGCCCAGCGCGCCCGTGGCGAAACCGAACGGATCATGCGTCTCCGCGCCGGCCGGGAGCACACCGGATGCGAGGTGGGCCGCCATGAATCCGTCATCGAAGCGCAGCGCGCCGAATCCCTTGGGCGTAACCGTTCCCGCCGTTATCGCGGGCACGATCAGGGTGGTGTCATTGACGAGCACCGCCCCATCGCGCCATGCCAAGTCGTGGATCCTGCTGACGCCGCCCAAGTTGCGGAAGCTCTGCCACGGTGGCGTGACTTGAAACGGACGCAGCAGCAAGAACAGGCGGGCGGAAAATTCCCGATCTGAGAGATTCTCGAACCGATAGTGCACACGCGATTCGCCGCTCAGTGTGGCCTCAGCTTGAATGCGCAGACGCCAATCCCCGGTCTCCCAGATCACGGACGGCACCGGCATCCAATCTGCCAGGAGTTCCTGCCGCGGGGTGACGTCCGTCCAGGTGAAGAGCCGGTCCGGAGTCCACAGCATGGGTTCGATCGAGAATGACCCCTGGTCGACCTCGACCATGCCGTCTTCATTCATCAACGCACAATGAATGCCGCTGGCGGTGCCGAAGGGCGTCCACACGCTCTGTTCATTGTGCAGCCAACGCGGATGCCAGCCGCGCGCTTCGCCGTTCGCGACGTTGTTCCAGAAGGCATGGATGGAACGCGAGAACTCGAACGATTGCACCCGCAGAGCCGCGCCCGCCGACGGCTCATCGATCTCCAGGCGAAGAAATCGGGTTTTGAATCCAGGCAGATACACATAGCTGCGTTTGCCGCCCGCCTCCGTTGCGGCGTAGACGGTTTTCCAGCGAACGCCGCTGTTCGAGCTGCGGACACGAAAGCCGCTCGCCGGCGCATGCTCCAGCCAATCGACGATCAAACCGCCCAGGGTACGAGGCTCGATCGAATCGATCACGATCCATGGGCGCGCATCGTCCGGCCGGGGTTTCCAGCCGGAGCCTTGCAACGCGGAGGGCGCTGGGAAATCCGGCAGCGCGCTCGAGCCCCAAGCCTTCGGAGGCTCGGCGGGGCTGCAATCCTCGATCTCTACACCGGCAATCCAGAGCGTGCCCTTGCCGCCCTCACCGGCGACGATGGCAAACTCCATTGAACCCAGCTCCGAGAGCCGGCCGCCGCTCGACGGACCCCAGGCAAAATCGATGTCCCGGCTGTCCACTCTCATTCGGGTCCAGCGCTGGGGAAGCCGCAGGTCCCTTTGCACATGCCGCCACACGTTCTGGCCCGTGGCGTCGACCAGCTTGAGCTCCAGATGATTCACTGCGCCGCGGCCGCGCAGGCGAAAACTCACCGCATACTCCTCCGGCATCCTTTGCTTCAGCGCGCGGCGCGCGACTACAAAGCCCCCTCCCCCTTTGAAATCGAAATCCATTTGCAGGGCAGGCAGGCGCCCGGCGAGTACCGAAGAGAGCTTCAGCTCCGCGTTGCCTGAAACAATGGGTTGCCATTCGGACGGAATGGCGGAGCCGGCGGATTTTTTTTGCGTCATTGATATCGAGTGCGTGTTCCGGGGACGACCTTGACCGGTCTCTTGCGGAAGATCGCGGCTCAGCTACCCACCGAATTGGGATCCCGCCAGACTCGTTCGAAGGGTAAGCGCCAGGCATGAGGAGCGATGAGCTGGTGGATCGCGTTCGGCCCCCACGATCCAGGGTCGTAGAGACGCACCGGCGGGGGTAATTCCAGGAGGTTCGTCGATACCTCCCAGAGCCGCTCGATCCCCTCCGCGCTCGTGAACAGCGTGTGGTCGCCGCGCATGGCATCCAGGATCAAGCGCTCATACGCCTCGAGCACATCGGCGATATGGCTGGTGTCGTGCATGGCGAACTGCATGCTCAGTTTATCCAGCCGCATGCCGGGGCCGGGGCGCTTGCCATAGAACGACAGCGACATCTTCGCAGCGTCCGCCAAATCGAAGGTTAGGTGATCCGGCCCTTGCGCGCTGACGCCGGAGCCGGCGGGAAACATGCTCTTGGGCGGCTCTCGAAACGCAATCGAAATGATTCGTTGCCCCTGGGCAAGCCGCTTGCCCGTGCGCAGGTAGAACGGTACGCCGGCCCAGCGCCAGTTGTCGATGAAACATCTGAGCGCAATGAAGGTTTCCGTATCCGAATCGCTGGACACGCCTTCTTCCGACCGGTATCCCGTGTACTGCCCGCGGATGACGTCGGACGGCTTGATAGGCAACATGCTGCGAAAGACCTTGTTCTTCTCCTCGCTGATCGGATTCGGCTCCAAGGACGTCGGGGCCTCCATGGCCATGAAGCCCAGAATCTGGAACAAGTGAGTGACCACCATGTCCCGATAGGCTCCGGTCTGCTCGTAGAAACCGGAGCGCTTGCCGAGACCCAGCGTCTCCGGCACGTCGATCTGCACGTGGTCGATGAAATTACGGTTCCAGATCGGTTCGAACAATCCATTGGCGAAACGAAAAGCCAGAATGTTCTGTGCCGCTTCTTTCCCGAGGAAGTGGTCGATTCGGAAGATCCGGTCCTCGTCGAATACTTCGTGCAGTCTGGCATTCAGCGCAACCGCGCTCGCAAGATCGGTGCCGAACGGTTTTTCCATGATGATCCGGGACCGATCGACCAAGCCGGCCTCTCCCAGCAAGCGCACCGCAGACAACGCTGCGTTCGGCGGCACGCTGAGGTAGTGAAGCCGGCGACTGTCGCCGTTGAAGGGTCGCTCCGCCTCGATTACCGCCGCCTTGAGGGCATCGGCGCCGCGGGCCATCGGCAAGTACTGCAGGCTGTTCGCAAATTCAGCCCAGTCGGCATCCTCCACCTTACGCGTAGAGAATTCGGCGAGCGCTTCGCGCGCGATCTTGCGGAAATCGTCGGCGTTGAGATCGTCCAGGGATACGCCGATGATCCGGCAGCCGGGGATGAACCCCGAACTCCACAGATGAAACATGCCGGGCAACAATTTGCGCCGGGCAAGGTCGCCCGTCGCACCCACGAGAACGACGACTTGCGGAAACTGAGGACCCACACCGGGAGGTATCTTTGTCACCGTTCACATCCTATATGTCAGAGGGCCGCCAAGTCGAGCCGGCGATCGCCCCGGAACGGCGACCACGGCATCACTGTGCAGCCGGGTCCCGTGATCACGCGTTTCGAACTAGCAAGCGAGCGCTCAGCCCAGTTCGACTTCGGACTTCGACGCCGATCGCGTACCCGCCTTCGGCGCGTTGCTCCGTCCGCGGTAGGTGTAGACCAGCGAGAACTTCACGGCGTCGCTCAGGTTCTTGCCGGCCGAGTGCAGGGTATTGCAATGAAAGAACACCGCGTCGCCCGGCGCGAGCCGCGGCGATTCGGCGGCGCGGATGATCTCGGCGTTGTCCGCTCGATCGGCGCGGAAGAACCTCGCTTGGTCGAACCGGTCGGCATCGAACGTCATCCGGTGTGAACCCGGCACGAACCACAGCGCGCCGTTATTGGTCTCCTCCCGGCCGAGCGCGAGCCACACGGAGACGAGGTCCTCGCGCTCGAACGACCAGTAGCGAATATCGCGATGCCAGTTGGTCAGGCTCCCGTACAGTGGATGCTTGGTCATCAGACAATTGTGATGGGCGCGGGACATCAGCACGCCTTCACCGAAATACGCCTTCATCCATTCGCGCAAAGCGGGGGCGGTACCCCATCGGGCGAACACGGGGTCGCGAGCATAGGCGTCGAGCAGCCGGCGCACGGTCTCGCCGCCGGCGGCCGTGCGCGACGGCGGCGCGCCCGGATATTGCAGATCGGCCTCGAATTCGAGCGGGTCCGCGCGGGCAGCCAGTTGCGCCCGTGCGGCTTCGTTGAGCTTCGTCAGTTCGTCGGCCGGCACGAACCGCGGCACGACGACATAACCCCTGTCACGCAGTTGATCGATTTGCCCCTGCCAAGACGGTCGCCCTGCCATCGCCCTACTCATGCGCGAGCCTCCGGACTCCCATCTCGCGCAGGGCGTCGGCGACGGCGGACACGGCCTGTCTCATGGTGTCGGCGCCGATCGCGCCGATACAGCCGACGCGGAATGTATCGACGGCCGTCAGCTTACCCGGATACAGAATGAATCCGCGGCCGCGCACCCGACGATAGAAGTCGGTGAAGTCGTACTTGGAATCGGGCGGAGAATGAAACGTGACGATGACGGGAGCCTGCAAGGCGTCCGGCAGGAATGTCTCGAAGCCCAACGCCCGCATGCCGGATACCAGCGCGGCGCAGTTCTCGGTGTAGCGCGCCAGCCGGGCCGTCGGTCCACCCTGCGCCTGGAATTGGTTGACGGCGGCGCGTAGAGCGGCCACGACGTGCGTCGGCGGCGTGAACCGCCACTGGCCTGTCTTCTGCATGTACTGCCACTGATCGACCAGGTCCATGGCGAGCGAACCGCTGTTGCCGGCGGAACGCTCCAGGGCCGTCCGCCGCGCGATGACGAAACCCATGCCGGGCACGCCCTCGAGACATTTCCCGGACGCCGCAATGAGAGCATCGAAGCGGATGGTCCGAGCGTCGATGGGTATGGCTCCGTAGGAACTCATCGCATCGACGATCAGGCCGCGGCCATGATTCGCGACGATCGCCGCGATCTCCGGCAGCGGATTCAGGATTCCCGTACCGGTCTCGCAGTGTACTTGCGCGACGTGGGTGATCGAGGGATCCGCGGCCAACGCGGCTTCGATCCGCGCCGGGTCAGCCGGCTCGTCCTCGGCGTGCGGCAGCACAACCGCTTCGCGGCCCAGATAACCCAGGATCCGCACGATACGCTTGCAGTAGCTGCCATTGTCCGGCACGAGCACCTTGCCGCCCTTGGGAACGAGCGAGCCGAGCGCCGCTTCGACGCTGAACGTCCCGCTGCCCTGCAGAGGCACACAGACATGGTCGTCTTGCGCGTTGACGATGGCAACGAGATCACGGCATACCGATGCGGTCAATTCGTTGAAGGCGCTGTCCCACGATCCCCAGTCCGAGAGCATCGCG